>ENA-OUNI01000325-OUNI01000325.1-human-gut-metagenome-genome-assembly--contig:-NODE-325-length-22288-cov-3.387708_pt1 | contig 22288 bp, 25 predicted proteins | sample MGYA00242499_ERZ504580 | MGnify/ENA primary metagenome ERZ504580 (study PRJEB26092, sample SAMD00036315) | human gut metagenome | host: Homo sapiens | study: EMG produced TPA metagenomics assembly of... | reverse complement strand
CTGCCAAGAAGGATATGGCAGATATGCTTGATTATATCGATAAGCTTGAGGAGCTTGATACTGCGGGAATTGAGCCAATGAGCCATGTATTCCCTGTAAACAATGTATTCAGAGATGATGTTGTCACAAACGGTGACGGAAGTGAAGCTACACTTGCCAATGCACCGGTCAAGAAGGACGGCGGATTCAAGGTACCAAAGACAATCGGCGAGTAACGGCAAGGAGGAGAAAAATGGATTTAATGTCTTTAACTGCCGTGGAACTCGGCAAGAAAATACAGGCAAAGGAAGTTACAGTGGAAGAGGCTGTAAAGGCTGCCATTGCTTCTATAAAAGCAAAAGAAGAAAAGATAAACAGCTTTGTCACAATAGACGAAGAGGGTGCACTTAAAAAAGCAGCAGAGGTTCAGGCAAAAATTGATGCGGGAGAGCTAAAAGGAGCGCTTGCGGGTGTGCCTGTAGCCATAAAGGATAACATGTGTACAGAAGGGCTTCTCACCACATGTTCATCAAAGATACTCTACAATTTCATACCGACCTACACAGCGGAGGCTGTTAAGCGCCTTGAGGATGCAGGCTGTGTCATCGTTGGAAAAACCAACATGGATGAGTTTGCCATGGGAAGCACAACAGAGACATCTGCCTTTGGAGCAACCAAAAACCCATGGAACACAGGCACGTACCGGGCGGTTCATCAGGAGGAAGCTGTGCAGCAGTTGCAGCAGAGGAGGTGCCGTTTGCACTCGGTTCAGATACAGGCGGATCAATCAGACAGCCAAGCTCCTTCTGTGGTGTGACAGGAATCAAGCCAACCTACGGCACAGTTTCACGATATGGACTCATTGCCTATGGCTCATCCCTTGACCAGATTGGACCTATCGCAAAGGATGTCACAGACTGTGCTACTATACTTGAGGCAATCGCTTCATACGATACGAAGGATTCGACATCAGTAAACAGAGACGATTTGAAGTTTACAGAGGCGCTTGTCGATGACGTAAAGGGTATGAAGATTGGTATTCCAAAGGATTATCTCGGAGATGGACTTGACCCGGAGGTGAAATCGGCAATCCTTGCAGCGGCAGATGAATTAAAGAAAAAAGGTGCTGTTGTGGAAGAATTTGACCTCGGACTTGTAGAGTATGCCATTCCTGCATACTATGTAATCGCCTGTGCTGAGGCAAGCTCAAACCTTGCCAGATTCGACGGTGTCAAATACGGATACCGTACAAAGGAGTACACAGACCTTCACAATATGTACAAGAAATCGCGTTCTGAGGGCTTTGGACCTGAGGTGAAGAGAAGAATCATGCTCGGCTCCTTCGTGCTTTCATCAGGATATTATGATGCATATTACTTAAAGGCCTTAAGAGTAAAAGCACTTATCAAAAAAGCCTTTGATGATGCCTTTGCCAAATATGATGTAATACTCGGACCGGCAGCACCAACCACAGCTCCAAAGCTTGGAGAGAGCTTAAGTGATCCAATCCAGATGTACCTCGGTGATATCTACACCATATCTGTAAACCTTGCAGGACTTCCGGGAATATCGCTTCCGTGCGGCATGGACAAAAACGGACTTCCAATCGGATTACAGCTCATCGGAGACTGCTTTAAGGAGAAGAATATCATCCGTGCAGCCTACAGCTTTGAAAAAACAAGAGAGCTTAAGCGCAGTGCTATTGCGGAGGAATACAGTAACAAAAATGCAGCAGACACCAATAAATCTGCCGGTGCACAGTAGGAAGGAGGCAAAAAGGATATGAAAAACTATGAGACAGTCATCGGACTTGAGGTCCATGTAGAGTTAGCTACAAAAACAAAGATCTTTTGCGCCTGCTCCACAGCTTTCGGAGGCGCACCAAATACACATACATGTCCTGTCTGCACAGGACAGCCGGGCTCACTTCCTGTTTTAAACAAGCAGGTTGTAGAGTACGCAGTGGCAGTAGGACTTGCCACCAACTGTACTATCACACAGTACAGCAAATTTGACAGAAAGAACTATTTTTATCCAGATAACCCACAGAACTATCAGATATCACAGCTTTATCTGCCAATCTGCCGCAACGGTTCAGTGGAGATTGAGACAGCAAACGGAAAGAAAAACGTCAGAATCCATGAAATCCACATGGAGGAGGATGCCGGAAAGCTCGTACATGACGAGTGGGAGGACGTATCTATCGTAGATTACAACCGTTCCGGAGTACCTCTTATAGAGATAGTGTCAGAGCCTGATATGCGCTCCGCTGAGGAGGTTATCGCATACCTTGAGACTCTGCGTCAGACCATCCAGTATCTCGGAGCATCTGACTGTAAATTGAATGAGGGCTCAATGCGTGCCGATGTCAACATCTCAGTCAGAGAGGTAGGCGCAAAGAAGTTTGGTACACGTACGGAGATGAAAAACCTTAACTCCTTCAAGGCTATCGCACATGCCATCGAGGGTGAGCGTGAGCGTCAGATAGAACTTCTTGAGATGGGCAGAAAGGTAGTACAGGAGACACGTAGATGGGATGACAACAAGGAATCATCACATGCCATGCGTTCAAAAGAGGATGCACAGGACTACAGATATTTCCCTGAGCCTGACCTCGTGCCAATCGTCGTATCCGATGAATGGATTGCACAGATAAAGGCAAAGCAGCCTGAGCTTCGTCCACAGAAGCTTGCACGCTACAAGAAGGAATACGACATCCCTGAGTATGATGCAAAGATTCTCACAGAGTCAAAGCATATGGCAGACATATTTGAGGCTGCCACAAAGCTCTGCGGCAAGCCGAAGAAGGTTTCAAACTGGCTGATGGTTGAGACAATGCGACTGTTAAAGGATAATGAGATGGATGCAGATGAGATAAAATTCTCACCTGTAAACCTTGCAAAGCTTGTAGATCTGGTAGATGCAGGCACAATCAACTCATCTGTTGCAAAGGAAGTATTTGAGAAAATATTCTCGGATGATATCGATCCTGAGCAGTATGTCGAGGAGAACGGTCTTAAGAGCATGAATGATGAGGGTGAGCTTAAAGCCACAATCCAGGCTGTCATCGATGCAAATCCACAGGCTGTGGAGGATTATCACAATGGCAAGAAGAAAGCCATCGGAGCACTCGTAGGTCAGACTATGAAGGCTACAAAGGGCAAGGCAAATCCTGCTGTTGTCAATAAGCTTCTTATGGAGCTGTTATAATTGGATAGATATTAAGAAAATGGATCCGGCAGGTCTTTTGATCTGTCGGTCCTTTTTTTCAAAAGCGCCTCAGCTTGCTTGCACGCATTTATTCAGTAGTGTATAATAGTTAAATGGCTGATAAAGCAGCCAAATGATACAAAGGCGGTAATTTACCTATGAATAATGATGATTTCAAGGAAGTACCTGACAATATTCAGGATAATAAGGAAGAAACTACAAATAACATAGATAATACAAACGATAACAAGTCAAACGACTACGAGGATGTCTGCTATATCTGCCGCAGACCGGAGAGCGTGGCAGGAAAGATGATACATATCCAGCCGAACCTGTGCATCTGCAACGATTGTATGCAAAAGACCTTTGACTCCATGAGCAACGGTAATTTTGGCAACCTCGGAAATCTGGGAAATATAAGCAATATGGATTTTGGCAATATGCCTAATATCAGCATGATAAATTTGTCAGATCTGACAGGAGCATACCAAACAGCCAGAAGCTTAAGAAGAAAAAACCAAAGGAAGAGAAAAAGGTCGAGCCGATTCTTGACATTCACTCAATTCCTGCACCTCATAGGATTAAGGCGAGTCTTGATGATTATGTGGTAGGTCAGGAGCATGCAAAGAAGGTCATGTCGGTTGCAGTGTACAACCACTACAAGCGTGTCATGGCTGACAATAAGCATAAGGCGCAGGAAGAGAATACCACTGCAAAGCAGGCTTCAAATAAATATGATGGCGTGGAGATTGAGAAATCAAATATGCTCATGATCGGACCTACAGGTTCAGGAAAGACATATCTCGTAAAGACTCTTGCAAAGCTTTTAGATGTGCCACTTGCCATAACAGATGCCACATCACTTACTGAGGCCGGATATATCGGTGACGATATCGAAAGTGTGGTAAGTAAGCTTCTTGCGGCTGCAGATAATGACGTGGAGAGAGCTGAGCACGGTATCATTTTTATAGATGAGATAGACAAGCTTGCAAAGAAGAGAAATGCCAACCAGCGTGATGTGAGCGGAGAGTCCGTGCAGCAGGGTATGCTTAAGCTTTTAGAGGGCTCAGAGGTTGAGGTGCCGGTTGGTGCCAGCAGCAAGAATGCCATGGTTCCGATGACCACAGTTGACACGAGAAATATTCTCTTTATATGCGGAGGTGCTTTCCCGGGACTTGAGGATATCATAAAGGAGCGCCTGAACAAGGAGGCTTCTATAGGCTTCAAGGCTGATTTAAAGGACAAGTATGATGGGGATGAGAACCTGCTCATGCAGGCAACTGTTGATGATATCCGCAAATTCGGAATGATTCCTGAGTTTATCGGACGACTTCCTATCATGTTCTCACTTGAGGCGCTCACCGAGGATATGCTTGTAAAGATATTGAAGGAGCCAAAGAATGCCATAATCAAGCAGTATCAGAAGCTTCTTGAGATGGATGAGGTAAGGCTTGAGTTCGACGACGATGCGCTTTATGCCATCGCCAAGATGGCAAAGGAGAAGAAGGTCGGAGCCAGAGCCCTTCGTGCGATTATAGAGGATTTCATGCTCGATATCATGTATGAGATACCAAAGGATGACAATATCGGCACGGTTACAATCACTAAGGACTATGTGGAGAAGAAGGGTGGCCCGCTCATTCAGATGAGAGGTACACCTGAGCTTGCAGACAGTCAGCACGTTTAATTGTTAAATGATTATGAAATTGTGAATTGGCTGTAAATGATGCAACCAGGCTATGCGTAATGAATCTATGTGTAGTCTGTAATGATTTATAAACGTTCATATATCAAGAGGAATTGGAAAAATGAAAATTATCCACTGTGCAGACCTGCATCTGGATTCGAAGATGACCTCGAATCTGTCAAAGGAGCAGGCAAAAGAGAGAAAAATGGAAATACTGCGTACATATTCAAGGATGATAGAGTACGCCAAAAATAACGAGGTAAAGGCGATTATCATAGCAGGCGATTTATTTGACACGAGAAATGTGTCAGCGACTGCCAGAAATCTGGTAAAGGATTCGATTACGTCAAATCCGGATATCGATTTCTATTATCTTAAGGGTAATCACGACTCGGACAATTTCATATCGAAGCTCGATGAAATCCCTGACAACCTTAAGCTTTTTTCTAATCAGTGGACCTCATACAGCTATGGAAATATCACAATAACAGGTCTTGAGATAGACAAGTCTAACCAGGCTGCCATGTACAATTCTCTTGTGCTCGACAATGACAATTACAACGTTGTCACTCTACACGGCAGCTCGGTGATGAGATTTCCACAGGCGACCTTAAGAATAAGGGCATTGATTATCTCGCACTCGGTCATGTGCATGAGTATCAGAGCGGACAGCTTGACAACCGTGGCATGTACTGCTACAGCGGCTGTTTAGAGGGAAGAGGCTTTGATGAGTGTGGACAAAAGGGCTTTGTGGTGCTTGATATAGATGATGAGAAGCTCACGGCAGGTTTTAGCTTTGTACCTTTTGCGTACAGGAGCCTCTACACGCTGTATGTGGATGTGACAGGAGCCATGACCACACAGGATGTGGCTGTGAAGATGGAAAAGGCCATTTCGGACAGTGAATATTCATCGAGAAGCATGGTAAAGTTCGTGCTTGTAGGTGAGGTGGACGTGGATTGTGAGATAAACACAGACTTCCTCAAGGATATGTTCGAGGAATATTTCTATTATGAAAAGGTGTATGATGAGACAAGACTTCTCATCAATTACAGTGAATACGAAAAGGATGCATCACTTAAGGGTGAGTTCATACGGATGGTGCTTGGCTCAGATATGACCGAGGAGCAGAAGTCTGAGGTCATCAGGTGTGGTATATCGGCGCTTAGCGGGGAGGAGATTTAGAAATTGAAATTAATAGCTTGTCACATAAACAACTTCGGAAAGCTGTCCGATCTTAATATCAATTTCAATGATGGAGTCAATGTCATAAACCAGCCAAACGGCTGGGGAAAGAGTACACTTGCGGCTTTTTTGAAGGCTATGCTGTACGGCTTTGATACGAAAAAGGAGCCGGGCGCCTTTGAGAGGGAAAGAAAGCTCTATAAGCCATGGCAGGGCGGCACTTATGGTGGAGAGCTTGATTTTGAGGCCGATGGAGTGGAGTACAGACTTGTAAGGACCTTTGGCCTCACAGAAAAGCAGGATGATTTTCATTTGTACAGGCTTGCAACCATGGTTGAGTGTGATGATTTTTCACCACTGCTTGGAGAGGAGCTTTTTGACCTCGACCGCAGCTCGTTCAAGAGAACGATATACATAGCACAGGCAGACTGCATGTTTTCGTCATCAGACAGCATCAGCGCAAAGCTTGGCAATATGGCGGAAAATACAAATGACATCAACAACTTCGAGTCGGCGACAGCGGACATTAAGGACATGATGAACAAGATGTCCCCAAACCGTATCACAGGCTCTATCAAAAAGCGTGTAAATACACTCACAGCCTTAGAACAGGAGCTTAAGAAGTATCAGGCAGCGGATGAGGCGGCAGCACAGCTTTCACAGAAAATAGATGAGAAAACTGCCCAGAAGAAGGAGCTTACAGGTATCAGAGCCGAGTACGGCAGGGCGCTTCAGGTGGCATCTGAGGACAGCAGAAAGCAGGCACTTCGTGAAAACTACGAGCAGCTTTGTGCTGTTGCAAAGGAGAAAGAGAGCATTTACAATGCTGCATCGGCAGTTTTTGGAGACAAAGCTCCGGATGAGGCAGAGCTTTTGGAAAAGACAAAGCAGGCCGGAGAGCTTGAAAGCTTAAAGGCTGTGGAAGATAATCTGAGCTTTACGCCTGAGGAGGAGCAGTATTTAGATACACTTTCAGGTATGTTTAAGGATGGTGTGCCATCTGATGATGGTCTTGATGAGATGCAAAAGAAGATAGCAAACATCCAGAGCGTCAAGAATGAGTACAGCCATATGGAGCTCAAGCTCTCGCAGATGACCTCACTTGCAAAGATGGCAGATGATGAGGAGGAGCCGGAGACACCTGAGAAGACTAAGCTTGTACCTGCAGGTATTGTGCTTATGGTTATCGGTCTTTTGGCAGCGGCTGTTGCCACGGTATTCAGTCTGAATGAGAAGTACAATGTGAAGGAAATCATGTTTCTTGTGGTAGGCATAGCTGGAGTCGCTATGGCGCTTTGTGGTGTTGTCATGATGGCCTATGGAATCCGTCTGAACAACAAAAAGCAGAGAGCATACATCAGGCTTATGGCTGAGCGTGAGGAAAATATAAAGCAGAAGGAGATACCGATTCAGGAATTAAAGGAGCAGCTTGAGCAGATTCAAAGCGGCATTACATCAATGGAGCATGAGGTATCGCAGTTTTTGACAGCTTTTCGATTGAAGCAGATGAATCGCAGTATCAGGAGAAGCTTTATGAGCTTCGCACAAAGGCTCATGACTACAGCCGTTTCAACGAGCAGATAGGAAAGCGCGCCAAGACAAAGGCTGACTATGAGAAGGCAAAGGCTTCGCTTGATGAGTATTTAAGTCTCTATGGATATGACAGTGCTGCAGAATATACACAGACACTTTCACAGATGAAAAAGCAGCTCGCAGAGGCCGGCTTTGCAAAGGAAAATATGGACAGTGCTCTTCAGAAGAAAACGCAGTTTGAGAATGACAACGATATGGACAAGCTCCTTGCACCAAATGAGTGTCCGTATACACTTGATGAGCTCAATGAGATGATTTCAAAGGTGGAAGGCAGCCTCGATGAAATCAGGGCATCCTTAGTGCAGTACGGCAGACAGATGGATGATCTGCAGGAGCAGCTTGATATGAGGGATGAAAAGGAGCAGGAGTATCGCAACTGTAAGCAGATACAGGCTGAGGAAAAGCATAAGTACGAGATACTTGGGCTTACATCAGACTATCTGACCAGGGCAAGGGAGCAGTTTACTGCCAGATACATGGCGCCTATTTCCAATGGCTTCCAGAAGTACTTCGGTATCCTGACAGAAAATACAGACAGAGACTGGCAGGTGGATGCCAATATTTCAATAAGGATGAAGGAGCAGGGGCAGCTTCGCGATGTGAGAACCATGTCGGCAGGCTACAAGGACCTGATAGGCATATGTATGCGTTTTGCGCTTGTGGATGCGATGTATCCGGGCGAGAAACCGTTCCTCATACTTGACGATCCGTTTGTGAATCTGGATGATGAGAAGCTTGCTCGAGGCAGAAGGCTGCTTGCGGTGCTTTCGCAGGATTACCAGGTGATCTATTTTACATGTCATGGAAGCCGCGAGTAAATTTTGGTCGAAGCTTTGTTTATATTAATTGATAAATATAGTAGCATATTTTTATTTATAGAATATAATTATATGAGGGTCAAAATATCTTTTGACCCTCATATCTAAATATTATATCATATGAGGTAAAATATGCAGTTCATAGTATCAAAAAAAGGAGTTCATTCCACCGGTAATAGCTCCTGATATCATAGAGACATTGGGCGATGATTACGAGATATGGACATATGAGGATTACGAAAGACTCCCACCACTTCTGGTGGGAGTTTATTCGTATTCGGCTATTCCAAAGTGTCTTGCTCCTTTATCCACGCAGGGACTTGTAAAGAGCGGTGTGTTCAGGCTTCAAAGGGAGTTTGTTCCGGGACTATACGGAAATGGTGTGTATGTGGTGGTTATTGACACAGGTGTGAATTATGCGCAGGAGGCTTTTATGACACCTGAGGGTAAGACGAAGATTGCAGTGCTGTGGGATCAGAATACGGATACGGTTTATTCTGAGGATGAGATAAATGCTGCTATTTTATCGGAAAATCCATATGAGAGCATACCGGGCGATGAGGATGGGCATGGTACGTTTGTGGCGAGCGTGATATGTGGCAATGACAGACCGCAGGATGATTTTGCAGGTGTGGCACCACAGGCTAAGCTTATTGTCGTGAAGCTGAAAAGGGCACCTCAAAAGCTGTATGATTTCTACTTATTCCGGATCGTAAAATAGTGTACTCGGAAGTTGATGTGATGAGAGCAGTGCATTTTGCAGATGAGTTTGCAGGTCAAAAGGGAGCACCGGCTGTCTTTTGCATGGCGCTTGGCTGCAATAACGGAAGCCACACGGGAGCTGAGGATCTTTCAGAGTATCTGGACTATATCACGGCAAAAAGAGGCAGGGCCGTGGTTGCGGCAGCGGGCAATGAGGCGAACAGCAGGCATCATTATAAAGGCGCATAACAGATACAGTCGATGATATTGAGATAAATGTTGAGCAGGATATGGATGGGTTTTATCTGGAATGCTGGGCACTTTCACCTGAGCTATTTACGCTTTCTGTCATATCACCGAGTGGTCAGTCGAATCCGGCAGGGGTACCAATGCGAATAGACAGCGGTGAATACTCATTTCTGCTTGAAGGAACACAGGTGACTATTGACTACAGGCAGACCGGCAGACAGACGAGGGATTTGCTTATATTTATCCGCTTTGAAAAGGTGGTGAAGGGAGTGTGGACCATCAGGGTATTTCCACTTAGTACTATTGGAGGTGTTTTTAATATGTGGCTCCCGATGACAGGACTTCTTGATGCTGATGTGAGCTTTATTGTCTCGGAGCCTGATACCACGCTGACCATGCCTTCGGATGCTAAGCTTGTGATAACGGCGGGAGGCTATAATTCCCTAAATGATGCAATACTTTTAGAGTCGGGAAGGGGCTTTGACGCAGACGGTGGAATAAAGCCGGATCTCGTAGCACCGGCTGTGGATATCACAGGGGCAAATCTAAGAGGAATGTATATAGCACTAAGTGGCACATCGGCGGCTGCTGCAATCACTGCAGCGGTGGCGGCTCTCATCATGGAGTGGATGATAGTGAGAGGCAATGTTTTGCTCGCAAACGGAGTGGATATAAAAAATGTCATGGTAAGAAACTGCCGCAGAAAAGAAAAAACTGACTACCCAAATAAAATTTTTGGCTACGGATTCATGAATGGGTTTGCCAATTTCTAAGAAAACGGATATAATATATTCTAAAAGATAAAAAGGAAGGGTGAATGGATGACAAAAAGCAATAATTTATTAGCGGATTACGCTGCAAAAAAACAGGATATCTGTATTAAAAATGACACAATTTCAGATAGTCTTTTCAGGGAATATGGTGTCAACAGAGGACTTAGGGATGTAAACGGAAAGGGAGTTCTGACAGGTCTTACGAATATTTCGGAGATTGTTTCATTTAAGACGGGCGAGGATGGCAGCAGCGTGCCATGTGACGGACAATTGTGGTACAGAGGCTACAATGTAAAGACACTTACAAATAACTTAAGGCCCGGAGAGTTTGGTTTTGAAAAAATTGCTTATCTGCTGCTTTTCGGGCAGCTGCCATCTGAGAGTGAATTGGCTGAGTTTACAGAGGTTTTAGGAAGAAGCAGAACCCTTCCTACCAATTTTACGAGGGATGTCATCATGAAGGCTCCGTCAAAGGATATCATGAATTCCATGACGAGAAGTATACTGACACTGGCTTCATATGATCCTCTTGTAGCAAAGGCTGGCATCGACAACAATATCAGACAGTGCTTATCACTTGTTGCAATATTCCCGATGCTTGCAGTTTACGGTTATCATGCGTATAATCATTATGAAAATGATCAGAGCATGTATATTCACAGGCCGGATCCAAAGCTTTCGACAGCTGAAAACTTCCTTAGGATGCTCAGAGCTGACAATCAATATACAGAGCTTGAAGCAAGGGTGCTTGATATGGCACTTATTCTTCATATGGAGCACGGCGGTGGAAACAACTCTACATTTACCACCCGTGTGGTTACATCGGCAGGTACAGATACATACTCTGCTATCGCGGCAGCCATGTCATCCCTTAAGGGACCAAAGCACGCGGTGCCAATATCAAGGTGATGGAGATGATGCGGGACATCCGTTCGCATGTGAAGCACTGGGATGATGAGGATGAGGTGAGAGCATACCTCAGAAAAATGATGGATGGTGAGGTGTTTGACCACAAGGGACTCATCTATGGAATGGGACATGCGGTGTATTCACTTTCTGACCCGAGGGAGCGTATATTCAGAGGCTATGTGGAGAAGCTTTCAGTTGCAAAGAAGAGAGATAATGAGATGAACCTCTATAATACAATAGAGAAGGTGGCTCCTGAGATTATCGCTGAAAAGCGCCATATCTTTAAGGGTGTTTCTCCGAATGTCGATTTCTACAGCGGCTTTGTTTATGAGATGCTTGGTATTCCTATGGAGCTTTACACACCTCTTTTTGCCATTGCGCGAATCGTTGGCTGGAGTGCCCACAGGCTTGAGGAGATTGTCGGCATGAACAAGATTATCCGTCCGGCTTACAAGAGCGTCATGAAAGAGATAGAGTAACGAGAGGATGTTACAGTCTATCGTTCATATATCAATAATACGATATGTTGGGGATTGGACATATTAAAAGAATCGAGGTATTATACAAATGAGTTTTACAAAGGTAAAAAAGGGCGTCTGTGCAGCAAAGGGCTTTGTTGCAAACGGATTAAACTGTGGATTAAACAGTGACAAAAACAAAAATGACCTGGCTTTAGTTTATTCAGAAACACAGTGTCAGGCAGCGGCTGTTTACACAACAAACAAGGTGAAGGGCGCTCCTATTCAGGTGACAAAGGCACACCTTGAGGCATCAGGACATACGGCAAAGGCTGTTATTGCCAACAGCAAAAACGCCAACACCTGCAATGCTGACGGAGTAGAGAAGGCCCAGAGAATGTGCGAGCTTGCAGCAGCAGAGCTTTCGATTGATCCAAACGAGGTTATCGTGGCATCTACAGGAGTTATTGGACAGGTGCTTCCTATTGAGCCTATCGAGAGCCATATAAAGGAGCTTGCAAAGGGACTTTCGGCAGACGGCAACGACAAGGCTGTAAACGCTATCATGACTACAGATACCGTTCCAAAGCAGTATGCAGTAAAGTTCATGCTTGGAGACAGTGAGTGTACAGTAGGCGGTATGGCAAAGGGAAGCGGTATGATTCAACCGAACATGGCTACTACATTAAACTTTATCACATCAGATGTTGCCATCTCATCGGAGCTCATCCAGAAGGCCTTGAGCGAGATTGTAAAGGTTACCTACAACTGCTTAAGCATTGACGGCGATACCTCTACCAATGATATGGTAAGCATCATGCAAACGGCCTTGCAGGAAACACACCTATTACTACAGAGAATGATGATTATCAGACCTTTAAGGATGCACTGTACGAGGTGCTTTCAAATCTTACAAGAATGCTTGCAAAGGATGGAGAGGGTGCTTCAAAGCTTTTAGAGTGCACATGCGCAGGTGCGCCTGATCTTGATACAGCAATTATTGTGGCAAAGAGCGTTATCCGTTCACCACTTTTAAAGTGTGCTATGTTTGGCGAGGATGCCAACTGGGGACGAATCCTTTGTGCTATAGGCTATGCGGAGGCTGATTTTGATATAGACAAGGTGGAGCTTCACCTGCGCTCAACAGCAGGAAGCATCAAGGTGTGCGAGAACGGTGCCGGAGTTGACTTCTCAGAGGAGGAGGCAGCAAAGATACTGCATGAGGATGAGATTTACATCGACATAGATTTACACCAGGGAGATGTGTCAGCCAAGGCATGGGGGCTGTGATCTTACATATGATTATGTAAAAATTAACGGAGATTACAGATCTTAATCTTGACAAGTAATATTGATTAATGATATTATTTTTTTAGAGTAATTAATTAAAAAAGTAAAGCGAACGAGGGCGTTCAGATATTAGGTTATCTGCGCCCTCTTTTTTGTTGGAAAAATCACATTTACAAAAGAGAGATTAGGAGGCGGTACATTGACTAAGAATGCATTGGATATGATTGATGAGAAAATAGTAGAGCTGCTGCAGGAAAATGCACGTATAGCGATAAAGGAGATAGCGGCACAGGTGTTTTTGTCATCACCGGCTGTAACAGCCAGAATAGAGAGATTGGAGAGCAAGGGAATCATAAAGGCTATCATGCCGCTGTAGATTCGGTTAATCTGGGCTATAAGATAAAGGCCTTTGTCAATCTGGATCTGGAGCCTGTACAAAAGGAAGAGTTTTATCCGTTTATTGAGAGTGTGGAGAATGTCATAGAGTGCAATTGTGTGACAGGAGAGTATTCTATGCTCATAGAGGTGAAGTTTTTGAATACGGAGGAGCTTGATGACTTTATCAACACTCTGCAGAAATTCGGCAAGACAAGTACACAGATAGTTTTTTCCACTCCTGTTGAGCACAGAGGCCTGCCTGTACATTCAGGTTTTGATGCATAAGATGATATGAGAGTCAAAAGATATTTTGCATGATTGAATGAAGTGTGCTAAAATAGTTTGCAAAAATACTGACTGTTAAACATGATTTTGGATGCTTTGAATAGTCAGATATATTGATTACGGCAGGAGGATAATATGAGTAAGAAATTAGGCTTCATAGGTTGTGGAAACATGGGAAAGGCAATGATACACGGAGTGATGGCATCAGGCAAGGCACAGGCAAGCGATATTCTTGCATCTGCAAAGACCGAAAGCTCCAGAGAAAAGAATGCAGCAGAGCTTGGAATCAGGCTGACAGCGGACAATAAGAGCGTAGCAGAGTTTGCAGATATTATGTTTTTAGCAGTAAAGCCACAGTACTATGAGGAGGTTATAGCAGAGATAAAGGACACTGTTAATGACGATGAAATCATTGTTTCGATTGCACCGGGCAAGTCACTTTCGTGGTTTGACGAGATGTTTGGAAAGAGCTTAAAGGTTATACGTACCATGCCAAATACACCTGCCATGGTTGGTGAGGGCATGATGGGAGTCTGTGCAAATGAAAGAGTATCGCAGGCGGAGCTTGATACAGTGCTTGATTTGTGCTCGGGCTTTTCAAAGGCTGAGATGATAGACGAGAAGCTTATGGATGTAGTGACAGCAGTCAGCGGAAGCTCACCGGCATATGTATTTATGTTTATCGAAGCCATGGCAGATGCGGCTGTAGCAGGCGGCATGCCAAGGAGCCAGGCATATACATTTGCAGCCCAGGCAGTGCTTGGAAGCGCAAAATGGTTCTCGAGACAGGAAAGCATCCGGGAGAGCTCAAGGATATGGTGTGCTCACCTGCCGGAACCACTATCCAGGCTGTGCGTGTGCTTGAGGAAAAGGGCATGAGAAGCAGTGTTTTTGAAGCTATGATGAAATGCTTGATATCTCCCGCAAAATGTAGTAGAATTATTGCATTGAGTTAAAGGAGAAAAGCAATGAGTCAGGCAAAGGTTGATAAATATAAGAATGAAAAGGCAAATCGTAAAAAGACAAATGCCAGAAATAAAGTAAAGCGTGTTATAGCACGAATTGTTGCAGCTGCGGCTGTAGTCGCATTGGTAGGCTGGGGCGGTTACTCCGGATATCAGTACTATGAGAAGAGTCGTCCGGTGAACTGCTATTACGCAGATATCAGTGCAGTCAGCGATTATCTACAGGGATTATCTACAGACAGTGAGCAGTAGATTATATTTTTGATACATAACATATATTTTACGATTTATATGATTAAGTAAAAATACCTCGCAGGTTACTGCGAGGTATTTTCAGTTTTTGAAGAATCCCCGGGCTCTTTTTGTGATTCAGATACAGTCTTTGCATTTTCTTCGGTATTTGAGCTGTCAGAGTTTTTTGCTTTGGAGAGTGTGTTATCAATTGCGTCGAGCAGCACTTTGGAGGTGTACTGACTTGTGTTTGCGTAGGAAATATTATCGGTGGACTGATTTTGCACAATCTGCGATACGAGCTCGTTCATCGCAGGCTCAACAAGCGGATACATGGTTTCCACCGAATCAGTCATGTTTTCAAGGCTTATGGAGTTAATGTTATTGCTGTCCACCGCCACAGACACATCGATAGCCGCCCCACCCAGCGCTACAGATGTATTGTACACACCCGGTGTATACATGCCGGTTTCTTCGACTGCAGGCTTTGGTTCATCACCTGAAAAGAAATATGTAGCAGCGAAAATTATCAGAAGAAGCAGTATGCCAAGGAGCACTCCGGTGAGAATGACATGCTTCATTTTTACAACGACGATTTTTGTTTTTGCACTCATATGCGCCTCCTGTGGTTGTTTTATATATAATATGTGTGTGGACGCGGAAATATGACAGATATTCCTGTCTATAACGAAAAAGGGGCTGTAAAATAAGTCCCTTTTTTATGTCAGTGGTCTGGTGCTTTCTCCCTGGATGATAACAGGAAGCGTTGTATAGCTTTGGATGAGAAGTTCCGGGTTCTGAAGCTTACGGATCATCATGGAGCCTGCCTGCACACCGGTATCATAGACATTGATGTCTACAATGGTAAGCTGTGGGTCGATGATGCTGGAATATGGGTAGACGTCAAAGGTAAGTATGGCAATATCATCCGGGATGGAAAGCTGCCGGTCTTTGACGGCCCGGATGACACCTAATGCGAGGGTGTTATTTTCACATACAATAGCGCGAGGCGGTACAGGCTGTGTCAGCATATCAGAAGTAACAGAATAAGCGTGCTGGCAGCTGGAATCGGTATTTCCGATACGGGCAGCCGGAATGTGAAAGCCTCTGTCTAACATGCCTGCTATAAATCCTTTTTGACGCTGGGCAGAAATATAATCGGTTTTGCGCTCTCCGATAAAGGCGACATCTGTATAACCACAGGCTATCATGTGGGCAGCGGCATATTCACCGGCAAGGGCGTGGTTGGTATCTACCCAGCATAAGCGGCTTTCAAAACTCGGATGCCCAATGATAATGTGTGGAAAGCCTGCATCCAGAATAAGATTTGCAATTTCTTTATTAATGGCAGAACCGTGGATGATAAGACCATCGGAGGAACCGCTTGTGATAACTTCACTGACTTTTTCTCCGGGATAGTGTTCTTCAGAAGTGTTGACAAGCGTCAGGGAATAGTTGTTTTCGGACAAGGTATGGTGTACGCCGCACATAATGTCAAACATATGCGGATTCCGATAAGCAGTATCTTTCTCCAGATTGGTAAGATAGACAATATTGGAAGTAGCACCTTTTGCAAAGCTTACAGCCCGGGAGTTAGGGGTATAATGAAGCTTTTCAATTGCTGCATGAACCTTTTCCACAGTGGCTGGGGATATGGTGGTCCAGTGATTTAAAACTTTAGAAACAGTGGATTTGGAAACACCGGCTTCATTGGCAACATCATTGATGGTAACAGACATAAAATACCTCCTGAAAAAATGTATAAATTTAAAAATATAGTATAGCGGTTTCCTAACAAAGTCAATCATTTTTGACAAATAAACATTGTAAATAAAGGAAAAAGTGATAAATATAGACTTAGCAAGAGGAACCAATTGCATGAAAAAATAAAATAAAGAAAACGGTTTCCTAAAGAAACGGGAAACGGAGGTATTTTTATGAAGAAAAGGGTGTTGAGTCTGTTGCTCTGTACCGCAATGACAATCGGCACATTATCCGGTTGTGGAAAAGAAGCAGGAAATGACGAAGGAAAGGCTACAGAAGCACTTGGAAATGATGCAGAGGATGAAATGACAGAGGTAAAAATCTGGCATGATGGGGATGAGAATATCATGCAGACCATTGCGGATTGTGCGAATGAGAAACTGGCAGAGGATAATATCAAGGTTACCTTTGAAAAGAAGAGCGGTCTGACCGACCAGCTTCAGTTATATGGAAATGATGAATCCAACGGACCGGATATGTATCTTTATGCACATGATTCATTGGGAACATTTGCAGAAATGGGGATTTTAGCTCCGATTACGGATGTTATCAGTGAGGATGTAATGGCGGATTTATTACCGATGACTGTAGAAGCAGGTAATTATAAGGATACCCAGTACCTGATGCCGGTTTATTATGAGACATTGCTCTTTATGTATAATAAGGCAAAATGGGAAGGTGATGTGCCGGAAACAACAGATGAACTGTATGATTATATGGTAGCGCATACCGATGTGGATGCAGGAACTTATGCGCTGGTAAATCAGCATTCTACCGCATACAATGTGGCACCTGTGATCAATGGTTTTGGTGGATATATTATTGATAAAGATGCAAATCCTGGATTAAATACACAGGAAACCAAGGATGCTATCGCATACAATAAGAAATTTGCAGCATTGGAGGCAGATGGAGATTACAACACAGTAACTGCATTATTCAATGAAGGCCAGGCAGCAGCAATCATCGGTGGACCATGGCTGGTATCCGGAATCAAGGCAGCGGGCATTGATCTTGGTATTAAATCCTTAGCGGATTTTAAACTTCCGAATGGAAACGGACTGGCACCATATTCAGGTGTACAGAGCATTGGTGTCTTAAAATATGCAGCAGAAAATAAGAAAGAAGCAATTGCAAAAGTATTAGAGACAATTGCAAGTCCGGAAGTAGGTATTGCACTGGCGAATAAATCAAACTGTGCACCGGCAAACAGCAAAGCATATGATGACGCAGATGTTGCTGCAAATGAGATGATTATGGCAATGAAAGCAACTGCAGAAACTGCACAGCCTATGCCAAACATTCCGCAGATGAGCGTTATGTGGGGTCCAGCAGAAGCATTTTTGGCGGCAGTCAACAAATCCGGGGAGGATATTGATACTGAAGCAGAAACTTATCAGCAGGAGGCATTGGATGCTATTGCAGATATGCAGTAAGAAGGAGTTTATTTAGAAGCAATATAAAGAGGAAAATTAGGAAGAGAAGTGTGTATATGAAGAACAAACGGAAATTAACGCCATGGCTTTACAGTATGCCGGCACTGATATTGATTGGAATGGTTATCGTATTCCCAATTATTTATACGGGCTATATATCACTGACCAATATGAATCTTTTTCACTGGTCAAATTATGAATTTATCGGACTATCCAACTATAGCAGGGCATTATTAAAGGCAGACTCCGGTTTCCTTGGAGCACTGTTTACAACATTACTTTGGACCACATTAAATATGGTGATACAGGTAGTTGTGGCATATTTTATTGCATTGGGATTTCAAAGAGAAGATTTAAAGGGAAAACGTGTATACAAGACTCTTTTGATGTTCCCGTGGGCAATGCCTGCATATGTGTCCATTCTTTTGTGGAGGGTAGGCATTTATAACACAGAGTTTGGTCTTCTGAATAAGATTCTGGTGGCACTTGGCTTTGGAAAGGTAAATTTCCTTTCCACCAATGTGCCGGCATTTCTCTCCTGCATGACTCTAAACCTGTGGATGGCATTGCCGTTTATGATTATGATGATAGACGGTGCACTGTCCAGCATTGACCGCAGCTATTATGAAAGCGCAGAACTGGATGGAGCAGGTTTCTGGTCGAAGAACATCCATATTACCGTTCCGGCAATGAAAGGAATTATGCACCGGCGGTTATTATGACAACATTTACCACATTTAAGCAGTTTGATATCGTATATCTTCTTACGATGCAGAAGGGAGCATATTCAGGGGCAACCTTACAGACCATAATTACTTATGCACAGCAGAATGCGTTTGTTTCAAATAACTATGGGCTGTCCTCTGCGGTATCCATTATTATCTTTTTCCTCATCATGGTATTTTCGCTGTTTACCAATCGAGGGGTAAAGGAGGAAAATTATGACTAAGAAAAAGAGAAAACAGATTTTACAGCTTAGCGGATTACATATTTTTTATATTATACTGTGTCTGCTGGCACTGGTACCGATTTTATATGCGTTGAATCTTTCCTTTGAAAGGGGGAGTGGAGCATTGTCCTCCGGATTATCTTTGTTTCCAAAGGAATTTACACTGGATAATTATAAAAATATACTGACGCAGAAGCCGTTTTTGCGGTGGTTTTATAACTCTGCCGTATTAAGCTTCTTTACAATGGTCATTGCTATCGGATTTGCCATGGTGTCATCTTATGCATTTTCAAGATACCGTTTTAAGGGAAGAAATGGCATTTTAAAATTACTGCTTCTCTTAAATGCATTCCCGCAGATTCTGTCCATGTTTGCATTATTCCGTCTTTTAAAACAGATGAATATGCTGGATACGAAACTGGGACTGGTGATTATTTATGCGGGAAGCATGTGCATTTTCTCTATCTGGAATATGAAGGGGTATTTTGATACCATTCCGATAGAAATCGAAGAAGCATCGAAAATTGACGGTGCATCGGATTTCCAGCTGCTGTGGAAGGTAGTAATGCCGCTGGCTCGTCCGGCAATCATTGTAACTTCTGTGATGGTACTTATTTTTGTATGGAATGAATATCTGTTTTCCACAACATTTCTACTGAATGAAAACAGTTATACACTGGCAGGTGGATTATATCAGTTACAGTCCAACGATTACACCAGAAGCTGGGGAATGTTCTCCGCAGCCGCTATCCTGGTATCTGTTCCGGTGCTGATTATTTTCTTCTGTATACAAAAGTATATGGTATCCGGTCTTACTGCAGGTGGTGTGAAAGGATAGAAATAAAATGGAAAAAGAAGCAATTTTGCATATTCCACTGTCACAATTTGCTTTTGCAGAAAAAGAAGACCGGCTGGTAATAAGAATCCGTTGTAAAAAGGGCGATTTAAAACGGTGCGTGCTGCTTTGGGGAGACCGGGTGGCAATGGAAGAGCCACTTCCGGTGAAACAAAGTGAAATGGAACATGTGGCATCCGATATGCTTTATGATTATTATGAAGTTAAGATTACGTCTCCGTATACCAGGGTATGCTATTATTTCCGGTTAGAGGACGATACAGAAAGCCTTTATTATTATGGAAGAGGATTTGCAGAGAAACTGTCCTGTGGCAGGGCAGAATATTTCCAGTTTCCATATATTAGAAGAGAGGATATTTTAGATATCCCGGAGTGGGCAGAAGACATTGTTATGTATCATATTTTCCCAGACAGTTTTGCAAATGACAGACGGAAACTGACGCAAAAGCAACAAGGCATATGCTTTTGCCGGATGGAAAAAGCGACAGCAATGGAAAAATTTTACCGGATCGGATTTGCAAGAATCATCTGGGTGGTACACTGAAAGGAATTTGTGAAAACCTTGACTATATCGAAAAGCTTGGAATAAACTGCATTTATCTGAATCCGATTTTTGAAGCAGCGTCTTATCATAAATATGATACCATTGACTATTTGAATCGACCCCTGTCTTGGAAATAAAGCGGATTTAAAAGAACTGGTGCAGCAGTGCCACAAGAGAGGAATTCGGGTTATTTTAGATGGAGTATTTAATCATTGTGGAGCAGATTTTTTTGCATTCCGGGATGTGCGGCAGAAGGGAAAAGCATCAAGATATTATAACTGGTTTTATCACCTGCCGGAAACGATACAGTACGCTGATCCGCCAGATTATGAGGCGTTTGCTATGTAAAGGAAATGCCAAAGCTTAATACCGGAAATCCTGAAGTGGTGGAGTACCTTTGCAATGTTGGAACTTACTGGATTCGGGAAGCAGATATTGACGGCTGGCGCTTGGATGTGGCAAATGAAATCAATCATGAATTCTGGAGAGCCTTCCGTCATGCGGTGAGAGCGGTAAAAGAGGATATATTTCTAATAGGCGAAATCTGGGAAGAAGCAGGCATCTGGCTTCAGGGAGACCAGTTTGATTCTACGATGAATTATACTTTTTCTTATCTGTGCCGGGATTTTTTTGGAAAGGGAGAACTTTCGGTCAGTGAATTTGATGCCCAGATGCAGCGGATGATTTACCGCTACCCATGGCAGGTGAGCCTGGCACAGATGAATTTTCTGGATTCCCATGATATTCCGAGATTTTTAAGCTATTGCAATGGAAATAGAAAGAGAATGGAGCTGGCATTTTTCTATCTCTTTATGGGAGTGGGCGTGCCATCGGTATTCTACGGGGATGAAGTGTATATCGAGGGAATGAAAGAACTGGAGTATCGGGCAGCCATGGACTGGCAGGCAGTAATGGAGCAGCAGGCAGAAAACAACAGATTACAGGGAAATCTGGCAGAGAAGTTCAGCTGCTGGATTGCACTCCGAAAAGAGCATGTGGCATTACGCAAGGGCAATTACCGGACAATTTACTGCAATGATATGATGGGAGTATATGTATTTTTACGTAGTTTTGGGGACGACAAAGTCCTGGTATTTTTAAATACCGGCACCGGCAGTGTGACACTGACATCAGTGGAGGTTCCGCAGCTGCAGGAAAAAAGGATAATTCTTTCTTCTTGTGAGGGAAAGCTTTTGGTTGTTTTGTAAAACGAAAGATATTTCTATAAATAGTACCGTTCCTTAAAAAGATAAGTGACATCTTTACATACTTGAGCTATACTTTGGAAAAGATAAAGAGACATAGGAAGGGGGACTTTTTTATACCCAAAGATGCAGACTTGCTTAGAAATAGAAAAGTTAATACAAAGAAACGCCAAAACCGACATTTGCCGGAATTGGCGTTTCTTATATTAGGGACTTATTTTACAGCCCCTTTTCGTTATAAGAGCGATAGACGGGCGCAAGACGTCCGGGGGACGTCTGTTCTGCGCCGACCGTTTCACGGCTTCCGGTGGATGCGGTTTTGAAACGACCGAAACGGAGTGTAGACGTGGAACGGAGACAAGAAGCCGCACCGCGGTGAGTGGCTCCGCTACACTCCTATAACGAAAAAGAGATATCCATGAAGGATATCTCTTTCGTTATAAGAGCGATAGACGGGGCTCGAACCCGCGGTCTCGACCTTGGCAAGGTCGCGCGTTACCAACTACGCCACTATCGCATTTGTTATGTTTGTGAGCTCTCTTGTGTCGAGCACGTGTTATATAATACACGATAGTGGAGCATCTGTCAACAGTAATTTTAAATTTTTTTAAAAAGTTTGACGATACCAGATAAAACGGTTGTATTGATAAATTGTTCTGCGCCGCGGGTGAGAGGCTCCGCTACACTCTTATAATGAAAAAAAGATATCCATGAAGGATATCTCTTTCGTTATAAGAGCGATAGACGGGGCTCGACCGCGTCTCGACCTTGGCAAGGTCGCGCGTTACCAACTACGCCACTATCGCATGTATTAAGTTGTGT
>ENA-OUNI01000324-OUNI01000324.1-human-gut-metagenome-genome-assembly--contig:-NODE-324-length-22304-cov-2.399558_pt1 | contig 22304 bp, 26 predicted proteins | sample MGYA00242499_ERZ504580 | MGnify/ENA primary metagenome ERZ504580 (study PRJEB26092, sample SAMD00036315) | human gut metagenome | host: Homo sapiens | study: EMG produced TPA metagenomics assembly of... | reverse complement strand
GTTGGCATACGACCAAATATATATCGAACAGCACGACCATTATACCAAACAGACATATCGTAACCGTTGCACTATTGCTGCGCCCGACGGTGAACTTGCCCTTTCCATTCCTACAGTCAAACCCGACACACCGAAATGCCCGATGCGTGATATCCGTATCTCCGACCACGGCAACTGGCGTCATCTGCACTGGAATGCCATTGAATCGGCATACAACCATACACCTTTCTTTGAATATTACAAAGATGATTTCCGCCCTTTTTATGAAAAGAAATATGAGTTTTTAGCCGATTTCAACGAAGAACTTTGCCACCTCGTCTGCTCCCTGATAGACATACAGCCAACTATAGAACGTACCTCAGAGTACAAAGCTATATTTACACCCAACGAAGTAGATTTTCGTGAACGCATTCATCCTAAGAAAGACTTCCGCTTGAAGATACGGATTTTTTTCCGCAACCCTACTACCAGGTATTTCAGGAAAAAACTCGGCTTCCTGCCCAACCTCAGCATTATCGATTTGCTGTTCAATATGGGACCGGAAAGCTTATTGATATTGCAACAAAGCAATTCATCTGTTCATTCCAATTCCATCACCTGATACAAATTATATAAATTCTGAGACTTTTCTAACAATAAGAGAAGTATTAATTCCATATCTTTGCCATACAAACCTAAAGAATACACATCTGTATAACTAAATACATAAATCATGAAAAACTTATTCGACATTAAAAACAAAGTAATCGTCATAACAGGCGGTTGTGGCATTTTAGGAAAAAACATCGCCAACTATCTGGCCGAGCAAGGAGCTAAAATTGTAATTCTGGACCGTGTGGAAGAGGCAGGCAGGGAACTGGAAGCCGAGCTTAACCGAAAGTCCGAAGCCCTGTTTCTCGTAACCGACGTACTGAACAAGGAAGTGCTGGAAGAAAACAAGAAAGCCATCCTCGAACGCTTCGGCACTATCGATGTGCTGCTGAACGCCGCAGGCGGCAACATGCCGGGCGCTACCATCGCTCCGGACAAGACCGTGCTCGACCTCGATGTGGATGCATTCCGCAAAGTGGTAGACCTGAACCTCTTCGGTACGGTGCTTCCCACCATGGTGTTCGTAGACGTCATGGCAAAGAACAAGAAAGGCGCCATCGTTAATTTCTGCTCCGAATCCGCCCTTCGTCCGCTGACGCGCGTAGTAGGTTACGGTTCAGCCAAAGCGGCCATCGGCAATTATACACGCTATATGGCGACCGAACTGGCAACCAAATTCAGCCCCGAACTCCGCGTGAACGCCATTGTTCCGGGATTCCTGCTCACCAACCAGAACCGTGCGCTGCTCACCAACCCGACGTTCGTACACAGACCGTGCAAAGACCATCATTGCCCACACTCCGTGCGGACGCTTTGCCGAACCGGAAGAACTGTTCGGAACCATCCACTACCTCATCAGTGATGCTTCCAGCTTCGTGACCGGGGCACTCTCGGTGGTGGACGGCGGTTTCGACGCATTCTCCATCTGATGAAATCCGTGAGAGTATGCCAAAATAAAACTCACTTGCTATCTGTTTCTTTTTAGGCACGGATTACACGGATTTCACGGAAAAAGGGATAAAATAAATCCGTGTCTATCCGTGTAATCGTGCCTAAAAGAAATCATCAAGTGTATTTTGGCACATCCTCATTCATAATAGACAGACATATACTTTATAAACTTATACCATTACAATATGATACTTTGTGAACAAACCTGGCGCTGGTACGGCCCTAACGACCCCGTCAGCCTATGGGACATCAGACAGGCCGGAGCCACCGGCATCGTGAACGCCCTGCACCACATCCCCAACGGCGAGGTGTGGACGGTGGAAGAAATCATGAAACGCAAGGAGATGATTGAAGCCGCAGGTCTCCGCTGGTCGGTCGTTGAAAGCGTACCCGTACACGAGCACATCAAGACGCAGACCGGAGATTTCCAACGGTATATCGACAACTACAAGGAAAGCCTGCGCAACCTCGGCAAATGCGGTGTGAACATCGTGACGTACAACTTCATGCCCGTACTGGACTGGACGCGTACCGACCTTGCCTACGAGCTTCCCGACGGCAGCCGCGCCCTGCGCTTCGAACGCGCGGCCTTCATCGCTTTCGACCTCTTCCTGCTGAAGCGCCCCGGTGCGGAAGCCGATTACACCGACGCGGAAAAGGCCAGGGCCAAAGCCCGCTTCGAGCAGATGACGGAAGACGACAGGCAGTTGCTGGTACGCAACATGATTGCCGGCCTGCCCGGTTCGGAAGAGAGCTTTACCTTGGAGCAGTTCCAGAAAGAGCTTGACCGCTATAAGGACATCACCCCCGAAAAGCTGCGCTCCAACCTGATATATTTCCTCAGCGAAGTCTGTCCCGTTGCCGACGAGGCCGGCATCGAGCTGGTGATCCATCCGGACGACCCGCCCTGCTCAATCCTGGGCCTGCCGCGTATCATGAGCTGCGGCGCCGATTTCCAGGCTCTGATTGACGCTGTTCCCAACAAGAGCAACGGTCTGTGCCTGTGCACCGGTTCTTTGGGCGTAAGCAGCGCCAATGACTGTGCTGCCTGATGGAACAGTTCGGCGACCGCATCAACTTCGTGCACCTGCGCAGCACGCAACGCGATGAGGAAGGCAACTTCTACGAAGCCAACCATCTGGAAGGCAACGTCGACATGTACATGTGATGAAGGCTTTCCTCGAGCTGCAGCAGCGCCGTAAGGTTCCATCCCGATGCGTCCCGACCACGGTCACCAGATGGTGGATGACTTGAAGAAGAAAACCAACCCGGGGTACTCCTGCATCGGCCGTCTGAGAGGGATTGGCAGAGCTGAGGGGGGCGATGGGAAATGGGAATACGCCAAATCCTTGTTTGAATAAGGAATTCCTTTAAAAACGTGCTAAAAGCCATTCAACTGCAATGATACTGCGATTGAATGGCTTTTTTATAACCTGATACCCCATATTGAGAAATTCTTTCCTATATTTGCCCCTTGAACCCCCAAAACAGATTTATCATGAAAAACTTAACACTCCAACGAGTGGCTGCGGTAGATGTATTCCGCGCACTCACCATGTTCCTTATGCTCTTCGTAAACGACATTCCCGGTTTGAAGAATGTTCCTCACTGGCTGATGCACGCCGCTGCCGATGAGGATATGCTGGGATTTTCCGATACCATCTTCCCGGCCTTTCTGTTCTGCATGGGCATGTCAGTATCCTTTGCCATACAGAACCGTTATAAAAAGGGCGATACAACCACACAGGTCATTGCACATATATTCTGGCGTACGGTGGCGCTCATTGCCATGGGGCTGTTCTCGCTTAACAGCGGCGGCATTGAAGGCGGTCTTTCCCATTCCTGGTTTACTATCCTTATGGTAATCGGTTTCTTCCTGACATGGGGAGTATATCCAAAGGCCGAAGGTACAAAAAAAGCCCTTTTCACCGTAATGAAAGTGGCAGGCGTGGTATTGCTTGCAACGCTGGTTATTTATAAAGACCTCAACGGGAAACCGTTCCATACAAGTTGGTGGGGAATCCTCGGTCTTATAGGCTGGACATATGCCGTATGTGCCGGCATCTATCTGTTCACCCGCGAAAGCCTGCGTAAAAACGCGGTTGCATGGTTTGCAGTGATAACGCTCGCTGTAATCAGCCATTCCGGCCTTATCCCGGAAGAGTACGGAAGCCGTATCCTGTTGCTGCCTTTCATTCCCAGTGACTGGACGCTGCACGCATTCGGAATGTCGGGTCTGCTGACCTCCTTGCTCATGCAACGCTACGCCAATCGCGAACACCCAGGCAAATTCATCGGTATGCTCTGCATCCTTGGTGCCGGCATGTTGATTCTTGCACTGGTTTCGCATTCATACTGGATTATCTCCAAGATACAGGCTACCCCGTCCTGGCTGTTTTATTGTCTTGCCGCCTTCTTCCCGTTATTCGGCTTTTTCTATTGGCTGACCGATGTAAAGGGCAAAACCAACCGGTTCGATATAATCAAACCCGCAGGAACGGCAACGCTCACTTGCTACATTCTTCCCTATATATGGTACTCCGTCCAGCAATTAGCCGGCTGGACTTATCCGGAAGCATTGGGAAGCGGTGTACCGGGACTGCTCAAATCGCTTGTCTTCTCCATCATCATCGTACAGTTGACAGGACTGCTGGTGAAAGGCAAAATAAAACTGAAAGTTTAAAATACTTCATGACTATGTTGAAAATTCAAACTCCCAACGGCGAAGACAGAGTTCTGCTCCATTCCTGCTGTGCTCCCTGTTCCTCCGCCATCATTGAATGCCTGCTGGCAAACGGCATCCGCCCGACAGTGTTTTATTGTAATCCCAACATCTATCCGCAAGAGGAATATGAGATAAGAAAGCAGGAAGCCGTTCGTTTCGTAACGTCCCAAAACCTCGATTTCATCGATGCGGATTACGATTATACCACTGGCGGAACACAATGCTGGGACTGGAAAACGAACCGGAACGAGGCAGCCGTTGCCTGAAATGCTTTACATTACGCCTGACGGAAACGGCACGCTATGCTTCCGAACACGGCTTCTCTGTCTTTACCACTACCCTCGCATCTTCGCGTTGGAAAAGCCTCGACCAGATAAACGAAGCGGGAAAACGGGCAGCCGCCCTTTATCCCGGTACAATCTTTTGGGAACAGAACTGGCGGAAAGGCGGATTGCAAGACCGCCGCAACCAGCTCCTCAAAGAGTATGACTTCTATAACCAACTGTACTGCGGCTGTGAATTCAGCAGAAAGCGGTTGGAACAGCCTGAAGAGAATAAGCGGGAATAAGGCATTTTTAGTAAAGGGAGATTCCAAAAACAAGCAGCCGGACCACACATCCTAATTCGTCAGACAGTTGTTACCCTTTCGTTCAACAACTGTCTGACGAAAGGATAACGGATGTCTGACGAAAGGGCAACATCCGTCTAACGAATTAAATTCAATAAGAGTCCGGCATAACAATCCCTGCTTCAACACCAGAGTTCAGCAACGGAAAAGGCTGTCAATCGTAAACAAGTGTCGATAAATAATCCTCCGCAAACATCTCGTTTGCCACTTCCAACAGAATTTCGGGAGTCAGTTGTCCGATACGCCGGAACACGGCTTCGGCCGTTTCATATTTATTGTAATGCAGGAAGGTCTTTGCCATGCCGAGGGCATTGTTCTCGTTATTGTCCGAAGCCACGCCTATCTGCCCGATAAGCTGTTTTTTGGCGGCGGCAAGCTGGGAAGAAGTCATCCGGGTATCGCGCAGGCGTTTCAGTTCTTTATACACAAGGCGGGTACAAAGTTCCGCATCCTCCGGGTCGCAACCGAAATAAATACAGAAAGTTCCGGTATCGGTATAAGAAGTCAGGTTGGACTCTACATTATAGACCAACCCACGCCGTTCGCGCAAGGCCACATTCAGCCGGCTGTTCATGCCCGGACCTCCGAGGATGTTATTCAGCAGATAGAGCGCCGTACGCTTGTCTTCATACGCATTGTACCCCCTACTGCCAATCATGATGTGCGCCTGATGGGTATCTTTGTGTAAAACCAGATTTTTCGGAACATATAAAGGCGGGGGCGTACGACGGTTATCGACAGCCTCAGCCGGAATATCAGCCAATAGTTTTTCCGCCCAACGCACCACTTGTCTGAAATCCATATTGCCTAAAACAAAGAACACCATATTGCCCGGACGGTAAAAGCGGGAAGTAAAGGCCGCCGCATCTTCGCTGCGGAACTTCTTCAACTGTTCCGGATTGCCGAGGATATTACGTCCCAGAGGATGCCCGCGAAAGATTAAATCCTCAAAATCATCAAAAATCAGTTCGGACGGGTTGTCTTCGTACGACTGGATTTCGTCTATAATGACCTCTGTCTCCTTTTCAATCTCCCGCTGAGAAAGTGGAATGGAATACAATATCCGTCAGCAACTCAAAAGCACGCCCGAAATGTTCGGTAAGAAATGCGGAATAAATTACGGTTTCTTCCTTATTGGTGTAAGCGTTCAAATCGCCGCCCACATTCTCCATGCGGTTCAGAATATGCCACGCCCTGCGCTTCCTGGTGCCTTTAAAAATAAGATGCTCCACAAAATGCGCCATCCCCTGCTCGTTTTCGAGTTCATCGCGTGTTCCGGCATCCACCGCAAAACCACAATAAGCCACCTTCGACAAGGAGGGTTCATGGATGATGCGCAAGCCGTTCGGCAATGTGTGCTGATTATGGCGAGGCTGTATTTCTTCTGTTAAATTCTTCATTCTTACGCTACAAACAGTTTACCGGCACAAAAATACAATAAAACTTATTGCCGTTTATGGAAAATTACGGATATTTGTAGACTTATAATCCATAAATCAAAATTGAGACAATGATAGCATCCATTCAAGAGCTTTTTGCAGAAAGAAGCGCAGGCCGTATTGAATATCCCTGTAACGGACGCATACGAAAAGGCGGTAGAACTTATCGTAGAACAGGTACACCGTAAAAAAGGCAAACTGGTAACTTCCGGCATGGGTAAAGCAGGGCAAATAGCCATGAATATTGCTACAACCTTTTGCTCGACCGGCATTCCTTCCGTATTTCTGCATCCCAGCGAAGCACAGCATGGAGACCTGGGTATCCTGCAGGAGAATGACCTGCTGCTGCTTATCTCCAATTCGGGCAAAACACGGGAAATCGTCGAACTGACACAGTTGGCGCATAACCTGAATCCGAAACTGAAATTTATCGTCATTACAGGAAATCCGGACAGTCCGCTGGCACAGGAATCGGATGTATGTCTCAGCACAGGAAGTCCCAAGGAAGTCTGCATACTGGGCATGACCCCTACCACTTCCACAACGGTAATGACCGTTATAGGAGATATTCTGGTAGTACAGACCATGCAGAAAACCGGATTTACCATTGAAGACTACTCCAAACGTCACCACGGCGGTTACCTCGGAGAAAAATCAAGAGCGTTATGCGTAAAGTAATCGGCATCGGGGAAACGATATTAGACATTATTTTCCGTAACGAGCAACCTTCGGCTGCCGTTCCGGGCGGTTCCGTATTCAATGGAATCGTTTCATTGAGCCGCACCGGCGTTCCAGTCTGTTTCATCAGTGAAACCGGCAACGACCATGTAGGCAATATCATCCTCAGGTTCATGCGTGACAATCATATCTCTACGGACTACGTCAACGTATTTCCTGACGGGAAATCGCCCGTTTCGCTTGCCTTTCTGGATGACAACAGCGATGCCGAATATATCTTCTACAAGGATTATCCCAAACAGCGGCTGGATGTCATATACCCAAAACTGGAAGAGGACGACATTGTTGTCATCGGCTCTTACTACGCATTGAATCCGGTGCTGCGCGAGAAAGTGTTGGAATTGCTCGACCAGGCACGCGAAAAGAAAGCCATCGTGTACTACGACCCCAATTTTCGTTCTTCCCATAAGGAAGAGGCCATAAAATTGCGCCGACCATTATTGAAAATCTGGAATACGCAGACATTGTACGCGGCTCGCAGGACGATTTCTTCTATATGTACAACCTGCGCGAAGCAGACAAGATATACAAGGACAAGATTAAATTCTACTGTCCCAATTTCCTATGCACGGCAGGAGCGGAAAAGATTGCGCTCCGCACCGCTTCCGTCTCCAAAGAATATGACATACCGCCACTGAAAGCCGTAAGTACCGTCGGAGCGGGCGACAACTTCAATGCAGGCATCATTTACGGCTTGCTGAAATACGATGTCCGCTATGACGACCTGAATACAATCGGTGAAGCCAAGTGGGACCAGATTATCCGTTACGGCATGGAATTTGCCGCAGAAGTCTGCAAAAGCTACAGCAATTCGGTGTCAAACGAGTTTGCGGAGAGATGCAAATATTGAGGGCCTTCTCTAATCAGCACTTAAAAATAAATTATCATTTAAAAATTATAAAAGCTTCATATACGCTGTATAATCTGCAACGAAAAACCATATATTTGCTGTAAACGACATTAGAGAGTTTACGAATTATGTATAAGAATCTGTTGAACTTGCTTGTTCTGGCAGTGTTGCTTCCTTCTTGCAGCGGCACAGCTCCACACATATCCGTTGTATGCGAAGAAAATAATGTAGGGAACTGTATCGTCAAATGGGAAATGGCTCCGCTTATCAAAGGGAACATAAAAGTATATGCTTCGACCGATCCTGACTTCATTCCGGAAGATGTTCCCGTGGCCATGGCCGATATCTCGGACTTGAAAATGACCATCGTCACGAACGATCCGACCAAACGTTATTATTACACCCTTTTGTTCGACGACAAATATCGTGTTAAGATTGCCACGCGCAATATCAACATTCCCGGTGTACAGAACTTCCGTGATTTGGGCGGCTATCCTTCTTATTCCACCAAGAAACAGATGCGCTGGGGAATGATTTACCGCTCGGCAGAGATAGACAGCCTTGAATGTTCCTCACGCAGGGAGCTCAAAAACCTCGGCATCAAGACACTTATCGACTTGCGGGCTTCTTCGGAGATAGGCAGGCAGTCGCCGCTGCAAAAAGGGTTCAACGTCGTGCATATCCCGCTTGCCACAGGAGATATGGAAGGCATACTGAAAGGCATACGGGAAGAAAAAATCAAAAGTGACACCGTCTACCGCATGGTAGAGCGTATGAACCGCATTTTAATAGACCAATATACCAAAGAATACCGGCAGATATTCGATATCCTGTTGGATAAAAACAGTTATCCGGTAGTCATACACTGTTCCTCCGGCAAAGGACGTACCGGCATCGTGTCCGCACTGGTGCTTGCCGCACTGGGAATAAACGAGGACATAATCATGGAAGATTACCGGCTGAGCAATGATTACTTCAACATTCCAAGCGCCTCCAAATACGCTTATCAGTTGCCTGCACGCTCGCAGGAAGCCATCACTACCCTTTTCTCCGCACGCGAGGATTTCCTGAACGCTGCCAAAGACGAAGCGAACGCCGATACGGTGACATGAATACTTACCTGCGGAAAGGTATCGGACTAAGCAAGAACGAAATAAAAAGGTTACGGAGTATTTTGCTCAGTAATTAATGATTAATCGCCAAAAAACTCTTATCTTTGCGCCAAATGCAAGATAAACCGCACCTCGGCATAAAAAACAGACAAGTTTATTTTATTATGCTCCCGGCTTGCATTATCTTTGCACCTGAAATATAAAGATATACAAAGATTTAATGAAGACATTTGAAGAGCTCGGTGTGTCGCCGGAGATACGCCGCGCCATTGAAGAAATGGGATATGCGTGTCCCATGCCGGTACAAGAGGAAGTAATCCCTTACCTTTTGGGAGAAAATAATGATGTAGTAGCACTGGCACAAACAGGAACAGGAAAGACCGCAGCGTTCGGTCTGCCGCTTATACAGCAAATCAACGTTAACAACCGAATACCCCAATCACTTATTCTTTGCCCTACCCGCGAACTCTGTTTACAGATAGCGGGCGACCTGAATGATTACTCCAAGTACATCGACGGTCTGCGGGTATTGCCCGTGTACGGCGGTTCGTCCATCGAAAGCCAGATACGTGCCCTGAAGCGGGGGGTACACATCATCGTAGCTACCCCCGGACGTCTGCTCGACCTTATGGAACGCAAGACCGTCTCACTCTCCACCATCCAGAACGTGGTTATGGACGAAGCGGACGAAATGCTGAACATGGGTTTTACGGACAGCATTAATGCCATTCTTGCAGATGTGCCCCAAGAGCGTAACACACTGCTGTTCTCCGCGACCATGAGTCCCGAAATCGCACGTATTTCCAAAAAATACCTGCACAATGCAAAGGAAATCACCATCGGACGCAGAAATGAAGGAACCAGCAACGTGAAACACGTGGTGTTCACCGTTCATGCCAAAGATAAGTACGCCGCCCTGAAACGCATCGTAGATACTATCCGCAGATATACGGCATCATCTTCTGCCGTACCCGCAAGGAAACTCAGGAAATTGCCGACAAACTGATGCAGGAAGGTTACAATGCCGACTCTTTGCACGGTGAACTGAGCCAGGCGCAGCGCGATGCCGTCATGCAGAAATTCCGCATACGCAACCTGCAACTGCTGGTGGCTACCGACGTTGCCGCACGCGGTCTGGACGTCGACGACCTCACCCACGTCATCAACTACGGCCTGCCCGATGATACGGAAAGCTACACACACCGCAGCGGACGTACGGGACGTGCCGGAAAAACAGGCACATCCATCGCCATCATCAACCTGCGCGAAAAAGGCAAAATGCGTGAAATCGAACGCATCATCGGCAAGAAATTCATTCAGGGAGAAATGCCTACCGGCAAGCAAATCTGCGAGAAGCAGTTGCTGAAGGTTATTGACGAACTCGAAAAAGTAAAAGTAAATGAGGATGAAATCCGTGATTTCATGCCCGACATTTACCGCAAGCTGGACTGGTTGAGTAAGGAAGACCTGATTAAACGCATGGTTTCCCTCGAATTCAACCGCTTCCTGGACTACTATCGCGACCGTGAGGAAATAGAAATTGCCACCGGCAGTGAACGCAGCGCCAAAAGCGGCGAACGCGGCAGCAATGCCCGCAAGGCAACTCCGGGCTTTAAACGTCTGTTTATCAATCTCGGTAAAATGGACAACTTCTTCCCCAACGAACTGATCAGCCTCCTGAACAACAATACCCGCGGGCGTGTTGAATTAGGCCGTATCGACCTGATGCAGAAGTTCTCTTTCTTTGAAGTGGAAGACAAAGAAGCGGGCAACGTTATAAAAGCCTTAAACCGGGCCAACTGGAACGGCCGTAAGGTTTCTGTAGAGATTGCGGGAGAAGAAGGGAAAGACGCTCCCAAAGGAAAACGCAGGAACGAAGGCGGCAACTACGGCAAAAAGGAATTTGACGGCAAAAAACGCAGCTACAAGGATGAGCGTCGCAGCGAGGTTGCCGGCAAACGCAGCGATAAGACCGAATATGCCTCTACCGACAAGAAAAAGAACAAGCCCAGTCGCGAAGAACGCGGTTATACCAAGGCACGCGGCAAAAAAGACGATTGGAAACAGTTCTTTCAAGGCAATAACGAATTTAAAGATTCAGAACCGGACTTCAGCGAAGAAGGCTGGGCAAAACGGACACCTAAAAAGAAATAAGCAAACGACGTGAACAAAGTCAACGGTTTTTTATATGGACTATTGTCTTCTGCCAGCTTCGGATTGATTCCGCTATTTACAATCCCGGCCATGCAGCAAGGAATGGGTTTCTGGTCTATTCTATTATATCGTTTTCTTTTCGCCATGCTGGCATTGGCAGGCATACTGCTGCTCGACAAGCAGCCTTTCCGCATACGCCGTAAGGAGATATTGCCGCTTCTGCTGCTGGCATGCCTTTACGACAGTTCCGCAGTATTCCTCTTTTGGGGGTATCAGTTCATGTCGAGCGGTGTGGCCACCACCCTTCATTTCATGTATCCGGTGCTGACTACGCTTATCATGATGATATTCTTCCACGAGAAGAAATCTTTGTGGCGCATGGCGGCCATTGCACTGGCAGTAGCCGGCGTATTTTTCCTGTCCAACGGAGACGGTACGGGAAGCGTCACCTGGTCCGGCATATTCATTGTTTTGCTTTCTGCATTGGGATATGCCCTTTACCTGGTAACGGTAAGCCAACTGAAAAATCTCGAAATGAAAGGGCTTAAAATGACGTTTTACGTCTTTTTGTTCGGCGGTATCCTGTTATTCACCGGAACGGAAATCTCCGGGATAGGGTTACAGGCCATTCCGGACCGCACCACATTGGGCAATCTGGTGATGCTTGCGTTAGTACCTACCGTAATATCCAACCTTGCACTGGTACGCGCCATCAAAAACATAGGCTCCACACTGACATCCGTATTGGGAGCTATGGACCTGTAACGGCGGTATGCGTAGGCATTGCCATCTTCGGAGAGCCGTTTTACCCGAAGCATAGCACTGGGCATCCTGCTCATCATTTCAGCCGTAACCGTCATTATTCTAAAAAGATGATGGAGTGACAAGGTGATAAATAACAGTGTAACAAAGCAATAGGGTGACAAAGCAATGCATCATCACTTTATCACCCTATTATCTTATTGCTTTTTATCTCCTATTTCGCACAGCTCTTGGTACTGAAAGCAACGAGCATCCAAACCATTTTTTCCTGCTCTTTCAGGTAACCGGTCATTAAGTCGGCCGTTGCATCATCACCGGCTTCATTGGCCAGTTCTATCACTTTTCTTTCTTCACCGATAAGATAACTGTAAGTTCGAGGATATGCTCAACAGCCTCACCGCCACAAGTAATACCGGAGATTTCCTTCACTTTGGCAACCTTGAGATATTCGCTGAATTTGTTTTCGGGCGTACCGCCCAACATCAAGATACGTTCTGCGATTTCATCCACTTTCTCTGCGGCATCGTTGTACATATCTTCAAATTTGCCGTGCAGCACGAAGAACCCGTGTCCTTTAATATCCCAATGGAAACCGCGCAAATTGGTATAATGTACCTGAAAGTCTGCCAATAGCTGATGCAATGCCGATACTACGTCAGCAACTTTCTTTTCATTCAAATGCAAGTAATCTAAAGTTTTCATAATCTTTCTATTTTAAAAGTTCATACTATTTTTCTTTGTTCCTGTTGCAAAGATAAGCGGCAAATAAGTGCTTGTCAAACAGATAATTTCTATCTTTGCATAGAACGATTCTATATATAACATTCAAAAGCCCTGTTTCTATGACTTTACAACAATTGGAATACATACTTGCTGTCAATCAGTTCCGTCATTTCGCCAAAGCCGCTGAATATTGCCGGGTCACACAACCCACCTTGAGCGCCATGATTCAAAAGTTGGAAGAAGAGTTGGACACAAAGATTTTCGACCGCAGCCAGCAGCCTGTGTGCCCTACTCCCATCGGCCTTCACATCATAGAACAAGCCCGGAATGTGTTGGTTCAGACCCATCGTATAAAAAACATTATAGAAGAAGAAAAGCATTCGCTCAGCGGAATTTTCAAACTGGGCATACTTCCCACCATAGCCCCCTATCTGCTGCCGCGTTTCTTTCCGCAATTGATGAAGAAATATCCGCAGCTTGATATCCGGGTGGTAGAGATGAAGACGAACGACATCAAGAAAGCCTGCAAACGGGAGACATAGATGCCGGAATCGTAGCCGGTCTGGCAGGAATGGAAGAATTCCGGCAAATACCGTTATTCTACGAACAGTTCTACACGTATATTGCGCGGGAAAACCGTCTTTTCAACAATGAAGTCATACGGACTTCGGACTTGACGGGAGAACAGCTTTGGCTGCTGGATGAAGGGCATTGTTTTCGCGACCAACTGGAGCGTTTCTGCCAACTGAAGGCAGCCCGTGCCAGCCAGTTGGCCTATCATCTGGGCAGCATGGAAACCTTTATGCGCATGGTAGAAAGCGGCAAGGGCATTACTTTCATTCCCGAACTGGCTGTCCTGCAACTGAACGGCACGCAGAAAAAACTGGTACATCCTTTTGCCATCCCCTGTCCTACCCGGCAAATCATCATGCTGACCAACCGGAGTTTTATCCGCAACACGCTTTTAAATACAATCGCCCAAGAGGTAACAGCGGCAGTGCCCAAAGAAATGCTCTCCCTGAAAGCCACTCAGGTACTCGTATAGATTTTGTCTATCGGCCCATAAAACCTTTCAATCGGATTTTTTGTTCTACCGGAGAAAAATGCTATATTTTTGCAAACAGGAAAAACAAAGATCGGCTGCACCTCGGCATAATCAGGCAAGCCTGCTTCTGCATTCGGTCTGCACAATCTTTGCACCGGTAAAACAAAAACCAAACCTTTTAAAAAGTATAATTATGGAACCGATTATCAACTCTCAACTCCCTGAATTCAAAGTTCAGGCTTTCCAAAACGGAAGTTTCAAAACAGTAACTAACGAAGATGTAAAAGGCAAATGGGCCATTTTCTTCTTCTATCCGGCAGATTTTACGTTTGTATGTCCTACCGAACTGGTGGATATTGCAGAAAAATACGACCAGTTCCAAGCCATGGGCGTAGAGGTCTATTCCGTAAGTACAGACTCTCACTTTGTACATAAAGCATGGCACGATGCTTCCGAAAGCATCCGCAAGATTAAATACCCGATGTTGGCAGACCCGACAGGAACATTGAGCCGTGCATTCGGTGTGATGATCGAAGAAGAAGGTATGGCTTATCGCGGTACATTCCTTGTAAATCCTGAAGGAAAAATCAAGATTGCCGAGATACAGGACAACAACATCGGACGCAATGCGGACGAACTGCTCCGTAAGGTGGAAGCTGCGCAATTCGTAGCCACTCACGACGGTGAAGTCTGTCCCGCCAAATGGAAGAAAGGCGGTGCAACGTTGAAGCCGAGCATCGATTTAGTCGGCAAGATTTAATCGTACCCCCATACGATAGACATTACTATGTAAAGACTATCTCCATTTCTTCCTTGCAAGAGTACAAGAAATGAGATAGTCTTTTTTTATACTCCAACATTTAAAAACCTGCATCATCATGTTAGAAGCAACTATATTAGACCAAGTGCGGAGCATATTCCAACCATTGGAAGCCCGCTATACCTTTCACATCACCTGCAATCCGGAACATGAACAGGCCGGTGAGATGATTGATTTTCTGAATGACATAGCGAGCTGTTCCGACAAACTGTCCTGCCAGGTGACCGAAACCGATGAGCCAAACTGGAGTTTACGCTCCTGAAAGAAGGGAAAGAAACCGGAATAAAATTCCGTGCCGTTCCGGGCGGACATGAATTCAGTTCGCTGCTTCTTGCCGTGCTAAACGCCGATGGAAAGGGCAAAAATCTCCCGGACGAGGGTATCGGCCGCCGCATCAAGCATTGCAAGGCCCAATCCATCTGCAAACCTATGTGTCGCTGGCCTGTACCAACTGCCCGGACATTGTGCAGGCGCTCAATGCCGTAGCACTGCTGCATCCCCATATCACCCACGACACAATAGACGGAGCCGTCTTTCAGGAAGAAGCGGATGCGCTGAAAATACAAGCCGTACCGTCCGTTTACGCCAATGGGAAGCAACTTCATGTGGGACGCGGTTCTTTAGGGGAACTCCTGAAAAAACTGGAAGATACCTTCGGCAGCCTGCCGCAAGAAAATGCAGCACCCGTCTTAAGGGAGTTCGACGTGCTGGTCCTGGGCGGAGGTCCTGCCGGGGCTTCGGCAGCCGTTTATTCCGCCCGCAAAGGATTGCGCGTAGCCATTATTGCCGAACGAATAGGCGGACAGGTAAAAGAAACCGTAGCATCGAGAACCTCATCTCCGTACCCCGGACAACAGGTTCACAGCTTGCCGACGCACTCAGGACGCACATAGAACATTACCCGATAGAGATTTTTGAAGACCGGAAGATTGAAAGAGCAGAGCTTCAGGGCAAAGAGAAAAAGGTTTTCTCCGGTGGCGGAGAAACGTTTACAGCCCCTGCGGTAATCATCGCCACAGGCGCAAGCTGGCGTAAACTGAACGTAGAGGGAGAAGCCGAATACCTCGGACGCGGTGTAGCCTTCTGCCGCATTGTGACGGCCCCTTCTACCAAGCAAGCATGTAGCCGTCATCGGCGGCGGGAACTCCGGCATAGAAGCGGCCATCGACCTGGCGGGAATCTGCAGGAAAGTTACCGTCTTCGAGTTTGCCGATACGCTAAAAGCCGACCAGGTATTGCAGGAAAAAGCCGGAAGCCTTCCCAACGTGGAGATATTCACTTCTTCACAAACCACCCGAGTGACGGGCGACGGAGAGAAAGTAACCGGTATCCGCATCAAAGACCGCATCACCAACGAGGAGCGCGACTATCCTTTGGACGGTATCTTCGTACAAATCGGTCTGGCAGCCAACAGCGCACCTTTCCGGGACGCATTGGAAACGACACCGACCGGTGAAATCAAGACAGACGCATTCTGCCGCACCACGCTTCCGGGTGTTTATGCAGCCGGAGACGTGTCCGACGTACCCTACAAACAGATTGTCATAGCTATGGGTGAAGGGGCCAAAGCGGCATTGTCCGCTTTCGACGACCGCATCAGGGGAATCGCATAACCGGCTATTTTCCGGAAACGATTTTCAGTTCCCGTATCAAATCTCCGGCTTTGCCGTACTTCTCTATCATGAACAGGATGTAGCGCACATCGACCCCGATGCAGCGCTGCATCTTCGGTTCATAGAGTATATCGCTGCTCATCGCTTCCCAATTGCCGTCAAAAGCCAGTCCCAGAAGTTCGCCTCTGGCATTGAACATGGCGCTTCCCGAATTGCCGCCGGTTATATCGTTATTGGAGATAAAGCAAACGTTCATTTCTCCCTTTTCACCGGCATATCTGCCAAAGTCGCGGTTGGAGAACAAAGAAAGAAGTTCCGGCTGCACCTCAAAATCCACATCGCCTGCATGGGTCTTTACCTTTTCAAGAATACCTTTGGTCGTGGTATAATAATCGTATTCAGCACCGTCAAACGGGGTGTATCCGCATACCGTACCGAAGCTCAAGCGCATGGTGGAATTGGCGTCCGGATAGAAATTACGCGATGAATACATCCTGCGTACGGCAGCATTCAGCAAGCGCTCATTACGGGCGATATTCATGGCGGACTCTCTCGTCTGCATATTGATTTCAAACATCTTGCCAATCAGGTCTATGCCCAGATTTATGGCAGGGTCGTCATAGATGTTATAGGTAGTGTCCCGCTCCAGAAAACGTTTTAATCCGCGAGGGGTAGTCAGTTCCGAAGCGGCATACAAACTATCCGCATAGGCCTTGTCGTTACCGCCGTACCGGGTGGCAATCGTACCGTAAAACTCCGGTAAATAGGTAGAATCGACCTTGGAACGATATTCTTTCACCATGGCAGTAAAGACTTCCTTGTCGATTTCCAAATCCAGATTGGCGTACTTTTCTACAATTGCTTTCAGATTGGCCTCAACCGTTTTCCGTTCCCCTTCAAAATCAAAATTCAAAATGGACAACGCCAATTGTATCAGTTCGGGACCGTTCAGGAAAGATTCGGCAAAATAAGCCAGAGCACGGTTGGCTTCACGGGTATTTTTATAGTCCAGTTCCAAATCGGGAAACAACCGCAACAGCTTCTCACGTTCTCCGGGTGTCTGTTGTATCCAGCGGCGAAGCTCCCGCTCCATGGCACGCTTCTTTTCCAAGACATGCAATTTCCGGATAGCCCGGTTCACCCCGATGCTGTTCTTCCAGTAATTGGAGCTTTCATCGTATTTGGAAGCATACTTTATGCGGATACTGTCCCGCCTGTCCATTTCGCGCTTCCAGATAGCCTGCTTGATGCCCCGGACATCTATTTGTGCCTGATTGCCGTTGTTCATCATCTCTTCGATGCCAAACGAAGAGAGGTAACGCTCCGTGCTGCCCGGATAGCCCAATGTCATGCAGAAAGAACCCTCTTTATACCCGTCCAGAGAAATCGGCGCTACGTATTCGGGACGATAAGGGACGTTTTCCGGCGAATAATCCGCCGGGCGGTTGTTCTTACCGGCATAGATGCGAAATACGCAGAAATCGCCCGTATGACGCGGCCACACCCAATTGTCCGTATCCCAACCGAACTTGCCTACCGAGGAAGGCGGTGCAAATACCAGCCGGACATCGTTATAGTCGCGGTAAACAGACAGCCAAAACTCATTGCCGCCATAGTACGCATCTACAATTCCCACCAAAGTAGAGTCCTTACGCGCCACTTCCTCACTGATGGCAAACATCACCGAATCTACCGCACCGGAACGCTCCGGCTCGGTCATCTCCGGCTTTACCGCACCAAGCACCCGTTTCGTTACATTCTCCGTCCGCAGCAGAAAGCGGACATAAAGCTCCGGATTCGGCAGTTCCTCGCTGCGGTTACGTGCCACAAAGCCGTCTTTCAGATAGTCATGCTCCACGGAAGAATGCTGCTGGACGCTACTGAAACCGCAATGGTGATTCGTAAATACCAGTCCGTCTTCCGACACGACCACCCCCGAACAGAAACCGCCGAAACTCACTACGGCATCTTTCAATGAGGGACGTCTGGCACTGTATAGCTTGTCTGCCGGCATTTGCAAACCGAGCTCTTTCATTGCCCGGCGCGTCTGTTTATTCAGATTACCCAGCATCCACATGCCCTCATCCGCCTGCACCACCCACACAGAAAGGCAGCAAACAACCACTGCTACAAATCTCAAAACCATATCGTTCTCTACTTAACTTTATATAAGTTTGCCTGCCCGTTTTGTACTCCCACACCGACAGCCTGTGCGGCCGGACGCTTCTCTTTCACCGCATCCGGACATCACTCCGCAATCAGCCTCAGCTTTTCGGAACCCGTACGCGCTCTCAGCCATTCGGTTATTTTCTCCCTTTCACGGCATCCGGATGCTTGCCGAACTTCAGGACGGCAAGCGTAACGGTATCTATCCGTACCGAATCGACCGTCAGCTCAAGCGCGTGCGAAATGGAAACCGACTTGACGGAGGGATAAAGCACCTTCAGCTCAGGGATAATCTTTTTGCCCAATTCATCGTATTTACGGTACTGTTCCAAGTCCTTTTCCAAAGAAGAAATCTGCTGTTTCTGCTCCACCAGACGCTGTTCGCTGTTCTTGTAGAAATCTTCCATAACCATGGCGCGGATAGACGACATATCCAGCGACTCGTTATTCATTCCCTGAAGCACAACCAGCTTCGTATTGTCCAGTTTATAATCTTTCATTTTACTGCGGGCGATGGCAATAGAGGCTTCCGGCACTTCCTGACCTATCAGGACTACCCGTATCTCATGGTGCTTGCCCTCATGGTGGATTTTCTTATCCAATACCTGCGTATTCTCAAAGGCGAGCTGCTCGTTTACAAAGCGGTTGGCCGCACTTTCAAAGAAAGTATCCTGAATAATTCCCACTGTGAGATACACCGCCGGACACATCGTAAGGACAGCTATCAGCACGATATACTTCCGCACCTTCTTTTCACGGTTCTTATCCACAAACTCCTTGCGCTGGAAGTGCATTACCCGTACGCCGATAAAAGTAGCCAGACTGATGAATACGGAGTTAATGAAATAAAGGTAGAATGCACCGAGGAAATAAATCAGGTTTCCCGTTGCCAGTCCATAACCTGCCGTACACAGCGGCGGCATCAATGCCGTGGCAATGGCGACACCCGGAATCACATTGCCTTTCTCCTTCGTGGAGAGTGCCACTACTCCCGCAAGACCGCCCATCAGTGCGATGAATACGTCATAAATCGTCGGTGAGGTACGCGCCAGCAACTCCGACTGCCCCTCGCAACCGGGCTTACCAGGAAAAAGACGGTAGCGTGGTGACACTGAACAGCGTAGTTATCAGGAAACTTTTCAACGAGCGCTTCATCAGCTCGAAATCGTTCAGACCCACTGAAAGCCCCACTCCCATGATAGGTCCCATCAACGGCGAGATAAGCATCGCACCGATAATTACAGCGGTAGAATTGACATTCAGACCGAGTGAAGCCATAAAGATGGCAAATATCAGAATCCATAAATTAGCCCCTTTAAACTCGACACCCTTACGGATGGAGTCTACAGTGGCAAGTTCATTGTCTTTATCTTTGCGCAAATCGAGATACTCTTTCAGGAAGTTCTTGACGGCAAATACATTCCGGTTGGGATTGACAGGCTGTTCCATAAAAATAATTCTATTTTCGGATAAAACGATTGATAACAGGTATTTGACTAAGCGGCAAATCGCGCTTTATAATATAGGCTATAAACAGGCATAACAACAGCGTACGGAACGTCATACGCAGACAGATGTTTTCAATAGGTACACATTCCGCAGCCACATAAAGCACCGCAGCCAACAGCACATAGCACCCTATCGACTTTAAATCGTACTGAATCGGGTATTTCTTCTGACCGACAAAATAAGAGAGCAGCATCGCAACGCCGTAACCCGTAAATCCGGCCCATGCGCAAGCCATATACCCGAACTTCGGGATTAAAAAGATATTCATCACCACCAGAATCGTGCAGCCTATCAGTGAGAAATAAGCTCCCCAACGCGTTTCGTCAATCAGCTTGTACCAGAAAGAGAGATTGAAATAAATTCCCATGAAGATTTCCGCAGCCATTACAATGGGCACAACACGCAACCCCGGCCAATAGTCGCGGCCGATGATGTAGCGGAGAATATCCAGATAGAACATCACTGCCAGAAAAGCCACCAGTGTAAAGATGATAAAGAACTTCATGGCCTGCGCATACACCTGCTTGTTGTCCTTATCGCGGCTCTTGCCGAATACAAAAGGTTCGTAGGCGTAGCGAAAAGCCTGTGTCAGCATCGCCATCACCATGCAATCTTGCTGGCGGCTCCATAGATGCCGAGTTGTACGGTGGCTCCCGCCTGGTCGGGATAGACAAAGGGAAAGATAATCTTGTCCGCCACCTGATTCAGGATGCCCGCAATGCCCAACACCAGCAACGGCAGGCTATAAGCAAGCATCCGCTTCAGCAGTTTCCTGTCCAGCACATAAGCGAAACCGCGCAATTCGGGTATCATGCACAGCATGATGGTAGAAGTGCACACAAGATTGAAGAGGAAGGCATACGCCACATCATCGCCCTTCATCCAGACATAATAAATCAAGTTCAAGGCTATGTTCAGGAAGATGAACAGCAGTTTGAGCGCTGCAAACTTGACGGGCCGTTTCTTATAGCGCAGATAAGCGAAAGGAATGCTTTGAATGGCATCCATCGCCACTACAATCATCATCATTCCCACGTACCAGGGATGCTCTCCGTATTCCAGCCAGTCGGCAACCGGTTGAAGAAACAGCAGTCCCAGCGCAAGAAATGTCAGCGCACCGATGCCTACGCTGAGCAATGTTGTGGAATACACCCGCATCGGGTCGTCCTCTCCTTTATTGGCAAAGCGGAAAAAGCCCGTTTCCATGCCGCACGTCAGCAGCACCAGCAACAGTGCCACCCACGCATAGATATTAGTCACAACGCCATAGCCCCCCGACTGTGCAGACAAGGCCATGGTGTATACGGGCACTAACAGATAGTTGAGGAAACGCCCCACAATACTGCTCAACCCGTAAATGGCAGTTTCTTTTGCCAATGATTTCAATCCAGCCACGTTATTCAGTGTTTTATTATACTCTCTAACCGGTTGCTTATCAATAAGCGTCAATCATTAAATAACGTCTTCTGGCTATTGTAGAGGCTCCGCCCCAAATGTTTATAGGCCAGTTCCGTTACTTCACGACCGCGGGGAGTGCGTTTCAGGAAGCCTTCCTTTATCAGAAACGGTTCATAAACTTCTTCAATGGTTCCCGCATCTTCTCCCAAGGCCGTAGCGATGGTTGTAAGTCCCACCGGACCGCCCTTGAACTTATCGATAATCGTACAAAGTATCTTATTGTCTATCTCATCCAGTCCGTACTTGTCAATGTTAAGCGCCTCGAGTGCGAAATTGGCGATTTCCGTATCGATGCTGCCCGAACCTTTCACCTGTGCAAAGTCCCTCACGCGACGCAGCAAGGCATTGGCGATACGCGGCGTACCGCGGCTGCGGCTTGCGATTTCCGAAGCGGCTCTTGTGGAGCAGGGTACGTCCAGTATGCTTGCCGAACGGCGGATAATACCGCTCAGCACATCATCGTCATAATACTCCAGATGGAGATTGATGCCGAAACGGGCACGTAGCGGAGCCGTCAGCAAACCGCTGCGGGTGGTGGCCCCCACCAGCGTAAACGGATTCAAATCAATCTGTATGCTTCGCGCCGACGGGCCTTTGTCTATCATGATGTCGATGCGGTAGTCTTCCATTGCCGAATACAGATACTCTTCCACTACGGGACTCAGCCGATGTATCTCGTCGATGAAAAGCACATCGTTCGGCTCCAGGCTGGTGAGTACGCCTGCCAGGTCGCCCGGCTTGTCGAGCACCGGACCGGAAGTAATCTTGAAACCTACTCCCAATTCATTGGCTATAATGTTGGAAAGTGTGGTCTTTCCCAATCCGGGAGGACCATGAAGCAACACATGGTCCAGGGCCTCGCCCCTGAGACGGGCAGCCCTTTCACCGAAAATGCGCAAATTATCAAACACCTTATCCTGTCCGCTGAAATCCTCGAAGTCAAGGCGGAGAAGCGTTCTCGGAAGTCACGCTCCTTGTCTGGTGAGCTGATGCTCGCGTATGTTAAAATCTCTTGTTCAT
>ENA-OUNI01000323-OUNI01000323.1-human-gut-metagenome-genome-assembly--contig:-NODE-323-length-22355-cov-3.204562_pt1 | contig 22355 bp, 30 predicted proteins | sample MGYA00242499_ERZ504580 | MGnify/ENA primary metagenome ERZ504580 (study PRJEB26092, sample SAMD00036315) | human gut metagenome | host: Homo sapiens | study: EMG produced TPA metagenomics assembly of... | reverse complement strand
TAGGCAGCGCAACGAATATTTTTACGATCCGTAATTGAGAAGCGCCAGCGTCCCGTCTGAAATGGCGAACAGCAACGCCCCGCCCCCCAGTAAAAACAGGATGGAAAAGCGCAGTGGGAACCCTGCGCGCACACAGGAAATGGCTAGATAACATGCGTGGATAACCATTGCGGCCAAAATAGCCGTGTAAAGGGCCATTGGAATTTTCAACTTCCCAGCCTCCACTTGCAGGGGCTTCATCAAGAGAGCGGCGGCAGCAAGCACCAAAATCAGGATGAGAATCTCATACCAGGCCACTGGCTCTGGCCCGGAAACAGCCTGCTGAACGCGATAGCATATGCCGCCAGGTAGAGGATATGTGACAGGGCAAATGCAATCATCCCATATAAAAAGAATTGCTTCTTTTTTATAATCGCCTCATAATGCAGCAGCGCATCCCCAATAAAGGAGCCAACCAGAGCGCCAAGCACCAGCCAGGAATAGGCAGAGTAGTTTTTGGCATGGAATATAGCGCATAAGCCGACCACCAAAAATAGAGCGGAGCAGAGCTGTTTATAGGCGAGCGACCGATAACTGCGGTTCGGCCATTCGTTCTTTAAAAAAATAGGAACAAAAATAACCTCCAGCACAATTGCAGCAAACATCAGTATTTGCAAAACATTCAATTGCTTTCTCTCCTTTGGGTGAAATCCGCACGGGGAAGCTACAGGTTAGAAAAACAGGATCGTACTCGCTAGCAAAACCTGCGCCGCATAATAGGTGCCGATATTGAAACATTTAAGCGGGAATGTTTTTTTAGGCCCAAAGTTCAGCATTGCCAACGTCGCATCCGAAAGCACAAAACACAGGGAGCCAACAATCAGCACGGCCGCTGCCGCACCGCACAGCGGCGTTCCCGCAATGAGGCAGCGGATGCCGAGCGAGCTGGCCTTTACCATCATCGTAACCAAAATGCACATATAGAAGGCGGCTGGGAGTTTTGCTTCCCAGGGTTGATCTGCAAACGGCGGGAGCCCGCCAAGCCGATTATCACAACCGCCGCAATACAAAGGCATTCATAAGGATTAAAAAAACCAGCCTCTGGGAATGTTTTTTGTAGCGCGGTGCAAAAGGCCACTACATAGAAGATATGCGCGGTGAGGAAGCTAAACAAGCCGAGCAAGAAGTAGAGCATCTTGCTGCTGACATGAAGAAAGAAATCCCCCAGCCAGGAAAAACCGAGACCGCACAAAATCCACAGCGCATAGTGGGAAAAACGCCCAGCCAACAGAATTGATAACACGCCCACTAAGATAAAAAGGGTGGAACAAATCATTTTTAGCAAAAGGGATTTTTTGTTTTTTTGGCCATCCGGCCTTTAGAAAAAAGGGGACGACCCCCGCCAACAACAAAATCGTTATCGCCATCAAGATCCGGTAACCCGTCAATCAAAGCACCTCCGCAAATTATTGCCGCATGATCTTTGCCGCTCCAAAAGGCACTGGAGCTTTTTCTATAGAAACAGGATGGGGAGGCAGAACGTTTTGAGATTTCTCCCCTTTGCATTGTCAGAAGAGGCCCTTTTATGCTCCGCCCGCCGCGGAACCCTGCCGCAGAAATATGCAGCAGGGCTCCTGTATTTGCAGCGGTGCTTTATACCAGCCTGCCCTTATGCACCGGCTCGGCGATTCGCCAAACCTGGTGCATGGCTTTCTTGAGCAAGTTGCTGAGCACCGGGTTTTTCACCAAATCATCAATCCCCTCCGCGATATTGTATGCCATATCCTTCAGAGGAGGAGTCGTGCGGGGCGTCATGCGCACACGGTTCCCTTTGAATACAAAATGAAGCTTGCGCACTGCAATGGTTTGCAGCGGGCGAATCCAAACATCCAGCGTTTGCTCGTCTTTCCAGGCGGCGGAGCAGCATACCTTATAGTCGATCTGCCCGAGGCGGATCTGCCCATAGCGGTAATGCCCATCCATACCGCACACAACGGTGTTTTCTTCATCGCCCTCCACCCAGGCCATCGTGCACTCATTTTCCTCAAAATGCATGCGGATGCGATCAATATTACCCGCCCTGTCCTTCGTCATATAGGTTGCGGCGAAGGGGAGCACGCTTGTCGGGAATCCGATGAGATTGATGAGTATCTTTTTTCGCAGGCGGATCGTTCTGCCTTCAATGCGCTGCTCTATCTCACTGTGGAAGGAGGCCTTCTGCACCGGCAGCGCCGCTTGCACGCACATCGCCTTCAAATCCACAGCGGGAGAGTTCGGCACTTCTCCTTCCTTGAGGAATATGCCGGGGAAATGCCGCCAGATGCAATCCCGTGTTTTTTGCTCGCTGACTTCGGCACAGTTGATGACCAGCTGCGCATCGTAATCTTTGAAAACAATGCCGAACTGGGAGAACATTCCATCCGATCGGTATGTGTTTTTTGCGCCGCCGCATTGCCAGAAGCAATAGCCGTAGCCTGCGCTGGCGTCGAGGTCTCGATTGGCAGAATTATCGGAATGGACCGATGTCGCCTCCTGCACCCACCGGGCGGGAATGACCTGCTTGCCCTCATAAACGCCGTTTTGCGCATAGCAGAGCGTAAACTTTGCAAAATCCTCCACCGGGAGCATCAAACCCCAGCCGCCGACTTCCACGCCATGGTGGTCCGTTTCCCAATAAGGCACAGGGATCCCCAATGGTTCATAGAGCCGCGGCGTTAAAACTCCGTTACGGAGATGCCGGTAACGCGCACAAGGATCGCGCAAAGCATATAGATGTTTTCACTCACGTAGAGGAACATCTCCCCGGCTCGGAAATCCATGGGGCGTTAAAGAAATCCTTTATCCATCGATCTTTCGTTTTATCAAGCAGCAAGGAGGGGTTTTTGCCGCTTGTCATCGTCAGCAGATGGCGCACAGTCATCTTTTCAAGCTTTTCGTCCGGTTGAGCGGGGCGGTATTCCGGGAAAAATCGATCACCTTTGCATCCAGGGATAACAGGCCCTCCTCTACGGCAAAGCCGATTGCTGTGGAAGTGAAGCTTTTGCTGACGGAATACATCGCATGTGGTGTATCCCTCGTAAAAGGGGCAAAAAAACACTCCGCCGCAACCTTGCCATGGCGAAGTATCAGGAATGAGTGGTTTTCGATGCCGCTCTTCTTCATATCTTCCATAAACGCTGCCACAGCAACAGAAGAAACACCCGCCTCTTCCGGCGATGCGCTTCTTGGCAGATACTCTCTCTCTAGCACTCTCATCGTAACTGTCCTCTCCTTATTAAATTTTGAGAATATGATCCTCCAATCAAAAACAGGCAATAGAAGCCCAAAAATTACCTCCTTGTTATTATAACAAATAACTATAAATGATGCAAGCGGCATTTAAAAATCATTGGTTTTGCCTCTTTAAAAGATTCTGTTTCGCTTCCCATTGAAACTTTGGGCAGCCGTGCATTCCAAAGCGCTGCGCTTTCTGCTATAATAGATTAGAATTTGTATCAAAGCGAGGGAACTCCATATGGAATTGTTTTTAGCGGCGGCGGGTCTGATCGTGAGCGCCGCAGTGTTGATTCTTTTTTTGTTACGCAGCGGGAGGGAAAGGCAGGCACAGGATGCCCAGCTCCGGCAGATAGAAGCGCTTACAGCCCAGCAGCAGGCTTTTGGGCGGGAAAGCGCGGCTCAGCTTGCCGCTTTTGGCAAGCAGCTGGAGCAGCTTGCGCGTCAGACGGCGGATGAATTCGGCCGCAACCGGCGCGACACTCTGCAATACCAGCAGGCATTGCGGGAAGAAACCGGAAAGAGCCTGCGGGAGATGGCGGGGCAGCTTGGCGAGATGACGAGGGCAAATTACGAGCATCAGAAGCAGCTCGCGGAGGCGCTGCGCCTCTCCCTCGATCAGATTCGTACGCAAAACACACAGCAGAATGAAAAGCAGAGCCATTTGATTGAAAGCGCGATCACGCGCATGCAGGAAAGCAACGAGAAAAAGCTCGACCAAATGCGGGAGACGGTTGATGAAAAGCTGACGAGCACTCTCTCCACTCGACTTGACAGCTCCTTCAAAACCGTATCTGACCAGTTGGAAAATGTGTATAAATCCTTGGGTGAAATGAAGGAGCTTTCCACGGGGGTGACAGATCATGTAACTGCCCTCAACCGTGTGCTGACCAATGTGAAGGCGCGCGGCACCTGGGCCGAAGTCCAGCTGGAGAGCATTTTGGATGAAACAATCCCACAACGCTACGAGCGCAATTGGGCGCCGCGGCCAAATTCTTCGGAGCGAGTGGAATTTGCCGTTCGGCTCCCTGCAAGCGACGAAAACGGCGCGGATACCTTCCTGCCGATCGACTCCAAATTCCCGATGGAGGATTACGTGCGGCTTTGCGATGCGGCCGGGCGGGCCGATCGGGATGGGGTTGAGGCAGCGCGCAAGGCGCTGGAAGCCCGCGTGCGCGATGAAGCCAAAGCTGTGCGTAAATACATCAACGAGCCGCTTACCACTCCATTTGCTATTTTGTACCTGGCAACCGAAGGGCTGTATGCAGAGATTACCTCCTCCGCAGCGGCCTTTCTGAGCAGATTCAGAGCCAATATAACGTGCTGATCGCCGGGCCGACAACGATCACGGCGCTGCTCAACTCTCTTTCTATCGGCTTTAAGGCAGTCACTGTCAATGAAAAGGCGAAGGAGGTGCGCGAGCTGCTCGCCGCCGCCAAGGCACAATATGGAAAATTCAGCGACCTGCTTGAAAAAGCGCGCAAAAAGATTGATGAGGCCGGGCGCACGATTGGGGATGCGCAAAACCGCAGCCGCTTGATTCAGAACAAGCTGCGCAATGTGGAGAGCCTCGACGCGGGGCTGGCCGATCGCCTGCTGCAAATTGATCCTCCGGAGGAGATCCAGCGGGAAGCATCCGCTGAATAACGGTCGTTTTTTCTATGGGAGGCCTCGTTCATGCAAGCAAACACACAGCCACGCAGGGCCGCTGTCAGAGCGGCCTTTCCCCACACCATTCCTGTGTTGACAGGCTTTCTGTTTTTGGGTGCAGCGTATGGCATTCTCATGAATAGCAAGGGCTTCGCTTTTTATTGGAGCATCCTTATGAGCGCCGCAACCTTTGCGGGCTCGATGCAGTTCGTCGCCATCAATCTGCTCACTTCTGCCTTCAACCCGCTCGCTGCGTTTTTTCTGACGCTAATGGTCAATGCGCGGCATTTGTTTTATGGGGTGTCCATGCTAGAGCAATATGAAAAAACAGGGTGGAAGAAATGGTATCTCATCTTTGGCCTGTGCGATGAGACGTTTTCAATCGTATGTTCTGCAAAAATCCCGGAGAATATTGACCAAAATTGGTTTTATTTTTTCGTCACGCTGCTCAACCAAAGCTACTGGGTGCTTGGCACGGCGCTCGGCGCACTGCTTGGCGCCTTGTTTAGCTTTCCTACCACGGGCATCGATTTTGTGATGACCGCCCTGTTTTTAGTGATTTTGATCAACCAGTGGCGCGAGCAGAGCAATCACCTGCCGCCTGATTGGGGTGTTGGGCTCAATCGTCTGTCTGTTGCTCTTTGGGCCTGATCGTTTTCTTCCGCCTGCAATGGGTCTGATCCTGCTGCTGTTTACCCTGCTAAAAAAGCCGATGGAGCAAAAGGGGGAGAAAGTTTGAGAAAAACTTTATAAACGCTCTTTTGTGTTTTCAGGAATCAATTTTATTTCAGATTTTAGCAGCTTCACATCCGTGAAAATCTTTGGCGTAGCGCAAGAAAGGACTGGCGATCCGCATGATCTTTTCCCCTGTTCAAATACTGCTTACGATCCTCGCGGTTACGCTGGGCACCATGCTTACGCGCTTTCTCCCGTTCCTGCTGTTCCCCAACAGCAGCAAAACGCCAAAGTTTATTCGTTATCTCGGAAAAGTGCTGCCCTATGCGGTGATGGGCATGCTGGTTGTTTACTGCCTGCGCAACGTATCCTTTACCACAGCGCCTTTCGGCGCGCCGGAAGCGCTTGCGTTGGCCTGCGTGGCGGGCCTGCACCTCTGGAAGAAGAATACGCTTTTAAGCATTGGAGCCGGTACGACCCTTTATATGGTGCTCATCCAGTTCGTCTTTATATGAATCGAGCGGCAAGTGATGCAGTGAAAACCGCTCCCCCCCGTGTTGTGCGAAAGCACACCCGCGCAGTGCAAATCCGCCGCTCTGCCTGCCCAGGCGATTGCCGTATCAGCACACCTCGCAGAGCGCCCGGCAAAAAGAAAATCGACCACTCGGAAAAGCCTTTGACCGTGCGGACGGCCTGAAGACCGGAGGAAATACCTTCCCGCATTTCTCTGCGCCGCGCAGGAAAGTAAAATAAAATCAGGATGGGCAAAAGAACGGCGCACACCCAGAAAACCGTGCGCAGAGGTGCGCTGGTGAAAAAGATCATGAAAACGCCTACACCCGCCAGCACACACACTTGGGCGAACGCCGGCAGGTATGCGCGCCACCCCTCTTTAGGCGGGATATGCACCGTGATCTCCGGGCAGAAGCCCTGCAACGAAGAGATCAAATTTTTTGCTCCACAGGCGGGATAGACGGGCATCAAAAGAGTTTCCTCCCCACGCCCGCCGGTACGGCCCGCATACAGCACGCCTACTTGAACCCGGCGTATGAACAAAAGCGGCGGCGTTTGCAGCATGGTAAAAGCGCTGAGCCGGCATGGCGCACCACAAGCCGCCTTTTTACAATCAGGCCGCTTTGCGTGGCCAAGGCTGTGCCGTTTTGAAGCAGCGCAAAGCGGTGATATTGCTCCAGAAGTTTACACACATGCAGCGCCCAACCCAATAGCGCAAGGAGAGCGATGGCGGTTAGCAACGGTGGCACATAGGCGGCGGCCAGTCGCTGCGCGGATGTCAGCACGCCCCAAAGCCGCTCTTGCACAAGTTTGCCGAACAGGTTCCCCGCCCCGCGCAGAACGGGTGCGGCAGCAAAGAGGCCGAGCGCAAAATTAGAGGTGCTCAAAGCCGCCAGCAGGGTATCCCGCATGCGCATGTGGGATACTGGCTGGAAGGAATTTTTCCCTGCATAGGCTGTTAAAAGCGCTTTCGTATCTTGTTTGCCGAGATAAAGAGTCATGCCTTGCGCCGCTTTTCGCGCCGCTGCCGTTTCAATTTGAATCCGCTGTGCGCCGAAAAGGCGCAGCATTGGGCCGCGGCTTTCTCGCACTGCCGCAATGAGGGTTAATGGAATACGAAATTGCCTGCGGAAAAGCAACCCGTTTGAAAGCAGCAGCGTCTTTCCCTGAATGGCCCATCGCTGCGTTTTCCAGCGGAGAAAGGCCGCTGCAAAAATCAAAACAACAGCAATCAAAAGCGGTAATTTTTTAACAAACCCTGTCTCCTGCCATTCTATCATTCTGCGCACCAGCGGAAGGATTAGCAGCCAAAAAAAGCGTGGCAGCTGCGTCAGCACATAGGCAGGGTGCATCCGTTTCATTACAGGTTGCCCTCCTTTCCCACCCTGGTTAAGAGAGATAAAACTGCCTGCGCCTGCGCCTGCGTCATCCCGGGCAGTAGCATATGCATCCCTGCGCCCCAAAGTGCAACTCCGTATAGCCCTGCCATCCGGTAAAACGGCGTCCGATAAACACACGTATAAAGAGATTCCGGCCTGGGAAGGCGAATCATCCTTGCAAAAAATAAACCGCGGGTGATGGTGATCCCCTCTTCCTCCAACCGATAATGTAGCTTTCTGCAATAGCGGGGAATTAGAACCCAGATCATCAAGCAGATGCCCGTCAACATCGTAATAGAAAGCGCTCCTGCGGCTGGATACCGTTTTGCCAGCAGCCATAAAGGAAAAATGAGCAGGAGAAATAGGAGCCCCAATCGAGCCCGCCAAACGGCGGCCAGCTTTCGAGATGGCTGCAAATTGTTTCTCTCCCTTCCCCACAGGGCTTTTCTTAGAAAATAGGATTCCGCACGGCTGTAAATTATCCTTTTTCAATTGAATCGAACGTCGAAATCCGTTATAGTAAAGGCAGCTTTTATTTTCCCCATCAACAGTATTTTGATTTTATACTAGAATAGAGAGGCGGATTTTTCTTGCGTGTTTTGATTGATGCCGACGGCTGCCCCGTTCTGGGCTGCGCCATCCGGGTTGCCAAGCGGTTTGGTGTCCCGGTGCTGTTATTATGCGATACTGCGCACGAATTTACTCGGGAGGGGGCGCAAACCATAACCGTATCTAAGGGGGCGGACAGCGCTGATTTCGCATTGGTAAACCTCTTGCACCCGGGGGATGCGGTGATCACCCAGGATTACGGGCTGGCAGCCATGTGCCTTGCGCGTGGCGCGCTCCCCATCCATCAGGATGGCAAACGCTACACGGCGGAGAATATTGACGCGCTTTTACTCGCACGTCACACCGCCAAGAGGATCCGGCGCGCGGGAGGCCGGCTGAAAGGGCCAGCCAAGCGCACGCCGGAGCAGGATTCCGCCTTTGAAAAGGCATTTATACAGCTTTTGGAAGAACAGCAGAAAAAGGAGGACGGCACAGATGAGAACCCTGCTTGACTTTCTTGCGGATACGGGGAGACCGGGGTGCCCCGCCGCCATTCAGGGCGAGGCGGAGGGTTTTCTGCTTTATGCAGAGCTCTATGCATGGGGTAAGGTAACGATCCGGCTCATCGGGTGCGGTTTCCGTGAAGGGGAGGTCTTGCCGCGGGGTGCGTTTATGATGCACCGCTTTAGCTACAGATCGACGGGGGAGGTTTATGAGACGAGCCTCACTTACTCGCTCTTTGGTGAGGAAGCTGAGAACGTGCAAACACTTGATTTCACCTGCTCGCATATCAGGCAACGGAGCAGCTTTTGCGCTACACGGAGCATGTGGGGCTTCCGGCCGCCGCTCTTCTACGCGAACAGACCGCGATGTTCTCCCTACAGCTGTTAACAAAGGCCTACGCGCTGGATGACAGCGGCCTTACGCCACAGGAGCGGGAGCTGCTGGATGGCGCGTGGTTCGCCGTGATGAATGCGCCGCCTGAATATGCGGATACGCTCGCAGCCTTGTATGGGGAGAATGGATTGGAGGAAGAAAGCCGCATTCGCGAAGTCCGCGCCTGCGCACAGATTGAAAGCAGCAGCTTTTTAAAGGAGACGATTGAAGCGTTCCATGAGGCTGATGAAATAGGGGACATCGGCCGCCTGCGTAAGGCACAGTCGGATTTATTCCGTATCCTGGAGGACCCGGCCAACCAGGAGCTGCACCGTTTCTACCATAGCCTGTTTGACGCTTTTTTGCGGGCAAACGAGGCCTTTCCGCCACGCCGGGAGACCGAGGAGACACAGGCTTGCCTGCAAAACATGGACGCATCACTTCGAGAGTCTGGCTTTACGGGCAAATTCCCGCACTACCGCCGCCGCAGAGGCCAGAGGGGGGAATATCTCTCCTTTGCCTGGTCGCTCGATTTGGAGCAGGAAGAGCCTGCTGTAAGGCTGCATCTGGTTAGCGGCACAGCCTTTTTGAAAGAGGAGGCAGCGGGGCCGATCCCGTTTAAGCAATCCAATGCCTTTGATTGCGAATGGGCAACCTCCAAGGGGCATTGTGCGATCCTTGGTGCATTTTCCACGCTGGCGCAAGGGCAACAGCTTCTACAGGAGGCTGAACTGGCCTTTGCTGGAAAGGCGCTTCCGGTGGGGAGAAAGGGGCTGCCTGCGAAAGCGGCGCTCTCCGCCGCGGGGCTGGGGGCTTTGGCAGGCGGCGGGGTCACGCTGCTGCTCTATGCGCTGATGGCTTGCGCTCTGTTTGTGGGGAAACTGATGGGCCGCGCGCCCCGTTGGCTGCTGCTGACACAGCTGCGCTTTTGGGGCTGTTTTGCGCTGGCGGCCGTTTTGGCCGGCGCACTGACGGCGGTGATTATTGTATTCCATCTTAGCAGGTATCCGCTTGGCAAGCAGCGTCGTTCCAAAACGGCCCGATGATAGGGATAGGAGATGCATTTAGAATGATATCGTCCGAACAAGGCTTTCTGTTTGAAATGCACCTGCATACAGCAGGTGTGAGCACCTGCGCGCATGTGCCTGCGGAGAAGTCGATGCGATTATATAAACAGGCGGGGTATGCGGGCGTGGTGGTGACTGACCATATCAACAGCAGCACCTTTGCACTCATGAAGCACGCCTCGTGGAAGCGGAAAATGAACCACTTCCTCAAAGCTACCGCCGCTGCAAGGAATTTGAGGAGGAGCATTTCACTGTGCTGTTGGGCGCGGAGCTGCGTTTCCACGGCAGCGACAATGACTACCTGCTCTTTGGCCTGACAGAGGATTTTCTCTACCGCCACCGCAAAATAATGGAGATGGACCAGCTTCCTTCCACGAGCTCGCACAAAAGGAGGGGATTCTTTTTGTGCAGGCACACCCGTTTCGCAACGGGTTAAAGATTGTTGACCCCAAGCATCTCGATGGAATTGAAACCTATAACGGCAATCCGCGCCACGATTCGCGCAATGAGATTGCCAAGGCCTGGGCGCAAAAGTTTGGTATGCTGGAAACCTCCGGCTCGGATTTTCACGAGCGGGAAGATTTCGCCCGCGGTGGCGTCATTTTTTCACAGCCAGTCCACACAGGGCGGGAGCTTGTTTCGGCTCTGCGGGGGCCGCATCGCATGAAAGAAATGGGGAAGGGATAATGGAGGCATTTTCCATGTTCGGAATCGCGGCGTTTTGTATCGCTGTCTGTATGCTGGGGTTACCCGGCCGAGTAAAAAAACTGGAAAGAAAAATTAGGCAAAGAGAACGTGAAGAGAAAGGGGGCTTCATCATGTCTGAGCTTTTAAAACAGCTGGAGGGCACCAAGTGCACGATTCGGCTCACAAGCGGGGTTGCGTTGCCGGGGGAATGCCTGGTGCTCGCAGTGGATACGGATTGGCTGAAGGTGCGTATCACTAGCAAAAAGGGAGTTGACACGACCAAGCTGATCCGCACAGAGGATCTTGCGGAGGTGACCTGCCTGTGACGGTGCGGCATGCACAAACCGGGGATATGCCAACAATTATTGAGCTTTTGGAACAGGAGCTCGGCTATCCGCAGGAGCGTTTGGTGCAAACGAATGCGCGGCTTCAGCGCATCCTCAGCCATCCGGATTACAGCACATTTGTCGCACTAAATGAAAGCACAGTAGTCGGCTTCATTGGCTGATGCGCTCTGTATCGCCTATGAATTCGAGGGAGATTATCTGCGAATTGCCGCAGTCGCCGTCCGGCAAGAGGAGCAAGGCTGCGGCGTGGGCGGCCTATTGCTAGAGCATGCGGAACGCTTCGCCAGAGCGGCTGGTTTTTCCTGCCTTGCGGTCAACAGTGGGCTTTCCAGGCTGCCTGCCCACGCTTTTTATGAAAAGCAGGGCTTTGTAAAAAAGGCTATGGCTATGCAAAATGGCTCCGGCCTTAATGGAATATTCACTTCTGCGTGATAACAGCAAAAGGCTGCACATGCCGTGCAGCCTTTTGCTAATGTGTTTGTATCGTAGCGCCCTCTTGTTACTTCCGCTTTTTCACTGAGCGGATGAGGAATATAAATGGAATCAATGCAAAAATCGCCACCAATGCGCTGGCTAAAAAAATCTCCGGCGTGGGGACAGGTTTCACCTGGCCAAGCTCTTCATAGGTCATGCCCGTATTCTGGATTACGCCTGAGCCTATATATGGACCGGTTACCATCGGGAGCAGCACCATGAAGAACATCCGCACACCTTGGAATTGCCCGGCCTTATCCTCCGGCGTGAAGTCGCGGATCAGGCCGCTGACTGCGGAGGTAAGCAAAAGCGCCGCGCCGAGCATGATCCCGCCGACAATGCCGAACACCACCTGGCCGCCCTTATTACCGATCAGGTAAACAGCGATAAAACCTGCCAACAGCAAAATACCAGTGGGGATCAGGAAGGGTATTTTTCCTACCCGATCCATCAGCCTGCCCAAGCTCAGGCTGGAGACCATTGCAATTACGCCTGCAATGGCAATGACCGGAATATAGTTGGAAAATCCTAGATATTTCTCGATATAAATCAGTAGATACGGCATAAACACCTGCTGCGCCATGCTGATTATGCCGAGCGCGCAGAAGGTGATATATAGATTTTTATTCGCCCTCACAGTAGAGGGGCGGAACCCATAGATGATGTTGGAAAGATAGTTGCCGGATGCGGCTTTCAGCCTGGTTTATCCTTGATAATAAAGAGGCCGGCTATGCCGCCAAGCGACGTGAGCCCGCCGACAATAGCAAAAAAGAGTGTCCATTTTCCCTGCATGGTCAGCGGAGCAAGCGCGCCAAAAACGACCACCATAGCGAGCAAGGCATAATGGCCAGCACGGTTTCGGTCTTGCCGCGGTTTTGCGGCTCAGTAACGTCTGTAATCCATGCGTTGAAGGCGGCGTCGTTCGCTGTGGAGCCGAAAAAGGTCATGACGCAATCCATAATCACAACAAACACACCTGCCAGCATTACGGCATTTGCCGCTGGAAACAGCACGCTGGTGTTATGTACGGTAATCAGGGAAAACGCAAAGGTAGTAAAGCCCCAGATGATATAGCCCGCACAGATAAAGATTTTCCGCTTGCCGACCTTATCGGAGAGCGCTCCCATAAAAAGGGTTGTCAAAGTAGCGGTGATTGCGCTGAATGCCACCATAGAGCAATCACGGTCGTGTTGCCTGTAATCGTATTGTAAACATATACATTGAAATACATGTTTTCGACTGTCCATGCCAATTGGCCGAATAGACCGAACACGATCAACGAGGCCCACACACGTGGCTGAGTTTGGACGGATTCATATTTTCCCCTCCAAAATTCAAAAATATTTATGCAAAACAACATTGTTATCGTAACAGAAGCGATTCATAAAGTCAATAGAAGAAAGCGTCTTCTGCAAAAGGGGCTTCCGCCAAATGGCTCTACAAAAAAAGACGAAAAAAATGTAAAAAAGGACTTGCATTTTTATAAAGGCAGTGCTATAATAATCCTCGTCGCTAAGGAGCGCGGATAACGCTCCACAGTCGGTGCTTATGACGATGAGGGTCCACCCGTTCCCATCCCGAACACGGTAGTTAAGCTCATTCGTGCCGAAAATACTTGGCGGGTGACCGCCTGGGAAGATAGGTCAGTGCCGACATTTAGGAATTCAGCCACCCAATAGGGTGGCTGTTTTTGTTTTTTAAAAAGTGAAATTACCGAACTTGCTTGCTAGCCTGCTAATCTACCCGATGCTCACACAGCTCAACAAAGAGACGGATGAGCCGGACGCTATCGTCAATGCCCAGGCTTGCACTGTCGAGCGAAAGCTGGTTGGTTTCCGCAAGGCCCCATTTCCATCCGGTATAGTAGGTATAGTAGGCGGCCCTGCGCTTATCCGTTTTTTTAATTAAGGCGGTCGCCCTGGCTTCATTCAACTGATAGAGGCGCATGATTCGCTTCACCCGCGCTTCCATCGGGGCATGGATAAAAATTTTTACACAGTGGGGATGATCGCGCAGGATATAGTCGCAACAGCGACCCACCAATACGCAAGCGCTTTTTTCCGCCAGCTCGCGCACCACGCCGCACTGTGTGGCAAAGAGCTTATCTGTCATGGATTCTTCTGGGAAGGCGGTAAATCCGTTCGGCGGCGTGTAGGAACCCGCTACCAGAGAGTAGAGCATGCTGTTGGTTGCGTTTTCATCCACATCGTCCAACAGCGATTGATCAATACCACTGCGTTGGCCCGCGAGTGCGATTAGCTCCTTGTCATAAAACGGGATGCTAAGCTCTTTTGCGAGCTTTTCTCCATCTCCCGGCCACCACTGCCGAATTGACGGCCGATCGTGATGATTGATCGGTTATGTTCACTCATTTTTAGCCATCCCCTTCTTTAAATTTTGGCTTTTTGCCAGCTTTATTATAACATATCTCCTGCAAAAGGGAAACGTTTTTTGGCTTTGCGAGGCAGATTGATTGACGTGGAATCATGCTGCATGGTAAACTGGTTTTACAAAATGGAAACCGGGGTTTTTCCTGCCCGGCAGCCTAAATTGGAGGGATGGATTTTGGATTTCAAAAGCAGCCCGTTTTTGTATGTCCTTGGTTTTTGTGTGGTAGGGTTTATCATTGTGCAGTCCGTCTTTTTTCTGGTGCGTGCGTGGCGGCGCGGCAAACAGCTTGGGATGACGACAGCCACTCTGAAAAACACCGTAGTATCAAGCGCGCTGTTTACCATCGCGCCCGCGCTGGCAATCGTCGCCACAGTGCTGACGCTTTCAAAAGCGCTCGGCCTTGTGCTGCCATGATCCGCCTGACTGTGATCGGCGCGATCCAATATGAGGTGCCCGCAGCGGAGGCGGCAATCAATGCCTTTGGGATCTCAACTGGGCTTTCCCAGCCTGTCACAGACCTGAGGTGTTCGCCGCAGTCGCCTGGGTGATGACGATCGGCAGTATTCTTCCGCTTGTTATCGTCCCCTTTGCGCTGAAAAAATCCAAAAAAGCATCGGGAAGGTTTCCACCAAGGATCCAAAGTGGGCGGATACCATGCTGCCGCCGCTTTTATTGGCCTGATTGCCGCTTTTATCGGGCGCGCCGTGCTAGGCAAAGGCCAGCAGGCCGTGATCGGAGACGCGCCGGAATCCTGAGCGTTGCAACGCTTTTATTTGCCATTCTTTTTATGCTGGTTTTGCAGAAGCTCTGCACAAAGTTCACCCTGAAATGGCTGGAGCCTTTTGCTATGCCTGTGAGCATGTTTGCGGCTATGGGCATGGCGATGCTGTTGGCAAATGTGCTGCCGCCGGATATCGCTTTTCTGGAATGGAGAGGCTAGGCTCAATTTAGATTAGCCGAACCTCAGAATTTTACAAACAGGTAGTTTTTTTGAAAAACACAACTGTTTGGGCAGCCGGCCAGAGCACAGCGGTATAATCATTTGATTTCTAAAAGCGCAAGAAAGGATGGCGCCCCTTATGAAAAATCGTAGCTATGAGGATTCCGTCCATTTTTACGGGCGGATCTGGACTGTCACAGCCCTCTTTGTTATGTTCTGTATTCCTATATCGATTTGTATCTATTTTAACGTGTGGCCAAAGGCAACCAAAGTGCTTGAAGGATTGCTGCCCGTTGCCATGCTGTTTTATCCCTCTGCGATCATCGAGGTGCTTACCTATGGGCCAATGCTCGGCTCAGGCGGCACTTATCTGAGCTTTGTGACAGGGAATATCAGCAATCTGAAGCTTCCCTGCGCGCTCAACTCCATGGAAAACGCAAAGGTGCGCGCCACCAGCGAGGAGGGCGATGTGATCTCCACAATTTCAATCGCCACTTCATCAATTGTGACCACCTTGATCATCGCATTGGGCGTTGTGGCGTTTAGCCCGATCCTGCCTTATATTACCGATCCAAACTCCGCATTTGCACCAGCTTTTCAGCAGGTGGTTCCGGCGCTCTTCGGTGCGCTGGGCGCAACCTATTTTGCAAAACATTGGAAGATTTCGATCCTGCCGATTGCGGTGGTGCTCATTGTACTGCTCTTTGCGGGCAATACGGCAATTGGCGTGTTGATCCCGGTCGGCGTTGTTGTGTCGCTGCTCGGCGCGCATCTTATGTATAAAAAGAAATGGTTAGATTAGCAAAATGCGGGCCGAACGGGTGGAGGTTTAAATAATTTGCCTGCTGTGGTGAGATGCGTTTATAGATTACGAAGATTCGATCAGTTCGCCCTGAGATCGGTGGTGAAAGAACGCCATCTTTTCAACTGCATTTTGTGGTTTTCAAGCACAAACAACGCTCGAAATGGGGGCTGTGCCAAAACCGTACGATTCCGTGGACGGGAGTAAGAAAGGAAAGGTCATTGAGGATGAAACAGAGGCCCCAAAAGGTTATGCTCGCCATGAGCGGCGGCGTGGATAGCTCTGCGAGCGCCATTTTGCTGTTAGAGGAAGGCTGCGAGCTGCTCGGCGCAACTTTGCAGCTGTTTCCAAAGCATGCAGGCGAGCGGGAAGCGCCTGCGGCGCTCCATCCGATATTGAGGATGCTCGCCGTGTTGCAGAACGCCTCGGATTCCCTCATGAGGTGTTTCCTCTATTAGGTCGCTTCCGCGAGCAGGTAATCAATCGCTTTGTTAGCGAATACCGTGCGGGAAACACGCCGAACCCATGCATTGACTGCAACCGCGCCATCAAATTCGGCGCGCTTTTGGAGGAGGCGATGGCACGCGGCTTCGATGCGATGGCAACTGGGCATTATGCCCGCGTAGAGCAGGATGTAAAAACCGGCCGGTGGCTACTGAAAAAGGCGTTGGACGATAAAAAGGATCAAACCTACGTCCTTTATCAGTTGACGCAGCAGCAGCTTGCGCATGTGCTTTTCCCGTTAGGGCTCTGCGCAAGCAGGAAGTGCGCGCGATTGCATCCCGGTATGGTCTTATCAATGCCCACAAACCGGATAGCCAGGATATCTGTTTTGTTCCAGATGGAGATTACGCCGCGTTTATTCGGCAAGATACAGGGCTTACTTTCCCGCAAGGGCGATTTATTGATGCGGATGGAAATACGCTCGGCACACACCAGGGGATGATCCACTATACAGTGGGCCAACGCAAGGGCTTGGGCATTGCATTTGGCAGGCCGATGTATGTCCTTGCGAAAAATGCGCAGGAGAACACGGTGATGCTCGGCCCGGATGAAGCGCTGTTCAGCCGGGAGATGCTGGTGGAGCGCCTCAATTTTATCTCCATCGAAGCGCTTTCCGCCCCGTTGCATGTGCGAGCCAAAACGCGATACCGTCATGCTGCCCAGCCGGCAACGCTTTATCCGGCGGGAGAAAACTGCATCAGGGTAATATTCGACGAGCCTCAGCGGGCAATCACGCCTGGGCAAGCGGCGGTTTTTTACGAAGATGATGTTGTGGTCGGCGGCGGGACAATTGCGGCCGCTTCCCGATAAGAGAAGCGCTTTTTTCAATCAGGATAACGGAAAATCCCCTTCTGCCATCTCGTGCAGAAGGGGATCAATTGCTGTATAAACAAAGCAAAGGCACAATATTTTGGGAGTATTTCTGAATCGTTTTCGTTATGATGGAACACTCCATTTTTGATAATCCATTTATGCGAAATGAAAATTTATACCGTCCCTTGCTGCGGCCAGCAGCTCCCACCCGGCCTGGCTCAGGCGCAGGTAATCCTTTGGAGCCTTTAGCACTTCATCGATCAAAAAAACGAGTGACCAGCGGCTCTCATAAGGCTTTGAAGCATCGTCGCGGTAGGGGTTTGAGGCGAGCAGGCGCAAAATCTCCTCTGTTAGAGCCAGATCATTTAAGCGGAACAGCCGCTTCATCAGAAAGATCAGGCTATATTGATAGGTGTTGAGCCGGCCGAAAATGGCCCTGCGTAAGACGGCATTTGCCTGGATGATATCCGTCATCGAGGCTTTGCATTTTTTGTGCAGGAGAAAGCGGGTGATGCATCTTGAGCAGGCGGCGGAGGCGGCCGGGCTGTTTCCGCTCCACTGCTCTTGCGCTAGAGCAAGCTCTGTGCAGAACGCTTCCGCTTCTGTTTTTTGGAAAAGTGTTAGCGCTTCCACATGGGCAGAAAGCTCCCTTTCACGCTCCAGCATTTCCGCTGCCGTTTTGGGCAGCGCGCAGGCGCTGGGGGCGCGCAGTCAATCATCTTCAGAAACGTCCTCCCCATAGGCGCAAACCAGGTCTTTATAGTGCCGGCCCTTCTCTTCAAAATTTTTATAAATATTATAGCTGGATGCGGCAGGAGAAGAGACAGGTTGCGCCCGGTAGTATAGGCATATGCGGCCTTTACCGCCTGCTGCATATCCTCCGCACGGAAGAGATTCTTACCAGTTCCCCAAGTGCGAAGTGTATCCAAAATTTGATGACCGGTTTCCGGCAGGCCAATCAGATTGCGTACGCTGGAGGAGGCGAGCGCTTCTTCAAATGCGGTATAATCCAGGCCACGGTCCATGCCGCCGAAGATCAGCGTATCTACATTTTCGAGCGCCTCTATCGCACACATGACGGCGTGCGGGATCGTAGCGATCGAATCATTATAAAAAGAAATCCCTTTAAATTCACCCACATACTCCATGCGGTGCTCAATGCCCTTGAAATTCTCAATCCCCTGTAGGATTGCTTCCCGGCTGGCCCCAAGCATTGCGCCGCCGCGGCCGCAAAGCGGATATCTTGCGGCTGTGCTCGCCCTTGAGGTTTGGGTTGCAGTAGAGGAGCTTGCGCAGAAAGGGCGTATCCCCCTTCTCTCCAATTCGGAGCACGCGGGCGGGGAGCGCCGCCAAATTGATCAATTCACCAAGATCCTGCTGATCGTTGCAAAGGAAGAAATCTCCGGCCTTTTGATGGCGGACGATATTCAGTTTGGCATTCGCATAGCCTGCGAAGCCATGGTAGTGATCCAGATGCTCTGGATACAGGTTGGTCAGCACGGCCACATGCGGCGAGCAGGAGGTGAATTCCACTGATGGGAGGACATTTCTACCACAGCTGTCATCGTTTCCGCAGCCTCGATATCCTCAAAAACCGGCACGCCAATGTTACCGATCAGGCAGCTCTCTATTCCAGCAGCCTGTAGGATCGAATAGATTAGGGTAGAGGTTGTTGTTTTGCCCTTTGTGCCGGTGATGCCAACCACACGGCAGCGCGCAAAACGAAGGAACAGATCAAGCTGGCAGGTCATCTCAACCGAAGAGGAAATTTGAAGATCACGCACTGTAATCCCCGGGCTTTTAATCACAAGATCATAGCGGTTTATCGCCTCCAGATAATGAGCCCCGCAATGCAGGGTGACGTGCGCATCCTCGAGCGTTACCGGGTTTTGATCTGCAATAGAAAGCTCTTTTTCCGGAAAGTGGCGGCGAATATATTGATAAGTGGAGCGCCCCTCTCGGCCGAAGCCGAGCAAGAGAATCTTTTTTGGGGCGAGATAGTCAAGCAATGCCTGCGGCATAATTGTGCATCTCCTTTATATAAGGCTGAAAAGCAGCCGGGATTTCGTGCTGTGGGTTCCATGCGTTGAGAAGGCTGCCGTCTGAGGAGAGGGCTTCCCAATCGGCGTGCTGTGTAAAATATTGCAACAGGGCTGGCAACGCTTCTCCACGCGCTCGGTATTGCCGGGCGGCGAGGGCGAGCGCAAAGCGGAGCTCCTCCTGCGTGCCGACACATTCAAAGGGTTTTAGGGGAGAAAAGCCCGCCAGGCCATCAAAAATTTCCCGCAGCTCGTCTCTTTCCAGCAGGTTTTCGCCAAAAATTGCTGAGAGCTGCTCCGGCGGCAGGAATGGGGATAATATGCCGCATACAAACAGGCATTTCGCGCAGTTGCGGCACCACACGTTGCGTTTGCTGCCTGCGTTGCAACTGCGGAAAACCGCATGATACTGCGGAAGGGCGGCGAAATATTTTGCAATTTGCAGCTCGTTAAAGGGGCGCAAAAGGCTGAAATAATGGATATCCGGCATTAAATTTTTATGCGCATATTGTTGAAAATCATGCTCAAACGCAAAGGATTTGGAATACTGATGGTTGACGGACGCGCCGCTGAGGTTCCCCTCGTTGGCGCTCGATTCATTGGAGAGCACAATATGCTCCGCGCCGATCAAATAAGCGGTATAAAAGCTGAGGAAGGCCACAATTGCTGAAAAGGGCGTGTGGCCATTCAAAAAGCCCTCACGGTTGCGCTCCAGGAGCATTGGGTCAATTGTGCGTAAAACGTGGATCATATCGCCTTGCGTATAACCGGCAGTTAGCGCACACTGATTGCGCGCTTCTTGGAAATTGACCATAAACAATCGGTTCTGCGGGTGAAATGCCCGCATCAGCTCCAGCGTAACACAGGAGTCCTTTCCGCCGCCGACGGGAATCAAATTGAGATGACTGTTGCAAAACGGCTCGTGGGGAATGGCTCTGCCGCAGGGGCCTCCAGGGTGAGGAACGTATCATAATCCGCCTCGATCCCGTTGCGAAAAAAGAACTCGCCAAGGCCATTGAAATAGAGCCTTTTCCAAAAGGCGTTGTCCGCCTCGTCCAACCCGCCGCACTCCACAACCACGCGGGGCGGGCAGGCACATTTCCAGTAGCTGATGAGTTCTACCATGCCAAGGCTGAAGAGCATCCGCTGCGCGGCCTGCGAATCCGGTGCGTTTTTGATTTGGAGCGGCGCTGTATCAATCCGCAGCGTAGGGCGGAAGCGGCAAAGATTTTCAATTTCAAAATCATAGCGGACGCAAAGCGCATCCCCCTCCTGCGAGAGGGAGAAACCGTGGTAGTAAAAGACCGGGTAAGCCCGGCGAAAGGCGATGTATTTTTTCTGGTTTTCCATGCGGACAACCCTTTCTTTTTGTCGATTCATCCGTGACTCGTTTCTATAATAAATTTCTATAAAATTGTAACAGGTTCCAAACAGAGCGTCAAGGCGAAAGAAGAGGATTTTTGGGGAAAAGTAAAAAATGAGACGGGTATTTTACCCGCCTCATTGTGGAAGCCTACAAAGATTTTGGTCAAAAAAGAGAAAGAGCAAAAATTTTTCCGTTAAAATAATCCGGAGATGTTGCATCTGCATCCACGTCGATCTGATTGGCGGCTGGTGTTTTGGGCAGACCGGGCATCGTCATAATATCACCCGTCAGCGCGACGATAAAACCGGCGCCAGCGGAGAGGGAAAGCTGCTTCACCGTAATTATAAAGCCTGAAGGCCTTCCGAGCAGTGCGGGATTGTCGGAAAGAGAATATTGTGTTTTTGCCATGCAGACGGGTAAGTTACTTTGCCCGAGCGCCTCAATTTCCCGAAGCTGCTTTTCCGCCTGAGCGGTTAAGGCAACGCCGTCCGCCCCATAGATTTCCCGGGCGATCGTTTCAATTTTTTCCCGGATCGGCCGGTCGGTTTCATAGAGGCAGTGGAAGGCGGAGGATTGCTCGCAGGCCTTCAGCACCTTCTGCGCGAGCGCAACGCCGCCTTCACCGCCTTTTGCGAACACCTCGCTTAGTGCATATTCCACCCCGAGCGATGCACAATATTCTGCGAGAAGGCTGATTTCAGCCTCTGTATCCGTATAGAAGCGATTGATCGCCACAACGACGGGAATGCCGAATTTTCGCATATTTTCGACGTGTGCGCCAAGGTTGGCGAGGCCGGCGCGCAGCGCGTCCAGGTTTTCCACAGAGGTTTCCGCTTTGGGTACGCCGCCGTTATATTTCAGCGCGCGCAGCGTGGCGACCACCACCACTGCGCTTGGCCGCAAGTTAGCATAGCGGCATTTGATATCAAAAAACTTTTCCGCTCCGAGGTCGGAGCCGAATCCCGCCTCTGTGATGCAGTAATCGCCGAGCTTGAGAGCGAGGCGCGTTGCCGCGACGGAATTGCATCCGTGGGCGATGTTGGCGAACGGCCCGCCGTGCATCAGAACGGGCGTGTTTTCGAGCGTCTGCACGAGATTTGGCTTGATGGCATCCCGCAGAAGGGCGGCCATGGAGCCGGTTACGCCCAAGTCATCCGCATAAACCGGAGAATTGTCATATTTGTAGGCGACAAGGATGCGACCGAGCCGTTTTTTGAGATCCGTCAAATCATCCGCAAGGCAGAGGATTGCCATGACTTCGCTTGCCACGGTGATTTGGAAGCTGTCCTCCCTCGGCACACCGTTTATTTTGCCACCCAGGCCTACGATGCAATGCCGCAGCGCGCGATCGTTCATATCCATGCAGCGCTTAAAAACGATGCGGCGCGGGTCGATGCCGAGTGAATTGCCCTGCTGAAGATGATTATCGATGCATGCGCATAGCAGGTTGTTCGCAGCGGTGATGGCATGCATGTCGCCGGTGAAATGAAGGTTGATGTCCTCCATGGGCACGGCCTGCGCGTATCCGCCGCCGGCCGCTCCGCCCTTAATGCCGAAAACGGGGCCGAGAGAAGGCTCGCGCAGAGCGATAACCGTGTTTTTGTGAAGCTTTGCCATCGCTTCCCCTAAGCCAACTGTCGTTGTCGTTTTGCCTTCTCCGGCGGGTGTAGGTTGATGGCGGTGACAAGGATCAGCTTGCCGTCCGCCTTGCCGGCGAGGCGTTTCATGATCGCAGGGGAAAGCTTTGCCTTAAAGCGGCCATAGGGCTCGAGCTCCTCCTCGCTGATTCCGAGCCGCTGCGCAACTTGCGTGATCGGCAGAAGGGAGGCGTTTTGGGCGATTTCGATGTCAGTGAGCATGTCAAAGTTCCTCCTTTAAAATGTGGAGTCCGGTTCAAATTAAAAAAAGTATAACATAATTTTTCCCTCTCCAACAAGAAAAAGCAGTTGTATAAACCTCGTAAAGCGCGGTCAGAGTAAAGACGGAGGTGCGATGATGATCAAGAACGATTATAAATACACAAAAAAGAAA
>ENA-OUNI01000322-OUNI01000322.1-human-gut-metagenome-genome-assembly--contig:-NODE-322-length-22455-cov-9.510122_pt1 | contig 22455 bp, 40 predicted proteins | sample MGYA00242499_ERZ504580 | MGnify/ENA primary metagenome ERZ504580 (study PRJEB26092, sample SAMD00036315) | human gut metagenome | host: Homo sapiens | study: EMG produced TPA metagenomics assembly of... | reverse complement strand
CTGGCCGAGGGCGACTACGTGTGGCTTGCGTGGTGCATCCCGGCGCCACCGTGTTCACCGTGACCGAGAACGGCAAGGGCCGCCGCAGCCGCATTGATGACTACCGCCTGCAGAGCCGCGGCGGCAAGGGCATCCGCAACTACGGCAAGGGCGAGGTTGCCGGCATCAAGGTGCTGGAGGAAGAGGACGACATCATCCTCATCAGCCAGGAGGGCATCATCATCCGTATGCACGCGGCGGACATCAACATCCAGAGCCGTTACGGCAGCGGCGTGCGCGTGATGCGTCTGGGCGAGGGCGACCGGGTGGTCACCGGTGGCCCGCACCGAGCATTCCGATGACGCCGAGGTGGAAAAGCCGGAGAACGAGCCGGAGGAAGCCTGAGCGAGGAGGAGCTGGCCGCGCTGGCCGGGGAGGTGGGCCGCATCTGCCGCCGCACGCTGGAAGTGCCGCAGGTGCTTTCCTGCAAGGGAATGACCACCCTGCTGTTCAGCGAAAAGCCTGTGCTGCGGGCCGTGTTCGGCATGGCGGGCGCGGCGGCGCGGGGCAGTATTTCCGGCGATGCGGTGCAGCAGTTCTGCAGCCCGGCGCAGCGCAGATGATCCTGTGCGACGGCATGGGCACCGGCAGGCCTGCAGCCGTGGATGGCAACCTTGCCGCCGAGCTGACGGCCCGGCTGCTCAAGGCGGGCTTTACCGCAGAGCTGGCGGCAAGGCTGGTCAACGTGGCCCTTGCCCTGAAAAGTGAGGATGAGAGCGGTGCCACGCTGGACCTCATCAGCGTGGATCTTTACACCGGCACGGCAAGGCTGTTCAAGGCCGGTGCGGCACCGGGCTTCCTTGTGCACGGCGGGCGGGTGCGTGCTGTGGGCGACACCAGCCTGCCGGTGGGCATTCTGGGCGGAGTGAACGGCCAGAGCCGGGTGGTGCATTTGACGGTGGGCGATTATGCGGTGCTGGTCTCGGACGGGCTGCTGGTGGACGGTCCGGGCTGGGTGGCAAAGCAGCTGGAGCTTTCCGCTGCGGCAGGAGAAGCGCCGGAAAAAATTGCAAAAACGCTGGTGGAAACGGCCCGCGTGCGCGCCCAGAAGACCGGCAGGCCGGACGACATTACGGCGGCGGTGCTGCGGCTGGAAAAATGCGTTTGATGTTCATACAACTTCGTTGATTTTCGACGGAGGAGAAGGTATACTATGGAAGCATAGAAACAAAACGGGAGGACAGAAACATGCTTACCATAACCGTAGCGCAGGATGCAGCGGCGATTTTGCTTCGGTGTCCGAAGCGGTGCTGGCCGTGCCTTATGCCTGCGCAGCAGAGATCCGCATTGGCCCGGGCATTTACCGCGAAAAGCTGGTGTGCGAAAAACAGGATATCACCCTGATCGGCGCAGGCATGGAAAGCACCCGCATCGTGTGGGGCGACGGCGGCAAGCTGCCGCACCCGGACGGCAGACCCACTCACACCTTCCGCAGCTATACCGCGTTTTTCCGGGGGATAGAACTGCGGGTGCGGGACCTGACCATTGAAAACGATGCCGGCCCCGGGGCAAAGGTGGGGCAGGCCGTGGCGGCTTATGTGGACTGCGCTCACACCCTCTTTGAGAATGTGCGGCTGCTAGGCAATCAGGATACGCTGTTCTGCGCCCCTCTGCCGGAGAAGGAGCGGGAGAAGGATGGCTTCCTTGGCCCGGGCCGCTTTGCGCCCCGCCGACCGACGGCCCAGTATTACCGGCACTGCGAGATCGCGGGAGATATCGATTTTATTTTTGGCGGCGCGGACGCTCTGTTTGAGCAGTGCACCATCCGCACCGTGAACAACCACCTGCCTGCAAGCTACGTCACGGCTCCCTCGGGCCGTGCCGATGGCCTCGGGTTTGTGTTCTGGGACTGCGACTTTATTTCGGACGACTGCCCGGCGGGCACGGTGTTTCTGGGCAGGCCATGGCGGCCCACCGGTAAAACGGCTGTGCTGGACTGCGTCTGGGAGCCCACATTGCACCGGAAGGCTTTTCGCCTGGCAGAGCCGTACCGACTCGGACCTTGCCAGCTTTGCCGAAGCGGGCAGCACCGGCGAGGGCGCAGCAGCGCGCGGTGCATGGGTGAAGCAGCTGGACAGCCAGCAGGCCGAAGAGCTGCTCAGATGTGCACGGAAACTTTGCAGACCGGAATAAAAGCAGAAAATATAAAATAAAGTATAAAACGGATTTGAAGGATCTTCTATGAAAAAACTGCCGAATTTTGTCAAATGGATCATCATTCTGGCGGCACTGGCTGCAATGGGCTGGATGATGTGGGCTGTGAATGATCGTGCCTCCCGGGTGGAAATGCCCGCACCGGATAATACATTCGGAATTTATCGCACAGCAGATTCCAGCCAGTAAATCATTTGGAATGGCCGCAGCATTGCGGGCAGAAACGATGCTCTATAGAAAAAGCAAAAGCCGGGACGACCACACGGTCATCCCCGGCTTTAAAATTATTCCTGATTATTCCTGCCCGGCCATCTCGGCTGCATTGGCGGGCAGGTCGTTCATGATGAACCAGAACGTAGTGCCCATGCCAATGGCGCTCTGCACACCAAAGCGGAAGCCGTGCTGCTGGAAGATGGCTTGGTGATGGAAAGGCCCAGACCGGTGCCCTGCTTGCCGGCATCCGAACGGGAGCGGTAGTACCGATCAAAGATATAGGGCAGGTCGTCGGCAGAGATGCCGGGGCCGTGGTCCTCCACCTCTACCCGCACGCCCTCGGTGCAGCGCTGGGCCCGCAGGATGAAGATGCCGTCTTTGCCGATGTGGTGCATGGCGTTGCCCAGCAGGTTATGCAGTGCGCGCTGCATCATGTTGGGGTCTGCGTAAACGGGCAGTTCCTCGTCCGGCAGCTCCAACTGGAGCTGCCAGCCGTTCTGGGCGCAGATGGCATCGTACCGTTCGCTCACCTCGTCGCACAGCTGGCCCATATCAAAGTGCACGCGCTCGCATTTGTCGGCACCGCTGGTCACCTTGCTCAGCTCCATCACGCTGGAGACCAGTGCGGTCAGGCGGTCGGTCTCGTCCACGATAATGTTCATCTGCTCATCGCGGTGGGCCTTGTCGTCGCCGGTAATGTCGCGCACCGTCTCGGCATAGCCCTTGATAAGGTCAGCGGGGTGCGCAGGTCGTGGGAGACGTTGGCCAGCAGATCGCGCTGCATCTGCGAAGAATGCTGCACCTCGCTTGCCATGTGGTTGAAGTCCCGGGCCAGATCGCCCAGCTCATCGCTGCGGCGGGTATCCACCTGCACGGCATAGTTGCCCATGGCCATCTGGCGGGCAGCGCTGGAAAGCTGGCGCAGCGGCTTTGTGAACCACTCACTGAACAGCCATGCCGCCGTCATGGCAAAGGCAAAGATCAGCGCCGCTGCCATGGGCAGCACGGTGCTCAGCACCCTGCCGGCTTCGGCCACATGCACAAGGCTGGTAGTGACCAGAACGGTGTACTCGCCGCCGGAGGTGTTGCGCCCTACCAGCAGCTGTGCCGAGCCGGAGAGCCGCGGCGGATTCAGGGTCTGCACAAAGCCGCCGGTGGTGCGGCATTTCTTGCGCATGGCCACAGCGGTGGAAACGATCATATCGTTGTTGGCGGAATCCGAGAGCAGCGTTTCGTGCAGGTTGCAGTAGGACTGGTTCTCGATCTTATAGATCGTGCGCATGGTGGTATCGGAAATATCCACACAGAAGCTGTTCAGCGAACCGCTGGCGTACAGCTGAGTGGCAAGCCGGTCAAAAAACGCGGTGTTGACCGTAAGATGGCCAAAAGACCATGCCGAAAGGCTTCGCCGTTTGCAATAGCCTTGTCCAGCTCGGCGGTGATGCTTTCTGCCTGAGTGGTCAGCTGTTTTTCAATGTGCTTGGTGTACAGCGGTTCCAGCAGCTGGGTGGACAGAAACCACACCAGTGCCAGCAGGAACAGACAGATACAACACAAAAACCACATCAGCTGGCCGCGGATGCCGGGGGAGTGATGGTGCCGCATGAATCCTCCGCTCCTTTATCAGCGCGTTGCGTCGGGGTCGAATTTGTAGCCGATGCCCCACACGGTAGCAATGTAGCTGCGGCACTTGCCCAGATGGCCCCGCAGCATTTTGACATGGGTATCCACGGTGCGGTCCTCGCCAAAGTAGTCGTAGTTCCACACCTTCTGCAGGATCTTTTCACGGCTGAGGGCGATGCCCTTGTTGGAAGCAAGGAACACCAGCAGGTCGAACTCCTTGGGGGTCAGGGCCACCTCCTCGCCGGAAACGCGCACCGTGTGGCTGGCCGTGTCGATGGTCAGCTCACCAAAGGTCATGGTGTCGGAGGCAGCGGCGGGCTTGGGCATGGTGCGGTTCAGCACGGCCTTGACGCGGGCTACCAGCTCACGGGGAGAGAAGGGCTTGACAACGTAGTCGTCGGCACCGCTCTCCAGGCCGGCCAGCTTGTCGTATTCCTCGCCGCGGGCGGTCAGGATGATGACCGGCGTGTTGATGTGGCGGGCGCGCATCTCCCGCAGGCAGGTCATACCGTCCATGAACGGCATCATCAGGTCCAGAATGACCAGATCGAAGCTCCGCCGGAAAGCTGGGTCAGCGCAGCTGTGCCGTCAGCGGCCTCTTCACAGATATAACCGGAATATTGTAAATGTTCGCGGATCAGCTCGCGGATACGCGGCTCATCGTCAACGATCAGGATCTTAGCCATAATACAGACACCTTCCTCAATAATAGACTTCTTGACCAGAATATCATACAGCAAGAATAAAAAAAAGCTGTGAAGTTTGCGTGAATGCTTTTCAAAAAAAGTGCCCGCAGCGGCGGGCTGCTTCCAGTACCAGTATACCACAGAAAAACGGCCCTGCACAGCCGGAGTTTGCGGGGCAGACCGCAGGCCCAGCCGGATGGTGGTGCTTTCCGACCTGCACAATTCCGAGTTTGGCGCATATAATAGTGAGCTTGTGGATAAGGTGCGGCAGCACTGGCCTGTTTTTACCTGCGCATCCCGGTGGGCCATGTGGAAGCCGGACTGCGCACCTACGATCTGGATTCCCCCTATCCGGAGGAGTTCAACCGGCAGGCGGTGGGCGTGCTGGCAAAATACAACTTCGCGCCCACCGAGCAGGCCAAGCAGAACCTGCTGCGGAAGTGGTTCAGCTGGTGGGCGGCCCCGAGAACATTTCCAGCGTGGCACACTGCATGATCCGACTGCGGTTCGCGGTCAAGGACCTGAACAAGGCCGATCAGGAAGCGCTGAAGAAAATCCCCGGCGTGCTGTCCGTCACCCCAGCGGCATGATGTTCTGCGGTGCAGTGCCCAGAAACGCCGGTGCCTCCGGCGACGCAGCGGTCAGGTTCGTCTTGCTCACCTTCCACCACAGGTGGGTGGTGCCGTCCGGCGCGGTAAAGATCAGGTTCCAGTCAAAGGGATTCTCGCTGGTGGAGTTCAGCTGCACCGGCAGAGCGTTCGGCGCAGCTGGTGCGCAGGGGGCAAAGTCGTGGGCGCGGATGCCCACGGCGGTGCAGGTTTCCGGCACCTCGGCGGTAAGGTGAAGAGGCGCATCCCAGCCAGTCAGGCGCACGGTGTGGGCATCCACGCGGGTGCAGGACAGAATGTTCTTGCAGCCGGTCAGCTGTGCAGCGGTGGTGCTCTGCGGGTCTGCAAACACCTCTTTGGTGCCGCCGGTGCGCAGCACCTGCCCGTCATCCATCACGATCATATCCCGGCACAGGCGGTAGGCTTCGTCACGGTTGTGGGTGACCAGCAGCGCCGTGCCGCCAAACCCGGCCAGCAGGCTGCCCACTTCGCCCTCCACTTCCTCGCGCAGGTAGCTGTCCAGCGCACTGAACGGCTCGTCCAGCATCAGAATTTTGGGCCTGCCCACAAGGATGCGTGCCAGCGCGGTGCGCTGCTGCTGTCCGCCGGAAAGCTGGGCCGGGTAGCGCTTGGCAAGGGATTCCAGCCGCATGGCCTGCAGCATTTCGGCGCAGCGGGCCTTGCGGGCGGCCTTGTCTTTTTCGGCTTTCAGGCCGCAGAGCACGTTCTGCTCCACGGTCATGTTGGGGAACAGTGCGTAGTTCTGGAACAGCAGGCCCACGCCGCGCTGCTGCGGCGGCAGGTCGATGTGCTGGGCGCTGTCAAACAGCACCCGGCCGTCCAGTACGATGCGGCCCGCATCCGGCTTTACGATACCGGCAATGCAGCGCAGGGTCATGCTTTTGCCGCAGCCGGACGCGCCCAGAATGGCTGTGGCGGTGCTGCGCGCGGCAAAGTTGGCGTGAAGGGTAAAGCCATTCAGCTTTTTGGTAATGTTCACTTCAAGACTCATGCGCGGCCACCTGCTTTCTGTTTTTTCTCCAGCAGATTCACGGCCAGCAGAACCACTGCCGAGATCACGATATCCACCAGCACCCAGCGCATGGCACCGGCTTCGTCGTTGGTGCGCCACAGCTGGTACACGGTGGTGGCAATGGTGGCGGTCTTGCCGGGGGTGTAGCCTGCGATCATGCTGGTGGCACCGTACTCGCCCAGCGCGCGGGCAAAGGCCAGCACCGTGCCGGCCAGAATGCCCTGACGGCAGCAGGCATCCGCACCCGCCAGAAGATCCACACGTCCGACTGGCCCAGTGTTTGCGCCGACCATGCCAGCGTTTCGTCAAAGCTTTCAAACGCGCCGCGCGCCGTGCGGTACATCAGCGGAAAGGCCACCACGATGGATGCAAAGATGGCACTGTACCAGTTCATGACCAGCTTCACGCCGAAATGCTCCATGAAAAAGGCACCCAGCGGCCGCTTTGCGCCGAACAAAAGTAGTAGAAAATAGCCCACCACCGTGGGCGGCAGCACCATGGGCAGGGTGAGCACCACGTCCAGCGCGCCCTTGACAGTGCGCGGCAGCTTGGCAATATAGTAGGCGGCAAAAATGCCAAGGAAGAACACCGCCGCGCAGCTGACGAGGGCGATGCGCAGGCTGTTCCAAAGGGGATACCAGTCCATAAATGATACCTCCGAATAAAAAGGCTTCCCCCGGAGGGGAAGCTCTGAAAAACAACGGATTTACAGTGCGATGAAGCCCACGCTCTCGAACACGGTCGCGGCGCGGTCGGTCTGCAGATAGGCCAGAAACTCCCTGGCAGCCTCGGTGTTGGGGGCGACCTTCAGCACGGCGGCAGGATAGATCACCTGACCGCACATCTCCTTGGTGGCCTCATCCACGGGGGTCAGGCCTGCGCTGTAGGCATCAGTGCAGTACACGACACCGGCATCCACGCTGCTTCGGTGATCTGGGTGGTGACCTCCTTGACGTTGGAGCCGTAGGTGATGACACCGGCTGCGGCCAGTGCTTCCTCGTCCAGAGCGTAGTAGGCAAGGATCTTCTGGGTGTACTGGCCCACGGGCACATCGCTGTTGCCCATGCAGAACAGAATGTCCCCGGCCTTGAGGTGCTCGGCCAGAGAATCGAAGCTGTCGATGCCCTTATCGCCATTCTCGGGCACGCACAGAACGACCTTGTTCTCCAGCAGGTCCACGCGGGAATCGCTGTCCACGAAGTCCAGTCCTTCGGTGTTCACATCGGCGGAAGCGGTGCTGTCCAGCTGGTTCATCTGCTTCTGACCGGCGGAGATGAACAGGTCGCAGTCCGCGCCTTCCTGGATCTGGGTCTTGAGGGTGCCGGAGGAGTCGAAGTTGAAGCTGAAGGTCACGCCGGGGTTCTCGGCAGAGTAGATCTCGCCGATGGCGGTGAGGGTCTCGGTGAGGGATGCGGCGGCAAACACGATCAGCTCCATGGATCTACCGGCAGCTTCAGAAGAAGCAGCGGCAGAGCCTGCCACGGAAGATGCAGTGCTGGAAGCGGAGGAGCCGCAGGCGGTCAGGGCCGCAGCGGCACCGGCGATACCGGCAGCAGCCAGAAAGCTGCGGCGGGAAATTTTAGTGTTGTTCATGATAAGCGCTCCTGTTTTTAAAATGAATCTTTGCATTTGATACGGTACAGGATGCGGTGCCGCCCACCGGGATACTTTTTTACTTCCGGGCGCATTCGCCGTCCAGCCCGGCGGCAAGGCGGATGCCGTGCGCAAGGCTTGGCAGGATGTACTCGAGGTTTTCTTTTACGGCCTTAGGGCTGCCCGGCAGGTTCACGATCAGGGTCTTGCCGCGCAGCACGCTGACACCGCGGCTGAGCATCCCGCGCGGTGTGATGGTAAGGCTATGGTACCGCATGGCCTCGGCAATGCCGGGCGCGTTGCGTTCGGCTACGCTCAAAGTCACCTCCGGGGTGATATCCCGGGGCGCAAAGCCGGTGCCGCCGGTGGTGAGGATCAGGTTCACCTGACGGGCATCCGCAAGGCGCAGCAGCTGGGTTTTGAGCTGGGCGGCATCGTCCGGCAGAAGCAGCGCTTCCTCCACCTTGTAGCCTGTGGCGGTGAGCATCTCCACAATGAGCGGGCCGCTTTTGTCCTCCCGTTCGCCGCGGCTGCCTTATCGGAAGGGTGATCACCGCCGCGCGCAGGGCAGATCTGCGGGGTGGGCAGCAGCTTCATCTCGTCGCCGGTATGGATGGTGCCGCCTTTTACCACCCGTGCGAACACGCCCTCCCGCGGCATAATGCAGTCGCCGGTCTGCTGGCGGATGGCGCAGTCGCTGTGGCACTCCTTGCCGATCTGGGTCATTTCCAGCACGGCATCCCCAATGGCAAAAAAGCTGGGCACCGGCAGGGTGGCAAGATCGAACCCTTCCACCACCAGATTTTCGCCAAAGGCACCGTAGTCCACCCAGAGCTTTTGACGGAAAGCTTCAATTTTTTCCGCGCTCAGCAGGCTGACCTGCCGGTGCCAGCTGCCGCCGTGGGCATCGCCCACAATACCCCACTCCGGGGTGAGAACAGCGGACGGCACCGGCGTTTTCAAGGTGCCGCGCCGGGGGCTTGTGCAGATAGCCAGAATTTTACCCATAAATTTGTGTTATCCTCCGATCCGGTACATCCCTCGTGTGGCGGGCATAGAGCCTTGGCCGAAGTGATGTTCCCGGGGTTTTGCCAGAATCGTGTTTTGAATGGCCTGCAAAAGGGCCGCGTCGTCCGCGCCGCTGCGCAGCAGAGCGCGCAGGTCGGTGCCGGATTCGCTGGCAAGGCATGGACGCAGAAAGCCCTGACTTGTCAGCCGCACCCGGTTGCAGGAAGCGCAGAATTTGCCGTGCACGGCAGCAATCAACCCGATGCTGCCGCGCCAGCCGGGCGCAGAATAATACACCGCCGGCCCATCGCCAAAGGCCGCACGGGTCACCGGCTGCAGCTGCGGCCAGCGGCGGTAAAAGCGCTCCAGCAGTTCCAGGCCGGAAAGGCCGGGCAGCCCGGCACCAAAGCCAATGGGCATCATCTCAATAAAGCGCACCTGCAGCGGATGCTCCTGTGCGAAGGCAGCAAGGCTTTCCAGCTCGCCCTCGTTCACGCCGGGCTGCGGCACACAGTTCAGCTTGACCGGAATGCCGCTGGCAAGGGCCGCCCGGATGCCGTTTTGCACGGCGGCAAGCTCGTCTTTGCCGGTGATGCGCCGGAAGGTCTCCGGGTGCAAGGTGTCAAGGCTGATGTTCACGCTGTCAGGCCCGCCGCCAGCAGGGCGGGCAGCTTCTGGGCCAGCAGCACGCCGTTGGTGGTAAGGGCAACGCGGCGGATGCCGGGAATGGCTTTCAGGCCCGCCGTCAGTTGTTCCACGCCCCGGCGCACCAGCGGTTCACCGCCGGTGATGCGCACCGTGTCGATGCCGCACTGGGCGAACAGCGCAGCCAGCCGCAGAAATTCCTCATAGGTCAGAATATCTTCGTGGGCCAGCTTTGGCACGCCGTCCGGCATACAGTAGCGGCAGCGCAGGTTGCACAGGTCGGTGACCGAAAGGCGCAGATAGTGGATATTGCGGCCGTATGCATCAAACATAGCCGCCCTCGGCCCGCACATAGTGCCCGCTCTTGCCGCCGGTCTTCTCGACCAAGTGGATCTCGCCCAGCTCCATGCCCTTATCCACGGCCTTGCACATATCGTAGATGGTGAGCAGCGCGGCAGAAACGCCGGTAAGAGCTTCCATTTCCACGCCGGTCACGCCGATGGTCCTGGCGGTGCACACGGCCTCTACGGCCTGCTGTTCGGGCAGAAGGTGAAAATCCACAGTCAGCTTGCTCAGCGGCAGCGGATGGCACAGGGGGATCAGCTCGCTGGTGCGCTTGGCCGCCATGATGCCTGCAATGCGGGCCACGCCAAGCACGTCGCCCTTCTGGGCGGTGCCGTCCCGAACAGCGGCAAAGGCTGCCGCATTCATAGTGATGATGCCGCGGGCCACAGCCTGCCGTGCCGTGACGGGCTTTTCGCTCACATCCACCATCACGCGCTGCCGGACGCATCAAAATGAGAAAGTTTTGTTTCGCTCATAATTTTTACCTTGATAAAGCTCTCCCTTTGGGAGAGCTGGCAAAGCCGTAAGGCTTTGACTGAGAGGGTTTCAGCAATGCCCGAAGCCGCAGTTGGGCCAGTGGCATTCGGCGCAGCCTAAGCACAGCCCGCCTCGCCCAGCCGGGCAATGTCCTCGGCAGTGATGGGGTCGTCGGCCAGCAGGCGCGGCAGCAGCAGGTCAAAAATGGTGCGCTTGGCGTACATCACGCAGCCGGGCAGGCCGCACACCGGCACACCGTCCAGATAGCTCACAAGGAACATGGCACCCGGCAGCACCGGTGCGCCATAGGTGATGATCTCGGCACCGGTGTTCTTGATGGCAAGCGGCGTGCGGTCGTCGGGGTCTACGCTCATGCCGCCGGTGGTAAAGATCATCTCGCAGCCTGCGGCCTTTGCTTCCAGAATGGCGGCGGTGATCCCGGCGGGGTCGTCGTCGCAGGTTTTGTGATAGGTCATTTCGCAGCCGTATTCGGCCAGCTTGCCCACCAGAATGGGGGTGAATTTGTCCTCGATGCGTCCCTTGAATACCTCACTGCCGGTGGTGATGACCGCAAACTTTTTCGGGTGGAAAGGCAGCACGTTCAGGATGGGTTCGCTGCCTGCCGCAGCCTGCATGGCATCCATCTTCTCCTGCTCGATTACCAGCGGGATGATGCGGGTGCCGGCCAGCTTCTGGCCCTTTTTCACGGGCAGGTCGCCGTGGATGGTAGCGATCATCATTTGGGGTGTGCGGTTCACGGCCAGCAGGGCGGCGCGGTCGATCTTCAAAAGACCGTCGCAGTCGGCAACCAGTTCGATCTTGCCTTCCTTCGGCTCAGTGCCGTGGATGTTGCGGCCCGCCGCTGCCTTGTACAAAAGGGCAGCGGCTTCGTCCTCGTGCAGGATGCCGGGGCGCTTCTCCCAGACATAGAGATTCTCTTTGCCAATGGAGAGCAACACGGGGATATCCTCCGGCTGGACGATGTGCCCTTTGCGGAAGCGTGCTCCCTTGAACTGGCCGGGAATGATCTGTGTGATGTCGTGGCAGAGCACCTGCCCGACAGCGTCTTCGGTACGGATGAGTTTCATGCAGAACCTCCGTTACAGGGACGGCATCTGGTTCCCGATCCAGTCTGCCAGAGCAGCAGGATCGTCCAGTGCAAAATCAGCGCCCGGCACATCGCCCACGATGGCCATGGGCTGGAACGCGGTGCCCACCGGGCTGACCGAGCTGCGCACCACCTCGATCTTGGCCCAGCCGCTGTCGCCAAAGCCTTCCAGCAGTACAAGGTCGTAGCCGTGGCGCTCGAACAAAGCCAGCAGGTCCTGCTCGTTCAGGCGGAACTGCTCGGTAAGCAGATAGCGCCCGGCAGTAAACACGGCCACACCCTCGGCACCGGCCTCATGCAGCGGTCGGTCTCGGCGGGCAGGCGCAGATCGTCAGCCTCGCGGATCACGCCCACCTTCAGCCGCGGCTCTTGAGCACCGGCAGCAGCGCGGCCAGCAGAGCGGTCTTGCCGCTGCCTGCGGAACCGCTGACAGCCAGCACTGCCGGATGCTTGAAGCTCAGTTCGGCGGCAAGCGCCTGTTTTTGTTCACTGTACAAAAGTATCACCCTCCGTTTTATCCCATCGGCAAAAACTGCCGGTTCACTCCTCAATGCGCACAAAGCGCGGCTGCACTTTGCCGTCCCGCTCCACGGTCTCGCACCACATGGCGGCAGGACGCACCCAAAGCCCGCGTTCCCCGTACAGGGCGCGGTACACCACCATTTCCTCTTCGGTCTCGCTGTGGCGGGCCATGCCCAGCACTTCGTATTCGTTGCCCTTGAAATGCCGGTAGCGGCCCGGCTGCACATTATATTTGAATGCTTCCATGTTATCCTCTTTTACACTGACACGCGGCATTCCGGTGCAGAATGCCATATTTATAATCAGTATAGCATATTTCAGCACGGCAAAAAAGGCTTTGGCAGGAAAGATGGAGAAAAAGGCGGCAGGCAGCGGCAAAAGCCGGGAGACAGAGTTGGGTGCTTGAACTGCCGCGCCACAGATGCTATACTGAAACGATAAGGGGATACCCCCCTAAAAAAGCTCTGAAGATAAAGGAAAAAGCCCTATGAGGATCGGACTTGTTGAATTTCTGCTCATCCTTGCCATTGCGTCGCTCACCATCGGGCCGCAGGTGGCATTGTTCGTGGATCGCTGGATGCGCCGGGCAAACCGCGCCAATGCCCGCGCCGCCCGCCGCCGTGCCGAGTATGCGGCCCAGATGGCGGTGGAGCGGGACGCGCTGCTCAAGCGGTTCCGCACGGCCAGCACGGTGTTTGGCGTGTGCATCCTGCTGGCGCTGGTGTATGCACTGGTGTTCCGGCCCATCGATATGCCGCCACAAGGCTACACCGCGCCGGATGTCCGGCAGGACACCGGTGCAGCACAGACGGCCCTTGCCGCCGACCATAAGGGAACGCTGGATCTGGGCGAATATCAGGGTGTGGACTGCATCCGCACACAGGACGGCCTTGTGTATGCCGCAGCATACGACGGCGCAGCTTAAAAAAGCGCACGAGCGACCTTGTGCGCACCGACGGCGGACACGATGCGGCCATCCTTTCCGTGGACGGTGAGCTGACCGGTTTTGCCTTTGACGGCAGCGGGGACCTGTGGCTGAGCATCCTCACGCCCGGCGGCGGCAGCCTGTGCCGCGCCGCCCACGACAGCTGGGGCACGGCGGTGGAGCAGGTGGTGACCCAGATCGACGGTGCACCGCTGGGGGCTGTCTCAGCGGTGGAGGCCGCGCCGGACGGCAGGATCTACTTTGCGGTTGCTGCCAGTGCCAGTGCCGCGGACGGGCTGGAGAGCACTCTGCGCACCGAACTGCTGGCCCACACCGGCACGGGCTGCGTGTATGTATACGACCCGGCAGCACGCACGGTGCAGAAGGTGCTGGGCGGTGTGGCCGGTGCTTCCGGGCTGGCCCTGAGCCGGGACGGCAGCACGCTGTTCGTGGCTGACCTTGGGAACCGCTGTGTGTGGAGCGCTGCCGCCGATGCCCGCGACCTGACGGCGGGCGGTAAAAACTGCCAGAGCTTTGTTTCCGGCCTGCCGGGGTATCCCGGTGCGCTTGCTGTGGATGCAGACGGCACCCTGTACATCGGCTACCGGTGGGCGCGCAGCGGCTGGCTGGAACAGAACGCCGACAGCACCCTGCTGCGGGGCATTGCCCTGCGTGCAGGCCGGAATCTGCAGGAAAAGCTATTCAGCCTGCCTGCCGATGCGCCCTGCGCGGAAGCTGTAGATACGGCAGACGGCAGCTGGAAGCGGACGGTCTCCAGCAAGGGTGCAGGCGGTGTGACAGCTCTGTGCCCGGTGGAGAGCAGGCTGTATCTAGGCCTTGCAGGCAGCGAAAAGGTGCGCAGTGCAAATCTTTGATCTTTGATAAAAACCGAGGTGTTTTTTATGACAGAAGAATTCAAAAAACAAATCGAGATGCAGGCCCGGCAGGCAGTGACCGAACTGCTGGCCGAAGCAAAGCTGAAAAAGGGCGATGTGTTCGTGGTGGGCTGCTCGTCCAGCGAGATCGTGGGCGGGCACATTGGCAAGGATTCCAGTCTGGAAGCCGCGCAGGCCGTGTACGCGGGCGTTGCCCCAGTGCTGGCCGAAAACGGCATCTGGCTGGCTGCGCAGTGCTGTGAGCATCTGAACCGCGCTATTATCATCGAGCGCGAAGCCGCCGAAAAATACGGCTGGGAAGAGGTGTGCGTGGTGCCGCGCCCCCACGCAGGCGGCAGCTGGGCCACTACCTGCTGGAAGAAGTTCCGGGAGCCGGTGGCCGTGGAAGAGATCCGTGCCCATGCAGGCATTGATATCGGCGGCACCCTGATCGGGATGCACCTGAAGCGGGTGGCGGTGCCGGTGCGGCTGAGCCTTTCCAAAATTGGTGAAGCGAACATTCTGTGCGCCCGCACCCGCCCGAAGCTCATCGGCGGCGAACGCGCCAAGTATACCGAGGAGGACTGAGCTTTATGGCAGAAAAGAATCTGGAACAGATGCAGGAGGCCGTGGCAGAGATCCGGGAAAAGATGGCAGCCGCGGCCCGTGAAGCAGGCCGCGACCCGGCAGCGGTGCAGCTGTGCGCCGCCTGCAAGACCCGCACGGCACAGACCGTGGCTGCAAGCGCAGCCCTGCCCATCGATGTGTTCGGTGAGAACCATGTGCAGGAGCTGTGCGCAAACTTTGACGCAGGTGCTTACTGCGGCAAGCCCAGCCACTTTATCGGCCATCTGCAGACGAACAAAATTAAAAAAGTGCTGGGCCGTGCCAGCCTCATCCAAAGCGTGGACAGTGAGCATCTGCTGAACGCTATCGAGAAGGAAGCAGCCAAGGCCGGCATCGTGCAGAACGTGCTGCTGGAGGTGAACATCGGCGGCGAGGAGAGCAAGACCGGCGTGGCACCGGAAGCGCTCTGGCCGCTGCTGGATGCTGCTGCCGCACAGGAGCACATCCGGGTCAAGGGGCTGATGGCCATTCCGCCTGTGAACGACGACGATACCCGCAACCGCCGCTATCTGGCCGAGGTGTACAAGCTGTTTGTGCAGGCCGGAGAGCGCGGCTATTCCAACGTGTCCATGGAGACCCTCTCCATGGGCATGAGCGGCGACTTTGAAAACGCCATCCGGGAGGGTGCCACCCTTGTGCGCATCGGCACCGCCATCTACGGCGAGCGGGATTACAGTAAAAAGTAAGAGAACGAACCCTCTCCGTCATTGCTGCGCAATGCCAGATTCCCCTTTTTGTCACCTGCGGTGACATCTTCCCCCGGCAGGGGGAAGTCTTTCCTCAAAGTGGGAGCCTTTGGCAGTCCACGCAAACTTCATCTCTTTGCCAAGGGCTCTCCCTTTGGGAGAGCTGGCAAATCCGAAGGATTTGACTGAGAGGGCGAGCCCACTGAAAAGTATCTGAAACATCCTGAATCGTAAAGGCCTAAAGAAACCAAAAAACGGAGGAACCATGTCAAAAACCAAGATCAACGACCCCGGGGCGCACCACGCAGGCAGCGGTGCGCTGATCCGGCGTTTTTGCCCTATCTGGCAAAGTATAAAATGACCCTGTTTCTGGACCTGTTCTGTGCAGCGCTGACCACCCTGTGTGACATCGTGCTGCCCAAGATCATGAGCACCATCACCAACGCCGCCATGGGCGTGGGCATCACCCTGACGGCGGGCATCGTGCTGCGGCTGGCAGCACTCTATTTTGTGCTGCGCATCATCGACGGTGCAGCCAGCTATTACATGTCCAGCATCGGTCATATCATGGGCGTGCACATCGAGACGGATATGCGCCGCGATGCCTTTGACCACCTGCTCAAGCTGGACCACACCTACTACAACAACACCAAGGTGGGCACCATCATGGGCCGCATCACCAACGACCTGTTCGATGTGACCGAGTTTGCCCACCACTGCCCGGAGGAATTTTTCATTGCGGCCATCAAGATCGTGGTGTCCTTTGTCATCCTGTGCCGGGCCAGTGTGCCGCTGACGCTGGCGGTGTTCGCCTGCGTGCCGCTGATGGGCGTGGTGTCCGTTTACCTGAACGGACGGCTGCGGGCGCGGTTTCGCCAGCAGCGCGTGCAGATCGGCGAGCTGAACTCCACCATCGAGGACAGCCTGCTGGGGCAGGGGGTCGTGAAGGCCTTTGCCGCCGAGGATGAGGAACGCGAGAAGTTTGCAAAGGGCAACAGGGATTTTGAGCAGATCAAAACCCTCGCTACTACGCCATGGGTGCCTTCAACACCTCCACCCGCCTGTTCGACGGCCTGATGTATCTGGTGGTCATTCTGGCAGGCGGCCTCTCGCTGGTGTACGGCAGGATCACCGCCGGTGACATGGTGGCCTATATGCTGTATGTCACCACCCTCATTGCCACCATCCGCCGCATCGTGGAGTTTGCCGAGCAGTTCCAGCGCGGCATGACCGGCATCGAGCGCTTTGCCGAAATCATGGACACCCCCGTGACCATCGGCGACGCCCCGGACGCGGTACCGCTGCAGCCCGGCCCCGGTGACATCCGGTTTGAAAACGTCAGCTTTGAATACCCGGACGACCACAACAAGGTCCTGCACAACGTCAGTCTGGATATCCGGGCGGGCGAACGGCTGGCGCTGGTCGGCCCCTCGGGCGGCGGCAAGACCACCCTGTGCAACCTCATCCCCCGCTTCTACGAGGTGACCAGCGGCCGCATCCTGATCGACGGACAGGATATCCGCCATGTCACCCTGAAGAGCCTGCGGCAGGATATCGGCATCGTGCAGCAGGACGTGTATCTGTTCAGCGGCACGGTGGCCCAGAACATCGCCTACGGCAAGCCCGGTGCCACCCGCGAAGAGATCATGGAAGCGGCGCGTCTGGCCGGAGCGGAAAAGTTCATTCTGGCCCTGAAGGATGGCTTTGATACCTATGTGGGTGAGCGCGGTGTCAAGCTCTCCGGCGGACAGAAGCAGCGCATCGCCATTGCGCGGGTGTTCCTGAAGAACCCGCCCATCCTCATTCTGGACGAGGCCACCAGCGCACTGGACAACGAAAGCGAGATCCTGGTGGGCCAGAGCCTTGAAAAGCTGGCCCATGGCCGCACCACCCTGACCATCGCCCACCGCCTGACCACCATCAAGGACTACGACCGCATCCTTGTGCTGGGCGAAGAGGGCATCGTAGAATCCGGCACCCACGACCAGCTGCTGGCAAAGCAGGGCGTCTACTACCGCCTGTGGAATCAGCTGCCGGGGGAAGATACGCTGTAAATTTTATTGAACGTACAAAGAAAAACCCGGAAACGACCGTCGTTTCCGGGTTTTTAAGTTTCTGAAAAAATACCGCTGAATTATTCGCCCACGATCAGGCGCACAGAACCATAGATACCAGCATCGTTGCCGAGGATGGCGGGCACGATGGGGGTCTCACGGCAGGACTTGAAGGCATAGACCTTGAAGTGCTCCCGCAGCGGGGCAAACAGAACCTCGCCTGCACGGGACACGCCGCCGCCCACCATGAACATCTCCGGGTCCACGGTGGCGGCAATGGTTGCCAGCGCCATGCCGAGGGTATCGGTCATCTCGTCCACCTCGCGGGCGGCAAGGGCGTCGCCATTGCGGGCGGCATCAAACACGTCCTTGGCGGCAAACTCGGTGCCGCGCAGGGTGCAGGGAGTATCCGGGTTCTCGTCCAGCAGCTTCTTCATGCAGCGCACAACGCCGGTGGCACTGGAATACTGCTCCAGACATCCGTGCTTGCCGCAGCCGCAAGTAGCGGTCTCGTGGCGGTCCACCGTGATGTGGCCGATCTCACCGCCGGCACCGTGGGTGCCATCAATGACCTTGCCGTTGACGATGACACCACCGCCCACGCCGGTGCCCAGCGTGACCATGACCGCGCTGCGGCAGCCCTTGGCGGCACCCATCCAGATCTCGCCCAGAGCGGCCACGTTGGCATCGTTGCCCACCAGAACCTTGATGCCGCCCAGCATACCGCCAAGCTCTTCGGCCACATTATGCTTGCCCCAGCCGCCGAGGTTTGCACAGATAATGGGCACGATGCGGCTGTCCAGCACAGGGCCGGGCACGCCCACGCCCACGCCCTCTACCTGCTCAGCGGCAAGGCCCTTTTCCTGCATCTTGCCCTGCACGGCAGCGGCAGATTTTTCAGAATGTGCTCACCGGCGTTGGAGGTGTCGGTGGGAACTTCCCACTTTTCCAGCAGTTCGCCGGTGGTCTTGAACAGGCCGATCTTGGCGGTGGTGCCGCCCAGATCGATGCCGAATGCGTATTCTTTCATGTTTCATTTACCTCTTTTTGACGGCCAGCGGCCGCAGTATTTCGCGTGTTCCAGTATACCACACCTACCCGCAAAAGAGCAGTGCCGCTGCGGATTTTCATGCAAACAGACGGAAAACGCAGTGAATGTTTGGCACAAATGCCAGTGCTCACCGCACGGTGTTGGTCAGGCTGCCAATGCCGTCGATCTCGCAGCGCACCGTGTCGCCGGGCTTCAGAAACTGCGGCGGGTCCATGCCCATGCCCACACCTGCCGGGGTGCCGGTGGCGATGATGGTGCCGGCCTTCAGGGTCATGCCCTGAGTCAGCTCGTGGATCACGTGGTCGATATTAAAGATCTGCAGGCCGGTGTTCGAGTCCTGCCGCTTTTCGCCGTTGACAAAGCTGCGGATGCCCATTTTGGGCGGATAGGTGTCGAATTCGTCTGCGGTAACGATGCAGGGGCCGATGGGCGTGAAGCCGTCCAGACTTTTGCCGAAATACCACTGCTTGTGGGCGGTCTGCACATCGCGGGCGGAAACATCGTTCAGGATGGTGTAGCCGAACACATAGTCTTTTGTCTGCCCGGCGGACACATCCCTGGCATCTTTGCCCAGAACCACAGCCAGTTCACATTCGTAGTCCAGCTTCTGCACAAGGTCAGTGTGAGCTTCAATAAAGCCGCCGTCCGGCACAGCGCGGGAAACGCGCTTGGAAAAATAAATGGCATCCTGATGTTTGGTTGCAAAGGCATCGGCAGAGTATTTCTCCGCTTCGTCCGAGTGGGCCATGTAGTTGATGCCAAGGCACACCACATCCTGCGCCGGGCAGGGAATAGGCTTTGCAGCTGCACGGCATCCACGGGCAGGGCCGGGATGCCCGCAATGGCAAGCTGCAGGCCTGCCCGCACCTGCGGGGTCAGAAAGGGGATGGCATCGGACAAGGTTTCATAGGAAAGGCCCAGCCAGCTCAACGGCCAGATCTGTGTGCCGTCCGGCGAAAGAATGGCCGGATCTTCTACGCCGTCCGGCAGGCGGCAGGTGACAAAACGCATTTCAGTTTCCTCCCTCAGTGGCGGTAGGCGATGGCGTTCTGGATGCGGTCGGCCTCAGCCTGCCCGGCCAGCTGGCGCACCAGCTCCAGCGCAAAGGGGATGGCACCGCCCAGACCGTAGCTGGTGGTGATATTGCCGTCCACTACCACTTCGGTATCCAGCACCTCAGCACCGGCCAATTTGTCTTGGAAACCGGCGTGCGCCGTGGCTTTTCTGCCTCCAGCAGGCCGAGAGATGCCAGCACGCTGGGTGCTGCGCAGATGGCAGCTACCTTTTTGCCGCTCTTTGCAAAGGAAACGCAGGTGTCGGTAACGGTCTTGTTGGCGGCAAGGTTCGGGGTGCCGGGGATGCCGCCGGGCAGCACCACCATGTCCACATCCGAATAATCCACCTCTTCGGCCAGTGCGTCGGCGGTGATATGCACCTTGTGGCTGCTCACGATCTCGCGGCTGCCGGATGCGCTGGCCACGGTCACCTCCACCTTGGCGCGGCGCAGCAGATCGACCACCAGCAGGGCTTCACATTCCTCGGTGCCCTCGGCAAAAAATACAACAGCTTTGCTCATAAAAATCAAACCTCCCTGATTTCTGATGAAGACGGCGCATCTGCGCCGCATGAGGAAAAACGATAGAAGTACCCCGCTGGCGTGGGGACTTCTGCCTTCCCGGTTGAATAATAAAAGCCGCATACCGCACGGGCGGCACGCGGCATGGTTTGTGTGGAAGTTCAGTTTTGATCGTCGGCAGCTTTTTCCGCTTCCAGCAAGGCGCGCAATACGCTGTCGTTGGCACTCAGCACCCGGCTTACCCGGCTGATGATGGCGCTGGATGCACCGGTCTTATCCATGATCTCGGTGTAGATGCGCTTGTCCACCAGCATTTCGGCAATGTTGTAGCGCTGCTCCATTGCGCTCAGCTCGGAATAGCTGCACACATCCTGTAAAAAACGGTAGCACTGTTCCGGGGTCTTGAGCTGCAAAAATGCCTGATACAGACCGGACTGGCCGGTAGGATGATCTTTTGCCATGTTGTTCTCCTTTTTTGCAGATGCCGCCCACAGGCAGACACTTTATTACACTACACCAGTGTAGTACAAACGGGGAGAAATTTCAATAGCATTTGCGGCTTTTTAGCCCAGCGTGTGCTCAAATACCACTTCGTCCCGGGGGACGGTGCCGTTTTCCTGCTCGGCGGGCTTTAAATTGCGGTAGCGCAGGGCCTTGAAGAACTGCTGCACCGGCAGGGCCTTGGCGTGCACGGTACACCACACACGGCCCTTGCCCTCGCCGCGGGCCAGCCGCTCGCAGGAGAGCACGATGTCCCGGCCCAGTGCCTTGCCGCGGTATTCGGGCCTGAGGTACAGGTGCATCAGATGCAGGGCGGTGTTCTCCATCTTCCACGCAAAGTAGCCGATGGTCTTGCCGCCCAGAACCACGAGGAAGTAGTTCACATCGTTGTCGATGTCCTCCTCAATGGCATCGGCGCTCTGCAGCTCTTCCACAAGGGTGTCCAGCTGCTTTGCGGGGTAATAGCGCTTGTACACCTCATGCCAGAGTTCACTGGCAAGGTCGGCGGTGGCGTGGATATATTTGGCCTTGGCGACCAGCTTGTAATCAGGCTTCATAGTTCTCCTTACACTTTTACAATATAATCCGGCTTGCGGGGTGCTGCGGGCTTGGGGTCTGCAGCAGGGTAGCCCAGAATGCAGTGGCCGATGCCGACCCAATCGCCCTCGATGCCCCACTGCCGGAGCAGGGCCTTGCCCTCTTCTGTTTCAAACTCTTCCTTTGCGCGGTTGATCCAGCAGCTGCCCAGCCCCAGCGAAGCTGCAGCCAGCATCAGGTTGCCCATGACAAGGCTGCCGTCGGTACGGCATTTGCGGCGTGAGCATCGGCCAGCACCACCAAAATGGTGGGAGCGCCGTACATGGGGTCGGTGTCCTTGCCCATGACAGCGGCGTTCATGCGGGTGAGCTGGGCGCGAGCGGCAGCGTCCTGCACGACCACGATCTTTGCGCTCTGGCGGCCCATGGCGCTGGCGGCGTAGGTGCCGGCTTCCAGCACGGCATCCAGTTCTTCGTTTGTGATCTGCTCCGGCTTATAGGCACGGCAGCTGCGGCGGTTTTTGATGGTTTCCAAGGTTTCGTTGGTCATAGCAATTCCCTCCCTTAAAACATGTGCCTTTATTGTATCACAACAAAGGCCGGAGTGCAAAGAGAAACCAGCAGGAAACGCTTTTGTTGCACGTAAACGTTATCGTTGCGGGAATCATGTCAAAATGCACAATAAAACGTAAAAAGATTATGGAAAAGCATTCTTGCTGCCAAAGGACAAATACGCTATAATAGGGCTACCAAACTGGAAAGGAGTCGTGCTCTATGGCAAAGGCATCGCAGGCAGTCATTCTGGAAAATGAATTTTATATCATCAAAGCCCCCAATGGAAAGGTACTGGAAGTAAAGAACTTCAACACCGAGAACGGCGCGGCCATCCAGCTGTGGAGCTATGCAGGCCATCCGTGGCAGCAGTGGCAGTTCGTGGATGCAGGCGAGGGCCGCTGGCGCATCTGCAACCGCTTTACCGGCAAGATGATGGATCTGGCCCTTGGCGGTGTGGTGGAGGGCACATGGCTGCACCAGTGGGACCGCACCAGCGGGCTGAGTCAGTGCTGGGCGCTGGAGCCCACCCGCAGCGGGCGCACCCGCATCCGCAATGTGCTGGCGGATAAATACATCGACCTTGTGGGTATGAACACCTCCAACGGCGCACAGGCCCAGATCTGGAACTTTGTGGCCGGCGGCAATCAGGAGTGGACGCTGGAACGCATCGATCCGGACACCGCCCAGAGCGGCCGCCGCGCTGAGGAGGCCAAAGACCCGCAGCCCACGCCCAGCCAGCGCAAGCATCAGAACGACCTTGTGCGCAAGCTGAACAATGCGGGCAAGGGAAGAGCAAGCCGGAAGGGGCAATGATTTTAAATTGCCGCCGCGTTGCTCTGGCATATTCAGAGGAAAAAGTTATTTTTGGTTTGCCACCCGGCAAGCTGCGGCTGCGGGGGTGTTTTTCACGGGAGGGGCCGCAGCGAAAAAACGGCATTTTCCACAAAAACAAGATCAAAAGGAGAACGCAATGAATCTAGGAGCTTCATGAACCCGGAATTTCCCATTTTCAGCA
>ENA-OUNI01000320-OUNI01000320.1-human-gut-metagenome-genome-assembly--contig:-NODE-320-length-22589-cov-4.138189_pt1 | contig 22589 bp, 36 predicted proteins | sample MGYA00242499_ERZ504580 | MGnify/ENA primary metagenome ERZ504580 (study PRJEB26092, sample SAMD00036315) | human gut metagenome | host: Homo sapiens | study: EMG produced TPA metagenomics assembly of... | reverse complement strand
TCTGATGTCCTGCGATTCCAGCAGTGCTGTCCAAGGCACTGCTCTTAGATGTATAAAACCAAAATAATAAGTGATTAATTTTTATGTAGTCGTGTCCAAAAAGTGTTGACTACTGCACATGATTATCAGAAATACGCCATCGAATACATCAAGTCCCATCCCATTACAGCCCTGTTCCTAGACATGGGCCTTGGCAAGACGGTGACAACGCTGACGGCCATCCGTGACCTCATGTATGATGCCTTTGAAGTTAAGCGGGTGCTGGTGATAGCTCCGCTGCGGGTGGCGAGAGACACCTGGCCGGATGAACTCAGGAAGTGGGATCACCTGAAAGAGCTGACCTGCAGTGTGGTCGTGGGAACCGTGGCAGAACGGCGGCGGGCTTTGCAGCAGGATGCGGATATCTATATCGTGAACCGCGAGAACCTGGCCTGGCTCTATGAGAACAGCCGCCTGGATTTCGATATGGTCGTTCTGGACGAGCTGTCGAGTTTCAAGAACCACCAGTCGAAGCGGTTCCGTGCCATGAAGGCCCTGCGTCCTAAAGTGAAACGCATCGTCGGCCTTACAGGGACGCCCAGCGGCAATGGCTTGATGGACCTCTGGCTGAGTTCCGCATCCTGGATATGGGAGAGCGTCTGGGAAGATATATCAGCCAGTACCGGAACCTCTACTTCCAGCCAGACAAACGCAACGGCATGGTGGTGTATTCCTACAAGCACTGCCGGGAGCGGAAGAAGCCATCTATCACCAGATTTCCGACATCACCGTGTCCATGAAGCAACAGATTATCTGGAGATGCCGGAACTGGTGAGCGTAGCGAAAGAGGTCTGCTTGAGTGAAACGGAAAAGAAACGGTACGATAAGCTGAAGAAGTCCCTGGTACTGGAGCTTCCAGGCGGCGAGGTCACCTCTGCTAATGCCGCATCGCTTACCCTGAAGCTTTCGCAGATGGCGAATGGCGCGATTTATACCGATGGCAAGGACGTGGCGGCCATCCATGACCGGAAACTGGATGCCTTAGAAGACCTGGTGGAAAGCGCCAACGGGAAACCGGTCCTGGTGGCCTATTGGTTCAAGCATGATAAAGACCGTATCCAGCAGCGGATGGAAGCCCGGGAGCTGAAGGAGCCGCAGGATTTCGCCGACTGGAATGCGGGAAAGATTCCTGTGGCCCTCATCCATCCGGCCTCTGCCGGACACGGCCTGAACCTGCAGCAGGGCGGTTCCATCTTGATCTGGTTTGGCCTGACTTGGAGTCTGGAGCTGTACCAGCAGACCAACGCCCGGCTCTGGCGGCAGGGGCAGGCGGACGAGACGGTCATCATACAGCACATCGTAGCCAAGGACACGATTGATGAACGCATCCTGAACGTCTTGAAACACAAAGACGGAACCCAGGCGGCTTTGATTGAAGCCGTAAAGGCTGACCTGGGCATGACGGAAACAGAAAATGGGGGTATACTATGAAACCGGAAACAGAAGGAGAAGAAAAGCGTATGGAAGCCAAGGCGTACCTGGAACAGGCACGGAACATCAACATACAGATAGACAGCAAGCTGGAGCAGGTATCGTCTTTGCGGCAGCTGGCTATCAAGGCGTCATCGACACTCAGCCCGGTGCCGCCAAGCGGGACACCCAATCCGCACCGTCTGGAAGAAACCATCGCCCGTATGATGGATATGGAACAGGAAGTGGATGAAGCCATCGACGTCCTGGTCGAACTCAAGGCAGACATCATGATGGCTGTCAGCCGAGTGCCAGATGCCCGGGAACGGGTCGTCCTGGAACTCCGCTACCTGGCTTTCAAGGACTGGGCATCCATTGCCGATACTCTCGGACTTCATATCCGCCAGGTGTATCGGCTGCATGACGAAGCCCTGAAACACATCGAGATTCCTGGCGAATGTCACTGAATGTCACTAAAGCAGCACTTGATGTCACAGGCTTCTGTAAGATATACTATAATCAGCAAGAAAAGAATGAAGGACCGAGCTTGAACGCCATCGGTCCTTTTTTGATGCCGGAGATGATGTAAATGCCCAGAAGACCGAAGACGCCCTGCAAATATCCGGGCTGCCCCAGGCTGGTGCCGTATGGAAGAAAATATTGTGAGGAACATGAACGGCAGTGCCAGGGCGACCGGGCTGATGCAGAAACACGTGGCTACGGATGGGAGTGGCAGAAGGCCAGGAAGTTTTTCCTGAAACGTCATCCCTGGTGCATCCGCTGCAAAGCAAAAGGCCGTCTCGTCCCGGCAACGGTCGTTGACCATATCAAACCGCATCGCGGTGATGCGAAACTGTTCTGGGACGAAACGAACTGGCAGCCCCTTTGCAAGAGCTGTCATGACCATAAGACGATGACCGAAGACCGGAACATCGAGTACAAGTACTGAATCCGTCCGTAGGGCGGGGGATGCAAATCTCTGCAGCCCTTCCGTCCATGACCGCCGCCCCCTCAAACGTGAAAAAACGCGAAATTCATAAGGGGGATACCCGGCATCTAAAATCGAATCATCTGCTCCAGGCTATTTGGCCCGGAGCTTTTTGTTGTGTGAAAGGAGCCTGTCATGAACGACTGCCAGCGCCGGCAGATAGAAGACATGCGGAAGCAGGGGATGGGCTACAAGGCCATCGCCAGAAAGACCAAGCTGTCACGGGACAGCGTACGGAATTATTGCAGGTGGCACCACCTCGCCGGTTACGGCAGAGCGGTGGCGGCTGCCTTCAGAGAGGAGCAAGCGTGTGAAGACATCGGATATGGAATGGAAGATGCTGCCCATCGGCCAGCTGAAGCCTGCGGCATATAACCCCAGGAAGCAGCTGAAGCCTGGCGACAAGGAATACGAGAAAATCAAGAAGTCCATTCAGGAGTTTGGCTATGTGGAACCCATCATCGTCAATTACGACATGACGGTCATCGGCGGGCATCAGCGCCTGACCGTACTGAAGAACCTGGGCTACGAAGAAGTCCAGTGTGTCGTTGTCCATATCGAGGATGAGCATAAGGTCAAGGCGCTCAACATTGCGCTCAACAAAATCACGGGTGCCTGGAACGAACAGCTCCTGGCCGACCTTATCGTCGATTTGCAGAGCGTCGACTTCAACGTCGACCTGACGGGCTTTGAAGCACCGGAAGTCGAGCAGCTCTTCTCGAAAGTGTACAACAAGAAAATCAAGGAAGATGACTTGATGTCGACGGCGAACTGGCAAAGCCGACTGTCGCCCGTGCGGGAGATATCTGGCTCCTGGGTGACCACCGCGTCATCTGTGGCGATGCGACGCTGCCGGAAACCTATGAACGGCTGATGGCGGGGAAGAAGGCCAACATGGTGCTGACGGATCCGCCGTATAACGTCGATGTGGAAGAAACAGCCGGCAAGATCAAGAACGACAATATGCCGGATGACAAGTTCTACCAGTTCCTTTTCGCGGCCTTTGTCAATATGGAACAGAACATGGAGCAGGATGCTTCCATCTATGTATTCCACGCAGATACCCAGGGGCTGAACTTCCGCAAGGCATTCAAGGACGCAGGATTCTACTTGTCTGGCTGCTGCATCTGGAAGAAGAACGCCTGGTACTGGGACGTAGCCCGTATCAATGGCAGCATGAACCGTGCCTTTTTGGCTGGAAGCTGAACGGCAGGCATCAATGGTATTCTGACCGCAAACAGACGACCATCTGGGAATACGACCGGCCGAAAGCCAGCAAAGAGCATCCCACCATGAAGCCTATAGCCCTGATGGCGTACCCTATACAGAATTCATCCATGAGCCACTGCATCATCCTGGACCCGTTCCTCGGTTCCGGTTCTACGCTCATGGCCTGCCAGCAGACGGGCCGCATCTGTTACGGCATCGAGCTGGACGAGAAGTTCGTCGACGTCATCGTCAGGCGCTACATCAGTGAATATGGGGACGCGGGTGTGTTTGTCCTGCGCGGGGACGAGAAAATCCCGTATGCGGAGGTGGCAGATGATGGAACAGATTAAGCTGGGCAGCCTGTTCTCCGGGAGCGGCGGTTTTGAACTGGGCGCCATCCTGGCGGGCATCCGTCCTGTATGGAACTCGGAAATCGAGCCGTTCCCCATCCGCGTGACGACGAGACGGCTGCCATCTGTGAAGCATTACGGCGATGTGAGTGCCATAAACGGCGCACAAATCGAGCCGGTAGACATCATTACCTTCGGCACGTCCTGCAGGATATGTCGATTGCCGGAAAAAGGGATGGCCTTGGCGGTTCGCAGTCCTCGCTGTTCTATCAGGCAGTGCGCATCGTGAAGGAAATGAGGGAAGAAACGAATGGACAATATCCAAGATATATCGTGTGGGAGAATGTCCCTGGGGCTTTCTCCAGCAACAAGGGAGAGGACTTCCGGACGGTCCTTGAAGAAATCTGCCGCATCAAAGACCCTGCGGTTTCAGTGGCTGGCTGTGCCAGATGGCAGCCTGCGGGATGCATCCTGGGAAACGGGTACTCTGTGGCCTGGCGCGTCCTCGATGCCCAATACTGGGGCGTCCCCCAGCGAAGAAAGCGCATCTACCTTGTCGCAGATTTTAATGGACAAAGTGCCGGAAAGGTTCTATTTGAGTCCGAGGGCCTGTCAGGGTATTCTGCGCAGGGCTTCCGAGCATGGCAGGGTGCTGCCGGACGTCTTGCGCCTGGCCCTGGAACGGCAGGCACAATCTGCCTGAATGACCAGGGCGGCATCCGAATGGATGTGACGGAAGAGCGGACGAACACCTTACGGGCAGAAGCCCATCATCCTCCGGTCATCGTCAATCTGCCGGGTCCGGTGTTTGAGAACCATGGAGCCGATGCCCGGTACAAGGGGCCGCTCTCTGTGAACCCATCACTCACGGCGCGGTACGGGACGGGCGGCAACAACCAGCCGCTGATCCTGCAGGGCGGGGGCAACAGAGAAAAGAAAACCTATGATGTACGGCAGACCTCGGACGGCACCCGCAATATGCGGAACCATATCTATGAGAGCGATACCTGCCGGACCGTCGACCGTTCGGGAAATGTACCGGGGAGCAACCAGGGCGGCATCGCTGTGGTGGAGCTGACCTATAGTGCCAGCAAGAATTCCCACTTCACACGGGCGGCGAAGGAAATGGCCAGTTCCCTGGTAGCTACGGATTATAAAGATCCGCCGCTCATCAACAGCCATGCTCGTGTCCGCCGCCTGATGCCGGCAGAATGTGCAAGGCTCCAGGGATTCCCGGACTGGTGGTGCAGCCATCTGGAAACAGGGAACCCGTCTGAAGAAGACATCCGCTTTTGGAGCGATGTCTTTGAGACCCATCGGAAAGCCCTGGGGAAAAAGACAAAGCCCAAGACCCGGAACCAGATTATCAAATGGCTGAAGGAACCGTACCGGGATTCTGCGGAATACAAGATGTGGGGCAACGGTGTCGCCCTTCCCTGCGTGTATTTCGTCTTGGCCGGCATTGCCTGCTTCTTTGAGAAAAAGATGCAAAAATGATTTGCTATTATCGGCGTTCAGAGTGATATATGTACTAGCAAAACAAGGAGGTACATAGACCATGACAATCCAGACGAACCTGAACGACCGCAAGGAACTGGCCAGAAGGCTGATTCCCTTCAACCATAACGAAAAGCTCCGCTATACGGGGACGCCGGCCTTTGCTACGAAGGGCGGGGGTTCCGCATCCTTCGCAGCGGCGATATCGAATGCATGATGAAAAGACAGAAGCCGCCATCACGGCTTTCCTGCAGGAAGCAGGAATCCTTCCGCATCCGGAACCGGCAGAAGGAACGGAACCCGAAGTGCCGCAAGAGCCGCTGGAGCAGGATGAAACGCAGGATTGGACGCACTGCCGCATCCGGACAGATGGAAATCAAGGTTCCCATTGATGGCATGGACGGTGCGCAGCTCCGCAACCTGGTCTTCATGCTCCACGCCCAGCAGTACCTGCTGAACCGGGCGGCAGGACATGAAAACATCCATGTGCCGGACAGGCTGGTGGAAGACTTGAAAGAAGAACCTGGTACCGACCAGACTTCCTTCTTTGCCATCTATCAGAACTATCGCAAGGAAGGGCGGGGCTTCTGGATTGCGGCAGATACGGTGACATTCTGCATTGCCGCAACCGGCAATGCTGTGAAGAACCGCGCCCTGATTGAACTAGCGGCCTTCATGGTCAGCGCAGCGAAAAAAGCGAAACGGGTTCAGGCTGACACACGGAAGCCTGAAAACGAGAAGTACTACCTGCGGATGTGGCTCCTGCGCATCGGCATGGGGACCAAGGCCAGCCACGAATCGCGCATGGCCCTGCTGAAAGGCCTGAAGGGATGGAGTGCCTTCCGCACGGAAGAAGAAGCCAAGCTCATGCCAGAAAGCAGAAGGAACGCCGGCATCAGAACCCATAAATTTTCAATTTAATTCATAATTATTCTTAAAATGACTTGCTATTGTGTGCCTTTAGAGTGATATATAGTGTACCAAAAGAACACACGCACACATAGAAAGGACAGAGAGGATTATGAAAACACTGCACTTTGGCATCGAAATGGAAATGACAGGGATTACAAGAAGCCGGGCCGCCAGCTCATGGCCCGCTTCTTCGGGACGGAAAGTCGGCATGAAGGCGGAGCTACGATACCTACACCGCAAGGATGAACAGGGACGGAAATGGAAAGCCATGAACGACTCCAGCCTGGTTCCACAGAAGAAGGTGAACGGAAACATTACAGATGCTTCCAGCTTCTACCGCACGGAAGTGGTCAGTCCCATTCTTTCCTACGAAGACATCCCGAAGCTGCAGGAACTGGTGCGGATGCTACGCAAGGCCGGGGCCTTTGCCAATAAATCCTGCGGCATCCACATTCACGTCGGGGCCGAACGCTTCACGGCAAAGACCCTACGGAACCTGGTGAACATTATGGCGAGCAAAGAAGACATGATTTACCGCGCCCTCCAGATCAACCCCTCGCGGGAAAACCGATACTGCCGGAAAACGAACACCACCTTCCTGAAGGATCTCAACCGGAAAAAGCCGGACACGCTGGACGGCATCGCCGACCTCTGGTATCAGGAAGCACCCTACGGACGGAACCATCATTACAACAGCACCCGCTACCACGGCTGAACCTGCATGCCACCTTCACCAAAGGAACCGTCGAGTTCCGGCTTTTCAACGGGACACTCCACGCTGGGGAAATCAAGGCATACATTCAGTTCTGCCTGGCCGTCGCTCATCAGGCCCTGGCCCAGAAGAAAGCCTCGGCCCGAAAGACCGAAACGGACAATGAGAAATACGCTTTCCGGTGCTGGATGCTCCGGCTCGGACTCATCGGTGACGAGTTCAAGACCTGCCGGCTCCACTTCCTGAAACACCTCACGGGCAATTCCGCATGGCGCAATGCCGCCGCTTGAAGGGGATAGCCTTACGGGCAGCTTCGGCTGCCTTGGGTGGTAGAAGGGTAATCCCTTCAGAAGGATGAGAGCGATGAAACAAAGAATCTACATTGCCTACGGCAGCAACATGAGTGAAGTACAGATGGCAAGACGGTGTCCTGACGCCGTTCTTTCAGGGACGGGCCGAATCCGGGGCTATGAACTCCTCTTCAAAGGTTCTCTGACAGGATGTTACGCCACTATCGAGAAGAAGGCGGATGCCTTCGTGCCGGTTGTTTTCTGGCGCATTTCTCCGGCGGATGAACGGCGGCTCGATGCCTATGAAGGCTTCCCGCGGTTCTATTATAAAAAAGAAGTGGATGTGGAAACAGATGACGCATCATCAGCGGTCTTGTGTACATCATGCACGAAGACCGGCGGTTCGGTATTCCGGAGGACTGGTATTATCAGAACATGGAGCGGGATTACCGCAGGTTCGGTTTCGACCTGTCTATCCTGCGAGCCGGCCTGCGGCACAGCCGGGAACGGATGGAAGGAACGCGGCTCCGGCTTATCGCCATGGATGACAGGCAAGCTCCGCCCAAGGGAACTGAAGGCACCGTCCAGTTCGTCGATGATGCTGGAACCATCCATGTACAGTGGGATACAGGCAGCAGTCTTGGCTGATACCCGGAACCGACGAATGGGAAGTCATCGAATAAGATGCATAAATATCGGATAGGCAGTCAGCGTCGAACTGTTCGAAGACAATGGCCACGCCATCGAATGGGTCATGAAGAATTAAAAAAGAGAACCCGAGGGGAACGCAGATGCGGTCCCCTCTGTCGTACAGCCCGCAAGGGCTTTTTTATTGGGAGGTGAGCGCCATTGGCTGTACGAGGAAGAAAACCGAAGCCGACGGCGCTCAAGGTGCTGGAAGGCAATCCCGGCCATCGTCCCCTCAATAAGAAGGAACCCATGCTAAAGGGACGGCTCCCTCGCTGCCCGGACTGGCTGGAAGATGACGCCAAGAAAGAATGGAAGCGGCTGGGGAAAGTCCTTGCTGAGATGGGGATGCTGACCAACCTGGATATGATGGCCTTTGCCGGGTACTGCCAGGCATATGCCCGATGGAAAGGAGCGGAAGAGTTCATCACCCAGCATGGGGATATGTGCGGACGCCGAACGGCTACCTGCAGCAGGTACCGCAGGTAGCCATTGCCCAGACGAACCTCAAGATCATGCTGAAATTCTGTGAGCAGTTTGGCCTGACCCCGTCAGCCCGGAGCCGCATAGTTGGGGAAGAGAACGGGGCAGAAAAAGAAACGGATGAAATGGAACTGCTGTTAAGGGGGTGACAAGTTTGGCATTTGTATATAAGCCTCAGCGTTCATGCTGCCGGATTCCCATTACGACAAGGACAAGGCCGACAGGGCGGTTGCCTTCATCGAGCATCTCTGTCATACCAAAGGCAAATGGGCCGGGCAGCCGTTCCTGCTCCTGCCGTGGCAGGAACAGATTGTGCGTGATCTCTTCGGCATCGTCAAGGAAAACGGGAAGCGGCAGTTCCTGACGGCCTATATAGAGATTCCAAAGAAGAACGGGAAAAGCGAGCTGGCTGCAGCCATCGCCCTGTACCTTCTTTATGCCGATAACGAGCCGAGTGCCGAAGTGTATGGTGCGGCCTGTGACCGCAACCAGGCTTCCATTGTCTTTGATGTGGCACGGCAGATGGTCGAGATGAGTCCGGCCCTGATGCGCCGCTCCAAGATACGGACGGCGGGCAAGCGCATCATCAATTATCGCAACGCCGGGTTCTACCAGGTGCTGTCGGCGGAAACCGGGACCAAACACGGACTCAATGTGTCGGGCCTGGTCTTTGACGAAATCCACGCCCAGCCGAACCGCAAGCTCTATGATGTCCTGACCAAAGGCTCCGGCGATGCCCGGGAGCAGCCGCTCTTCTTCATCATCACGACGGCGGGCAACGACAAGAACAGTATCTGCTATGAGTTGCACACAAAGGCCCTTGACTTGATGGCGGGCCGAAAGAAAGATTCCACCTTTTACCCCGTGGTCTATGGCCTGGAACATGAGGAAGACTGGACGGATGAAGCCAATTGGTACAAAGCCAATCCTTCTCTGGGGCATACCATTCAGATTGATCGCGTCCGGGAAGCCTATCGGAATGCTGTCGAAAATCCGGCGGAAGAGAATGTCTTTAAGCAGCTCCGGCTCAATATCTGGACTTCGGCCAGCATCCGCTGGATACCGGAACAGGTCTACGACAAGGGGAGCCTTCCCATTGACCTGGATTCCCTGCGGGGACGGATGTGCTACGGCGGGCTGGACTTGTCCAGTACATCGGATATCACGGCCCTGGTACTGGCTTTCCCGCCACGGAGCATGATGAGAAATACATCCTGTTGCCTTTCTTCTGGCTGCCGGAAGACACGCTGGAACTGCGGTGCCGCCGGACCATGTTCTCTACGACGTCTGGCAGAAGCAGGGCTTCATCCAGAGACGGAAGGAACGTCATCCATTACGGCTTCATCGAGAAGTTTATCGAACGCCTGGGGGAAACGTACCACATACGGGAAATCGCCTATGACCGCTGGAACGCCACCCAGATGGTGCAGAACCTGGAAGATATGGGCTTCACCATGGTGCCTTTCGGCCAGGGGTTCAAGGATATGTCGCCGCCGTCGAAGGAGCTGTTCAAGCTCCTGATGGAAGGAACATCATCCATGGCGGCAATCCCGTTCTCAAATGGATGGCCAGCAACGTCGTCATGCGCCAAGATCCTGCGGGAAACATCAAGCCGGACAAAGAAAAATCCGTCGAAAAGATTGACGGAATCGTGGCGTCCATCATGGCACTAGACCGCTGCATCCGCAACGGGACTGGCAGTGGCAGTGTCTATGACGAACGAGGTGTTATTGCATTTTAAAGACATTTGCAAAAATGGCAGGTGCTTTTTTGTGCCCGTTTTTGGAGGTATTTTATGAGAATCCCCTTTTTATCCAGCCTGTTCCGTACCCGGGACAAGCCTCAGAACTATTATATCGGCACGGATTTTCGTTATCTGTTCGGCCCCTCTGCCAGTGGCAAGACGGTGAACGAGTTCACGGCTATGCAGACGACGGCAGTGTATGCCTGCGTCCGCATCCTGGCGGAAACTCTGGCGGCTTGCCGCTCCAGCTGTACCGTTACACGCCTGGCGGCAAGGAGCGGGTCTATGACCATCCGCTGTACCATCTGCTCCATGATGAGCCGAATCCGGAGATGACTTCGTTTATCTTCCGGGAAACGCTCATGAGCACCTGCTCATCTGGGGCAATGCTTACGCCCAGATCATCCGCGACCGATTAGGGCGGGTACAGGGACTATACCGCTCAGGCCGGACAAGATGACCGTCTGCCGGGATGACCGGGGAAAGATTTTTTATCTGTATACCAAGACGGGAGACGAGAATCCGAACATCAAGCCGTACGGGCAGGTGGCCCTGCAGAAGGAAGAAGTGCTGCATATCCCCGGCCTTGGGTTTGACGGCCTGGTCGGTTATTCGCCGATTGCCATGGCCCGCAATGCCGTGGGCATGACCATGGCCTGCGAGGAATACGGTGCCTCTTTCTTTGCGAACGGGGCCAGCCCCAGCGGGGTGCTGGAACATCCAGGCGTTCTGAAGGATCCGGCCAAAGTCCGGGATTCGTGGAATGCCGTCTACCGGGGGACGGGCAATGCCCACAAGGTGGCTGTGCTGGAAGAAGGCATGAAGTACCAGCAGATCGGCATCCCGCCGGAAGAAGCACAGTTCCTGGAAACACGGAAGTTCCAGCTCGATGAGATTGCCCGGCTCTACCGCATCCCGCCACACATGATTGGCGACCTGGAGAAAAGTTCCTTCAATAATATTGAGCAGCAGTCCATGGAATTTGTGAAGTACACGCTGGATCCATGGGTCATCCGCTGGGAACAGGCCATGCAGAAAGCCCTGTTCCTGCCGGAAGAGAAGAAACAGTATTTCCTGAAGTTCAACGTGAACGGTCTCATGCGCGGCGACTATGAGAGCCGCATGACCGGGTACAGCATCGGCCGGCAGAACGGCTGGCTGTCCGCCAACGATATCCGGGAGATGGAAGACATGAATCCCGTGTCGGATGAAGAGGGCGGTAATCTATACCTTGTCAATGGCAGCATGACCAAGCTCAAGGATGCCGGGGCTTTTGCCCAGAAGGGAGATACGAATGAAACATAAATTTTGGAAGTGGGTGACTAACGAAGCACCGGATTCTTTCGGCAGTGAACGGACGCTGTATCTGGACGGCCAGATTTCGGATGAGACCTGGTGGGGCGATGAAGTGACACCGAAGGCATTCAAAGAAGAACTGAATGCGGGCAGCGGCGATATCACACTCTGGATCAACAGTCCGGGCGGTGACTGTGTTGCCGCTGCCCAAATCTATAACATGCTCATGGATTATCCGGGGAACGTCACCGTCAAGATTGACGGCCTGGCCGCTTCGGCTGCGTCCGTCATCGCTATGGCCGGGACCAAGGTCTGCATGTCGCCAGTGGCCATGCTGATGATCCATAATCCGGCGACCCTGGCCTATGGCGATCAGGCAGAGATGGAAAAGACCATCGGCATGCTGAGCGAAGTCAAGGAGAGCATCATCAACGCTTACGAAATCAAGAGCGGCCTGGCCCGCACGAAGATTTCGCACATGATGGATGACGAGACCTGGCTCAACGCGAAGAAGGCCGTGGAACTTGGCTTTGCCGATGAAATCCTCTTCGACCAGAAGAAAGACGATGGGGAGCAGCCGGAAGCCATGATTTACACCCCTGTTACTGTCACCAATTCGTTAGTACAGAAATTAAAACCACGTGAACCTGTCAATAAAGTGCCAGCCGCTTCCCTGGAGAACCGGCTGGCATTGCTCATTCATTAAGGAGGACAACAATGGATACGATTTTAGCACTGCGTGAGAAACGCAAGAATCTGTGGGATGCCGCCAAGAATTTTCTGGATACCGTCCGTGATGAAAACGGCATGGTCTCTGCAGAAGATGCGGCTCGCTACGACAAGATGGAAGCGGATGTGGTGAACCTCGGCAAAGAAATCGACCGCCTGGAACGCCAGCAGCAGCTCGATGCCCAGCTGTCCCAGCCGACCACGATGCCGATTACTGAACTCCCTGGCGCAGGCCAGAATGGAGCAGAAAAGAGAGGCCGTGCGTCCGATGCCTATCGTAAGGCTTTCTGGGACAGCATCCGCCATAAGAACTTCATTGATGTACAGAACGCCCTGAGTGCAGGCACCGATGCTGATGGTGGCTATCTGGTACCGGACGAATTCGAACACCAGCTCATCGACAAGCTCCAGGAAGAGAATTTCTTCCGCGGCCTGGCCACGGTCATCCACACCAGCGGCGACCGCAAGATTCCCATCGTGACGGGTCATGGCGAAGCGTCCTGGATGGAAGAGAACGGCCTCTACCCGGACAGCCAGGATACCTTCGGCCAGCAGTCCATCGGGGCGTACAAGCTGGGGACGGCTATCCGTGTGTCGGAAGAACTGCTGAACGACAGCGCTTTCGACCTGGAAAGCTACATTGCCGGTGAATTTGCCCGCCGTATCGGCACGAAGGAAGAAGAAGCCTTCCTCACCGGTGACGGGAAGAACAAGCCGACTGGCGTGTTCCCGTCCGCGGAGCTGGGCGTGATAGCCAATGGCGCATCCATCACCTTTGATGATGTCATCGACCTGTATCACTCCCTGCGCATCCCGTACCGCCGCAAGGCCGTATGGCTCCTGAACGATGCAACCATTAAGGCCTTGCGCAAGGTGAAGGACAACAACGGCAACTACATCTGGCAGCCGTCTGTCACCGCAGGTACGCCGGATACTATCCTGAACCGTCCCTGCTACTGCACTTCCTTTGCACCGGAACTGGCGGCGGGCAGCCGTCCCATGCTCTTCGGGGACTTCAGCTACTACTGGATTGCCGATAGGGAATACCGCTCCTTCAAGCGGCTTAACGAATTGTATGCCGCCAACGGCCAGATCGGCTTCCTTGCCAGCCAGCGCGTCGATGGCATGCTGATGCTCAAGGAAGCGGTCAAGGCCCTGGAGATGAAAGCGAAGGGATAAGCCATGATTGTGACGCTGGAAGAAGCCAGGGAATACCTGCGGATTGATGAAGATGACACGAGTAATGATGACGTCATCCAGTCTTCCCTGGAAACAGCCCAGGCCCTCTGCCTGGATATATCCCGTTGCGAGGAAGCCGATGCCGAAGAGAATCCCGTGGTTTTTCACGAAGCGATTCTCTTCGCTGCGGCTTTTTATATGAGCACCGGGAGGAAGCGGACTACGCAGGCCTTTTGAAACGTCTGCGCTGGCTGCTGTTCGGGTCCGGCGGAGCTGTTTTTGAAAAGGGGGATGCCCATGAAGACGGGGCTTTTGAATAAACGGATTGAGATTCTGGGAAAGCAGGCCGTGACGGATGAATATGGTTTCGATACCCAGGCCGACGTCGTAGTGTACCGCTGCTGGGCATCCATCGAGCCTGCCCGGGGCAAAGTGTTCTATGAGATGGAACGCAAGGCGGACACGGAGTACAGCAAGATCACCATTCGCTGGCGTCCGGGTGTCACCCACGATATGAAGGTGAAGTATCAGGATCACCTCTACGACATCGATACCATAGTTGACCCGTATATGCGCCATGAAGCTCTGGAACTGTACTGTACGGAAGAAGTGAGGGGGACGGACAATGAGCGGAAGTGACTTTGAGGTCAAAGGATTGGATGACCTTTCAGAAAAACTGCTTTCTGCTATTGAAGAGTTTCCCGGCACTACCGAAAAGGGCCTGGTGACGCTTGGCAACAAGCTCAAGAAGGAGTGCGTAAAAAACACGCCGGAAGGCAGCACGGGCAAGCTGAAGAAAGGCTGGAAGCATAAGGTGGAAGGCTACAACGGTTCCGAGCTGGTCTATGAGCTGATCAACAAGCATCCCGTACATCACCTCTTAAATAACGGCCATGCGAAGAAAACACCTGGCGGCAGGACCGTGGGCTATTATGAAGGCCAGCACTATACGGAGAAATCCGTCAAGGTCTTCGAAGCCAGCGACTTGCAGCCGGGACTGGAGAGACTCACGAAGAAGCTCCTCAAGAAAGCAGGCGCACATGATCCATAATATCGATATCTTGCAGGCGGTGCAGCAGAAACTCAAAGAGCGGTTCCCGTACCCCGTCTATTTGCAGGAAGTCAAGGAAGGCTTTGCGCCGCCGGCCTTTTTCCTGAAGACAATGACGGTAGCGACGCCGCAGAAAGAAAACGAGGTCTACCGGGATACGGACCTCTACATTACGTATCTGCCGAAGAAGCAGGAAAAAAGCACGGCCATCTACGCCGTGCTTTTTGCTGCGGAAAATTTATTCCGGGACGGACTGAAAGTCGGCAACCGTTATCTCCCTGTCGTGTCTATGAGTGAGGAGCTGATGGGGACGGACAATGACGGCGGGCGTCTGACGCTGACCTTCCAGTACTATGACGCCCGGGAAAAAGAAGAAACGGCAGAAATCATGAAGGTACTGCATCAGCGGTATCAGGGAAAGGAGACGTAACCCATGAAAATGCCATCCATTAATATCGCGTTCAAAGAAAAAGGCATCAGTGCCGTCGAACGCAGCGAACGCGGTATTGTCCTTCTGATTCTGAAAGAAGAGACACTGCCGTCCCAGACGGAAGTGAACCTGTACACGGCAGATGACATTCCCAAAGAACTCTCAGACAGCAACCGTGAGCAGCTGGAACTGACCCTTCGCGGCTACGTGAACAGTCCGAAGAAGGTCATCGCCGAAATCATCAGCAAGGATGCAGAAGATTATACCGATGTCCTCAAGGCCATCGAGAACAAGCGCTTCGATTACCTAGTCATCCCGGACATCGAAGAAAACCACATCGACACTATCGCGACCTGGATCAAGGGGATGCGGACGAATAAGAATAAGCGCATCAAGGCCGTCCTGCCGGACTGCACGGCGGATACGGAAGGAGTCATCAACTTCGTCAATCAAGTCATCCGTACGAAAACGAAGACCTACACGACGGCCCAGTACTGCGGGCGCATCGCGGGCATCATCGCAGGAACGCCGATGACCATTGCCTGTACGTATGCGCCGCTGCCGGAAGTCATCGGCTGTGACGTCTGGACGAAGGAAGAAATGGATACCATGACGGATGCCGGCAAGCTGTTCTTTTTCTTTGACGGGGAAAAGGTCAAGCTGGGCCGCGGAATCAACTCCCTGGTCACGACAATCCAGGGAAAAGGCGTATCGTTCCAGAAAATCAAGCTCGTCGATTTAATGGACATGATGTATGACGATATCCGCACCACAGCCCAGGATCATTACCTTGGCAAGTATGCCAACAGCTATGCCAACCGATGCCTCCTGGTGACGGCTATCCAGGGGTATCTTGACCAGCTGGCCCAGGAGGGCCTGCTGGAACAGGGGCAGAACACGGCTTATATCGATGTGGAATCCACGAAGATTTGGCTGGCATCCAATGGCAAATATACGAAAGAGGAACTGGCGGACATGTCGGAAATGGACATCAAGCTGGCCAACATCGGCAGCAATGTCTTCATCGCCGTAGATGCTTCGCTCCTGGATGCCATGGAAGATGTCACGATTGCCGTCAATATCTGAGGAGGTGAAGTACAGTGAACAGCATGGAAGCCAAACGGGTGATGAACGGAAAGTATGCCGACCTCTATATCGACGGCGACCTCATGGCCGAAGCCACGGCTTTCAAGGCCGAGGTCACCCTGACCAAGGAAGAAGTGAAGATGCTCCGCCATGTCGGCAAGGGCTACAAGGTCACGGGCTATGACTGCAAAGGGCAGCTGAAGCTCCATAAAGTCTCGAGCTACATGATCAAGAAGATGAACGACAACATTAAGGCGGGCAAGCAGACCGTCGTGACCATCGTCTCCGTCCTAGATGACAAGGATGCCATAGGCAGCGAACGCATCGTCATCAAGGATGCGACCTTTGACAGCCTCATTCTGGCCGACTGGGAAGTGGACAAGATGGGCGAGGAAAGCTACAGCTTCACTTTCTCGGACTGGGACCTCTTGGATTTAGCATAAGGAGAACAAGCACATGAATATGGTAGACCGACTGCTGAAAGCAGATGTAGTGAACAAGCTGGCCGAACGGCCTGAAAAGAAAGTGAAGATGGAACGGCTCTCGAAGTTGTTCGGATTCGATTTTATCATCACGCTCCGGGCTATCGACCCAGAACGCTACGCCGATATCCAGAAGATGGCCGTGGACTTCACCAACGGCAGCGCCGATAACATCGACATTTATCAGATGCAGACCCAGACGCTCCTGGCGGGGATTGCGACCCGGACCTCAAGAACAAGGATCTGCTGGAAAAATTCGGGGCCGTACTTCCTGGTGACATCATCCGCAAGCTCTTCCTGGCAGGTGAGATTGCTGATCTCACAGCGCAGATCACAGAACTCAACGGCTATACGACCCAGGAAAAGGCGGACAAAGCCGTAAAAAACTGATCCGGACCGATGGCGAAGTGCAGGCAATGTATCTCCTGTTCCGGGAGCATCACCTGCTGCGTCAGCGGTCATGAAACTGGGATACGGCGAACGGCAGGTGCTGTATGCTTTCATCCGCTATGAGATGGAAGAACGCGATAAAAAAGTATCTTCAGCATTATCGGATTAACTGCTGAAAATACGGCTATCTGCCATAAAGTCATAAGGCAGGCTCAAGCCACTTAGATATTTCATAGACGAAGTCGCTTTTTTTCTTGCATTGTGGGTGGCCGACACGTAGTACATGAAAGGTTTGATTGCCCAGGGTGGAAATGGCTTCCTGCCAGGGCATTTTTCTTTTCCCAATGTCTTTAAAACCGTTGTAATGAATATTATAACGGTCAAAAACGTTAGGGATGTAATCGTCATAATACCAAGATGTATAAAAAATGATATGAGTAGGATGTATTACCTTTAATTCCTGCTGAAGGACTTTTAGGTTTAGGATACAGTTGGATTTTACAAAATCTGAGGTAGTATCCTTCCTCCGGAATTGTTGCATTTGACAATATTGGTAAATGCGATGTGTTCTATAGAATCGTCACCGAATATTCTCTGAGTGATAGCACGAGTATAGCTCCAATATGGCCAGCTTTTGTTCCACAGAGATTCACGGGTATATTGAAAGGGATTGCGGAAGCCGTCTTCAATCGTGCCGGGATTGTTTCTGGCATTTTTACCGACAAATAGAATTCTCTTGGAAGTTTTATTAAATCGGAACCTACGCACCAAGGCAAGCCAATTCGGTAAGGATAAATGTTCTTTCTTGTTGACATTACTTCACAGAATTTTGCAAGTACCAAGCTCCATATGGTGATATCGTTTCAGCTAATCTTTTTTCTGTTTCATTGAAATAGCGCATTGGAATTCCTCCGTAACGATAGATTTCTTTTATCTTACTATATTTTTAATATCTGTAACAACATTGAGAGGTGAAACAGCATGGCCAATAATGTCATCGATGCCGCCATCCGGCTGCGGGATTTGTTCACGCCGACCGTGCATAGCGTCAATGCCAGCCTGGGGACCATGAAGACCCAGATGGCGGCGGCGAAACAATCGGTCAGCGGACTGTCGGACAAGCTGACGGAGCATGAGCGCATCCAGAAACGGACGGCGAAGAGCATCGAGCAGACGGGAAGCAAGATTTCCGGCTTATCAGACAAGATAGCCCTGCTGTCAGCCCCCATCCTGGCAGCCGCAACGGCAGGCTTCAAGCTGCACAGCGACTTTGCCAACGGTATCGCCAAGATTTCGACTTTGGTCGACACGACGGTTGTTTCCATGCAGAAGGTCAGTGATGAGATTCGTGCTGTCAGCGATGAAACGGGCGCAGGTGTCGCTGATCTTTCGGAATCGGTCTACCAGGCCATTTCCGCTGGTGTCGATGCGGCCCATGCCGTGGGCTTTGTCAAAGACATGACAATTGCTGCGAAAGCCGGCTTCACCGACACGACGACTGCCGTTAACGGTGTGACCACGGTCCTCAATGCCTATGGAAAATCGGCAGAAGAAGCCACGGCGGTGACGGACCAGATGCTCCTGGCACAGAACTTCGGCAAGACATCCTTTGGCGAGATGGCCCAGTCCATGGGCAATGTCATCCCCATTGCGGCACAGCTCAATGTCAGTACCCAGGAACTGTTCGGTTCCATCGCCGTCCTGACCAAGAACGGTATCCGGACCAGCGAGGCCATTACCGGACTCAAGGCGGCTTACAGCAACATCCTGAAGCCGTCTGCCGAAGCGGCGAAACTGGCTCAGTCCCTTGGCCTTGAGTTCAATGCGGCTCATCTGCAGAGCGTGGGCTGGGTGAAGTTCCTGGACGAAGTGAAGCGGGCGACAGGCGGCGATGCCGAACAGATGGCCCAGCTCTTTGGCTCTGTCGAGGGCCTGAACAGCATCCTGGTCCTGACGGGCAAGGGAGCCGGGGACTTCGATAAGGTCATGGACCAGATGGCCCAGTCTGCCGGCATGACCCGGGAAGCCTATGAGAAGATGCTGACCCCGTCGGAGCAGATGCAAATTACCATGAACCAGCTGAAGAATGCCGGCATGGATTTAGCAGTGTCGTTTACGCCGTACTTCAAGGCCATGTCGATGCGCGTCAAGGAACTGGCTGCCTGGTTTCGTGCGCTTACACCGGAACAGAAAACGCTGATTGGCCAGGTGGCTTTTGGCATCGTGACCTTCCAGCTCTTCGGTTCCACCTGGGGCGGGTGCTGACGGTCGGCGGCAGGGCTTTTGGTACTTTCAACTCTATTGCCACGGGCATTAGCAAAGCCGGCAGTGTCTCGAAGTATCTCTCGACCCAGTTCAAAGGACTCATTCCGGTCTGCCGGGGCATTGCCATCGTGGCCAGGGGCATGGGCAGTACCTTTCTGACTGCCGGACGCATGATGATCACCATCATCCGTGCCGTAGGCGCCGCAGCCATGGCCAATCCCATCATTATCATCATTGCCGCGATTATTGCTGCCTTGTACCTTCTGTGGAGGAACTGGGATACCGTGTCGCATTATATCGAACAGGCTATACAGGCTGTATCGGACGCCGTCGATGCAGGGATGAACTGGATCAGTTCTGCCTGGGACGGAGCCATGAACGGCATCAGCGAGACGGCCTCCAGTATCTGGGAAAGCATCAAGGACACCTTTCGCAGCGGTGTGAACTGGGTCATCGACCAGGTGAACGGCCTGATTTCCAGCATCAACGGCCTGTCTATCGACATTCCGTCCTGACGGGAGGGGCGCCGACCATGTGGGATTTGATATCCCAAGTATCAGCCACTTTGAAAGCGGTGTCGAGAACTTTCGTGGCGGCTTTGCCGTCATCAATGAAGACCGCCGGGGCGAGCTGGTACACCTGCCCAACGGCAGTACGGTCATACCTCATGATGAAAGCATCCGTCAGGCCATGAACGCCGGCAGCGGCGGCATCACCATCTGCATTGATACGATGAACGTCCGCAGCGAGCAGGACATCGACGCCGTCGCTGAAAAACTCGTCGAAAAAATGAGACTGTACGGCATGAACCGCATGAAAGGAGCGACCCTCTGATGAGTTCTTTCTTAGCATCTCTGTTGAACGCCATCGGCCAGGCTGCATCTTCCCTCACGATTTCTCTCTCTTCTGAATCGCAGCGGTGGTCTTTCCCGTCCTGCCTTCGGAGCTGATGGTATCTGTCAATACGAATCATGCACGGTGAACATCAATAACTTCGGCGACTACCTCATGATGGGAAAGACGGGACTCAGGACACTGACCCTTTCCGGATTTTTCCCAGCACAGGATTATCCTTTGCCATGATGGGCCTTGCGCCTTATACATACATCGCCCAACTGGAAACGATGCGTACCGGTGACAGCGTCTGTCAGCTGACGGTGTCGGATACGCCGCTTTCCATGCCCTGCCTGATTTCGTCCTTCAAGTTTGGTGAAAAGGACGGCAGCGGCGATGTCTATTACGAGCTGGGCCTGACGGAGTACCGCTACGTCACAGCACCGGAGACGGGAAAGACCGATGCTGCGACAGGGCTGAAGAAGCGGCCGGAATCGTTCTGGTCGAAGATGAAGAAGAACATCACCTATTATCCCGGTGACAGCATCGGCAACGTCATCGGCCGGGCCGTGGGGAAATCGGTGACGCTCAACAATGAGCAGTTCTCGAAGTTCCAGATCTATCGCAGCATCGTCCGTAACGGCGGTCTTTCGCCCGGGGATATCATCCGCCTGACGACGATGAACCTCAAAAGGAATGATGAAAATGTTCCAGTTGCAAAGAATCAATAAGAAAAGCAATACCGAGGATGCTCAGACGGAAGGCCAGAAAAAGCCCGAGAACGCAGACCTTACGGGCTGGCTGATTTGTGCAACTTGGTCCGGGGACGTCGAGCAGGCCGGACGCAGGCTGGAATTCGACCTGGCCTATACGACACGGGATAAATCTTGGCAGAATCCGGAACTGGAACTGGGGGACGAGGTGCTGTTTATCCACATTGACGATAAGACGCAGCAGACTGTCCACCTGTTCCAGGGACGTATTTTTGGCCGCAGCCGGGAGAGCGGCTCTTCCGTGATGCATTTTACAGCCTTTGACAATATCGTCTATCTGCCAAGTCCCGCATGACCAAGAAGTACACGAACGTCACAGTGGCCGACGCCATCCGCCAGACCATCAATGACTTTTCTATTCCGGCCGGGACTATTCCCGACCTGCCCGTCACCTGCAATTTCATTGCCGATGATATCTCGGCTACGGAGGCTATCAAGCAGGCATTATCCTATCAGTCTGCACAGGATGGAAAGGGATACCATATCTACATGACCGAAGGGAAGCTCAACGTGGTCTGCATGAATGACCAGGTGGTGGGGGACTTCCTGATCAGCGATGTGACGAATCTGACGGGCGCGTCTGTTTCTGAATCGGTGGAAGACATGGTATCGAAAGTGGTCGTCGTTGACAGTACGGGACAGACGAAGGGGGAGCTGCCCAATACTACAGACATCCAGAAATTTGGTCTCATCCAGGCCATTTGCAAGGCCGACCCTAAGCAGGACGATGCCTCGCAGGCAAGGGCCATGCTGAAGACCGTCGCCCATGACATGTCCATCCGGGCCATCGGTCATATCCAGTGCATCGCTGGGCTTTCTGTCTCAGTCCAGGAAGAACAGCTCAAGGGCCAGTTCTTCATCAAGTCGGACAGCCATAAAATCGAAGGCAACAAGCACCTGATGGAGCTGCATCTGGTATTCAACAAACTGCTGGATGAGCAGAAACAGGAACTGGACAGTACATCGTACAATGCCAACCCAGACTATGTGCCGCCAGCGGAAACGGAATCGACATCTTCTGTTCCTGCAGGTGGCGCTATCGCTGGCAGCAGTGTGGTCGATGCGTGCATGGCCAATTTCGAGGGTACCGTTTCTCCCTATGGCTCAGAAGGCTGTGTCGACCGGGCGACCATCGCTGCGGCGGGCTATTCCCCTTTTGTAGCGCAGGAATATAACAATGGCGTGAAAGGCTGCGACCAGCTGCGCGCCGATGCCGAAGCGCAGGGTATGGCTATCCCTTATGACCCGTCGCAGCTCGAAAAGGGCGACATCATCATGTACAACCGCTACAGCAAGCCGGACCCGAACTGGCATGTCGTCGTCTATGACGGAAGCGGCGGCTGCTGGGGCAACAGCTCCAATGTCTATGGCTGTTTTCATCACTACGAAGGCAGCATCGATATGGGGAGCGACTATTATCCGGCGACCATCATCAAGACATCGAGGGGGTGACAGGAGATGCAGAAAAATCCGTATATCAGCCTGCTGAATCTGATGGAGCAGGTCAGCCGCAGCAGCAATAGCCCGGACATTCAAATCGGGCAGATCCTGCTTCGCCGCCAGAGATTAAAGTCCGTTACAACGGCATCATCCTGACGAAAGAGGAGCTGTGGATTTCCCATTATCTCCTGGCAGGTTATGGCCGCACGCTAAAGGCCATCTGGTATCGGCGACACAGAACCGTGCCGGCGCAGCGGCGATGCGGCTTACCAGTCCCATAATCATGATATCGATAATGCCTACACCGATTCCG
>ENA-OUNI01000319-OUNI01000319.1-human-gut-metagenome-genome-assembly--contig:-NODE-319-length-22594-cov-1.943873_pt1 | contig 22594 bp, 24 predicted proteins | sample MGYA00242499_ERZ504580 | MGnify/ENA primary metagenome ERZ504580 (study PRJEB26092, sample SAMD00036315) | human gut metagenome | host: Homo sapiens | study: EMG produced TPA metagenomics assembly of... | reverse complement strand
AGTGTGGATGCACAATACAGAAAACTGTTTCAATACCGTCAGATAAAGAACGGAAGACTATATCACAGGGAGGTTTGGTTAAGCTATGCGTAACAGATTTGACAGACAGCTTCATTTATTGGACGAGCAGCTTACCCATATGGGCGAGTTGTGCGAGACTGCGATTGCAAAAGCAACGCAGGCATTGAAGGACGGAAGCATTGAACAGGCAAAAGTGATCATTGCCGAGGATGAGGAGATTGATCAGATTGAAAAAGATATTGAACGTCTCTGTCTGAAACTTCTCCTTCAGCAGCAGCCCGTGGCAAAGGATCTTGCAGGATTTCTGCGGCTCTGAAAATGATCACAGATATGGAACGTATCGGAGATCAGACATCGGATATTGCAGAGATCATTTTGTCGTCAAAAGGAGTTGCGGCTACAGATGAGATCCATGTAATCGGTACGATGGCATCTGAGGTGAGCAAGATGGTCCGCACCAGCGTCACGGCATATGTTGAGAAAGATTTAGAGCTTGCACGCAGCGTGATGAAGGCGGACGATGAGATCGATCAGTATTTCGAGGAAGTGCGGGATGAGATGATCGAGTTTATAAGAGAAGAAAAAGGCGAGAACGGGAAACGCATTTTTGATCTGATCATGGTGACAAAATATCTGGAACGTATCGGAGATCATGCGACGAATATTGCCGAATGGTAGAATTTCCATTACGGGAAGTGCATAAGGATCATGCGATCATACATGCGGAATAATGAACAAAACAAGTAAAGGAGAACTGGAAGAATGATATATTGCGTGGAAGATGACGACAATATCAGAGAACTGGTCATATATACATTGGAGACAACGGGGCTTAAAGCCAGAGGGTTTGCGGATGGTTCGGCCTTTACGGAGGCTCTGGCGTTTGAACGCCGGAGCTTATTTTGCTTGATATCATGCTTCCGGGAGAAGACGGTCTGGAGATATTAAAAAAATTAAAATGTTCGTCCAAGACGAAAAGTATTCCGGTGATTATGGTAACTGCAAAAGGATCGGAATATGATAAAGTGATCGGTCTGGATTCGGGAGCGGACGATTATGTGACAAAACCGTTTGGGATGATGGAGCTTGTTTCCCGCATCAAGGCGGTTCTTCGCAGAAGCAAAGGATCGCAGGAAAGGGAAAATCCGGAAATACAAGGAGTTCATATTGATGTGAAGAAACATGAAGTGACCGTAGATGGACGGACAGTACCTCTTACATTAAAAGAATTTGAACTGCTTGAAAAGCTGATGAGAAACGAAGGAATTGTTTTGACAAGAGATCAGTTGCTTACAGAAATATGGGGATATGATTTTGACGGAGAAACAAGAACTGTTGATGTACATATCAGGACGCTTAGACAAAAGCTGGGTGAAAAGGGAGAAATCATTCAGACAGTACGCGGAGTCGGGTATCGCATAGGAGGAAGCGCATGAGTATAAAGAAAAAAATCCAGCAAAGCATGACTGTGATTTTGACGGTAACTCTTGTGCTTGCTTATGTGATCCTTTCGGTTATCCTTTATAATCGGAATATGAATCTGCTTCAGACAGAAGTAAAACAGGAAGCGGCATATATTCGTGAAGCGATCAATTTGTCTGACAGCGATTATATGAAACAGATGGATAATGTTGTGGAAAGCACAAGGGTGACGCAGATCAAAGCAGACGGAACGGTTCTCTATGATTCACGCAGAGATGCAGACATCCTTAAAAACCACGGAAACCGAAAAGAAGTCAGAGAAGCTCTTTCTAAAGGAGAAGGGGCAGACGTAAGAAAGTCAGAAACGGTAGGGAAGGATATGTATTATTATGCTCTTCTTCTCAACGACGGAACGGTGCTGCGCGTATCCAAGTCGATTGATAATCTGGCAAGTACCGCAGTCAGTCTAATGCCGGTGATGGGAATTCTTGCCGTACTGACAATATTGTTCGCTTTCGCTTTGGCAAGATGGCAGACAAACCGATTGATCAAACCGATCAATGAACTTGATCTGGAACGTCCATTGGACAGTGATATTTATGAGGAATTAAGTCCTTTGCTGGAGGCGATGGACCGGCAGAACAGAGAAAAAGAAGCGGTTGCGAATATGAGGAAAGAGTTTTCCGCAAATGTATCTCACGAACTGAAAACGCCGCTTACGTCGATTTCCGGCTATGCGGAAATCATGAAAAACGGATTGGTCCGTCCGGAAGATATTTCCGGTTTTCGGAACGCATCTACAAAGAGGCGCGCAGACTGATCACCCTGATCGAAGATATTATTAAATTATCAAAGCTTGATGAAGAATCTGTGGAATTGGAAAAAGAAGATGTGGATCTGTATGAACTGACGAGGGAGATTGTCAGTCGTCTTTCGCCGCAGGCGGCACAGAAAAATATTCGGATCGAACTTTCGGGAGAATCTGTTCATTATCATGGAATCCGGCAGATATTAGATGAAATGGTTTATAATGTCTGCGAAAATGCAGTAAAATATAACTATGAAAACGGAAAAGTTTCGGTTTGGGCGGGAAATACGTTGAATGGACCGAAAATCGGTGTGTCAGATACAGGTATAGGAATTCCGAAAGAACATCAGGAACGCATATTTGAGCGGTTTTACCGAGTCGATAAAAGTCATTCAAAAGAGCGCGGAGGAACGGGACTCGGACTTTCGATCGTCAAGCACGGAGCGCTTCTGCATGGGGCGAAGGTCAGTGTGGAAAGTGAAGAAGGAAGAGGAACGAAGATCAGTATGCAGTTTCCGCGAATTTGTCAGAAATAAATAGGAACACCGATAAAACATAAAGGGTCTGGTATCAGGCTCTTTTTTGTTCTCTTAAGAAGCTTGAAAAATCCATCAGAAAAAGTTTAATTAAAAGTTTGAAAAATTATAAGATTGTGCTATTATACATATAACAAATTCCGAAAGGAGAAAGATATGATCATAGAAGTTGATTTTAACAGTGATGAAGCGATTTATATTCAGCTTTGTAATCAGATCATCATGGGGATCGCTACATCGGTCATTCATGAAGGAGATTCACTTCCGTCGGTGCGGCGTCTTGCGGATACGATCGGCGTCAACATGCACACGGTAAACAAAGCATATAGTGTACTGAAGCGGGAAGGCTATATCAGTCTTGACAAGCGAAGAGGAGCTGTAATTTCTCTTGATATTGATAAGTTAGAGGAACTGCAGGTGATGAAAAGACAGCTTCAGATCGTTCTTGCAAGAGGCTGTTGTAAAAATATTTCGAGGCAGGAAGTGCATGAACTGGTAGATGAGATATTCGATGATTATGAATAATTTGTTTTAGCAGATTTGAAAGCAAAATAACCGACAGGAGGAACTTATGCATATTTCATATACAAAACAGGCGGCAAATGCAGTCAGATATGCTGCGAAGAAAGCAAAGGAGATGAAGCATCCTTACATAGGTACGGAACATCTGCTTCTCGGACTGCGGGAGGAGTTTTCGGGGGTTGCGGGACAGGTGCTTGCGCAAAACGGCGTTGAGACAGAAAAGATCATGCAGCTTATGGATGAACTGATCGCTCCCCGGGAGGAGATGCCCGCATCGCAGAAACCGAAAGAAAGTCCAAGGCTTCGCTATATCCTCGCGAACAGTGAGAAGGAAGCGCATCGTCTCCGTACAGCCGAGGTCGGAACGGAGCACTTGCTTTTGTCGATGATACGGGATGTGGACTGCGTCGCCGCAAGAATTTTGATCACGCTGAATATCAGCCTTCAAAAACTTTTAAAAGATATTTTAAATGCATCGGGAGTCGATCCGAAAGATTATCAGGATGAACTTCAGGACGAGTCGAGAGGAAGCGGCTCTGTGATCGAGCAGTATTGTACAGATATGACGGCTCGGGCAGAGGAGGGAAAACAAGATCCCGTTGTAGGCAGGGAAGAGGAGATGTATCGCCTTATGCAGGTGTTAAGCCGCAGGACGAAAAACAATCCCTGTCTGATCGGAGAGCCGGGAGTAGGAAAACGGCGGTTGTGGAAGGTCTGGCGCAGCGTATCGCGGCAGGCGTTGTTCCGGAAAAAATGAAAGATAAGCGGATTTATACGCTTGATCTTCCGGGAATGATCGCAGGGTCTAAATACCGGGGTGAATTTGAAGAACGTATGAAAGGTCTGATCTCGGAAGTAGAGTCCAACGGAAATATTATTTTGTTTCTTGACGAGATCCACACAATGATCGGAGCGGGAGGAGCAGAAGGGGCGATCGATGCATCCGGCATCTTAAAACCGTCTCTTGCAAGAGGGGAACTTCAGTTGATCGGAGCGACGACGATCACGGAATACCGGAAATATATCGAGAAAGATGCGGCTCTGGAGCGGCGTTTTCAGCCGGTATCGGTAGAAGAACCTTCGAAAGAACAGTGTCTTGAGATATTGAAAGGGTTGAAAGGAAGATACGAATCGCATCATAAGGTGCTGATTAGAGACGAGGCGCTGGAAGCGGCAGTTTCGATGTCCGAGCGGTACATTACGGATCGTAACCTTCCCGATAAAGCAATAGATGTGCTTGACGAGTCATGTTCAAAAGTCAGTCTGAAAGGATATAAAGTACCGGAAAACCTGACGGCTTTGGATCTTCGCCTGAAAGAACTGGAAAAGCAAAAAGAAGAGAGTATTAAAAACGGTTGTTTTGAAGAGGCTTCGCTTTTACAGAAAGAGCAGGAGGAGGCAGAGAAAAAATCGGAGCAGCTAAAAAAACGTTTTCAGAAAAAAACATCTTCTTCTCAGCCGGAAGTGACAGAAGAAGATATAGCGGAAGTTGTTTCCGCATGGACAAAGATCCCGGTTCAAAAACTTGCGGAAAGCGATACGGATCGTCTTAAGAAACTGGAAAGTGTCCTCCACCAGAGGGTCATCGGTCAGGAGGAAGCTGTGAAAGCAGTTGCCCGTGCGGTAAAGAGGGGGCGTGTAGGATTGAAAGACCCGAAACGCCCGATCGGTTCGTTTCTGTTTTTAGGACCTACAGGCGTCGGAAAAACAGAGTTGTCGAAAGCGCTTGCCGAAGCGATGTTCGGCAATGAAGAATCGATGATCCGTGTTGATATGTCCGAATATATGGAGAAACATTCCGTCTCTAAAATGATCGGATCTCCGCCGGGATATGTCGGACATGAAGAAGGCGGTCAGCTCAGCGATCAGGTGCGTACACATCCTTATTCGGTACTTTTGTTTGATGAGATCGAAAAGGCGCATCCCGATGTGTTTAATATTCTTTTGCAAGTATTGGACGACGGACATATTACGGACTCCAAAGGGCGGAAGATAGATTTTTCCAATACCGTTATCATTATGACATCAAACGCGGGAGCAAAAGCGATCATAGAACCTAAGAAGCTTGGATTTGCGGCAAAAGATGATCCTGCAGGCGATTATAAGCGTATGAAACAAAACGTGATGGATGAAGTAAAACAGATCTTTAGACCGGAGTTTTTAAACCGTATTGATGAGATCATCGTATTCCATGCTCTCGAGAAAACGCATATGAAAAAGATTGTTACGCTTATGTGCCGGGATTTTACAAAAAGGATCGAAGATCAGATGGATATCCGCCTGACTTTACGGGAGTCGGCAAAAGCGCTTATTGCGGAAAAAGGAACGGATGCAAAATATGGCGCAAGACCTCTTCGCCGCGCTCTGCAGACAGAATTGGAAGACAAACTTGCGGAAGCGATCCTGAACGGAGAAGTGAAGCGGGGAGACTGCATTGAGGCGGGAACTGTGAAAAAAGAGATTCGCTTCATTCGGAAAGAAGATCGTTTATAGGAGTAGAAAAATCAAATATTTTATATTATAATGGTACAAAGGTCAAAGGAATGCGAAAGACAATGATTTACACAAAACATATCCTGTGATCACATTGTGAAATACTTAGGAGGAAAATGAAGATGGCAGCAGTGAAGGAATTATTGCGCGCGGAGAATGACGGAAGTCTCAGTTTCGGAGACTACACTCTTTCGGAAAAAACGAAGAAAGATAATTATGAATTTGAAGGTGATATTTATAAAGTAAAAACCTTTTCGGAAATTACAAAACTTGAGAGGAACGGAATGTTCGTTTATGAATCTGTTCCGGGAAGCGCAGTGGAAGGTTTTAAAGAGACGGATTCAGAAGTTGCGTTTTCTGTTTCCGCAAAGGGAGACGTTCAGTTTACTTTGGAATTAGAGCCGGAATGTGAGTATGAAGTATTTATTGACGGCGAGTCCGCAGGAAGATGCGTACGAATTTAAGTGGAAAACTCAGTGTCAGCGTGGAACTTTCAGAAGGACAGGAAGCGACAATGAGAGTTGTAAAATGTTAATATATTAACTGAAAAGTTTACAAATACTTAAATTGATTTCGGGGTGGATGCTATATCCACCCCGTTTGTCTGTAGGCAGATCTTATGCTGAGAGGCGTTTAGAATCTGTCTTTTAAGATGGATGTGTCAAATCTGATTGTTTAATGAGTGTTTGATTTTGAGAAGGAGAATGAATGGCAAAAGGAAAGAAAAGTGTGTTTTTCTGTCAGAATTGCGGGCATGAAGAGGCAAAATGGCTCGGTCAGTGTCCGGGATGCGGGGAGTGGAATACATTTGTAGAGGAAAAGATCGGCAGCGGTGTGACGAAAGGCAGTACACAGGGAGCAAAAGCTGTTCGCGAGCTTGTCAGAGAAGCGAAAGTGATCCCGCTTAACGATGTAACGGCTGAAGATGACGTGCGGTGCGCTACAGGCATCAAAGAATTAGACCGCGTGCTCGGAGGAGGGATCGTTCCGGGATCGCTTGTGCTTGTCGGCGGCGATCCCGGTATCGGAAAGTCTACTTTGCTGCTTCAAGTGTGCAGGATTCTGGCCGATAAAAAGAAAGTTTTATACATTTCGGGAGAAGAATCGCAGACGCAGATCAAACTAAGGGCAAACCGTATGGGAAACTTTGCGGACGGATTGTTTCTTTTATGTGAGACGAATCTGGAGATCATAAGAGGAATTCTTGAAAAAGAGCGTCCCGAACTTGTTGTCATTGACTCTATTCAGACGATGTACAGCGAAGAAGTTTCATCCGCTCCCGGAAGTGTGTCGCAAGTAAGAGAATCGACGAATGTATTTATGCAGCTTGCAAAAGGATTATGTATTCCGATTTTCATTGTCGGACATGTGACGAAAGAAGGAACGGTAGCAGGTCCGCGTGTCTTGGAACATATGGTTGATACAGTGCTTTATTTTGAAGGAGACAGACACGCTTCTTACAGAATTTTACGCGCTGTGAAGAATCGTTTCGGATCGACGAATGAGATCGGCGTGTTTGAGATGCGGCAGAGCGGACTTGAGGAAGTGGAAAATCCTTCGGAATATATGTTGAGCGGCAGACCGGAACAGTCTGCGGGATCGGTCGTTGCATGTTCTATGGAAGGAACTCGGCCTATTTTGATCGAGATACAGGCGCTTGTATGCAGGAGTAATTTCGGGATGCGAGGCGTACGGCTGCCGGAACGGATTATAACAGAGTGAATCTTCTTATGGCAGTGTTGGAAAAACGTCTCGGAATGGCGCTGTCTAATTCGGATGCGTATGTCAATATCGCCGGAGGAATCAGAATGAACGAGCCGGCGATCGATCTTGGTATTGTTATGGCGCTTGTTTCAAGTTACAGAAACCGCCCGGTTGATGAAAAGACGATCGTGTTCGGGGAAGTCGGACTAAGCGGAGAAGTCCGCGCGGTCAATATGCCCGAACAAAGAGTCGCAGAGGCGAAAAAGCTGGGATTCGAGACGTGTATTCTTCCGCAGGTGTGCATGAAAATGGTAAAAGATATCAAAGGAATTCGACTCATCGGGGTAAAAAGCGTAAACGAGGCGGTCGAGATGATATAAGCGCCTGTTCATGAGTAAACCGCTGACGTTAGCTGCGATAAGCACGCAGCGCGGTTTTAGGAATGGCGCGGGCTGAACTGTTATGGCCTGAATTTTTTTGAATGGAAAAAATATGCGGTTGTAAAAATAGTATAAGTAGAGTATAATAGCAGTAAGTTAAAAGAGAAATAACCTGAGATGTGCGATAACCTTGTTATTTTGAACCTACATTAGTTTAAACGGGATTCCTATATTTCTGTAATATGTCAGGCCTCCGACAGCAGTGGACGACAGAAAAGCAGATGCGGTTGCCCACCTAGCCGTGGCTAGGACTCAAAATACAGGGAACGGCATTTTGGGGAGTTACAAAAGATAAAGGCGGCCGTCCTGTACGACCGCTTTTTGCAATGGCGATAAGTCGAAGTTTGGGTTTGCCCCGGAGCTTGGCAGCCGTTTACAATCCCGGTACGAGCCTTTGGTGATTCCGGTGATTCAAATGAAATTAAATGGAATTATGATGTGAATATGAAAAAAAGTGGGAAAAGATAAAAAGTCAGATATTTAAAGTTATTATAACGATAAATTCTCATCACACAGGCGCTTATGCAGCACAGGCGGCTTATTTTTTTGTGCTGTCTTTGATCCCCATATTTTTGCTTCTCTTGACGATGGTTCGCTTTACGCCGATAACGATGAGCGAAGTTATGACAGCGGTTTTGAAAGTATTTCCGGAAAGTGTTGCGCCATGATACGTTCGATCGTATCTCAAGTATATTTTCAGTCAGGAACGATCGTTCCGGTTACGATTGTTGTAGCGCTTTGGTCAGCGGGGAAAGGCGTTCTGTCTGTCACATCGGGATTAAACAGCATCTGTGAGAATATGGAGACGCGTAATTATTTTTATCTGAGGATAAGAGCATCGTTTTATACAGTTATATTCCTATTGGCTATCGTAAGCTCCCTTGTATTATCTGTATTCGGAAACAGGATCAGCGTGATGATATATGAGCACATTCCGTTTTTAAGCAAAGTTGTCGAATTTATTATTCGGATCAGGACGTTTGTTACATTTGTCGTGTTGACTGTTTTTTGGGATCTTGTGTACCGTTTTCTTCCGAACAGGAGAAATATGGCAAAGACAACTCTTCGCAAACAGCTTCCGGGAGCGGTGTTTACGGCATGCGGATGGCTGCTTTTGTCGTTCTTTTTTTCGGTATACCTTGATGTGTTTAAAGGCTTTACAAGTATGTACGGAAGTTTGACGACGATTATTTTGATCATGCTTTGGCTGTATGGATGTATGTACATTATATTGCTGGGCGGAGAGATCAATGCGCTTCTGGAAAATTTTTGCAGAAACGGGCAGGCAATTTGAAAAAGAAGAAAGAGAAAGAAGTATAATCCCTCGGGCAAAAGCATAGTCTTTTGTTACGGGGGTGATTTATTATTGATCTATGTTGTGGAAAAAGGAGATACGTTGTCCGGCATTGCGGTAAAATTTGGCGTGCCCGTTTGGAAGATCGTTTATGATAATCAGCTAAAAGACAAAAATCAGATCGTGCCCGGGCAGGCGCTTCTTTTGTTGGAAGTTGATGAGGGGCAGGCAGAGGAAAGTACACAGCCTGAATTGGCAAAAGGGAAAACGATCGGCGGATATGCTTATCCTTTTATAGATAAAGAAATTTTAGAACAGTCGTTTCCTGCGTTAAAAGAACTTCTTGTATTTTCTTATGGTTTTACATTTGAAGGGAATCTGGTTCCGCCTTTGCAAGACGATCTTTGGATGATAGAGACCGCATGGCGTCACGGAGCAAAACCGATCATGGTTCTTACGCCGTTTTCGGAAGGAGCTTTTAATAATCAGCTTGTAAAAGTGCTTACGGAAAATGTCGAGGTACAGGAAAGGCTTTTGGAACAGTTGACTGCTGAAGTAAGAAGGCGGGGCTTTGCGGGAGTCAATATTGATTTTGAATATGTTTTGCCTGAAAATAAAGTTCAGTATGCTGCGTTTATCGGGAAAATGAGAGAACTTTTAAGACCGGAAGGATATACGGTATCTGTGGCAGTTCCGCCGAAGGTGTCAAACGAACAGAGAGGGCTTCTTGTAGAAGGGGCGGATTACAGACTGATCGGGGAGAACGCGGATTACGTTTTTTTAATGACTTACGAGTGGGGGTATACGTACGGACCTCCGATGGCTGTCGCACCGCTTGATAAAGTACGTCAAGTTGTCGAGTATGCTCTTAGCCAGATCCCGGCGGAAAAATTGATTTTGGGGATACCAAACTATGGATATGACTGGCAGCTTCCTTATGAGAGAGGAGTTACAAGGGCTCAGACGATCGGAAATGTGCAGGCAGTGGATCTTGCTGTTGAAAACGGCGCGTTGATCCGGTATGCGCAGACTGCCCAAAGTCCGTGGTTTACATATAAGAAAAGCGGCATGGATCATGTTGTCTGGTTTGAAGACGTCAGAAGTATTCAGGCAAAATGGAAACTCGTTCAAGAGTTAGATCTGGCAGGAGCCTGGTATTGGAATTTGATGAGGAAATTTCGGGGCAACTGGCTGATGTTAGAGTCCCCGGATGCAGGAAGAAACACTTGACATGAAGCAGGGGGAAAGGAGTATGATATCAAGAGAAGATAATGAGATAAATGAAAAGGAGACGATGTGATATGAACGGAAATTTTGTTTACTGCAATCCTACGAAGCTTTATTTCGGAGAAGATTCCCTTGATTTTTTGAATGAGGAGCTTCCTAAATACGGGAAAAATGTTGTACTTGTTTACGGTGCGGGTTCTATTAAAGAAAACGGAATCTATGATAAAGTAATAAATATATTAAAAAAGAATGAAAAAAATATCGCTGAGATTGCCGGGGTTATGCCGAATCCGACTTTGGCAAAATTATATGAAGGAATTAAGATTGCCAGAAATCATAATGCAGATCTGCTGCTTGCGGTAGGCGGCGGATCGGTATGTGATTATTCTAAGGCGGTGTCTGTATCAGTGAACTGCACGGAAGATCCGTGGGAGAAATATTTTGTGCGGTTTGATGAGCCTGATTGTGAGATCGTTCCGGTCGGCTGTGTTCTGACTATGGTTGGAACAGGATCGGAGATGAATGCGGGATCGGTTATTACGAACGAAAAGACGAAGCAGAAGATCGGGCATGTGTTTGAAGATGAGAAGATTATGCCCAGATTTTCGATTTTGAATCCACGTTTTACAATGACACTGCCACATTATCAGATGACTGCCGGAATTTATGATATTTTTAATCATATTTGCGAACAATATTTTTCAGATACAGATGATAATACGAGCGATTATATCAGTGAAGGCTTGATGCGTTCTCTGATTCATTCAAGTAAGATCGCAAATAAAGACCCGCAGGATTATGAAGCGAGAAGCAATATTATGTGGACGGCAACATGGGCGCTTAACACGCTTGTCGCATGCGGAAAATCGACAGACTGGATGGTTCATATGCTCGGACAGGCAGTAGGCGGATATACAAACGCGACGCATGGGATGACATTGGCGGCAGTTTCACTTCCGTATTATCGTCATATTATGCCGTATGGTCTTGAAAAATTCAAACGGTTTGCGGTAAATGTATGGGGCGTGGATGCTTCGGAAAAAGAAGATCGGGAAATTGCGGAAGAAGGTCTGGCAGCTATGGAAAGCTGGATGAAAGAGCTGGGGCTTGTTATGAATCTGTCAGAACTTGGGGTGACAGAAGAGATGATAGAAGGGATTGCGGATGTGACGATCGTATTCGATACCGGGTACAAGAAACTGGATCGAACAGAAATTATCGATATTTTCAGGGAAAGTCTCATATAGTAACAGTTCAGTCTGCGTCATTCGTAAAACCGCACTGCATGCTTATGGCGGCTGATGCCACTGTTTTACTCATAAACGGGCGGCCATCTGTATGGCTGAACTTGTTACCTTATATAACGAGAAGTTGAACAGTCTGTTCCGATTATGCTATACTTGACAGAGAGCTGCCGAAAGGTTCGGCAAAGAATCATCTGTACTATTTTATAAAAGTCAGGCAGAAGATCGGGAGGTTGTGATGACGGGCGGTATTGCGAAAGTAGTCATATTCAGTTTTACAGAAAGAGGAACGAAGCAGAATCGATACATATATAGGAAATTAAAGATGCAGGGGTATATCTGTGAAGGATATGCCCCTGCAAAGTATGTTATGGGAGAAGAAGGCGGGGTGAAGCAACTTCCGAAAAAAAAGGAAGATTTGATTCGGGAACGCTGGGGAAAGTGGGCATTTTTATTTATCGGTGCGGCAGGGATCGCAGTTCGGTATATTGCGCCTTATGTGAAAGATAAATTTACGGATTCGGCTGTCGTCGTGGCGGATGAAGCCGGGCAGTATGTGATCCCTTTGTTGTCCGGTCATGTGGGAGGAGCGGCAGAGCTCGCGGATCAGATAGCAAATCTGCTAGGCGCTGTCAGTGTGCATACGACTGCTACAGATGTGAGAAAAAAGTTTGCGGCTGATGTATTTGCAAAAAAAAAAATGCATTGTATATTACGGACAGAGAGGCGGCAAAAAGAATTTCCGCAGCGGTGCTTGACGGCGAATTGATCGGAATTTATGCGCAAGGCGATCATGCAGAAAATGCCGTAAAAAATTCAAAAGAGATGTTTTCGGATGAAGTTTGCATATGTAATACGATAGAAGAAGTAATGAAGTATCGGTATCGGGTCATTCTTGCAGATTCGTTTCCTGCGATAGATGAAAATACACTTCTTTTAAAGCCGAAAAATATTATTGTCGGACTTGGATGCAGGAAAGGAATTTCAGAAGAACTTTTAGAAAAAAGGTCTTTTAGAAATTTTGAAAAAGAATCATCTGGATATGAATCAGATTGAAGCGCTTGTAAGTATTGATCTAAAGAAAGAAGAACCTGCCGTTGTTTCGCTGGCGGAAAAGTATAAAGTTCCGTTTTTGACATATTCGGCGGAAATGCTCAACGAGGTGGAAGAAGTCTCATCTGCATCTTCTTTTGTCAAAAAAATAACAGGAATAGATAATGTGTGCGAGCGTGCTGCGGTGACATATTGTAAGAAACACTGCGAGTATTTTGAACTGATTGCCGGGAAAAGCATCGAGACAGCGATGACTGCGGCAATCGCAAGACGAAATATATAAAGACAGAAGAGTGAAAGGAAAAAGGCACGGAGGAAGAAACAAATGGTATTTGAATTACAATTTTTAGATTGGCTGCAGACGCTGCAGACGCCGATTTTAAACGAAATTATGAAAGCGGTCACACATCTTGGAGACGCGGGCGCTCTGTGGATTATACTGGCGGCTGTTCTGCTGGCATTTCCGAAGACGAGAAAAAGCGGGGCGATCGTTGCGGCTGCGCTTATTGTCGATCTTGTGTTATGCAACGGGATCTTGAAAAATATATTTGCCCGCACGCGCCCGTTTGATGTAAAAGAAGGGATTTCGCTGCTGATCACGGCGCCGAAAGATTTTTCTTTTCCTTCGGGACATACGGCGGCATCGTTTACAGCGGTTGCGGCGCTGTATTTTGCAGGAGAGAAGAAACTTTGGAAAATAAGCTGTGCTGTGGCTGTTTTGATTGCGTTTTCCAGAATGTATCTGTACGTTCATTATCCGACGGATATTTTGGGCGGGATCATCGTCGGAATCGTATCAGGACTTGTCGGGGCGTATATAATAAAACGGGTACAGAAAAGAGGCGTAGTTCCGAATTAGATAAAAAGACTTGATGAATATGCAAAAATGAACGAGAAGAAATAACAGGGAATTGTTATGATAATTTAAAGCTGTTCATTTGCAGGGAGACAGACATTATGAAAAATGAAAATCAGCATTTCTCAGCAGACAGACGGAAATTCGGCAGACATTTTTGGATCGGCGCGGCAGTGGCCGGAGCGCTTTCGGCGGCGGTTATATTTACGGCGGCGAGTGCGGTTTACCGAAAGAATCGTTTCGATCTGAAAATCGGAGAAGAAAAAGTTGGATCAAAGGAATATCAGCTTTGTATGGATCTTGTAAAATATGATGTGAAGATGGAGATCCAAAAGCGGTATGACGCTTTGTACGGTGAAGATTTTTGGGAGCAAAGCTATGAAGGACAATATGGATATGAGATTTTAGCGGATCACACGGTGGAAAAGATCAAGTATATTCATGCGGTGTATGATCTGGCGGAAGAATACGGCGATGTATCCGACGGAAGCTTTGCGGCGATTGAAAAACGGTGGAAGCAGGAAAATGCAAAAAGGCAGAAAAAGGTAGAAGACGGAGAAGTCATCTACGGTCTGAAAGAATACACGTTTGACCTTTATATGCAGTATGAGATCAGTATGTATAAAGAAATTTACTGTAATGATACTGACAGAAAAGGAATGGATCTGACCGAAGAAGAAGTAGCCGAATATTACAGTCAGGGAGAATGGGTTTTTCAAGACGACGGGGAAAAGGCTGATTTGGAAACTGCGCGCATTGCGGTTGAGAGAGAACTGCGTGAGAAAAAATATGATGCCATGATCGCTCAGATGACAGAAGATTTAGAAGTAAGCGGTGATTTGGAAGCAGTTGATCGTTTTACTTTGGATCATTTAAAACGATAACAGTCAAGGCGGCGCGGCATATGACCGGGAATATAAAGAGGCGCTTTGGAGATTGTATCAGGTGGGAAGGAGAAAAGTATGAAGAAGAAATGGGTGAGCGGAATGCTCGCGCTCTTGCTTGTCGGAACGACTGTCGGATCGATGATGCCGACAGAGGCGGTGCAGGCAGAAGAAAACAGTCAGGGAAAGACGTATTATGTCGATTCTGAAAACGGAAAAGATACAAACGACGGACTTTCTGAAGGAAAAGCATTTCAGACACTGAACAAAGTAAATGATCTTACGCTCGGAGCGGGAGACCGAGTTCTTTTGAAAAACGGATCGGTGTTTGAGGATCAGGCGCTTCATATTAAAGGAAGCGGAAGTGAAAACGCTCCTATTAAAATTTCTACATATGGGGATGAGAAAGACGGACGTCCTCAGATCAATACAAACGGTCATGGACAATGGGAATTAAATTACGGGCACAAACTTGACAATCAGAACCATAAGTGGCACGGAACAGTATCTTCGTCTATTTTGCTGAAAGATGTAGAATATATCGAAATCGAAGGACTGGAGATTACAAATGACCGGGATTCCGCAACAGATGCAGAGAAAGATAAAATTATAAATACAATGACGCGGAATGCATGGACAGGACAGGCGTTGCCGGAGTTGCAAAAACAAAGGAACGGTTGACCATATCGTATTGAACGATCTGTATATCCATGATGTGACAGGCAATGTTTACAATAAACATATGACAAACGGCGGTATTTATTTTATTGTTGAAAAGCCGGAGAACGAGAGCGCGACGGGAATTGCCAGATATAATGATGTGACGATACAAAACTGCTATCTTGATACGGTAAACCGTTGGGGAATTGCGGTCGGATATACATATGAATGGGCAAAATTCAACGGCGGCGCTTTAAGTGATGAGACGATGAAAACATACGCGTCCTCAGACGTTGTGATCCAGAACAATTATTTGAATAATGTCGGCGGAGACGCGATCACGACAATGTATATCGACAGACCGGTCATCCAGTATAATGTATCGGAAAATGCGGCGGCTCAGATTAATACGACAGATTATACAGATCCGCAGCCACAGCTTGACGCAAACGGAAATCCAAACGGAAAGACGCATACAGGAGGAAGAGTCGCGGCAGGTATCTGGCCGTGGAAATGTAAAAATGCGGTGTTCCAATATAATGAATGTTTTAAGACGTTAAATGCCTCAAAAGGAAACGGAGACGGACAGCCGTGGGATGCAGATTATGGAGACGGTACAAATTATCAATATAATTACAGCCACGGAAATACGGCAAGTACGATTATGTTCTGCGGAGGCGAATCGATCAATAATACGTTCCGTTATAACATCAGCGTACATGAAGATATGGGACCGCTTGATCCGGCAGGAAACGCAGGAAATACACAGGTGTACAATAACACATTTGTGATCAAAGAAGGAATCCGGTCGATCTGGTACAGAGATTCCGGCCCGGTTACGATGGAAAACAATATTTTCTATTTTGACGGAGAGCAGCCGGCGCAGATTACAAACTGGAATCCGCGTAATAATAAAGTTTATTCCAACAATCTGTTTTATAATGTAAGTTCTTATCCGGATGATAAGGCTGCTGTGAAAGTGGAAAAAGGAACTCTGGTTCTTGCAGACGCAGCGTCAGGTCCGGTAAAAGCTGCAGAAGACAAACAGGCAAGACGGCATGAAGATCCGACGGAAATAACCGTTTTTGATGGATTTAAACTGGCGGAAAATTCGCCGGCGATCAATAAAGGAAAAGTAGTGATTGACCGTAACGGTTATTCAATCGATCACGATTTCTTCGGACATGCAGTTACGGCGACGCCGGAAATCGGAGCTGCGGAAAGCGATGTGATCGGAGATCTCGTTCTTCGTTCCGTAGTTTATCAAATCGATCAGGAATCAAAGACGATCAGCGATATACCGAAAAATACAACAGTAGAACAGTTTTGCAAAGATTCGATTGTAGATACGGGAGTGACGATCACTGTTAAGTCAAAAGACGGCAAGCCGTTGGAAAATGCAGATATCATTAAAGGCGGCATGACAGTAACCGTTTCCTGTGAAGGAAAAGAGGCTGTTGTATATACGGTAGTTGCAAGTTCGGATAATAAACTGAAGTCTGCATATTATGAAGTGAAAGACAAAACGATCTATGTGCCGTTTACAGAGAAGAATCCGACAACGGCAGGCGAGCTGAAAGGAAATGTTCAAGCGGCTGAAACAGCGGAAGTATCTGTAGTAAGCGGTGAAAAAACGTTGAAAGATCAGGAAAATATCGCAGATGCCATGACAATGAGGATCACGGCGGAAGACGGTAAGACGAACGATTACACGATCAAGCAGAAAAATACATATAACTGGGCGTTGGATTATGCAGGACCGCAGCAGGGAAATGTATGGTTTGGTCAGAAGAAAGCGGCATCAGGAGAGTGGACGGAGATAAAAGAGTATGACAGTCAGTATCCGAACTGGATGGTAAATACATACTACGGTCCGGGAATCGACGAGCAAAGCCATTCCGCAAAACCGACAGAAGCAACGCACGGTCTTCTTTCCGCTCCACCGAGCACAGGAATTTCTACTGCTATGGCGTATAGAGTGCCGAAAGACGGAATAGTATCATTCCATGTAAAAGATGACGAGCCGTATTTGAGACAAAACGGAAACAGCGGCGGAACAGTAACATTAAAACTGTTAGTAAATGATGAAGAAAAGCAAAGTGTTATTCTTGAACAGAGTAAGTTCAGGCAAAAGACTGGAAAGCGTTTGATAAGATTGAAGTGAAACGCGGAGATTATATCCGTGTTGCGGCAATTTCAAACGGAAATCCTACAAAGCCGTCTGTTCATGTGACACCGATCATTACTTATCTTAACGAAGGCGGAACACCTGCACCTGAACCGACTCCGGAATTGAAAGCTCCGGTTGACGTGAAAGTTTCGGAAGTTACCGAGACAAGCGCAAAAGTATCATGGAAGAATGCGGCGGACGGAAAAGAAGCGACAGGATACAACGTATATGTTGACGGAACAAAAGTGAATGAAGAACTTATTGCAGAGACAACATATAACGTAAGCAGCTTGAAAGACGGAACGACTTACTCTGTAGAAGTGACAGCGATAGATGCAGACGGAGAAGAGTCGGCAAAATCAGAAAAAGTTGAATTTACAACAGTAAAGAAGTTGTTGTCGATAAAGAAGCGCTGAAGGCGAATATTGAAAGAGCATCCGCTCTTCTGGAAGAGACAGACAAGTATACGGAAGAGTCTTTAAAAGCGCTTGAAGAAGCTTTGGCAGCCGCACAGAAAGTAAACAGCGATCCGAAAGCAGATCAGACAAAAGTAAATGATGCGAACACAGCGCTTGAAAAAGCGATCAAAGACTTGAAAGAGCAGGAGAAACCGGATCCCGAACCGACTCCGGAATTGAAAGCTCCGGTCGACGTAAAAGTTTCGGAAATTACCGAGACAAGCGCAAAAGCATCATGGAAGAACGCGGCGGACGGAAAAGAAGCGGCAGGATACAACGTATATGTTGACGGTGTAAAATTGAACAAAGAACTTCTTACAGAAGCATCTTGCGGATTGACAAATCTGAAAGCAGAGACTACATATTTTGTAGAAGTGACGGCGGTAGACGCAGCCGGAAATGAATCTGTTAAATCAGAAAAAGTGACGTTTAAGACATTGAAAGCTGAAGAACAGAAGGAAGATTCGACACCGGAAAATAATGAAAAACCGGGTGCGGTACAGACGGGAGATCATGCAAACGTATTTGTATGGATGATCGGACTTCTTATATCAGCGTCGGCGGCTGTGGCTGTAATGTTCAAAAGGAATAAAAATCGTTAAAAAGATATCATATTTATAATATGAATGCAGGGAGCGGTTAAAAATGAACCACTCCCTGTTTTGTATTTCAAAACATGCCTTTTGGGCATATGAGGATCTATATAGACTTGCGATATTGTGACGGCGTTGTATTTTACACAGTCACGAAATACTTTAGAATAGTGCTGGGAATTTGTAAATCCGGACTGCAGCGCTATTTCGGTCAGTGACAGTTTTGTATTTTGCATCAGGCTGATCGAATGATTGATTCGGTATACGTTAATATAGCTGGAGAGAGTGATTCCGATATGCGCCTTGAACAGTTTGCTTAAATAGCGAACAGAAATATGAAGCTGTGACGCAATATCTTCCTGTATGATCTTCTCGGTATAATGCTCCGCAATATAATTCAGCGTGTAAGCAACATAACTGTTCTGGAGCTGCGGGTTTGAAAATGATGGGCCGGTTTTGTGTGATCCAATATGTACAGCATTAAGTTGATCAGAGAAATGTTAATATTGGCTGCCGGAAACAGACCGTCAGAGTCGGTATAAAGGCTGATCAGCTTGTCTAATGTACTGTCGATTACGTCGTCTGCGAGAAACGGTAATAAAAATGCGAAGAAAATAAAACTGCATGCATTAATGTGATCGGATAAACGCCTTCGTTTTCTAAAATAATATTTGAAAACATGTTGGGATCAAAGTGGACGTGTTTAAACGTACAGTCAGATTTTTGTTCAGATAAAAAGAGTGAACGATATTCGGCAGTATCATAATAAAATCGCCTTTTGTGCAGTGAAGTGTTTCCGACTGGACATCCATAAGACATTCGCCTGATATGATACGATAAATCTCTATTGTAGAGTGCAGATGATGCGGAAATGTGTATCCTGCCGGCTGTGATGTGATAGTTGCGCCTGATAAGATCGAATCGGACAAAGACAGTGATCCGATCGAATCGGTATTGTTTTTTTTGTATGTTTTCATGAAACGTTCCTCTTGATCATTGCATAAACTTATATGTTGGTTATATACGGTTATATATAGATTAATTATACCAGAAGTTTATTTAAAAAGTGACAAAAAAATATAAAAATATGTAGATAAAATGAGAACTTATTCCGAATTATATAATTTGAAAAAAAATCTCGCAATTTAAGGTTTTTCTGTTATAATGTTAGTTGACGCTTACTAAAAGATGAGGAGTGAAGATTATGACATTGAAAGAACTTGGCATCGGACAGAAAGGAATTATCTTATCTGTCGGAGGAAGCGGAGCACTCAGACAACATTTTCTGGATATGGGATTGATACGGGGCGCAGAAGTGACAGTCGTAAAATATGCGCCTATGGGCGATCCGATCGAGTTGAAAATACATGGGTATGAGCTGACGATCCGTTTGGATGATGCAGAGAAAATAGAAGTAAAAGAAATAAAGTCAGAAGAAAAAGAGAAAGAAAGACGGAACAAGGTGAAACGTTCTGCACATCCCGGATACGGTGAAGGCGGAAAGTACCATAAGAAAGAAACAGAAAATCCGCTTAAGGATGATGAGACGTTGACGTTTGCCCTGGTAGGAAACCAAAATTGCGGAAAGACGACGTTGTTTAATCAGTTGACAGGGGCTTCGCAGCATGTCGGAAATTTTCCGGGCGTTACCGTAGACCGCAAGGACGGCGTGATCAAAGGGTACAAAAATACATTAATCACAGACCTTCCGGGAATTTATTCTATGTCTCCTTACAGCAGTGAGGAGATTGTTACACGAGAATTTTTGTTAAATGAAAAGCCGAAAGGAATCATTAATATCGTCGATGCGACGAATATGGAGAGGAATCTCTATTTAACGATGCAGTTGATGGAGTTAGATATGCCTATGGTCGTTGCATTGAACATGATGGATGAATTGAGGGAAAACGGGGGAAGCGTTCATGTAAATGAAATGGAAGAGTTTCTCGGTGTTCCGGTTGTACCGATCTCCGCTGCCAAAGGAGAGGGAATCGAAGAGCTTGTGAAACATGCGGTGCATGTGGCAAAGTATCAGGAAAGTCCTCAAAAACAGGATTTTTGTGCGGATACGGAAAGCGGGATCCACAGAGGACTTCATGCAGTCATGCATTTGATCGATGATCACGCACAAAAAGCCGGAATCCCTCTTCGGTTTGCGGCAAGCAAGATCATGGAAGGCGATAAAAAGATTACCGAGAAATTGGATTTAAGCCGGAATGAAAAAGAAATGCTCGAGCACATCGTTGTTCAGACGGAAGAGGAGAGCGGTTTTGACAGAGCTTCAGCCGTTGCCGATATGCGATTCTCTTACATAACGGAAGTGTGTGAGACGGCGGTTGTAAAACCGCATGAGAGTAAAGAGCGTCTCAGGAGTAAACGGATCGACCGCATACTGACGGGAAAATATACGGGAATCCCGGCCTTTATCGCGATTATGGGAATTGTATTCTGGCTGACATTTAACGTGATCGGAGCGGGATTACAGTCGCTTTTGGAAACGGGAATCGGATACTTGACAGAAATCACAGATCAGGCGATGACATCCGCGGGAGTCAATACGGCGGTTCATTCCCTCGTTATTGACGGGATTTTTAACGGTGTGGGAGGAGTCCTTAGTTTCCTGCCGATCATCGTTACATTGTTTTTCTTCTTATCTTTGCTGGAAGACAGCGGATATATGGCAAGAGTAGCTTTTATTATGGATAAGCTGCTTCGTAAGCTTGGATTGTCGGGAAGAAGTATCGTGCCGATGCTGGTCGGGTTCGGATGTACCGTTCCCGGGGTGATGGCGAGCAGAACGCTTCCGTCGGAAAGAGACAGGAAAATGACGATTTTGCTGACTCCGTTTATGAGCTGTACGGCAAAGCTTCCGATCTATGCATTCTTTTCGGCTGTATTTTTTCCGGACTATGCCGCGCTTGTGATGATCGGATTGTATGTTCTTGGTATTGTTATGGGAATTATCATGGCCCTTTTGTTTAAAGGAACGATGTTTAAAGGGGAGCCTGTTCCGTTTGTTATGGAACTTCCGAATTACCGTCTTCCGGGAATGAAAAATGTCGGACAGTTATTGTGGGAAAAAGCGAAAGATTTTCTTCAGAGAGCTTTTACGGTTATTTTCGCGGCGACGATCGTGATCTGGTTCTTGCAAAGCTTTGATACAAGCCTGAATATGGTGACAGATTCAAAGGACAGTATTTTGGCAATGATCGCGGGAGCTCTTTCACCGGTTTTCGCACCGCTTGGGTTTGGGGACTGGCGTATATCGACGGCGCTTGTAACCGGATTTATGGCAAAAGAAAGTGTTGTCTCGACGCTGACGGTGTTGTTCGGCACTACGGAAGCGCTTCTTGGAACGATCACGGCGGCAGGAGCTGCGGCGCTTCTCGTATTTTGCCTGTTGTATACTCCCTGTGTGGCTGCGGTTGCATCGATCAAGCGGGAGCTTGGCGGAAAATGGGCGTTTTTTGTTGTCATCGGCCAATGTGTGATCGCATGGCTTGCGGCATTCGCAGTTCATACAGTTGCGATGCTTTTTTAAACCTGCTTGGACCCGGCAGAGGGAACGGAACATGAATCGGGATAGGTAATGGAGTGGAGGAGAAGTCCTGCCGGATTGCAGCGTACTTCTTTATCCACTCCCTTTTTATGAGAAATTCAATGATGTGCTCCGGCATCAGGTACAGAAAATCATTTGCACAGATTTTGATCGTAAGAAGCGAAAAGCTGTCGTTTTCGGTTTCTTTGGAGTGGGAAACGGAAATGTCAAATATTTCTTTGACTGTTCCTTTTTTCTTTTTTACTCCTGAAAGGGAACGAAAATCATGGACTCCGACGAGAGAATCAGCCGCCTTTCTTATGGCGGCAACTTCTGATTCCGAGATGATTTCCGGTATATTTGCCGTGTAGGCTCTTGTGAATATGTTTTGGACAGGGGCGGTACAGATGCGGTACAAATAAGTTCTGGAGACTGCGTTTAAATCTGATCGGAAACGATCAGAAACAATTTCGGAACTTAAGATGTGAATATCTTTCGGAAGATATTCGTTAAGCTTTGATAAAAAATATGTATCGGAAAAAGGAGACTCTGTGTGAAAGTTGACTGTCTGACAGAGTGCGTGGACTCCGGGGCGCTGTTTTAGCGCCGGCAAAAAGAGTGATGTCTTCACCGGTCATTTTCTGTAAAACAGAAGAAATGCGATATGAAAT
>ENA-OUNI01000317-OUNI01000317.1-human-gut-metagenome-genome-assembly--contig:-NODE-317-length-22621-cov-3.613408_pt1 | contig 22621 bp, 27 predicted proteins | sample MGYA00242499_ERZ504580 | MGnify/ENA primary metagenome ERZ504580 (study PRJEB26092, sample SAMD00036315) | human gut metagenome | host: Homo sapiens | study: EMG produced TPA metagenomics assembly of... | reverse complement strand
GTGGAATCAACTCCTTCAGCTTCTCACACATCCTGCGTCCCCGTTCATAGGCGCTGTCCCTGTGGACTATAAAGGACAGGGCATCCACCTCTTCCCGGTTAATAAGGATATCCAGTTTTACCAGCTCCGACCTTTCATAGTCCTTCAGCTCATAATCAAAGGACGCATAGCCCTTGGAACGGGATTTCAAAGCATCAAAGAAATCGTATATAATTTCATTCAGAGGCAGCTCATATTTCAGAAGCGCTCTTTTCTCTTCCATATATTCCATGCTCAGATAACGGCCCCTGCGCTCCTGGCACAGTTCCATAATAGAACCGATAAATTCGCTGGTCACCATAATTTCCGAGCTGACAACAGGCTCTTCCATATATTCTATTACGGAAGGATCCGGAAGGTTGGAAGGATTCGTCAGCTCCATAACCTCCCCGTTTGTCTTATGCACCTTATAAACAACGCCGGGAGCCGTCGTCACTAAATCCAGATTATATTCTCTCTCCAGCCTCTCTTCGATCACTTCCAGATGAAGAAGCCCCAAAAAGCCGCAGCGGAAGCCGAAGCCCAGAGCCGCAGAGGTTTCCGGTTCATAAAAAGGGAAGCATCATTCAGCTGCAGCTTCTCCAGCGCATCCCGCAGATCCGGATATTTGGCTCCGTCCGCCGGATACATACCGCAGTATACCATGGGATTTACCTTCTTATAACCGGGCAGAGGATTCGCGCAGGGATTCCGGGCATCCGTCACCGTATCGCCCACAGCGGTATCCTTTACATTTTTAATGGAAGCGGTAATATAACCAACCATTCCGGCAGATAACTCGTCACAGGGGATAAACTGCCCTGCCCCGAAATAACCCACCTCAACTACCTCTTCCTGTGCACCGGTAGCCATCATACGGATGGAGGTCCCTTGCTCACCCTGCCTTCCATAATACGGCAGAAAATGATAACCCCTTTATAGGAATCATACAGGGAGTCAAAAATCAGAGCCTGCAGGGGGTTGTCCGCACTTCCGCCGGGAGCCGGGATCTTGTTCACAATCTGCTCCAGAACCTCTTCAATGCCGACACCATTCTTGGCGGAAATCAGAGGCGCGTCATGGGCCTCCAAACCGATTACATCCTCTATCTCTTCTTTCACGCGATCGGGTTCCGCGCTGGGAAGATCTATTTTATTGATTACGGGGAAAACATCCAGATCATGATCCAGCGCCAGATATACATTCGCCAGAGTCTGGCTTCCACCCCCTGAGCCGCATCCACCACCAGGATCGCGCCGTCGCAGCGCCAGAGAACGGCTGACTTCGTAGGTTAAGTCCACATGTCCCGGAGTATCGATCAAGTTAAAGATATACTCTTCTCCGTCCTGCGCCTGATATACCGTGCGTACTGCCTGTGCTTGATGGTGATGCCACGCTCTCTCTCCAGATCCATATTATCGAGCACCTGCGACTGCATCTCACGGCTTGTCAACAGTCCCGTCTTCTCAATGATCCGGTCTGCCAACGTCGATTTTCCGTGATCGATATGTGCAATAATGCAAAAATTTCTGATTTTACTCTGATCTATTCCTGACAAGTTTTTTCCTCCTGCTTTTTCCCTACGATACCAGATTGCTCCATATTTCGTACTCCCGCAATCTGTCTATTTTGTATGATACGAAATTCCACTCAAAAAAGCAAGATAAATTTATCCGCCTGATGCCGGACTTTTGCCCGACAGAACCTTATGCAGGATATCCGAAAACGGCCCCATTGCATTTTTCACCTCCTCGACCGTATTCGTCTGCGCACCAACCTCGAGAAGAACAGATCTCGGACGGAGATGGAGGTTGTAGCGGTAGCCTTTTAAATAGATACAGCGCGAAAAGCCGGGATAATACTGTTCTGCCTCATACTCCATCTGAAAGGAAAATGCAAGGTTTTCCGCCTGATACGGATTGGGCAGGCTTGTCAGTTCGCCGCTTTCTTTCGTGCGGGAAAGGCCGTTGAAAAACATGATCTGCGCGGTCGGCTTTCCGTTGATTTCTGTCACAAGACGTTTTGAACCATTGACCCCGTCCCGGTGCAGGTCGATCACGACCTGAATGGACGGGTGTTCTTCCAGCGCCGCTGCGATGACCGGCTCCGCGTAGTTGTAGGCGCGGCTCCGCTCGAGACAGCCTTCTTTCATATCAAATGCCTCCGTAATATGAAGCACTTCGTATCCGTACTGCTTTTCCAGAAGCTCCTGCAGATCATCACCGAGGCCGATTACCGTGTCCGCTCTTTCTCCCGGACGGGAATCGGCGAAGGTTTCCTGCGAATGGGTATGATAGATCAGAATCTGCGGGCCTTCGGCATTTTCCGGCAGGGTCAGGTCTTTTCCGAGCAGGGTGCTGCCGTCGATCTCGCCCGGCAGGACCGAAGTGTTGGGATCGACAACGAAGAAGCGGTTCAGGAGCGCCTGCGGGTCAGCAAGAAGGTCAGGGGAAATTGTCTCCTGAATCGTGTCGGCCTCCGGGTAGAGAATCTCACGCGGTGCGCCGCCGGTTTCGATGGTCTCCTCCGGGACAGACTGCGGTGCTTCGGTTCTGCCGTTGATGCCGACTCTCCGGCTGCCGGTTCTGTGATTCCTGTTTCCGTCTGCTCCGGCTCCGTGATTTCCATTCCATCTTTTTGAGTTTCATCTTTTTGAGTTCCATCCTTTTGATCTTCCTCAGTTCCCTGCTCCTTCGATTCTGTCTGCCCTCTTTCTGCTCCCGGTCCCGGATTCGAATCCTGCTTCGCCGTATCCGTTTCCGCTGCTTCTGTCCCGGCAGACAGCGTATTTTCTGCCGTGCTTCCCTCCCGAAGCGCCGGTATCTGATCCCGCACTGCCGCGAGGAGATTTTCCATCCATCCCCTTCCGTCCTCTTTTCCGTCATAAAAAGAAGCGGCATCATCACATCCACGGATAACTGCTCCGCCTGTGCTGCCGCCCGCTGCAGCAGAACTTTCCCCTCTAAGAAATGATTTTTCCGGAGAACCGCTGCACTGCGGAACAGCAGTATACTGCAGGACAGGAAAAGACATCCCCATCCGAACCATCGTCCATTTCGCCTGGCATTCCACATATTATCACCATATTCATGATATGTTACATTTCCCCCGAAAATGCCTGATTCATACCTGCCGCAAGAACCCCGGCTAGGCGGCGGACCATCTCGTCGATCTCTTTTGTCGTCACGTAAAGGCTTTCGAGCGCCGGTGAAATGACTTCTCCCAGAAATTCATCCATCTCGGACTCCTCCAGCGATTCCAGAACGCCTGCGACGGCATCGTGGACGATCGTTCCTGCCCCTACAACGGTCGGCACACCGATTCCGATGACCGGCACGCCGAGTGTCTCCTGATTTAAGGCATTGCGGTGGTTTCCGACGCCCGAGCCCGGCCAGATTCCGGTGTCGGCAAGCTGGATCGTACAGTTCAGCCGGTGAATACTGCATGCGGCAAGGGCATCCACGGCGAGAATCACATCTGGATGGGTCTGTTCTGCCGTTCCGCGCAGGATTTCCACTGCCTCCATGCCCGTCTGTGCCATAACGCCGGGAGCAAGGGCACTCACTTCCCGGCCCTTCTTTCCGTAGGTGCGCACCAGATGGCGCGTAACGTTAAGTTGCTCCACCGTCTCCGGCCCGAGCGCATCCGGCGTGATGCCGCGGTTGCCGAGGCCGGCCACAAGAACGGATCCGCACGCTTCCGGCACCATTCCATCAGACAGTGGGAAAACTCCTCCGCCGCTTTCCGGCTCTCCTCCTCGTCTGCCGTCAAAAGCAGCGGCGCTTCGATCGTCACATACGTCCCTTTCGGCTTTCCCATCATTTTTGCACCCTGCTCCGATGTGATTTTCACAATGGTTGTCTGAATTTCCGCCTTTCTTTTCTTCTTCTCAATCTCGACCCCGGAGATCTCCACATGGTCCCTCTCAAATTTTTCCTGATTCTCCATCGCCAGGTCTGTCCGCATCCTATACTTTCCTATCATACTTTTCTCCTTCTCCTGTATTTTTGTTGTAGTTTTTGCAATTTTTTCAAAAATATGTATTGACAAACCATGCGAAATATTATAGGATAATAAAGCATGTTTCAGTGGAGCGCCCGTGTCTGTTCCATTGAATAACATCCCTTAAATCACATTAATTTTAAAAATATTGGAGGTGTACAGTTTGGCTAACATTAAATCCGCAAAGAAAAGAATCCTGGTAAATCAGACAAAGGCAGACCGCAACAAAGCAATCCGTTCTGCAGTTAAGACTTCTATGAAAAAAGTAGATGCTGCTGTTGCTGCAAACGATAAAGAGGCTGCTGCTGCTGCATTAGTAAATGCGATCTCTACCATCGACAAGGCTGCTTCTAAAGGCGTTTATCATAAAAACAACGCTGCCAGAAAAGTATCCAATCTGAGCAAAGCTGTAAACTCAATCGCATAATAAAGATATAAAGCAAAGAGAACTTAGTCATACCGTCATGTGGCTGGGTTCTTTTTTTTTTATGCTTACCAAAAGAGTGCGCCGCGACAGATCTTTTGATAAACACAGAACAAGGCGTACCGGTACAGGAAAACTGGCCGATACGCCTTGTTCTTTTTAGAAAACTCTGCTCTTACGCCGCCCTGCTGTATTTCGTAATCAGCAGCTCCACGCTCAGCAGATCGGAAATTTTTCCCGTCTTCACGTCCTCTTCCATCTGCACGCAGTCATTGACCGCCGCTTTTAATTCCTCCGCCGCATACTGGCGCGACATGGGAATATAGTTCCGCACAACGAAGCTCTGCAGTCCCGTCCGTTTTGCGATCGTCGCCTGATCGCAGTGCTCTGCCAGCAGCTCTTTGACCTGCAGCAGCAGATTGAACTGGCGTGCCAGCAGAAAGAGAATCCGCATCGGCGGCTCCTTTAAAGCCAGCAGATCCTGATACAGATCGAGCGCTTTCCGCTGCTTCTTCTCCGTTACCGCGCGGATCATCTCGAAAATCCGGTTCGTAATCTGCGTTGTGCAGACTGCCTCGATATCCGCCCGCGTGATCACATCTCTTCCCATCGTATAGCTGAGCAGTTTTTCCAGCTCCTGCGAGATATTTCCCATATCCGTGCCCGTCTTTTCCAGAAAATCTTCCATATCCTGGCGCGTGATCTTTTTTCCCTCTTTTTTCATCATGCCGAGTACCCAGGTCATCAGCGTCTTTTCGTCCTGACGAGCAAATTCCACTGCTCTTCCCTGCTTCTGCACCGCCTTGTACATACGGTTCCGCTTATCGACTTCCTCCTCCACGAAGATCAGCACCAGATAATCCGGCAGGGATCCCATGTAGTCTGCCAGCGCGTCGGCTTTGTTTTTGAAAAATCCTGTATTTTCCAGCAGAATCACACGGCGGTCCGCAAAAAACGGCATCGTCTCCGCAAGGTCAATCACTTTGGGAATCTCGGTTCCTTTTCCCTCAAAGCGGGAGAAATTCATCGTGTCGTCCTCCGGCAGCAGTGCGTTTTTCAGCTTGTTTTTATACTGATGCTTCAGATAGGCTTCTTCTCCGTAGAGCAGGTAGGCCTGCTTAAAATTCTGCGTTTTGATATCTTCTAAAATGCTTTTCATTCCATCCTCTTTCTTTCGTTCCGGCAGAAGCACGTTTGCGCAGTGCCGCAGCAGCCGGAGCTTTTGACCATTCAGGAGACGGGAAATTCCACATCCGACCGGTATCCGTGAACCGCCAGGCGGTCACGCTTCAGCTGTACTGTCACGGCTCCATCCACCGGTGTTCCGTAGATATGGCTTTTGCAGGCACGAAGCCGCTCCAGCAGCTCCCGGTGCGGATGGCCGTACCGTCCCGGCCACGCGCAGGAAATCAGGCTGATCTGCGGCTGTATGCGGTTCAGAAATGCCTCGCTCGTTGAATTTCTCGAGCCGTGGTGCGCCACCTTTAAAATCTGGCACCGCTCTGCCGCTCCCAGGACCTCTTCTTCTCCGCTTCCCTCCAGATCTCCCGTCAGAAGTGCGCGGCAGGCACCGCAGGAAAGCTGTAATACAACACTTCCGGCGTTTTCCTCTCCCGTATAGTCTTCGCCCGCTCCCGGATGAAGTACCGATACGGTGAGTTCTCCTGCACGGATCTCGTCTCCCTTTTTTAGATATTCTACCATAATTCCCGCTTTTTGTGCGGCTAAAATAAAAGGATTTTCTTTTTCGCTTCCTTTCATCCACACAGGCAGGAACAGATGGCGGATGCGAAGCGCCGTTTTCTGCTCCCTGATCAGCTCCAGCAGTTCGAGGATTCCGTTCGTGTGATCTGCGTCCGGGTGCGTGACAACAACGGCATCAAGAGCGGCAATGCCGCGCTGTTTCAGATATGGGAGAATCCTTTTTTCCCCGACCGCAGACGCACTGCTGCTCCCGCCGTCATTCAGCATCACAAAACGGCCGCTCTCCACCACCAGCGAATCGCCCTGGCCGACGTCCAGCGCTGTAATGGAAAACGTTTCCCGGGGACGGTAAAAAAGCAGAACACAGGCAAAAAACATGGTAATACCAAAGAGCATCCGCTCCCGCTTTCGTGCCTGCGCACCTTTTCGTTTTGCCCCATCCGGATTCATCTCCCGTTTTCGTTTTCGCACATACAGTATCACCAGCAGACCGGTCAGAATGATTCCATATCCTGCCATCTGCCATTTTTCCGGCTGACCGCAGATCCACACATTTCCCGGAATCTGTGCGACCGCCGCTGTCATCTGCCGCAGAAGTGTGAGCAGGAACCGCGTCGGAAGCAGAACAACACTTCCCGCTTTCACGCTTGCCAGTCCCGCCAGAAGCCCCGCAGCACCCGTCAGCAGCACCGCCGTCATGACAGCTCCTGCAAACAGATTCGGCAGAAACGCAAAGAGCGGAATCTCATAAAAATACCACGCCTGCAGCGGATCATGACAAGCTGCAGGGAAAGGTACACCATCGCAGCCTCTTTTCCTTTCGCCGCAAGCTTTTCCAGCCCCGTTTTTTCCCCGCGTCTCTTCCGTTCCGCCTTCTCCCCCGCCAGAACCGGATAAACCCCGGAAATGGCTGTTACTGCTCCAAACGAAAGCCAGAACCCGCTCTGCTCCAGATACGAGGGGTTTTCTGCCAGCATCAGAATTGCCGCAAGAGAGAGCGCACTTAAGGAATCATACGTCCTTCCCACTGCGACAGCTCCCATCCGCACCGCAAACATCACCACTGCACGCACGGTCGCCGTTCCGCTGCCGGTAAACATGCCATACAGCACCATACCGGCGGCCGCTGCCAGAGACGCGGAAGTTTTCGGCAGATGCAGCGCCATCAGCAGCCGTCGGAGTGCCATGCCGAGCAGCATCAGATGCATGCCGGAAACGGAAATCAGGTGCAGCAGACCGCTCTGCTGATACGCCAGATACGTCTCCTCCGTGAGTTCCGACCGTTCCCCGAGCAGCATCGCAGAAAGCACACCTGCCTCCTCCTCCGGCATCATTTCTTTTAAAACGGCACAGCACCGCTCCCGCTCCAGCCGGAGCGCTTCGCCGAGATTCCACCGCCCGGCATCCACAACTTCCTCCCGTTCCGAAATCACGTAGAACGCACAGCCTTTTCCCTCATAATATGTTTTCTCATCAAACATCCCCGGATTGCGCGGGCTTTCCGGCTTTTTTACAGTTCCGTACACCCGCACAGCGGCTCCGACCGGCAGATCTCCCGCTTTGCGAGCAGATAAATTTTCCCTTTGCTTCCCTCCCCACGCAGCACATACCCGTTGTTGCTGCTCTTTTTCTCATACGTTTCAATTGTCCCTGCAATCCACACCTTCCTGCCCTGCTGCGCTTTGTTTTCGTATTTGGGGTCAGAAAAAGGCGTGCCAAGAGGCACGCCCGCAATCCGCAGCAGCACAAGCACCAGCATGAATCCAAGACACGCCAGCACATGGGCCGTTTTCTCATGTATCTTTTTCCTCCAGATAAGACAGGTCTTCCTCGTAGAACTGATTGAGTTTCATCGTTTCACGGAAGGTTACATCGCTCTCTCCGTTGATGGAAAACTGCACCTTATCCACCTTACAGTTCGCCGTGATGGAATCCACCACCGCGTAAATCGGAATCTGCTCCGCCACACTCGAAAGCGCAGAATCCTTAAAAGATTTGTCAAAATTCACATAGGCAATCCGATCGGATGTCGTGACACTTAAGACATTCATCGTATCCGGCAGCACTGCATAGTGGCCGTCTTCTTTCGGTCCCTTCATCAGCTGCTCCACCACGACACGTTCCAGCGGAATGTTCGTGCTGTACGGCACCCGCCGCGTCTCTTTCACAAGATGATCGCCTGCTTCATTTGCAAAATACAGTGTCAGCGTCGCATACTGATACTGATAAATTTCCCTTCCGGAATTTTCCAGAAAGCTGTCCGCCGTCATCGTTCCGATCTCGCGTCCTTTGGAATCCTTTAACGGATCCCCGTCAATCAGAAGCGTCACGCGCTCCACCTCCGGAACCTGCACAAAGGTACGCACCAGTCCTGCACGCACCAAAACCTCCTGCGGCCGCGCAAGCTCTCCGTACTCTCCACTTAAGTTCAGCGTAAGGAGCCCGTTCTCCAGCGTATACGTCTTGATGGAAATCCCATTGGAAAGAAGTGCCTGGTTTCCGTCCTTGGCAGGTTTCTCCTGCAGCGCGTCAACCAGCTCCTTGATCAGTTTCTGATCCGTTCCTTCTTTTGGTTCATACGGCTCCTGCACCAGTGTTGTGCCGGTTTTGTCCAGGCAGTACAGGTGATACGCCGACTCCTTCTGGCTCTTCTGCCACTGCCCGCAGCCGCTAAGAAGCAGCACGCCGGCCAGCAGTACGCCAAGTATCCGTTTCATGTGCGCCACCTCCTACATCACGTAATTCAGAGGAATCCGCACGGAAAATGTCGTTCCCTCGTTTTCTTTGCTGTATACACGGATCGCTCCCCGGTGCATGACAATCGCGCTCCGCGCAATCGCAAGGCCAAGGCCGGTTCCGCCGATTTCCCGCGAGTGGGACTTGTCCACGCGGTAGAAACGCTCGAAGATATGCGCAATCGACTCCTCCGGGATGCCGATGCCGGAGTCTGCCACCGTCACGTAGAAATATTTGTGATCCGCATTTAAGGATACACGCACCCATCCATTCTCGTTGTTGTATTTGATGCCGTTTTCGATCAGGTTCGAGAACGCCAGCGAGAGCTTCGTCGCATCCACCTCCGCATTGACCGGGCGGAAGCTGTCGAGAATGAGCTCCACATTTTTCTGTGCGGCAATCGGATGAAGCCGCTTCAGCAGCTGCTCTAACAGCTCGTTGATATTGACCTGGGTGATATTGAGGTCTGCCACCTTTTTATCCATCTTGACCAGCGACAAAAGGTCGGTAATAATCTGGTTTTCGCGGTCGATCTCCGAGGTAATATCCTGCATGAACTCCTGATAAAGTTCCACCGGAACGCCCTCCTGCCCGTTCAGCGAATCCGCCAGAACCTTCATGGACGCAAGCGGCGTCTTTAACTCATGCGAGACGTTCGAAACAAATTCCTGGCGGGAATCGTCGAGCGTACGGACGCGGGTCAGCATCTTGTTGAATGCGTCCGTGATCAGCTCTGTCTCGAGGTAATCCGGAACAGAAATGCTTTCGTCGAGATAGCCGTCGGTGATGTCCTCGATGGAACGGGTGACCTTCTGGAACGGCTTCATCAGAATGCCCGCGAGCAGATAGCCAAAGACCAGCACGAGAAGCGTAATGATCGAAAGAATCGTCATTCCCTTCGTCTCCAGAATTTTCATATTCGCACGGATCTCATCCGTCGAAATGCTGACGAGCATAACGCCGAGCGTCTCCTTCGTCTCGGTATTCTGAATCCGCACCGTCATTTCCAGATAGTTGTTTTTCCGGTCGTACTGGCTCGTCTCCTTGCCCTGAAAGCTCTGGATGACCTCCTGCGAGATAATCGTCTTTCCGCGGTCCATATCGTACGTATCTTTGATGACGCGGAAATCCTGGTCGATAATCAGGATTCTGCCGCCGTAGATATTCGTCAGCATACTGAGCTGTCCGTTGATGACATCCGATCCAGGATCTTCCATGTAATTCTGCTGGATGAGCTGGTTGCAGATAATATCGCACTGATTTTTTACGGTAATGCTGCGCACCGATACCGCACGGTCCTCATAGCTGTTTACGATGCTCTTCTCAAGGATCACACACGGTACAATGCCGATGATCACAAGAATCACCGTGATGCGGAAGCGCAGACTCCGCAGAAACTTCCATTTTTCTTTGTTTTTAAGCCTGGAAATAGTAACCAACTCCCCACTTTGTGTGAACGTACTTCGGTTCACTTGGATTTTTCTCAATCTTTTCGCGCAGACGGCGGATATGTACATCTACGGTGCGCACGTCGCCCGGGTACTCATAGCCCCAGACAATGTTCAGCAGGTTCTCTCTGCTGTACACCTTGTTCGGATTGAAGACGAGAAGCTCGAGCACATCGAACTCCTTCGCAGTCAGATTGATCTCGCGGTCTCCGATGAAGACTCTTCTGCTCTCGCAGTCGATCCGCAGGTCTTTCACCTGTACGACTTTTGCTTTCTCTTCTTTTGGCTCCTGGCGGGCCGCACGGCGCATGATGGCTTGATGCGTGCTTTTACTTCCAGAATGTTGAACGGCTTTGTGATGTAATCATCTGCGCCGTATTCCAGTCCCAGGATTTTGTCCATGTCCTCGCCCTTTGCGGTCAGCATGACGATCGGAACGTTGGAAAATTCACGGATCTGCTGGCAGACGGACAATCCGTCCAGCTTTGGCAGCATCAGATCCAGAAGGATCATATCGTATTCTTTTTCTTTTGCCATGGAGAGTGCTTCCTCGCCGTCGTATGCGCAGTCAACCTCCATGCCGTCCTGCTCCAGGCTGAAGCGGATTCCTTTTACGATCAGTTTTTCATCATCAACTACAAGAACTTTCTTTGCCATTTCTTCTCCTTCTTGTTCTAAACCTCGATAGAACCCCTTATCTTTTCAAACATCTTTTCCTTGATGCCCTCAATGTTCATAATCTCCTCAATCGAACCAAACGGGCCGTTTGCTTCGCGGTAGGCGATGATGGCATCCGCACGGCTCTCTCCGATGCCGGAGAGTGTCATCAGTTCTTCTTTTCCGGCCGTGTTCAGGTTGACTTTGCCGGAACCGGAAGCCTGCTCCGTGCCGCCCGTATTCTGCTGCGGCGTTTCCGTGATTTCCATGTTTTCTGCCTCCTCGCGCGTCCAGACGGTGATCTGCTCTCCGTCTTCGATTTTCCGTGCAAGATTGAGGATTTTTTCTTCAGCATCCGGCAGAAATCCGCCTGCCGCTTCCACAGCCTGCACTACGCGGCTTCCGCCCGGCAGCGTGTAGACACCGGGGGAAGCGACCGCACCGCAGATATAAACCTGCACCGTTTCTTCCGGTGCTGCCTCCTGTGCCTCACGTTTTTCCGGAATGCCTGTGGTTTCTCCGGCGCTTTTTTCGGAAACCGTCTGCTCCTCATCCACTTCCTTCTGATTCCCGAAAACGGTTTCCGCCGTGCTCCCGCCTGTGCTATCTGACAGTTTGTATTCTGTATCCCTGTGGTTGCATCCGCAGAGCAAAAAACCAGCATCGCCGCCAGTATTTTTGCATGTTTTCTGCCTCTGTTCTGCTGTTTTTTCAATTTCATGCTGTGTACTCCCTTCCGCTTCGCATCTGACGCGCAAGGTCCCTTGTGTACGCATAACTACGTTTCTATTGTATCGAAGAAACCATAAAAATACAAGTAGAAATCTTAATCGTTATTCCCACTGAAACACTACAATTCCCACAACTGCCACTGCCATGCCGAGCAGCTTGCGCACGGTGAAATCCGTTTTTTCCATACCGAAAAGGCCGAACAGTTCAATCAGCACGCCGCTGCGAGCTGGGAAATGACGATCAGCATCGCCGCCTTCGCCGGGCCGAGCCCTGCCATACTCCAGATAACCGTGATCGTGATAAACGCGCCAATTGCCCCGCCGAACAGCAGATACCACGGCTTTACGCGGAACAGATCCCCGATCGGCTCCCTCCCGGTGATGCACCATGCCGCAAGACAGACGGCAAACGCACTAATCTGCACCCAGCCGGCCGCCAGCCATGTACTCGTCTGTTTCGTCACCTCTGTGTTGAAAAACGCCCTGAATACTCATCAGTGCGCCGGAAAGCAGCGCTGTTAAAATTCCCGCCATTGATTCTTCCTCCTGCTGTTTTTTTATGTACTCTCGGAGTCTTTCTGCGCTTGATTTTACGAGAAGATTTTTTGTCAGTTGTGCCCAAATTTCTGAGGCGTACGCGGTGCGTACGTTGATGAAATTTGGGTGCAGCTGGCGGAAAATCGACCGTAAAAGCAAGTGCAGAAAGGCTCCGAGAGTACATTTTATACTATTCCTTTTTTCCCCGTTTTTATACAGAACTCAGGGACAGCAGGAAAACAGCCGCCCGGTCTCCTGCATAGGAAACCAGACGGCTGTCTATTTCACATTACTGTAATGCTTTCTCCAGTTTTTCAATCATCTCATCAATGTCATCTTTCGTAATCACAAGCGGCGGTACCATACGAAGAACGTCGCTTCCGGCGGAAATCACAAGAAGTCCGTTCTCAATCGCGCGGTTGATGACTTCTCCGACCGGACGGCCCGTTACGACAAGGCCCTGCATAAAGCCTTTTCCACGGCGTGCTGCGAGGCAGTCATATTTTTCCACCAGCTCGTCCAGCTTTTTCTCCAGATACGGAGCCGTCTCTGCTACATGCTCTACGACATGCTGTTTCGCATAGCATTCAAATACGGCATTGACAGCCGCGCAGGCCAGCGGGTTTCCGCCGTATGTCGTTCCGTGGTCTCCCGGAACGAGCGAATGCTCTGCCGTCTTTTTATTCAGCACGAAGGCGCCGACCGGAACGCCGCAGCCAAGTGCTTTTGCACACGTCATGACATCCGGCTGTACGCCGTAATCCTGCCATGCGAACAGTTTTCCCGTTCTTCCCATACCGCACTGGATCTCGTCGAGAATCAGCAGGATGTCGTGCTCGTCACACAGATCGCGCACGCCCTGTAAAAATTCTTTCGTTGCCGGATAGATACCGCCCTCGCCCTGTACAGTCTCCATGATGATCGCACATGTCTTGTCGGTAATCTGTGCCTTTACGCTCTCCAGATCATTAAAATCCGCAAATTTAATGCCGCCGATCAGCGGTTTGAACGGATCCTGATAATGCGTATTTCCTGTTACAGAAAGCGCTCCAAGGCTTCTTCCATGGAAGGAATGGTTCATCGCGATGATCTCGTGATCGTTGCTGCCATCTTTTAAGTAAGCGTATTTTCTCGCTACTTTGATGGCTCCCTCGATCGACTCCGTACCGCTGTTCGTAAAGAATACTTTATCCATGCCGGATGCCTTCGCCAGCTTTTCCGCCGCGGAGCCCATCGGAACATTGTAGAACAGGTTGGAAACATGGATGACTTTGTCCACCTGGTCTTTCACTGCTTTTTTATAATCGTCATTGCTGTAGCCGAGCGCATATACCGCGATACCTGCCGCAAAGTCCAGATATGCTTTTCCGTCGGTGTCATACAGATGAACGCCCTCGCCGTGGTCGATCACAAGCGGGAACCGGTTATAGGTGTGGAGCACGTACTGCTCGGTCTGTTCCATATACTCATTCGTCTTCATGATTGAATTTCTCCTTGTTTTCCCCTAAAATAGCCGTACCAATTCCTTTGTTCGTAAAGATCTCAAGTAGCAGGCAGTGCGGGATTCTTCCGTCCATGATGTGGACTCTCGATACGCCGTTCTCGATCGCATCGATGCAGCCCTGCAGTTTTGGAATCATGCCGCCGCCGACATTTCCATTTGTGATGAGATCTCTTGCTTCCTGTACGTGGAGCTCGGAAATCAGGCTCTCCGGATCCTTCGGATCTTTGTAGACACCCTCGATATCGGTCAGAAATGCCAGTTTTTCCGCATTTAACGCCTCTGCGATCGCGCAGGCTGCGTCGTCTGCATTGATGTTATAGGTGTTGAAATCATCGTCCATGCCGACCGGGCAGACAACCGGAAGGAAGTCGTTCTCCAAAAGATCGTACAGCACCTTCGGGTTTACGTTCTTGATATTTCCAACGAAGCCGATATCCTCGCCCTTGGACAGCTTCTTCTCTACATTTAAGAGTCCGCCGTCTTTTCCGCTGATACCGACAGCATTAACTCCGAGTGACTGAATCATGGTGACAAGCTCTTTGTTGACCTTATTCAGCACCATCTCTGCCACTTCCATCGTATCGGCATCCGTTACACGAAGGCCGTTGACGAATTTCGGTTCCATGCCGACTTTTCCGACCCAGCGGCTGATTTCCTTTCCGCCGCCGTGTACGATGATCGGTTTGAAGCCGACCAGTTTCAGAAGAACTACGTCCTGGATGACGTTTCTCTTTAACTCTTCATCCACCATTGCGCTTCCGCCGTATTTGATGACAATGATTTTGCGGTTGAACCGCTGAATATAAGGAAGTGCCTCGATCAGCACATTTGCTTTGTCCAGATACATCTGATTTACCATGATTTTTTCTCCTCTTATGCTCTTTTCCCGTGCCTGTTCCAGATCCGATCAGGAACGATAATCTGCGTTGATTTTTACGTAATCGTAGGTCAGGTCGCAGCCCCATGCCGTTGCTGTCGCCTCTCCCATGTGGATGTCGGCGGTCGCAGTTACTTTCGGCTCGGAGAGGATCTTCGTTGCCTCCTCCTCGCTGTAGTCAACGGCAACACCTTTCGTGATAATCTGCAGTTTTCCGGCTGCGCTCTCAAAGTAGAGGTCTACATTTTCCGGATCGAATTTTGCTCCGGAGTAACCCATCGCGCAGAGGATTCTTCCCCAGTTGGCGTCATGGCCGAAGATTGCCGCTTTCGTCAGACTCGATGTGATGACGGATTTCGCCAGTGTCACGGCCTGCTCTTTGCTCTCGGCTCCCTGAATCGTCACTTCGAACAGTGCGGTTGCGCCCTCGCCGTCGCCTGCGATGTGCATCGCCTGTGTTTTATTGACTTCAAAGAGTGCTTCTTTGAAAATCTTGTAATCCTCGTTTTCTTCCGTAATTTCCGGGTTTCCGGCAAGACCGTTTGCCAGAAGGAGAACGGTATCGTTTGTGGAAGTATCGCCGTCTACGGAAACCATGTTGTAGGTGTCCGGTACGACTTCGCTCAGTGCTTTCTGCAGCATCTCTTTCGAAATATTTGCATCGGTTGCCACAAAGCTCAGCATGGTGCACATATTCGGATGGATCATTCCGGAGCCCTTGCACATGCTGCCGATCGTTACGGTTTTTCCGCCGATTTCGATCTGAACAGCAACTTCCTTCGGCTCGGTGTCGGTTGTCATGATCGCCTGTGCTGCTGTAGCTGCGGCTTCTCTTGTAGCTGCAAGCTGCGGTTTCAGCATTTCCACGCCGGCTGCGATCTTATCGATCGGGATCTGTTTTCCGATAACACCGGTCGATGCAACGAGAACGGAGTCCTCTGGAATGGAAAGTGCAGCTGATGCTGCCTCTGCAGTTTTTCTGCAGTAGCCATAGCCCTCCTCGCCGGTGCATGCATTGGCGATTCCGCTGTTGCAGACGATTGCCTGTGCGGTTGGATGGTTGTATACAATCTCCTGGTCCCATTTGACCGGAGCTGCTTTTACGATGTTTGTAGTAAAGGTTCCTGCTGCTACGCACGGTACCTCGCTGTAGACAAGTGCCATATCCTTTACGCCCTGTTTTTTAATTCCTGCTGCGCCGCCTGCTGCCTGAAAACCTTTTGCAGCAGTGATGCCTCCTTCAATCTTTTTCATTCTTTTATCCTCGCTTTTCGTAAATTCCGTCTGTTGTCTGCTTCTGTCTTTTTTACGGGAACATCGGCGGCATGCACAGGCCTTCGTTTTCCGGCAGGCCGAACATCAGGTTCATATTCTGTACCGCCTGTCCTGCTGCGCCTTTGACCAGGTTGTCCATCGCACCCATCATGATGATTCGTTTCGTTCTCGGATCGATCTTGAAGTTGACATCCACATAGTTGCTTCCCTCGACCCATTTCGTCTGCGGGCAGACATCCTTATCGAGAACACGTACAAACTGCTCGTTGGCATAATACTTATCGTAAACGGCTTTAACCTCTTCATAGGTCACATCTTTTTTCAGGGATGCGTATGCCGTTACGAGAATGCCGCGGTTCATCGGAACAAGATGCGGGGTGAAGTTCAGGGTGATCGGGTAGCCGGCTGCATAGGAAAGCTGCTCCTCGATCTCCGGTGTGTGGCGGTGGCCGGCAACGCCGTATGCTTGATGTTTTCATTGACCTCACAGTAGAGGTTGTCCACTTTCGCTCCTCTTCCTGCTCCGGAAGTTCCGGATTTTGCATCGATGATGATGGTGTTGCCATCAATGAGATCTTCCTTTAATAAAGGATAAATCGAAAGAGTCGAGCAGGTCGGATAGCATCCCGGGTTTGCCACGATGCGCGCCTGTTTTACTTTCTCACGGTTGATCTCGCACAGTCCGTAAACCGCCTCGTCGATATACTGCGGGGATTTATGCTCGATCTTGTACCACTCTTCATACGTTTTACATCTTTAATACGGAAATCGGCGCTCAGGTCGATGACCTTTACTTTCGAAAGAATTTCATCATTTACCAGGGAAGCACAGAGTCCCTGCGGAGTTGCTGTAAAAATGACGTCTACTTCCTTTGCAAGCTGCTCCATGTTGTCGTCCTTGCAGACATCGTCTACTAATTGAAACATATTCTGGTAAACCGACGCATATTTCTTATCGATATAGCTTCTGGAACCATACCATTTAATCTCCACATCTTTGTGTCCCAGGAGAATACGCACCAGCTCGCCTCCTGCATATCCTGTAGAACCGATAATTCCTGCTCTGATCATACCTTTTTCTCCTTTTTTCTTTCGCCCGTTTTCTTGTCTTGCCTGACATTTTTTCTTTTCTCTTTATGATAGCTCAATTATTTTCTTTTTTCAATGAAAAAATCTTTGTTTTCTGCTGTCATATACCGTCGATTGCATAAGTATACACCTTGAATGTATATTATGCAAGTTTTTTTTTTGAATTTCTGAAAAAAAGCTTGCATAATCCTGTCGTATGATGTATATTTTAGTCATTGACGATGCACCGCGCATATAGGTGCACGAGAAATCCAAGGAGGATCTTACATTATGAAAGAAAAAGTTGTACTTGCCTATTCCGGCGGACTTGATACTACTGCCATTATTCCGTGGCTGAAAGAGACCTTTGACTACGAAGTAATCTGCTGCTGCATCGACTGCGGCCAGGGAAACGAGCTGGTTGGCCTCGATGAGAGAGCAAAACTTCCGGCGCTTCCAAATTATATATCGAAAACGTTATCGACGAGTTCAGTGAAGACTTCATCATGCCGTGCGTAAAAGCAGGCGCTGTTTATGAGAACAAATACCTGCTCGGTACTTCCATGGCACGTCCGGTTATCGCAAAGAAACTCGTTGAGATCGCAAGAAAAGAAGGTGCTGTTGCCATCTGCCACGGCGCTACCGGTAAAGGAAATGACCAGATCCGTTTCGAGCTCGGCATCAAAGCCCTTGCTCCGGATATCAAAGTAATCGCTCCTTGGAGAATGACCGATGTATGGACCATGCAGTCCCGTGAAGACGAGCTGGCTTACTGTAAAGCACACGGCATCGACCTTCCGTTTGATGCAAACCACAGCTACAGCCGTGACCGTAACCTGTGGCACATCAGCCATGAGGGACTTGAGCTTGAGGATCCGTCCAACGAGCCGAACTACGACGATCTTCTCGTACTGACCACTCCTCCGGAAAAAGCTCCGGACGAAGGCGAGTACGTAACCATGACCTTTGAGGCCGGCGTTCCGAAGACCTTAAACGGAAAAGAAATGAAAGTTTCTGAAATCATCACCGAGCTGAACAAGCTGGGGGGAAAACACGGCATCGGTATTGTTGATATCGTTGAGAACCGTGTTGTCGGCATGAAATCCCGCGGTGTTTATGAGACTCCTGGCGGAACTATCCTGATGGCTGCACATGAGCAGTTAGAGGAGCTGATTCTCGACCGTGAGACCCTGAAAACAAAGAAAGATCTCGGAAACCTGCTTGCTGAGGTTGTTTACGAAGGAAAATGGTACACTCCTCTGCGCGAGGCAATCCAGGCATTCGTTGATGTCACCCAGAAATATGTAACAGGCGAAGTAAAATTCAAACTGTTCAAAGGAAACATCATCAAAGCCGGCGAGTCTTCTCCGTACAGCCTGTACAATGAGTCTCTTGCTTCCTTCACCACCGGCGATCTCTACGATCACCACGATGCAGACGGATTCATCACACTGTTCGGTCTGCCGCTGAAGGTTCGTGCGATGAAAATGCAGGAGCTGGAGAAAAACAACAACAAATAAGATCTGTTCCTATGGATTCCCAAAAGAAAGCGGACTCGCTCCGCTTTCTTTTTTGCATGCAAAAAGGACCCGCCCATTTCAGGCAGGTCCCTTTGTTGCCAGGCATATCAATAATTGGTCCAGTGGACCAATTTTGATTATTCGTAATATGCGTCGATTCCGTCCGCAATTCCCTGTGCCATCTTGTTTCGGTAATCCTCGGTTGCCATCAAACGGTCCTCGGAAGGATTGCTCATGAAGCCAAGCTCAATGATCGTGACCGGAATGGTACTCCAGTTGATGCCGCTCATGGAATCGGTGTAAATCACATCGCGGTTCTTCGCACCGGTGTCTTTGCAGAATGCTGCGATCATCTTCTGGGAGAGCTTCTGGCTCTTGCTGATCACATCACCGGAAAGATACGTATTTCTGCTGCTCGGTGCCATCGTGAGTGCTCCGTAAACCGACTGGTTCGAATCGCCGTTCGCGTGTACACGCACGAGAATGTCTGCTCCGTTCTGCGCGGCAAGTTTTGCACGCTCGGAGTTGCTGATATTGACGTCGTGCGTCTCGCGGATCATGTAAACATCGTAGCCGCGCTCCTCAAGGATATCGCGTACCTTTAAGGATACCGCAAGGTTCAGCTCATACTCATTGATGCCGGTTGCCACACCGCATGTTCCGGAAGCAACCTTCGCCTTATAGGTCGATGATCCCGGTCCGATCGGCTCTTTCTCGCTGTTTCCTCTTCTCTGGTGTCCTGCGTCGATTGCCACGCAGATATTTTTGCTGTTCCGGCGGACACCGTTTTTATCAACGTAATAGCCGTCGATGTAGGTATCCTTATAGATGCCTCCCCAGCTTCGGAAGTAATACGTTTTTCCGTCCACTTCCTGCCAGCCGTTCTTGTAAATACCGCCCCAGCTCCTGAAGTAATACGTTGCGCCTTTGATCGTTACCCACTGGCTCTTATACATGCCGCCCCAGCTCTGCAGGTAATACCAGTTATTATCATACCACAGCCATTCACTGTGCATCATTTTGCCGTCCTGCCTCAGATAATACCAGTTCTTGTCATACAGCAGCCAGCCTTCCCCTTTTGGGGTTCCGTTGCTGTCCATGTAATACCAGTCACTGCCCTTGGCCGCCCAGGCGTTCACGCGCATGCCGCCCCAGCTTTCAAAGTAATAATCAACGCCGTCAATCGTCTGCCAGCCGGTACTCATCACACCGTCTGCGTCTACATGGTACGTTCTTTTATCATGCACAAACCACTGATTCGTTCTGAGGCTTCCGTCCTCATTCAGATAGTACCATGTTCCGCCGACTTTTTTCCAGCCCTGGAATCCGGCTCCGCCCCAGCTCTCGAAGTAGTAGAGCGTTCCGTCAATCTTCTGCAGTCCGGTGCTCATCACACCGTTTTCATCTACATGGTATGTTCTCTTGTCGTGAACGAACCATTCATTCGTTTTGACGCTTCCGTCCTCGTTCAGATAGTACCATGCCCCGCCGACTTTTTTCCAGCCCTGGAATCCGGCTCCGCCCCAGCTCTCAAAATAATAGAGCTTTCCGTTGACCATCGAAAGACCCGTGCACATGATTTCGTCTGCATTCAGATAATATCTCCGGTTCAGATGGGTGATCCACTCGCTGGCGGCCATCGTGCCGTCCTCTTTTCTGTATTTCCAGCTTCCGTCCTCCTGTTTCACCCAGCCGGCAGGAAGTTTCTCTTCCGGCTCCTGTTCGTTGTCCTCACCTGGAATCGTAACAGCCGGCGTCTCGTTTTCCGAAGTACCGCTCTGCTCCTGCACTGCCGCTTCCTCATCCGAATTCTGCTCGGAACTTTCCGTCTCATCCTGCTGCCAGGTTACGGCCGTGCCGTCATTTTCTGCTGCGCTTACCCTTGCCGGAAGCGCCCAGCCTCCTGCCGCAACGGCCGCTGCGATCAACAGTGCTGCGATTTTCTTTTTTGCCATCTGTTTTTCCTCCTTTTATCGCGCCATCTGGTAAATCTCATATACTTCCTGTGCGCCCAGCTTGCGGATGCGGGACAGTTTTACAGTGTCCTGCTGTGTTGCATCCATGGAAAGGGCACGCAGATCCTCATCCGACGGGTTCGGGATATCAAGCTCATGCAGGGAGGTCGGCATGCCGAGCGAATGGAAGAACGCTACTGTGCGCTCAATGCCTTCCGTTGCCCGTTTGTGATCGCTTCCCTCTGTGATGCCCCAGACTTTTTCTGCAAACCGTGCAAACCGCCAGAGAACCGTCTCCTCATCGTACTGGTATTTCGCCCAGGCACCCCAGACTGCCGCCAGGGATGCGCCGTGTGCTACATCGTATTTTGCACTTAACGCATGGCCAAATTTATGTACCGAAAAATCTTTGCCGCGTCCGCACTCCGTCAGTCCATTGTGTGACAGGCTTCCGCACCACATGATTTCCGCCATCGCATTGTAATCGGATGGGTTTTCCAGAACCTTCGGTCCGTTTTTGATTACGGTACGGAGGAGTCCCTCTGCGATCTCGTCCGTCATCTCGCACTGGCTCTCCGGAATGAAATAGCGCTCCATCGTGTGCATCATGATGTCAGTTACTCCGCAGGCAATCTGGTATTTCGGCAGGGTTGCTGCCAGCTCTGGATTCATGATGGCAAATTTGCAGCGGTTGAACGGCGTGTTGATGCCGGCCTTTTTGCCGATTGCCTCGTTTGTCAGAACTGCTGAATCGCTCATCTCGCTTCCGGCTGCCGGTATCGTCAGAACCGCTCCTACCGGGAGAGATTTTGTCAGCGGTACTTTTTTCGTCCAGATATCCCAGAGTGCCTCCGACGGATTTGCAGCTCCATGCGCAACGGCTTTTGCGGTGTCAATCGAGCTTCCGCCGCCGACGGCAAGAATAAAGTCTGCCTGCATTTCCACTGCTTTTTCACACCCTCCTCGGCAAGGGCAAGTCTCGGGTTTGGTTTTACGCCGCCAAGCTCTTCAAAGGCAAGCCCCTCTTTTGCAAGAGATGCTTCCACTCGGTCCAGAAGACCGCTCCGTTTTGCACTTCCGCCTCCGTAAACGACGAGCACCTTTGTGCCGCCCCATTTCTTTACCTCAGCGCCTGCCTGGTTTTCGGTCTCTTTTCCGAACACGACTTCCGTCGGGGTATACTGTATAAACTGATCCATCTTCTTATTTCCTCCCTGCATTTTTATTCTTCATAAATCCGTACGTTTCCCGAGCTTACACGGTAAAGATCGTCTCTCCTGTTTTCCAGAGACGGGATTTCATTTCTTGTCCGCTCCAGCACTTCCGGATCCAGCTCTGCGATGAGTACCTGCGGGGTATCATCTGCCTCCGCAAGAATTTCGCCGTCCGGCGCAATGATCATGGAATGGCCGTACGCTCAAACCGCGCTTTCTGGCCGCACTGGTTGGCGGCGAGCACGTAGCATCCGTTTTCAATGGCGCGCGTGCGCAGCAGTGCTTCCCAGTGGCGCTCTCCCGTTGCTTTCGTAAAATCCGCCGCTATCAGAAATGCATCTGCTCCGGAGGATGCCATCAGCCGGTACTGTTCCGGAAAGCGGATATCGTAGCAGATGCTCATGCCGAACAGGCCAAGCGCCGTGTCCGCAAGAACAATTTCATTTCCCGGGCAGATCTCGTGTGATTCTTCGTAGGAGACACTGCCCGGAATATTTACATCAAACATATGTATTTTGCTGTATTCTGCAATCGTTTCTCCATCTGGTCCGAACAGAAACGACGTGTTGGACGGACGCCCCGGATGGCGCCGTACCGTCATGCTGCCGCAGTGCAGATAGACACCGTACCGTTTGGCAAGGCTGGAAAACCGGCGGCTGACGTAGCCCGGCACTGCACTTGCGTGGCCCGGCATGTCTGCTCCCGTGTATTCTGCGGTCTCCGGGAAAAGAATCAGCTTCGCTCCCTGTTCCGCCGCCTCCCGCACATACTGCTCGGCCATACGCATATTTTCATTCATATCCGGCCCGGAATCCATCTGCACCAGACCTGCAATTATTTTTTCCATCTTTTTGTCCCCTCGTTTCACATGTTATCTTGTGATTTTTCCGCTTATACTCTCGTTTATTATATCGCATATTCCCCAAAACAGCTACCCAAATTCGCAATTTTC
>ENA-OUNI01000316-OUNI01000316.1-human-gut-metagenome-genome-assembly--contig:-NODE-316-length-22651-cov-3.131904_pt1 | contig 22651 bp, 31 predicted proteins | sample MGYA00242499_ERZ504580 | MGnify/ENA primary metagenome ERZ504580 (study PRJEB26092, sample SAMD00036315) | human gut metagenome | host: Homo sapiens | study: EMG produced TPA metagenomics assembly of... | reverse complement strand
GCTTTTACGATTTAGCCACAGCCTATCAGTCTGTGCACGTCAACTATTGAAAGCGCCGTATACCGAACGGTACGTACGGTGCTGTGAGAGGACGGCGGTTAGTCACCGCCTCCTACTCGATTCATGGGCATAATTTCTACAGTATCTAGGCAGCTTCGCTATGCGCTCACGCGAGAGCACACGCCGCCACTCCACACCGAGACCCGTGACCTACGCCCCTTACGTTGTGGCAAAATGGTCGCGTGTGTGCACCGGTTTTCGTCCGGTGCTTACGCTTCGTGCTTGTAAAATGTAGGTATGGTGTGTCTTAAGATATAATTAATGGGTTGAAAATTGTGTATATTGATGTTACAATTTCTACGGTTAAGAGTTTGGTAGGATTTTCGGACGTGACAGATATCTGCAGGCCGGTGATGTATACCGAATTTAATACTTTAATTGTAGAAATTAAGAATCTAAGTATGGAGGTGAATTTCATGGACAGTAGTGATGGTCTTGGGCGAAGTAAGAACAGCATCGGTGCTGATATACAAGTGAGTATTGTATTGGCAGGCATAGTGGATTCTGTCCGTGGAAGGATTCATCACCGGACAGTTTTTAGAGGTACAGTGTAGGCATATTAAGGAATAACAGCATACATTGTGCTGTATTTTGCTGTGCACAAATGCATACTTGTTTATATATCAGAGCACCGTTAGGTGCTTTTTTCGTGCGCAAATTTATGGAGTGCACGGGTTTCGTCCTTTCTATCATGGAATGATTTTTATGTTCCAAAATCCCGGGATTTGGAGAACCACATATGTTTATTTTATGTGGAGAATGCTATCGGAAATGAGAAAGGAGAGAAATGGAGATGAATACAAAGAAATACGAAGAGCTTCTTGTTCTATTGAGAAGCCACAAAACGGATAAGGAAATTCTGGAGGTTTTGTCAGATTATCATGAGAATGATATTGCTGATATGCTTGCAGGAATGAACGAGAAGGAGCGCAAACGTCTTTACAGGCTCCTTGGAACACAGCGGACAGCTGAGATTTTTGCATATCTTGATGAGCCGCAGGCCTATTTTGATGAGCTGTCTGTGGAGCAGGCGGCAAGGTAGTATCGCTGATGGATTCGGATGATGCTGTCGATTTGCTTGAAAATCTGGAGGATGAGGACAAGAAGGAGATTGTAGAGCATCTGGATGAGGAAGCGGAAAAGGATGTCAGGATGCTTCTGTCATATGACGATGATGAAATCGGCAGCTATATGACAACCAACTACATCTGTATTCCGGGCGGCCTGACAGTGAAGCAGGCGATGAGCCAGCTCGTGAGGCAGGCGGGCGAAAACGATAATATCATGACTATATATGTGGTTGATTCAGATGAATGCTTTGCGGGAGCTATTGATTTAAAGGATTTAATCACAGCCAGGGAAGGCATGAATCTGGAAAGCATTATAGCCCATTCATATCCATATGTGCTCGACCATGAGAAAATCGATGATTGTATCGATACAATCAAGGACTACGCTGAGGATTCAATTCCGGTGCTCTCAAAGGATAAGCATATCCTCGGTGTCATCACATCTGATGATATTGTAGAGATGGTAGACAATGAGATGGGCGAGGACTATGCAAAGCTCGCCGGACTGACCGCAGAGGAGGATCTGAAGGAGACCACGCTGCAGAGCATGAAAAAGAGAATGCCATGGCTTATCATCCTGCTTTTTTTGGGAATGATAGTGTCTTCCGTAGTCGGAATATTTGAGAATGTGGTAGCGGCTTTGCCGATAGTCATCTGCTTCCAGTCGCTGGTGCTTGACATGGCAGGAAACGTAGGAACACAGTCACTGGCTGTCACAATCAGAGTGCTCATGGATGAGAATCTAAGCGGTGAGACAGAAGCTTTTGCTTGTAGTAAAAGAGGTAAGAATAGGCCTTGTAAATGGTGGCTTGCTTGGAATAATGGCACTTGTATTTCTCGGAATATATGTGCATATGTTCAAGGGCTACACATGGCTTGGAGCATTTGCGGTATCAGGCTGTGTAGGAGTTTCACTGCTTGTGGCAATGGCAATTTCAAGCCTTGTGGGCACAGTGATTCCGATGTTTTTCCACAAGATAAAGATTGACCCGGCGGTTGCGTCTGGTCCGCTTATCACGACGGTGAATGATCTGGTGGCAGTTGTGACCTATTATGGACTGGCATTTCTTTTCCTGATTGAGTTGTAATATTGGTCGTAGTACATAAACATTTAGAATACAGGAAATAAAAGGATAATTTGTAATTTGTGTTTTGGATGTAAATCCGCTATACTATTGATGTAATATTGCGGATTTGTTTCTATAGAAAGAGGGTAAAATATGCCTGAGATATCATTATTTTATGGGATTAGAGTCACTATGTATTATAATGACCATATGCCACCACATTTTCATGCTGAATATAATGGACATAAAGCATTAGTAGATATTAATAATATACAAGTAATAAGAGGCTCTTTGCCGAATAAACAATTACGATTGATATTGGCCTGGTGTACGATTCATCAGGATGAATTAATGCAGAATTGGGAATTGGCCAAGGACATGAAACCATTGAACAAAATTAATCCACTTATATAATGAGAGGTGAAATATATGAATGAATATTTTCCTACAGTTGTACAGGTAATACCTTTAGATAATTATCATGTACAGGTTTTCTTTGATGATGGTAAAATAGTTGATTATGATACAACACAGGATCTTAAATCTTCAATTTTTGAGCCTTTGAGAAATATTGAAAATTTTAAAAATACATGTACGGTAATGAATGGAACGCTTGCATGGGATATTTCCGGAAAAATGGATGAAAGTGATTGTATAGATATTGATCCATTTACATTGTATGAATTGAAGGCTATTAATAGCCTGATTGCGTAAGATTAGAACCATTTTCACGTATCACAGCCTTACAATCCTTTTTAAAGCAGGCAATTAGTTTTTTATTGGCTTTATTTGGTAACTAGTGTATACTATTTGCATATAACAGCTTCGTTAAGCAGATATAAATACACATAAAAGAAAGGTATAATCATGGACATCGTATTAGGAAATTACAAAGGATTAAAGGCAAACATCCCTTATATTGCATATACAGAGGAGGATGTTAATTCACAGATAGCGACACTTCTTTCAGGAAATCCTGTCAGAGAGCAGAAAACAGGCCCGTTAGCGATGGGTGACACGGCAGTAATAGACTACGAGGGCTTTAAGGACGGAGTTGCGTTTGAGGGCGGAAAGGCTGAGAAATATCCTCTGGGAATCGGTTCAGGCTCTTTTATTCCGGGCTTTGAGGAGCAGCTTGTAGGCATGGAAATCGGTGAGGACAGAGACATCAATCTCTCATTCCCTGAGCAGTATCATGCGCCGGAGCTTGCAGGAAAAGCGGTTGTTTTCAAGGTTAAGCTGCACGAGATTTATAATGAGAAGGAAGCAGAGCTGAACGATGAGTTTGCAGCATCTCTCAATTTCCCTGAGGTACAGTCAGTGAGGATTTAAAGAAATATATCAACGAGTATCTTGAGTACCAGGTAGAGGCAAGAAAGGCTGATGCGGCAAGAGAAAAGCTCTATGACCAGATTCTTGAGAGCAGCTCATGCCTTGTTTCGCCACAGGCAGTAGAGACAGCGGTAAATATGCAGCTTCAGCAGATGGCAGCATCATTTGCACAGCAGGGTGTGGCTATGGAGCAGTATCTTCAGATGACAGGCAAGACTATGGATAGCTTAAAGGATGAACTCAAGCCGGTTGCACAGAAGCAGGTAAAGCTTGAGGCTGTTCTCGATGAAATCATCAGAGTGGAAAATATCACTGTATCTGACGAGGAGATGGATGAGCAGTATGAGCTTATTTCACAGAAGTATGGTCAGCCTGTTGACGTTGTAAAGCAGGTGCTTCCAAAGGCACAGCTCAAGCCGGATTTACTTCGTATGAAGGCATCACAGCTCATCATCGATGCGGCTGAGATTATCATGGAAGAAAGCGGAAAATAATGTATAGAATATTTTTGGTTGAGGATGACGAGACCATAGCAAAGCTTGTCAGAAGACATTTGGAAAAATGGGATTATGATGTGCATGTGGTGCAGAAATTTGATGCTGTAATGTCAGAATTTGCATCATTTGATCCCCATCTTGTGCTTATGGATATCGGTCTGCCGTTTTACAATGGGTATCACTGGTGTACGGAAATCAGAAGGGTATCAAAGGTTCCTGTGGTTTTCCTGTCATCCGCTGCTGATAATATGAATATAGTGATGGCAGTCAGTATGGGGGCAGACGACTTTATAGCAAAGCCGTTTGACCTCGATGTGCTGACCGTAAAGATACAGGCTATCATCAGGCGCTGCTATGATTTTGGCGCAAACAACAGTGTTTTGGAGCATAATGGCGCCATGCTCAATATATCTGATGCCACCATAACCTATGACGACAAAAGGCTCGAGCTTACAAAGAATGAGCTCAAAATATTGCAGACACTTTTTGACAACAAAGAAAGGATTGTATCACGCAGCCTTCTAATGGAAAAGCTGTGGGAGAGTGATGCGTATGTGGACGAGAATACACTTTCGGTGAATGTCAACAGGCTGCGTAAAAAGCTGGATTCTATAGGGCTTGAGAGCTTTATTGTCACAAAAAAGGGGCTTGGGTACAGGCTGGGGTGAGAGGTCATGGCAAAAATACAAAACAAACCGCATCTGACAAATTTTATAAAACAAAACTATATATGGATTTTGATGATAGTCACAATGACCTGTATCCATTTGCTTTACATGTACCTGATTGGTGCGCGCAAACAGGATCTGGTGTATGCGGCAGTGCTTGATGCAATACTTCTTCTGATAACAGTTTTGGTTGGATTTTTCAGATATAGCAGCAAGGTAAAAGCTCTAAGCAATGCTTTAAAGCGTCCGGTTGAGGAACAGGCACAGCTTCCGGAAGCAACAGATGATGTGGAGATACTTTATCATGGACTGCTGGAAAATCAAAGTATTGCAAGAAGTGAGTCAGAAAGCAGTGCTGCAATCAGACAATCACAGATGAGAGATTATTACTCAATGTGGGTGCACCAGATAAAGACCCCGATATCGGCTATAAAACTACTGCTTGAGGCAGAGCGGGAGGAGCTTGGGCAGTTTATATGTGATGATGAACAGAGTCAGTGCCATATAGGCGATATGAACGGTGGGAATATCGGTGCTGCCGGATTAAATGCTGCTTTGAAACAACAGGCTGTACTCACAGAGCTGTCAGATAACATGGACTCGTTAGAGGACGAATTGTTCCGCATAGAGGAATATGTCAGTATGGCTTTGCAGTATCAGCGTGTGAGCAGCACAGAAAATGATTTTGTGCTTGAAAAAGTCAGTGTGGATGGTGTCATACGTGATACCATTAAAAAATATGCAAAAATTATGATACGAAGGCATATTGGGATAAATTATTCAGGAACCGGGCAGGAGGTATATACTGACGGAAAATGGCTTGCATTTATGCTGGAACAGATACTTTCAAATGCCATAAAATATACACCGCATGGGGTTGTTACAATAGAAACTGCAGAGGAAAAAGACCGGTTTTTATTACAATAAAGGATACCGGAATAGGAATCAAAGCCGAAGATCTGCCACGTGTTTTTGAAAAGGGCTACACAGGCTACAATGGTCATGCCGATAAGAAGGCTACGGGAATTGGGCTTTATCTGTGCAGGCAGATGGCAGACAAGCTGGGGCATACAATCCACATGGAGTCAGAGATTGGAAAAGGAACTAAGGTGTGGATAGGGTTTGATCTGGATTATGCAGATACGAGGGATTAGGATAAATCGGTGTAATAAGTTTGACTGGAAATTGTATCCAAAATCAGATATAATAATATATTATGAGAAATAAAAGAGTATGTGATTATATAGCGGAAGCTATTCAGAATGAAATTTTATCAGGACGTATGTCATCAGGAGTGCCATTGCGACAGGAAGAGCTTGCGGATAGTCTCGGTTATTCGAGAATACCAATCAGGGAGGCATTGCAGATACTTGAGTCGCAGGGATTGGCAAAGCGACTGGCAACAAGGCATGTGGTGGTGGCTGATTTTTCGGACGAGGTGATAACGGAAATCTATGAGCTGCTTTCAGATGTGGAGATAAAACTGTTAAAGGGCATGCTGCAGTCTGGTATATGTTTGTGGGATAAAGCGGTCAGTGATAACAGTGAGCAGCCCAATTGCGTATATGAGCCATCTGCTATAAATGAAAAATTGTATGCAGAGCTGCAGTTTCATGAGACAATTATATCCAATAGTCATAACGAGTATTTTACACATATTCTTGAAAATGGTCTTTGGTGCTATATCAGGTTTGCGGTTGAAGAGACGGCAGCAGGCAGGGAAAATGCGCGAAGACTTGAGCTGTTATCGAAAATAGCAGAGGCATATTCGGATAAGGATATAAAGATTGTCAGAGAACTTTTGGGAGAATATTTTGGAAGTCTTTGTGAGGCTGTTATAGCAGAGAGGGAAGAAAGCAGCAGGTAATTGGTGACTTATTTTATACTGAATAATGACAGATGATTCGGAAGCATATAAAATTAAAAGATAACAAGAGGAAAAAGTAATTATGATAGGACTTAAACCGATAAAGATTCCGTCAGCGAAGGAGCGTGTAGCATCGGAGCTGCGCAAGGCAATTTTGTCAAAACAGCTAAAAGAGGGAGAAAATCTTACACTGGAAAGTGTAGCGCAGCAGCTTAATGTATCTATAACTCCCGTGCGTGAGGCTTTTCAGATATTAGCGCATGACGGACTTATCAAGCTAAGACCGAATAAGGGAGCAATAGTACTTGGAATTACAGAGACGTACATAAGGGAGCACTATCAGATTAGAGGCATACTCGAGGGCGCATGTGCAGGTTTTGCTGCTTCACCTGATATCGATATCAGCAAGATAGAGCAGTCATACCTGGATGCAAGGGAGATGACCGCTTCCGGAGATTATAGCAGATATGCGGATTTAAACCGTGAGTTTCATAGTGAAATCTGGGCAGCATCTGGCAACAAAAAGATGGAAAATATGATCGCAGAACTATGGAACGGACTTTCAATGGGCAGCATGGTCACAGAGGAGGAATATGCGGGCATTTCTATAAAGGAGCATGAGGCTATATACGAAGCAATCAAGGCTCATGATGTGCAGCTTGCACAGCGGAGGATGTATGAGCATATCATGCGTAGTCGTGATGATATGCTGACATATTATGTGTAGATGTAAGTTGCTAATTTAACACATTACTTGTAATAGATGCACAAATTGAATAGGTGGAATATATATAAATTGCCGAAATTGTCAAAAAGGTATTGACGATTTCGGTTTTTTGTTATATCTTAAACTTAGAAATTGGATACAATATCAAATATCAAATATTAAACGGAGGAGGAAAATGATATGAGTCCAGCAACAATAACACTTTTATTCTTATTGTTTGCCGTTGTAATGTTCGTGTGGGAAAAGATTCCACTTGGGGTTACATCCATGATAGTATGTGTCGGTCTTGTTGTCACAGGCGTACTTGATTGGAAAACAGCCTTTTCGGGATTTATCGACAGCAACGTAATTCTTTTCGTAGCGATGTTTATCGTCGGAGGAGCATTGTTTGAAACCGGTATGGCAAACAAAATCGGAGGAGTGGTCACACACTTCGCCAAAACAGAGAGGCAGCTTATCATAGCAATCATGGTAATCGTGGGACTGATGAGTGGCGTACTTTCAAACACAGGAACTGCAGCGGTTCTCATTCCGGTAGTTATCGGAATTGCTGCAAAATCAGGATACTCTAGATCGAGACTTCTTATGCCACTTGTTTTTGCGGCAGCCATGGGTGGAAACTTATCTCTCATCGGTGCACCGGGAAATCTCATAGCACAATCAGCCATGGGAGAGATGGGACTTAGCTTTGGATTTTTCGAGTATGCAAAGGTAGGACTTCCGATACTTATAGCAGGTATTCTGTACTTTGCATTTATAGGATACAAATTCCTGCCTGAAAAGCAGGGCAGTACGGAAAGCTCATATGATGAGCAGAAGGATTTCTCAGATGTGCCTAAATGGAAACAGATGATGTCATTGATTATCTTAATCCTTACACTTTTGGGAATGATTTTCGAGGACAAGATTGGCATCAAGCTTTGTGTCATCGGCTGTGTCGGAGCACTAGCCTTATCATTACAGGCGTTATTAGTGAGAAAAACGCACTTAAATCAATAGATTTGAAAACCATTTTCTTATTTGGTGGAACTCTTTCACTTGCAGCGGCGCTTCAGGAGACCGGGGCAGGCGAAGAAATCGCAACAGCGGTTATCGGTATACTTGGCAAAAATCCATCACCATACGTTCTCACATTCGTAGTGTTCATGCTTTGCTGTGTACTTACGAACTTTATGTCAAATACCGCCACCACAGCACTTTTGGTTCCAATCTGCGTATCAATTGCCACAGAGATTGGAGCTGACCCGAGTGCAGTACTTATGGCATGTGTTATCGGTGGTTCATGTGCATACGCCACACCTATCGGTATGCCTGCCAACACAATGGTCATTACAGCCGGAGGATACACCTTCAAGGATTATGCAAAGGCCGGTATTCCACTTATAGTAGTGGCGACCATTGTAAGTATGGTCTTACTGCCAATCTTCTATCCGTTCTTCCCATAAGAACGGATGGGAGTGGGTAAACAATAAATTAAATTAATATTTAATTATTTACACGATTTATATTAGGAGGAAAAACTATGTCAAACGAGAAACAGGTAGAACAGCTTACCACCTATATGGCAAATTTTATCGCCCATATAGCAAAAAAATTACCGGATGATGTCATTGCAAAACTGACAGAGCTCCGTGACAAAGAGGACAGTCCTCTTTCAAAAACAATTTACGATACAATGTTTAGAAATCAGGAGCTTGCGGTACAGCTAAACCGTCCAAGCTGCCAGGACACAGGAGTACTTCAGTTCTGGGTAAAATGCGGAACAAAATTCCCTCTTATCGATGAGCTTGAGGTGCTTTTGAAGGAAGCTGTCGTAAAGGCAACATTTGAGGCTCCTCTTCGTCACAACAGTGTTGAGACATTTGATGAGTACAATACCGGCAAGAATGTTGGTAAAGGAACACCTACAGTATTCTGGGATATTGTTCCAAACAGTGACAAATGTGAAATCTACACATACATGGCAGGAGGTGGATGTACACTTCCGGGAAAAGCTATGGTACTTATGCCGGGAGAGGGCTATGAAGGAGTTACAAAATTCGTAATGGATGTTATGACTACTTATGGTTTAAATGCATGCCCACCTCTCCTGGTAGGTGTAGGTGTAGCAACATCAGTTGAGACAGCAGCACTTTTATCAAAGAAAGCACTCATGCGTCCAATCGGCTCACACAATGAGAATGAGAGAGCCGCAAAGATGGAAACACTTCTCGAGGACGGTATCAATGCTATCGGCCTTGGACCTCAGGGAATGGGTGGAAAATACTCAGTAATGGGTGTAAACATCGAGAACACAGCCCGTCATCCATCTACAATCGGTGTAGCCGTAAACGTAGGCTGCTGGAGCCACAGACGCGGACACATTGTTTTTGATAAGGACCTTAACTATACAATCACAACACATTCGGGGGTGGAATTATAATGGTAGAGAGAATTAATGGAAAAACAATCTTAACAACACCAATCTCAGCAGAGGATCTTAAAGGAATAAAAATAGGAGATATTGTATACTTAAATGGAAGCATGACAACATGCCGTGACGTAGCGCATCGCCGTCTCGTTGAGGAGGGAAGAGAGCTTCCTGTAGATGTAAGAAACAATGCTATTTTCCATGCAGGACCAATCATCCGTCCACTCGAGAATGATAAATTCGAGATGGTATCTGTTGGACCGACAACAAGTATGCGTATGGAGAAATTCGAGTACGAGTTCGTAAAAGAGACCGGCGTACGTGTTATCATCGGAAAAGGTGGTATGAAAGAGAATACAGAGCGTGCATGTAAAGAGTTCGGTGCCATTCACTGCGTATTCCCGGCAGGAAATGCAGTAGTAGCCGCTACAGAGGTTGAGGAAATCGTCCGCGCAGAGTGGAGAGATCTCGGAATGCCTGAGACACTCTGGAACTGCCGTGTGAAAGAGTTTGGCCCACTTATCGTATCTATAGATGCAGAGGGTAACAACTGGTTCGAGCAGCAGAAAGTTGAGTTCAACAAGAAAAAAGATGCAGCAACAGAGGAAATCTGCAAGCAGGTAGGATTCATCAAATAGTTGCCGGAGCCTGGTATCAAATTTATTTAGAACCCAAATTGCCATGAAAGTATTCTGGCAAAATATATACCCGCAGAATGCGGGAGAAAACATAAAAAAATATAATTTTTCGCGCAAAGGCTCTCACATAATTTGACTATTATGTGGGAGCTTTTAGATATATGAAATTAATCAAATAATTTAAAAGAGCAGTTGCGGTATATAGGGGATGCCCTGTATAATAAAAAAATTTACTGCAATAAAAAAGATTATTGGCGGTAACTAAAAAAAGAGAGGAATAAATGATAATGAAGCAATTCCTGAGAAAAACAATGAAAAATGTAGCAGCCTACGTGGAACTTTTTCTGTCGGCAGTACTGGTGTTTGTGATCGTGGTGCTTATTATAAAGCTTATAGGGCAGTGCTTTTTCGATATATGGCATGATAAAATTAAACTGGAGTATTACATGGAATATATCATGTCGCTTGCAATCGGCGTGGAGTTTGTGAAAATGCTTTGTACTCATAAGCCGGGCACAATCATAGAGGTGCTTTCGTTTGCGACAGCCAGGCAGATGATTGTGGAGCATCTCAATGTATATGAGACACTTGTCGGAATAGGCGCGATAGCGGCGCTCTTTGCAATCAGAAAATTCCTTTTCTGCAGCTTTGATGAGGCGGACCACATGATATGCCGTGGCAGCCAGACGGTAGCGAGGGCGAATTTTATTTCAGGAACAAATATACCTGAGGAAAAGACAAAGCTGCTTAGAGATGTGATAAGTGAAAAATTACAGGAGGAGGACAAAAATGTGGCAATCGGAGCCTGTGTGTATTACAAGGATTGTGCGCTCAGAGTGGACAGTATGAAGCAGGGCATTGTCACAAGAGTCGAGGTAATTAAAAATCTGTAGATAAAAGGAGGATCAGCACATCTGTGCCAATCCTCTTTTTACTACTCCAGATTAAGTTTCTTTGTCATATTGTATATCGAACCTGCGACATACACCACAGTGAGAATCAGCGATACGGCAAGTGCACCGATGACTGCTCTGTTCATAAGACCTGTAATCTCCTGATGGTTTAATACATTTAAAATGTAAGTGATAGATCCCTTTGATGACAGCGGAATAAAAAATGTAAAAATCATCACTATAATATTTGCGACCTGACCGATTACATACAGGATGATGAAAGTAAGCACAGAGTTAGCATCTTTGCTTCCATTTGCCCTGTAGCCGGTAGTAAGGCTGAAAAACAATATAGAGATCGTGTAGAGCAGGGATATTACTGCAATACTGCTAAACATTACAAAAGGACTCATTGTAAATCCGGCATTGGCAAACTCATCAGACATACTTCCTATAATATCTTTAATCCATTCAAAGCCATGGTTCATTATAGAAAATGTTAAAACAGCAACTATCAGATCGAGTATAAAAAGTACAAAAGCTGTCAGGAATTTTGACACATACAGCTTCCATGGCTCGACAGGCAGCGTATTCATGAGGTAGCCTTCGTCTTTTAACAGATTGCGTCTGAAGTAAATAACTATGATCACTAAGCTGCAGATCAGCATGGCGATTACTGACAGGGTATGCAGTGCCCAGAAAAATACTGATACAAGGTCAAATTTAAAGTTATCCAAAATTATTTCTGTCAGGGCTGACACAAACACCAGTGCATAAAGTCCGATATGCTCTCTGAATTGCTCCTTGAAATCATATTTAATTAATTTTAACAGCATGCGAACACCTCCCTGAAAAGCTCATCAACACTTTTCTTGTAATTAGTGCGGATATTGTCTACGGAATCGTTTAGGAAAATACCGCCATCTCTGATAAATACCACATCATCGAGCACTTTTTCTATATCACTTATTAGATGAGTTGTGATAAGAATTGTTGAATCTTCATTATAGTTTTCGATTATTGTGCGTAAAATATAGTCTCTTGCGGCAGGATCAACACCGCCCATAGGTTCATCGAGCAGATAAAGCTTTGCATTCCTGCTCATTACAAGCACGATCTGTACTTTTTCACGCATACCTTTAGAGAGACTTTTGATCTTTGCCTGTGGATCAACTCCGAATTTCTCAAGCATGGCATTTGCACGCTCAGGTGAGAAATCAGCATAGAAATCTTTGAAAAATGCAATGATATCACTCACCTTTTTTGACGGATTAAGATATGTCCGCTCAGGAAGATATGATACCATAGCCTTGCTCTTTACTCCGACAGGCTCACCGTCTATCAGTATCTGCCCCTTGTTTGGCTGCAATACTCCGGCAAGCATCTTTATCAGTGTGCTTTTACCGCTGCCGTTAGGGCCAAGGATGCCGATAATCTTTCCACCGGGAAAAGTCACATTCATATTTTCGATAACTTTATGGCTCTTATAGTTTTTGCTTAGATTTTTGATTTCAATACGTTCTGCCATTTACATCACTCCTTTTTTAAACTTTTAAGATAATTTTCATATACCGTAAGGGACTGTTCCGGTGTAAAGCCGACCTTTGCCATTCCTTCACAAAACTCACTGCACAGCTTATGTGCCAGATCATTTTTTAGTGAGTCAGCCTGATTCCCCATGTCTGAGACAAATCTGCCGGAAGTACGTCTCGACTCCAGATAGCCGTCACGCTCAAGCTCAGATAGAGCCTTTTGCATGGTGTTTGGATTTACACCGGCTGACAATGCCAGCTCTCTTACGGATGGCACTTTGTTACCTGGCTTTAGGCTGCCGTTTGCAATATCCATCTTGAACCGGTCTATGATCTGTAGGTATATGGGCGTTTCGTTGTTAAAATTCCATTCCATCATTTCACCTGCTTTTGTACTACTGTATTATTTGATTAATACAATAATACATGTGGGGTTATTTGTCAACTACAAATTAATTTCTTACAAAAATGTAAGATACGAGGTCGAAATGTAAGCTGATTCGATAGCATACATTCCGGTCTTTTGTTATTATAATTACATGAAGCAAAAACAATATGAGTTGTGAAGCCGATTATGACGTCATATTAAAAATAAAGGTAACAAAAATAATAAGCTTAAATAACAATTGTAGAAATAAATCGCAAAGGAGCATCGAAAATGGCAATCTTAGAAGTAAGTAACCTCAAAAAAATATATACCACCAGGTTTGGCGGCAATCAGGTTCAGGCATTGAAAAATATCAATTTCTCTGTAGAGGAAGGTGAGTATGTGGCAATCATGGGAGAGTCCGGCTCAGGAAAGACGACACTTTTAAATATTCTCGCGGCACTTGATAAGCCGACAGCGGGAGAGGTACTCTTAAATGGAAAGAACCTTGTCTCATTGAAGGAAAAGGAGATATCTGCCTTCAGACGTGAGCATCTGGGCTTCGTATTTCAGGATTTTAATCTGCTTGACAATTTTTCACTGAAGGACAATATCTTTTTACCGCTTGTGCTGTCAGGTGTGGACTATAGGGATATGGAAAAAAAGGCTTGCACCTATAGCTTCGCTGCTTGGAATTGAAAAGCTGCTTAATAAATATCCATACGAGGTGTCAGGAGGACAGAAGCAAAGGGCAGCAGTGGCACGCGCAATAATAACAAATCCTGAATTAATTTTGGCTGATGAGCCGACAGGAGCACTGGATTCAAAAGCAACAGACAGTCTGCTTAGGCTGTTCAACAGGATAAACGAGGACGGACAAACAATTCTCATGGTGACACACAGCACAAAGGCTGCAAGTCATGCCAACAGAGTGCTTTTCATAAAGGACGGTCAGGTGTTTCATCAGATTTATCGTGGCAATCTTACAAATGACGAGCTCTATGTGAAGATTCAGGATGCACTTATGCTGATTACGACAGGTGGTGAGAAGCATGAATAAAATATATAGCAGGCTGGCATTTACAAATATAAAAAATAATAAGACTCTCTATATGCCTTACATTATATCGGGAATGGTCATGATAGCCATGTTTTATGTGATGATGTTTTTAAACAACTCAAAGGGACTTGGCAAGGTGCCGGGCGCGGATGCACTGGCGTCGATAATGGGGCTTGGATGCGGAACAATAGCGGTTTTTTCATATATATTTCTGTTTTATACAAACAGCTTTATCATCAAAAGGCGCAAGAAAGAGGTAGGAATATACAATATTCTTGGCATGGAAAAACGTCATATCGCGAGAGTTTTGATAATTGAGACACTTACCGTAGCACTCGCAGCAATAGCATCTGGAATTATAGCCGGTATTTTATTTTCCAAGCTGATGATTATGTTTCTTTATAGAATTATAAATATTAAAGCACAAATTAATTTCGCTGTATCTACTAGCGCTGTCGTAAATACAATACTTATTTTTGGAGTGCTGTATTTTCTTACTCTCATCTATAACCTGATGCAGGTGAAGCTTGCTAATCCGATAGAGCTGCTTCGCGGGGGCAATGTCGGTGAGAAAGAGCCAAAGAGTAAATGGCTTATCGCTATAATCGGACTAGGCTGTCTTGCCGGGGGATATTATATTGCGATTACCACAAAGAGCCCTCTTCAGGTACTTTCACTGTTCTTTGTCGCAGTGCTGCTTGTCATCATCGGAACGTATCTTTTATTTATTTCAGGAAGTATTGTAATACTTAAGGCACTCAGGAAAAACAAGAAGTTTTACTATAATAAAAAGCATTTTGCGGCGGTTTCAGGGATGATTTACAGAATGAAGCAGAATGCGGGCGGACTAGCGAGTATATGCGTTCTTTCCACAATGGTGCTGGTTGTTGTTTCCACAACCGTGAGCATGTATGCGGGCATGGAGGGAGAACTTAAGCAGAGATATCCTTCGGATATCAGTGTATATAGCTGGTATAAGGAAGTGCCGGCAGGGCTTAAGCTGGATGATGCTTTGAAAGAAGCAGAGGCAGAGTCGGATAAGATAATCGATGGCAGTGGCTGTGATATTAAGGAAAGCAATAGCTACACATATTTTAGCTGGACTGTGTGCAGAGAGGGGGAGGAGTTTAAGCCGGTTTTAAATTACAACAATGATATTTCCATGTTGTATTTTGTAACGAGAGATGAAATCGAAAAGATGGAGCCAGGTCTGCAGGCAGATTAAAGAATAAAATACCAAAGCTCGATGCCGGTTCGGTCGCTGTTTATGGAACTGAAAAGTTTAATAATGATATAATTAATATCTTGGGTAGAGAATTTAAGGTAGCTGCAACAGAAAAAACTGCTGTGAATAAAGACAGCTATATGGCATCAATGTATAGTGGTGTGTACTATGTTGTGGTGGACAGCAAGTCAACACTTACGCAGATATTTAATCTGAACAGCTCGCTTGGAGATAATAGTGTACAGACTATGTTAAACAATCAGATTGATTACAGTCTGTATGGCAGCAACGAGGAAAAGATAGCTGCTTCACAGGCACTCAATAGCTATTTTAGAGAAAATCATTCTGACTCTGATAAGTACGGCTTCTATGAGGAAAGCGTGATGCAAACAGAGAACAGATTTATGTATTGTATGGTGGCCTGTTCTTTATCGGAATATTCCTTGGAACGATGTTTCTTATGGTTACTGTGATGATTATTTTCTACAAGCAGATTTCAGAGGGCTATGATGACAAAGCACGCTATGAGATTATGGAGAAGGTAGGCATGAGCAATGACGAGGTGAAGAAATCCATTACTTCACAGGTGCGCATGGTGTTTTTCCTGCCGATTATGCTTGCAACGTGTCATCTTGCAGCAGCATTTCCGCTGCTGCGCAGGCTGCTTGCCATGTTTAATCTGACGGATGTTAAGCTTATTGCGATCTGTATGGTTGCTACGCTTTGGGTGTTTGCAGCTATATACTATATTGTTTTCAGGATTACTTCGAGAGCATACTACAGGATTGTGGGAAACCAGATTTAGGGGTTTCATATGAATTATTAATGCGCTATAATAGAACATAGCAATGAGGCGTAAGAATATAGAGCGAGAGGAACAAGCAGTATGGGCATGACAGAAACAATTAAACTATACGACAGGGATGCATATGCCACGGAATTTGAGGCAGATATTATATCCTGCGAGCCGAACAAGGCAGATGATAAGCGGTTTGATATAATATTAAATCAGACTTTATTTTCCCGGAGGAGGGCGGACAGAGCCCGGACATGGGAATACTTGGAGGCTTCAGGGTCGTTGATGTGCAGATTAAGAATGGAGTCATTACTCATACGGTGGATATTTCCGTTGGCAATGAATTTGAGCCGGAGAAAGTGGAGCTTGCAGCAGGCGTCCATGTACATGCAAAATAGACTGGCAGCATCGTTTTTACAATATGCAGCAACACAGTGGAGAGCACATTTTTTCGGGAATTGTGCACAGCAGGTTTGGATTTGAAAATGTGGGCTTTCATCTGAGTGATTCTATAGTGACAATGGATTTCAGTGGAGTGATTTCACCGGAGGATATAGCAGAGGTGGAGCATGAGGTAAATGTGGCCATTTCAAAAAATATTCCGATAGAGGTGACATATCCGTCAAGGGATGAGCTTGCACAGCTGGAATATAGAAGTAAAATCGAGATTGAAGACAGGTCAGAATAGTGACAGTGCCAGGATATGATGTGTGTGCATGCTGTGCGCCGCATGTGAAGCGCACCGGCGAGATTGGCATGCTTAAGGTTATGAATTATCAGAACTATAAGGGCGGTGTCAGAATCAGCATCCTTTGTGGTTTCAGGGCGCTGGAGGCTTTCAGACAAAAGTGCGACATCATCTCAGAGCTCATGGGGATATTTACCACAAATCAGGAAGCTATTGTGGATAACGTCACAAAGCTTAAGGCAGTAAACCAGTCACTTAAGTCAGAGCTTGGTACAGCAAAGTCAGCTCTTTTGGATTATAAGGTAGCAGAGCTCCTACAGATACGGACAATGCAGTATTGTTTGAGGACGGCATTGACACGAATACAGCAAGAAATTGCGTCAATGGCCTTGTGGAGAAATACAGCGGCTTTAGTGCATTTTTTACAGGAAATGATGAGGCGGGCTATAGCTTTATTATCGGAAGCAAGAATGCAGACTGCAATACAGTTGCTACAGCACTTAGAAATAAGCTGGGCGCCAGAGGCGGTGGTAAGCCGGTTATGGTGCAGGGCTCTGTCAAGGCAGCAAAGAGCGAGATTGAGGAAGTGCTGAAAGAGGTGCTTTAACTTTTTGAAAATATAGTTTGTGGGACGGATTAAGAACACAAAAGCGGTTTCAAGACATTTCGTCTTGAAACGCTTTTATTGTAAAAATCATATACAAAGTTAATTATTTGTTAGATCTTCTCCAAATGTGCATCTTCTCAGCCTCTTTGATGAGATCATCACGGAAATCAGGATGAGCAACTGAGATGATTGCCTCTGCCTTCTGCCATGTAGAAAGACCCTTTACATTTACCATACCATACTCTGTAACGATATAGTGAGTGTTGGCTCTTGTGTCAGTAACGACAGAACCCTCTACAAGAGTAGGACGGATACGTGAGTGAACTACGCCCTGCTTGTCGGTGAAGGTTGAAGAGCAGCAGATAAAGCTCTTTCCACCGTTTGACATATAAGCACCGAGAACGAAATCAAGCTGTCCGCCGGCACACTGATGTGCTTTGTGCCTGAGCTCTCTGAGCTGATCTGTCCAAAGAGGTCAAGGTCTACACAGTTATTGATTGAGATGAAATTGTCAAGTGCGGCAATATTTTTGATATCATTTGTGTAGCTTACCGGGGCACTCATGAGCTCAGGATTCTCATCGAGGTAATCGTACATCTTCTTGGTTCCGGCACCGAAGCCGTAAGCCTGACGATAACGGTCGATGTTTTTCTTTGCTCCTGTGATTTTTCCGGCCTTTGCGATGTCAACGAATGCGTCAACGTACATCTCTGTGTGGACACCGAGATCCTTGAGGTCTGACTCAGCGATGAGTGAGCCTACTGCGTTTGGCATTCCGCCGATACCGAGCTGGAGACAGGCACCGTTTGGAATCTGGTCAACGATAAGCTCTGCAACCTTCTTGTCTACATCTGTTGCAGGACCACCGGCACCAAGCTCTCCGATTGCAGGGTTGTCACCCTCAACAATGTAAGAAACCTGTGAAATATGTACATTGGCCTCTGAACCGCCGTGACAGCGAGGCATGTTTTCATTGACCTCAACGATGATTTTCTTTGAAGTCTCGCATACAGCACCGAGGTGAGATGCGTTAGGACCAAAGTTGAAGTAACCGTGTGAATCCATCGGTGCAACCTGGAACATAGCGACATCGTCAGGTGTTGTTGAATCTCTATAATAACGAGGAAGCTCTGAGTAACGGATTGGTGAGTAGAAAGAACAGCCTCTCTTGATAAGCCTTCTCTCATAACCGCCCATATGCCATGAGTTCCATGTGAAATGCTCGCCGGCATCCTCACGCTCGAAAATGGCAAGTGGCTTAAGCAAAATACCACCACGTACATTGACATCCTTAAGTTCATCAGTTCTTCTGGCAAGTGCCTTGTCGAGGGCATCAGGTGTGCCTGTGCACCAGCCGTAGTCAACCCAGTCGCCTGATTTGACAATCTTTACTGCCTCATCTGCTGAGACAAGTTTCTGCTTGTACTCTTCTAAAAAGCTCATAAAATCCTCCTTAGATACCTAAAATGATAGTAGCAAAATGCTACGTTAAAAAAATAACAAACTCTATAACTTCTATATTATCACTTTAGAGAGAATTTTACAAGTTGGTAAATGCTGGTAGAGACTTTTATATGACAGCCTCTGCTAGTCACCCTCCGGAAGCATCCATTCCTCAGCCTGCTTTTGGTAATCGGCCGCCTGGCTGCGCAGTGAATCAATCAGCTCCTTATCGCCTTTAAATACATTCCTTGATTTAGGAGGAAGCGAATCAAGCTTTTTCTGCTTCTCATCAGCATCTTGAGTAGCACTCAGACAGGGCATGAAGCGCCTTGCCACCGCCGCACTCCACATCGAGTACCGGCTTTGTCTCGAAGGCAGCGTTGTAATACCACAGGCTAGCCTCCTCATAGTCTGCCTTGTCGAAATAGTACGCACCGAGCTCACAGCACACCTCGCTGCAGCCATCAACTGCTACATTTTTTAGGGCAACAGAAAAAAATTTGTCATAGTCGCCATTCATGCGATAGTAGCGTGATAGCACGCAGGTGGATTCGATGTCGGGGCTGTTGCGGTATTCACCCTGAAAATATGGCAGGGCATTGGTAAAATCCTCGGGGCTTCCGCATTTTAAAAGCTCCTTGGCATACATAGTCGCTATACTTTTTGGCAGGGTGCCGTTTCTTTCAAAGGAGCGCTTGAATATGGTAAAATCACGTTTGCCGTGAGTGCCTGCGGCAGATGTTGTATACAGATATCGCTGTCATAGACTACAGGCTCTAAGCGCACAGTCTCGTGCACCGGATTAATCCATGTAAACGTGCGAAGCCTCTTGAACAGCTTCGGGCGATACTCTGAGGATGAATTTTGCACTGTGTTGAATTTGCTTGGAGTAATGTATTTCATTTGGACAATCTCAATTTCCGGCAGCAGCGCAGCCTTAAGCATCATGAAACGCCTGCGGTTGGTATCGTCGAGCACCTCGTCAGCATCAGGTGCATATATGTATTCCTGCGTAGCCTTGGAAAACGAAAAATTTCTGGCCGCAGCAAAATCATCGCACCATGAGAAATCATAGATTTTGTCCGTATACCGTGCAGCTATCTCCTTTGTGCTGTCTGTCGAGCCGGTGTCCACTATGATGATTTCATCCATCAGCCCTTTGAGACTGTTCAGGATCGTTCGAGCACCTCTTCTTCATTTTTTACTATCATGCATAAGCTAATTGTAATCATATTTATCTCCATTTACCGGTCGGATGTTATAATAGTTACGATTATATTATAATATATATATCGGCATGTTTTGCAGAAATATTTGTGTATTGTAAATATTGCCGGGATTTCATATAATTGAAATGGAATGTCGACAGATAAACTTATTTCTAAAGGCTATAGAATTTCAGATAAACTATATAATCAGATTTTAGCAAGGAATAATGAAGTAATTTAGAAGAGGAACAAATATGGAAAATCATACAATTGTAACACTGAAAAAAGGCGAAGGACGCACTATAAAAGCAGGCGGCGCATGGATTTTTGACAATGAAATAGACACAATCACAGGCACCTTTACGAACGGAGATATTGTTGTGGTACACGATTTTGACGGATATCCGATGGGGCGCGGCTTCATAAACCAGAATTCAAAAATCCGTATCAGAATGATGACAAGAAAAGCAGACCAGCTGATTGATGACAATTTCCTCAGGATGAGAGTGCAAAATGCCTGGATTATCGCAAGCAGGTGATGGCAGGAGGCAATGATAATGTGCCTGATTTAAACTGCTGTCGTGTGATATTTGGCGAGGCTGATTTCCTGCCGGGTATTACAGTGGACAAATACGCAGATGTGCTTGTGGTGGAGTGTCTTGCACTTGGAATGGAGCAGTTTAAGGTGAAAATCGTTGAACTGTTAAAGGAAGTGCTGGCGGCGGACGGAATAAATATTCGTGGAGTATATGAGCGCAGTGATGCAAATGAGCGCAAAAAAGAAGGTCTTCCTAAGGTAAAAGGCTTTATAGGAGCCGAGTTTGACACAAATGTGGAGATAGTAGAAAACGCAGTTCACTATATGGTCGATGTGGAAAATGGACAGAAAACAGGCTTCTTCTTAGACCAGAAGTATAACAGGCTTGCTATGCAGCGTATCTGCAAGGGGAAAAGAGTGCTCGACTGCTTCACGCACATGGGTACATTTGCCCTCAATGCAGGAATTGCGGGCGCAAGTGAGGTCACAGGACTTGATATATCAGAGTATGCGGTTAAGCAGGCTACAGAAAATGCGAAGAGAAATAATCTCTCAGACACAGTGAAGTTTCGCGTTGCAAATGTGCTGGATGAGCTGCCACGGCTCGCTGCAGATGGTGAAAAATATGATGTGGTCATTCTGGATCCTCCGGCATTTACAAAGTCGCGTGAGGCTACCAAAAATGCGATAAAGGGCTACCGCGAGATTAACATGAAAGGACTTAAGCTTGTTAAGGATGGTGGATTTCTGGCTACCTGCTCATGCTCTCATTTCATGACGCAGGAGCTGCTTGCAAAAACGGTCAAGGAAGCGGCAAAGGCCACTCACAAGAGGCTGCGCCAGGTGGAGTTCCGCACACAGGGACCGGATCATCCAATACTGTGGGCCAACTCAGCTAATGTACCGGAGTCGTATTATCTTTAAGTTTTTCATTTTCCAGGTCGTTGATGAGAAGTAGATGACAGAAAGTGACGGAAATGCTTGATTTACAAGGGCTGGAAGGTCTTTAGTGATTAGCTTGCAAACCTTGTAAAGTATCGCAAAATATCGTATCACAGTGGTATAAAGTGGTAAGAAAAGTGAATACGGAAATTTGTAGTATACTATAGAAGAACAAATACCTTTCTGTGAAAGAGAAAGGGGAAAGGATACGCGTATGACAGTTGATAGAAGAGTAAGCAGTATTGAATCCAGCTTCAAAATGGAAAGCATGCCATTTGATGCAGAATGTCGTCAAAGAGTAAGAAATGTCTTAACCAAGAAAGTTTCTGCTACAGATGCAATTTCAGAATTAAATAAGAAATACAGAGTATCCAAGAAGCAGGTTGAAGGATCAAGAGTATGATTATTGGTTTATATGTGGGCTACAAGGGTGTAACCATTGCCCGGTTAGTGGCGGCTTGCAACTAAGTACTGGGTATTACCTGGCGAAATAGCCGCAGGTTTGAAATAGCGGCTTTGCTGAAAAAAGAGAATACAAAGACCTGTCCGGAAGAAACCTCGTAAAGTATCGCAAAATATCGTATCACAGTGTTATAAAGTAGTAAGAAAATAAGAGACGGCAAATCGTCAACAAGTTGTTGGCAATTTGCCGCCTTTAGTTGTATGTTGGAGTTATTCCACTTTTATGCTGTGGTCTATACCTCTGCCTCAGCCATGATAATCTCAGCAGCATCAAGTATGAGCTGTGAAGCTATCATGTGAAGCATATCAGGCTTTCCCTGATAGGATTGCCTAATAAAATGTCCATGTTTGTCCTCATTTCTTCTGTTTTAGTGTAATGTAACAGTAGTATAACCCATAATGTGGATTTATGCCACAGTTGTTTTTATTGGGGAAAGAAACAAATATTGTAAATTAAAAACACCAAAGTTATACTAAAGATGTTATAGAAATATAGGGGCAAGTGTAAATGATAGGAATTGCAATATGCGATGACCATACAGACTACGATGTAGGAA
>ENA-OUNI01000315-OUNI01000315.1-human-gut-metagenome-genome-assembly--contig:-NODE-315-length-22664-cov-3.028309_pt1 | contig 22664 bp, 31 predicted proteins | sample MGYA00242499_ERZ504580 | MGnify/ENA primary metagenome ERZ504580 (study PRJEB26092, sample SAMD00036315) | human gut metagenome | host: Homo sapiens | study: EMG produced TPA metagenomics assembly of... | reverse complement strand
CCCCTAGCCCCTTAAAAGAGGCTGTCTTGATGTGACAGCCTCTTTTTTGTATTTTCGTTTGACGGATGATTGTTCGTATAGTAAAATGTAAGGGTATTTATGTTATTAGCCTAAGGAGTGGAGTCATAATGGATGCTAAGCGGTTGGAACGAGAAATTCACAAAAATCCCTTCGATACCTTTATGGATTTCCACGTCGAAAAGGCTGAATCAGAGAGTATGATCCTCACTTTTGAGAATAAAGGCTCGAAATGGGATAATCCAATGGTACCATGTACGGCGGTGTCCTCTATTCCATGGCCGATTCGGCGATGGAGGCTGCCTGTGCTGTCTGTGGCAAAGCCGTCCTCACACTGGACCTGGGCATGAATTACCTGCGCCCGGCCTTTGCCAATACGGTCATCCGGCCGAAGCCAGGATCATCCATAACGGCCGTACGACGATGGTCGCCCTCTGTGATTTTTACGATAATGACCAGCGCTATTTAGCTCATGGCAAGGGCACCTTCTTTGTGACAGGGGCCTACGTCTTTGAGGGTGAAAGGGGGCATACGGATGAATGAACCAGAAGAAGCAGTGAGCCCGGAAGTGGCAGAACGGCTGCATCGTATGCTGGACAGTATTTATTCGCATACACCTTATCTCCAGAGCATGCCCTGTACGGTAGAAAAGCTCGACGTCGGCCGCGTCCGCATCGGCTTCGATATTAGCCGTCATTCCTGCAATTACCGGGGCATTGCCTCGGGCGGCGTCCTGGCCGCTTTCTGCGATACCCTCATGGGCATGGCCAGCCGGACCCTGGGCTTCCAGGTGACGACGCTGGAAATCAACATGAACTATATCCGCAGTGTCAAAGGCGGCGAGCACATTACCGGCGTGGGCCAGGTCATTCACCACGGCCGGAAGACCATTGTCGTCGAATGTGAATGTTATGATGCCAGCGGTAATATTATCGTAAAAGGGCGGTCGTCTTTTTATATTTTGAAAAAACTCGATTGATAGGATAATCATGTAATTATAGGGAAGGTTGGTTAGTACAAAGATGGATTTTGCTTATAACGACGAACAGAAAGAAATCATCAAGGTTGTCCGCGACCTGGTGGAAAAAGAAATCGTCCCCTACGCTTCGGAAATGGATGAAACGGGAAAGCTCCATGAAGGGCTCCTGGAAAATTGGCAGCCCAGGGCCTGCTGGGCGTCGCCATTCCGGAAGAATTCGGCGGTGCCGGCCTCGACGCCATCACTATCGCCGCTATTTATGAAGAATTAGGCAAAGGCTGTGCCGGCGTCGCTACGACCGTCGCTGCCAATGCCCTGGCCTCGTATCCCGTCATCATTGCCGGTAACGACGACCAGAAGAAACGCTATTTCGATATCATCAATGAAGACAACCTGGCCGCTTTTGCCCTGACTGAACCGGGCACCGGTTCCGATGCCGGTTCCGTTTCGACGCGGGCCATGAAGACCGAAGACGGCAAAGGCTATATCCTCAATGGTACGAAATGCTTCATTACCAACGGCGCCCTGGCCGAAGTCTTCGTCGTCTTCGCCAACACCCGCAAGAGCGGCGGCATCCGCGGCTTGACGGCCTTCATCGTCCGCAAGGGGACGCCGGGCTTCACAGTCGGCAAGGCTGAAAATAAAATGGGCATCCGCGCTTCCAATACGACGGAACTCATCTTCCAGGACTGCTTCGTTCCTGCCGAAGACCGTCTCGGCCGCGAAGGCCATGGCTTCCGCATCGCCATGGATACTTTGGATGCAGCCCGTCCCTTCGTCGGTGCCGTTTCCGTCGGCATTGCCGAAGCCGCTTTCCGTGCCTGCTGCGAATATGCCAAGGTCCGCGTACAGTTCGGCAAACCCATCGCTTCCTTTGAAATGGTCCAGGCCATGATTGCCGATATGGCCATGAAAGTCGAAGGAGCCCGCCTCCTGGTCCACCGCGCCTGCTGGATGAAAGACCAGGGTATGGACTTCAGCCGTGAAGCAGCCATTGCCAAGTGCAACGCGTCCGACGTGGCCATGCAGGTCACGACCGATGCAGTCCAGGTCATGGGCGGCTATGGCTATATCAAGGAATACCCTGTCGAAAAATACATGCGTGACGCCAAAATCATGCAGATTTACGAAGGCACCAACCAAATTCAGCGGTTGGTTATTGCAAATAAGACACTTTACTGATACAATATATAACAAACCCATAGAGGGATTTATGGCAATGATAAAGAGGGGATGGAACTGACTCCGCCTACAGGGAATCGAGGCCGCAGATTGAGAGCCTCGTGCCGGATGTTCCATGCGTTCACTTTAGAGCCTCCTGCTGAACGGAGTAGGCAGGACGGGGGTTCCCGTTACAGGACAATCGAGAATCAAGTAGGGTGGTACCGCGAATGAGACTTTCGCCCCTTAGGGGGCGGGAGTCTATTTTTTTGTACTTGCCAGTAGGAGGAAGAAAGTATGATCAGTGATAAGATCGAGGCCATCAAAGCGGCCGTCAATGAACAGCTCGCCAAGAGCGAACATCTTCAGGACGTACAGGATATCCGCGTCAAGTTCCTGGGTAAAAAAGGGGAACTGACGGCAATCATGAAGGAAATGAAGAATTTTTCCAAAGAAGAACGGCCTAAAGTCGGCCAGCTCGTCAACACGGCCCGCAATGCCATCGAAGAACAGCTCAAGGCCAAGATGGAAGAAGTCAAGGCCCAGGAATTGGCTACGAAGATCGAATCGGAAAAAATCGACATTACCCTGCCGGGCCGCAAACCGGTCATGGGCCATGAACATCCCCTTCATCAGACCCTGCGCCTCATGGAAGACTCCTTCCTGCGCATGGGCTTCTCCATCGTCGAAGGGACGGATATTGAATCGGACTACTATAACTTCCAGTGCCTGAACTTGCCGGAAGACCATCCGGCCCGGGATATGCAGGACTCCATGTACATTACGGATAACATCCTCCTGCGGACCCATACATCGGGCATGCAGGCCCGGACCTTACAGGCCCACAAGCCTAACGAACCCTTCAAGATCATCGCACCGGGCAAGGTATACCGCTGCGACTACGATGCGACCCATTCGCCGGTCTTCCACCAGATGGAAGGCATGATCATCGACAAGGACATCCGCTTCTCCGACCTCAAGGGCATGCTCGAAGACTTCCTGCGCGACATCTTCGGACCGCAGACGAAAGTCCGCTTCCGCGCCAGCTACTTCCCCTTTACGGAACCGAGCGCCGAAGTCGATATTTCCTGCGTCATGTGCGGCGGCAAGGGCTGCCGTGTCTGCTCCCACACGGCTGGCTGGAAATCCTCGGCTGCGGCATGGTCAATCCCAGCGTCCTGCGCCTGAACGGCTATGACCCGGACGTCGTCACGGGTTTTGCTTCGGCATGGGCGTCGAACGCATTGCCATGCTGAAATACGGCATCGATGATTTGCGCTTGTTCTATGAAAACGATATGCGGTTCTTGAACCAGTTCTAGGAGGGTATGAATAATGAAAAGTTCTTTAACTTGGATGCAGGATTATGTCGACGTCGACATGAACCAGGACATGCAGCATTTGCCGATAAATTGACCATTGCCGGTATCCCTGTCGAACAGGTGGAATACTGGGGGACAGAAGTCAAGAAAGTAAAGACCGGGAAAATCCTTCAGATCGACAAGCACCCCGATGCGGATAAACTCGTCGTCTGCCAGGTAGACATGGGGGATGAACAGCTTCAGATCGTCACGGCTGCGACCAACGTCCGCGTCGGCCAGATCGTCCCCGTCGCCGTCCACGGCGCTCATCTGCCGGGCGGCACCAAGATCAAGCGCTCGAAGCTGCGCGGCGTCTTGTCCAACGGCATGTTCTGCTCGGCCCACGAATTCGGCTTCGACGACAGTCTGCTCTTGCCGGAAGAACGGGAAGGCATTTGGATTCTGCCGCCCGATACGCCCCTCGGCGTCGATGCGGCCGACTATCTCCAGGTCCGCGACGTCGTCTATGAATATGAACTGACGGCCAATCGCGCCGACTGCTTCTCCATGGTCGGCCTGTCCCGTGAATTCGCCGTCCTCAGCGGCAAAGAAGCCCGTTACCCGGATATTTCCGTCAAAGAATGTGACACGCCCATCGACGGCAAGGTCAAAGTATCCATTGACGATGAAGAACTGTGCAGCCGCTATGCCGCCCGCCTGCTCCTGAACGTCAAGATCGGCAAGTCGCCTATGTGGATGCAGCAGCGCCTGCGCAAGTCCGGCGTCCGTCCCATCAACAACGTCGTCGACGCTACCAACTACACCATGATCGAACTGGGCATCCCACTCCATGCCTATGACTACGATAAAGTCGCCGGCCATCACCTCATCGCCCGCCGGGCCAAAGCCGATGAAGCCTTGAAGACTCTGGACGATGTAGACCGCAAATTGACCGACAACATGCTGGTCATCGCCGATGAAGAAAAAGCCTGCTGCGTCGCCGGCATCATGGGCGGCATGGATACGGAAGTCACGGACCAGACGACGTCGGTCATCCTCGAATGTGCTTCCTTCAAAGGCTCCAACATCCGTCATACGGGCCGTATGCTCGGCCTGCGTTCCGAAGCTTCCGGCCGTTTTGAACGAGGCCTCGATTCGGACAGTTGCATCAAATCCATCGACGCTGTGCCCAGCTCCTCCAGGAAATGGGCGCCTGCGACGTAGCCCAAGCGTCGTCGATGTCTATCCGAAACCGCAGGCTACGACGCGCATCGCCTTTACGGCGGCTCAGGTCAACAAATTCCTGGGCACGGAAATCCCGGAAGCGACATGGTCCATATCCTGGAAACGCTGCAGTTCGGCATTGAAAAAGACGGCGATACCTTGACGGCCGTCGTTCCCAGTTATCGCGGCGACTGCACGGAAATGCCGGACATCGCCGAAGAAGTAGCCCGCGTCTACGGTTATGAAAACATCCCGTCTACGCGCCCGGCCGCTCCCATTTCCAAAGGCGAAGCGGCTTCCACCACGACGTAGGCGAAAAGATTTCGTCCATCCTCAGCAGCAGCGGCCTCAACGAAACGGTCACGTTCAGCTTCATGCATCCGGATCAGCTGAAGAAACTCCTCTTCAAGGACGGCGACGCCGTATACAATGCCGTACCCATCCTCAACCCGATTACGGAAGACTTCCCGCTCATGCGGACGACGCTGGTACCGACCTTGATGGATGTCCTGGTCCGCAACCAGGCCGTCAAGAATCCGTCTGTCGGCATCTACGAAATCGCACCGGTCTATCGGCCGAAACAGCTGCCCCTGACGGAACTGCCGGAACAGGAATTCTACGTCAGCGGCCTCCTCTACGGCCAGCGCACGCCTGCTGAATGGCCGGCCAAAGCGGAAAATTATGACTTCTATGACGTCAAGGGCCTCGTCGAAGCCGTCCTCCAGGGACTGGGCATCCAGGCAGACCTGGAAGTCTCCGACTGGGCGCCGCTCCATCCGGGCAAGGCTGCCCGCTACGTCAAAGACGGCAAGGTCCTCTGCGACTTCGGCGAACTCCACCCCAAGGCTATCGACAATTACGATGTCGCCGGCCCGGTCTATGTCTTTGAAATGCATATGGACGCTATCCTGCCCTTGGTCAACCTTCTGCCGGATTACCATAAAGTCGCCAAGTTCCCGGCATCGAGCCGCGACCTGGCCTTCCTGGCACCGCTGGCTACGGCCAATGCCGACATCGTCAGCGTCATCCAAGAAGACGGCGGCGACAACCTGGAAGCCGTCCACCTCTTCGACATGTACACGGGCAAACAGGTACCGCAAGGCTACAAGAGCCTGGCCTATTCCTTAGTCTTCCGTTCCGAAGAAGGGACCCTGACCGACGCCGACATCCAGGCCCCGGTCGACGCCATCGTCAAAGACTGAAAGAAAAATTCGGCTGCGAATTGCGGTAGGGAGTGATTAGTTTGTAGTACAGAGTTTGTAGTTTGTAGAAGATGGCCTTTAATTTTTAACCATTTCACTGCAAACTAAAAACTACAAACTTAAAACTCAAAAAGGCGCTGTCTTTATGCGACAGCGCCTTTACCCATATTGTAAAAAAGTAAAGTTGTGGTATGATGTAGAGCGTAATATGGTATTTTAGAGATATTCAGGCTCTACCGGCCATAAGGAGGACATACTTAGAATGAACGTAACAGTGAATGAAGTAGACCAGCACAAAGTAACCCTGCACATTGAAGTGCCTGCTAAAGACGCTTCCAAACAGGCAGCAGCAGCTTGCAAGAACTTGGCAAGCCGTGTCAATATCCCGGGCTTCCGCAAGGGGAAAGCACCGCGCATGGTACTGGAAAGCTTCTTGGGCAAAGATGCTGTCAAACAGGAAGTTTTTGAAGCTATTGCCAATAAAGCCTACAGCGACGCCCTCGACCAGGAAGGCATCGTTCCTGTAACTGAACCGGAATTGAACGTCATTACCGACGAAAAAGGCAAAGACGTCGTATTTGAAGCTACGGTCACCAAGAAACCGGAAGTCAAACTCGGCGAATACAAAGGCATTACCGTTGCCAAAGACAAAGTTGATGTAACCGACGAAGACGTAGCCAAAGAACTGGCTAACCTCCAGAAACAGCATGCGAAACTCGTCGTAGCTCCGGAAGGCACGGAAATCGCAAAAGATGACTTCGCTGTCATCGATTTCAAAGGCACTGTCGACGGCGTCGCATTCGAAGGCGGCGAAGGCAAATCCTATCCGCTCCAGATCGGCTCCGGCAGCTTCATCCCGGGCTTTGAAGATCAGCTCATCGGCTGCAAAGCTGGCGACGAAAAAGACGTCAAAGTCACCTTCCCGGAAGATTACTTTGAAAAATCCCTGGCTGGCAAAGAAGCTGTCTTCGCCGTTAAAGTCAACGACGTAAAACGCAGCGAACTCCCGGCCATCGACGATGAATTCGCTAAAGAAGCCGGCAAATTCGACAGCGTCGACGATCTCAAAGCCGACATCCGCAAACGCCTCGAATCGAAAGCATCCTTCCAGGCTTTGGAAAAATTCAACTCTGAAGTCCTGAAGACGGCTGTCAACAATGCCGAAGTCGATATCCCGCAGGTCATGATCGACGACAAATCGACCAGATGATCGAAGAACTGGCCATGAAACTGGAAACACAGCGCATGAGCCTCGACGATTATCTCAAATACATGAACCAGGATATGGACAAACTCAAAGAACATTACGCTGAACCGGCTAAAGAAAACGTAAAGATGGACCTCGTCCTCGAAGCTATCGCCAAAGCTGAAAACATCGAAGTCAAAGACATCGATCTCCAGGCTGAAATCATCACGATGGCTCAGAACTTCGGTGCCGATCCGAAAGAAGTCTACAAGATCATTTTGAAAGAACATCGCGTTCCCATGCTCGTACAGTCTGTCGGCCGTAAAAAAGCAGCCAGCTTCATCCTGAAAAATGCCGTCGACCCGAACGAAGACAAAAAAGAAGAAGCTAAAGCTGAAGACGCAAAGGCTGAAGACTAATCCCGGAAACGCATTCTCCGGAGGTGTTAGTTTTGACAAATATGTATGTACCATCGTCGTCGAACAGACGGCACAAGGGGAACGGAGCTATGATATCTATTCCCGCCTGTTGAAAGACCGCATCGTCTTCCTCGGCGGCCCGATTGATGATACCGTTGCCAACAGCATCATCGCCCAGCTCCTTTTCCTGGAAGCAGAAAATCCTGACAAGGATATCCACTTATATATCAACAGCCCTGGCGGCGTCGTCACGGCAGCATGGCCATCTACGATACCATGCAGTACATCAAGCCGGACGTCTCGACGATCTGCGTCGGTTCCGCTGCCAGCATGCGTCGGTACTCCTGACGGCCGGTGCCAAGGGCAAACGCTTCGCCCTGCCGCATTCCCAGGTCATGATCCACCAGCCTCTCGGCGGTGTCCAGGGCCAGGCTACGGAAATCGAAATCCATGCCCGCGAAATCCTGCGCATGCGCAAGGAATTGAACGGTATCTTGTCTGAACACACAGGACAGCCCATTGACGTCATCCAGAAGGATACGGAACGGGATAATTTTATGACTGCCGAAGAAGCCAAGGAATACGGCCTCATCGATGAAATCCTGACCCGTCCGCTGCCGGATGAAACGAAATAGGACAGGAGGAAGACAAGATGAACGATAGGAATGATGAACCGCGTTGCAGTTTCTGCGGCCGGCCCCAGAGCGAAGTACAGAAGCTCATTGCCGGCCCGGGCGTCTATATCTGCGACGAATGTGTTGCCGTAGCGCAGCACATCATGGAAGAAGAAAAGGCGGAAGAAACGCCGGACTTCCAGCTCAAGGACCTGCCGACGCCGCATGAAATCAAGGCTACCCTTGATGAATACGTCATCGGCCAGGAAGCAGCCAAGAAGACCCTTTCCGTTGCAGTGTACAACCACTACAAGCGGCTCCAGACCAATTTCAGCGCCTCTGATGATGATGTAGAGCTCCAGAAGTCGAATATCGTCATGGTCGGCCCGACTGGGAGCGGCAAGACCCTCCTGGCCCAGACCCTGGCCCGCCTCCTCGATGTGCCCTTTGCCATCGCCGATGCGACGAGCCTGACCGAAGCCGGCTATGTCGGCGAAGACGTCGAAAACTGCCTGCTCAAGCTCATCCAGGCCGCTGATTACGATATTGCCAAAGCTGAACGGGGCATCATCTACATCGACGAAATCGATAAGATTGCCCGCAAATCGGAAAACCCGTCCATTACCCGTGACGTTTCCGGTGAAGGCGTCCAGCAGGCCTTGTTGAAGATCCTCGAAGGGACCGTTGCCGGCGTTCCGCCTCAGGGCGGCCGCAAGCATCCCCACCAGGAAATGCTCCAGATCGACACGACGAACATCCTGTTCATCTGCGGCGGCGCTTTCGATGGCATCGACAAGACCATCCTCAACCGTACGACGGACAAGAATATGGGTTTCGGTGCGGACATCCACTCCAAGTCCGAACACTCCATGGAATCGCTCCTCAAGGAAATCATCCCGACGGACCTCCAGAAGTTCGGCCTCATCCCGGAATTGATCGGCCGCCTGCCCGTATTGGTTACTCTCAATCCTCTCGATGAAGATGCGATGGTACACATCCTGACAGAACCGAAGAACGCCCTGGTCAAACAGTATCAGAAGATGCTGTCCATGGACGACGTAGATCTCGAATTTACGCCGGAAGCTCTCCAGGCCATTGCCAAGGAAGCGCTGCGGCGCAATACCGGTGCCCGCGGGCTTCGCTCCATCATCGAACGGATCATGCTCGATGTCATGTTTGATGTACCGAGCCGCGACGACGTAGCCAAGTGCATCGTCACGGAAAAATGCGTCAAAGAAGGCGCTGAGCCCGACCTCGTATTGAAAGAGGCAAAATGATATAATGTACAATAAAACTCATTTCTTAAACCGGAAATGAGTTTTATTTTTCCATAGAAGAAGGTGAAGTGTATGAACGAAAACGTTGTGCTCAACGAACAAGATATCCTGGCCCTGCCTTTTGTCCCGCTCCGGGGCATCGTCGTCTATCCGAAGCTGGTCAGCCACATCGACATCGGCCGCGATACGTCCCTGGCTGCCGTCGACTACGCCATGGAACACGACCGGCAGCTCCTGGTAGCGACCCAGTCGATGAAAACGAAGACAATCCGGGTTTTGACGATGTCTATACCATCGGCTGCCTGGTCAAGATCGAACAGCTCCTGCGCATGCCTGGCGGCCTGGTCCGCATCCTGGTCAACGGCATTTCCCGCGTCCGCATGCAGGGCTTTTCCCAGAAAGCCGATTACCTCGAAGGGGCTGCCGTCAAAGTGGCTGAAATCAGCCGCAACGAAGTCGAAGAAGAAGCCCTGCGCCGGGTCGTCCTCAAGCGGCTCCTGGACTGGCTGGGCAATCTCCGCGACGGCGAAGAAGCCAGCGAAAATGCCAAGAACATCGACGAACCGGGCGTCCTGGCTGACTTCGCTGCGTCCCAGCTGCCCTTGCGCCTGGTCATCCGCCAGCAGCTCCTGGAAACGGCTGACGTCGAAGCCCGTCTGCGCCGCATTGCGTCGCTCTTGGATACGGAAGTCGACATTGCCAACCTGGAATCGAAGCTGAACATGGAAGTCCGCGGCAAGATGGACCAGCAGCAGAAAGAATACTACCTGCGGGAAAAGATCAAGGCCATCCATGAAGAATTGGGCGACAAAGTCGACAAGGACACGGAAGTCCAGGAACTCCGCGACCAGATCAAGAAGATGAAGCTCGACGAAGACATCGAAAAGGCCCTGCTCAAGGAAGTGGACCGCCTCGACTCCATGCCGCCCATGATGGCGGAATCGGCCATCATCCGCACCTACCTCGACTGGGCCATGGCCCTTCCCTGGAAGAAGGAAACCAAGGACCGCCTGGACCTCAACGAAGCGCAGAAAGTCCTCGATGAAGACCATTACGGCCTGAAGAAGGTCAAAGACCGCATCATCGAATATTTAGCGGTCAAACAGCTGACGCACAGCCTGAAAGGGCCGATTCTCTGTTTTGTCGGTCCTCCGGGCACGGGCAAGACGAGTATCGCCAAATCCATCGCCCGGGCCATGAACCGCAAGTACGTCCGCGTATCCCTGGGCGGCGTCCGCGATGAAGCTGAAATCCGCGGCCATCGCCGGACTTACATCGGTGCCCTGCCGGGCCGTATCCTGGCCGGTATGAAACAGGCCGGCGTCAAGAACCCGGTCTTCCTCCTCGACGAAATAGACAAGATGACGTCCGACATGCGCGGCGACCCGTCGTCGGCACTGCTGGAAGTCCTCGACCCGGAACAGAACAATACTTTCAGTGACCATTTCCTGGAACTGCCCTTCGACTTGTCGAAAGTCTTCTGGATCACGACGGCCAACGTCCTCGGCGATATTCCCCGGCCCCTCATGGACCGCATGGAAATCATCGACTTCACGAGTTATACAGAAGAAGAGAAGGTCCAGATCGCCAAGCGCTATCTGGTGCCGAAACAGATCAAAGAAAATGGCCTTAAACCGAGTCAGGCCAAGTTCTCCGACGCCGTCCTGCGCCATATCATCGAAGGCTATACGCGCGAATCGGGCGTCCGCAGCCTGGAAAAGACCATCGGTACGGTCTGCCGCCGTATCGGCAAATCCCTGCTCATGAACGACGAAGTACCGCTCAGCGTCTCCGTCAAGAACCTGGAAAAACTGCTCGGTCCGGTCAAATTCCTGCCGGAAACGGTCCACAAAGACGACGAAGTCGGCATCGTCACCGGTATGGCCTGGACCCAGGTCGGCGGTGAAGTCCTGGAAACGGAAGCCGTTGCCGTCAAGGGCAAGGGCCGCCTGCTGCTCACGGGCCAGCTCGGCGACGTCATGAAGGAATCGGCTGAAGCGGCGTGACCTACGTCCGCAGCCGGGCCGATGTCCTGGGCATCGATGCCGATTTCTACGCCAACATGGACTTACACATCCACCTGCCCGAAGGAGCCATCCCTAAAGACGGTCCGTCGGCAGGCATCACCATGGCCACGGCCATTACGTCGGCCCTGACGGGCAAAGCCGTCCGCCACGATGTAGCCATGACCGGTGAAATCACGTTGCGCGGGACGGTCCTGCCCGTAGGGGGCATCAAGGAAAAAGTCATCGCCGCTCACCGGGCAGGCATCAAGAAGATCCTCTTGCCTGAAGAAAACAAGCGCGACATGGACGAAGTGCCGCAGTCGGTCAAAAAAGACGTCAAATTCGTCTTCGTTCACCATATGGATGAAGTGCTGGCTCAGGCACTGGTGAAGTCCTGATGCTTCGTATGATATCATCAAGGCGGCCTATGCCACGACGGCGGTCCGCCGCGACCAGTACCCCGAAGGGAACGTGCCGGAAGTCGCCTTCCTCGGCCGTTCCAACGTCGGCAAGTCGAGCCTGATTAATTCCCTGTGCAACCACCGCGGCCTGGCCCGTGTCAGCGGCGCACCGGGGAAGACACAGACTATCAACTACTTCAGCGCAGCCCTGCGGCGGCGCGATGAAGAAGAAGGGGAGCAGCGCCTGCCGTTCTACTTAGTCGACCTGCCGGGCTATGGCTTTGCCAAGACTGGCGGCAGGAACCGCGACATGTGGAGTGCCTTCATTGGCGAATACGTCACGCAGTCGCCGAACCTCTGCGTCCTCTGCCTGCTTGTCGACCTGCGCCATCCCGGCCTGGCCATCGACCAGCAGGCCTATGACTGGCTGGCCAGCGCCGGCGTCCCCCTGCAGATCGTAGGGACCAAGGCGGACAAGCTCAAGGCCAATGAAAAGAACCGCAACCTGGCCCAGCTCAACAAACTCTTCCCGTCAGACCGGCCGACCCTGGCCTACTCGTCGCTAAAACGCGACGGCTTCGGCCCCCTGGCCAAGAACCTCTTTGAACGGGTGCTGGCCGTCAGCAGGTAGCAGTTAGCCGCTAGCCACGAACCACGAACCCCTAACTGCTAATCCCCTAAAAAGGGGCTGTCTTCAAAGGACAGCCCCTTTTTGCTCCTTTTATAGCGAACGATGTTTCTAGTTGGCTTCATTAAGCGAAAGTGGTATAATGAATTTGATTTACATCGGCCAGATGGGAGGTTGTATAATCATGGCAGTAGTTTCGATTGACAGTGATGCTGATTTTTCTGTGAAAGTCCTTCACCAGCCGGGCATTGTCATCGCAGACTTCTGGGCTCCCTGGTGCGAACCGTGCAAGATGGTTCATTCGGAAATCAGCCAGGCAGCCGCGAATTTTGGCGATGCTGTGAAAGTAGTACGCATCAATGTCGATACGATGCGGAATATTGCCGAAAAATATGAAATCATGGCGGTTCCGACATTATTGTTCTTTAAGGGCGGTAAGCCACTCAAACGCATTATCGGCTATGCCTCGCAGGCGGAAATCAGCAAGTTCCTGGCATCTGTCGTAGCAGAAAACAAGGCTGTCGGTTTTGACAACAAAAATATTGGGATGATATAATTGAATTTAGAAACGAGAGGGACGGGACGACAGTTATTGTCTATTGTCGTTCCTGTATACAATGAACAGCCGAACATTGAGAAATTCTATGAAGAGGCGACGAAAGCCGCAGCGACACTCGATATGGATTATGAAATCATCTTTGTCGACGACGGTTCTAAAGATGCAACGCCCCTCATCCTCAGCCGCTTGACCCAGCAGGATGAGCACGTGCGGGCTTTTATCCTGGCCCGTAACTTCGGCCATCAGCTGGCCATTACCTGCGGCATGGATCATGCCCTTGGCGACGCCGTCATCACCATGGATGGTGACTTGCAGCATCCGCCGTCGATGATTCCCGAATTGGTCCAGAAATGGCGCGAAGGCAACGACGTCGTCCAGACCATACGGGAAGCGACGGACGATGCGGGCTTCCTCAAGCGCATGACGTCGAAATGGTATTATCGTATACTGAATGCCGTATCCCCGGTCCACATCACACCAGGCGGGTCCGACTTCCGCCTCATCGATAAGCGGGTCCTGGAAACATTCAAGCAGTTCCGCGAACACGACCGTTTCATCCGCGGCCTCATCGGGGACATCGGTTACACACAGACTTTTATTCATTTCGTAGCACCCAAGCGTTATGCCGGGAAATCGAAGTTTTCCGTACGCAAGATGCTTCATTTTGCTGGACGGGATCATGGCCTATTCCAAGATTCCCCTGCGGGTTTCCTTTTATATCGGCATGCTGAGCGGTTTGTTGAGCCTGCTCCTGATTTTGCATGTCATCTATTGTAATATAATGGGCGAAGCCGTGCCGGGATGGACGACGACGATGATCGTCGACTGCCTGTTCAGCGGGTTCCAGCTCATTTTTATTGGTGTCATCGGAGAGTATATAGGACGTATATTTGAAGAGGTGAAACATAGGCCTCTGTATTGGCTGCGGGCTGAACTCGGCCAGCATAAAGACAGGTAGGAACGGTGCGTTGTATGGCCTTCGAGACAGAGAGGAGTATTTATGTGGAAAAAAATCAGTAAGTTTGGATATTTGCCGCACTTTTCGTTTTTGCCGCACTGCCGGTGCTGGCAGCTTCTCCGCTGACCATTGGCAGCCGGGGCGATGAAGTCCGTTCGATTCAACAGATTCTTCGCAGTAAAGGCTACCGGGTCAATGTCAACGGCGTTTACACCAATGATACGGCGCGGGCCGTATCGCAGTATCAGAAAGATAAGAAAATCCAGGTCAGCGGTAAGTCGGCGGCTGGACCTATTATCTCCTGACAGGCAATCGTTCCATGCTGCCGCCTAAGCCGGTCATGAAGAGAGGGCAGGGGACGCGCTTCAACAATGGCGCTATCAGCAAATACCGTCATTTCAGCGGCGGCGATGCTTTCGGCAACCAGCTGGTCAATTCGGCATACCAGTATTTGGGCATCCCTTACGTATTTGGCGGCAATACGCCGGCTGAAGGCTTCGACTGCTCAGGCTTTACGAAATATGTCTTTTCCCATAATGGCATCAATCTGCCGCGCCTAGCAGATGAACAATATGAAGTAGGCCAGCGGGTCCGCCGCAGCGAACTCATGCCGGGCGACCTGGTCTTCTTCACGACGTATGAACCGGGTGTATCCCATACGGGCATCTATGTCGGCAATAACAATTTCATCAGTGCCACCAGCAGTGGCGGCATCCGCGTAGACAGCCTCGACAGCGGCTATTGGTCGCCGCGCTATGTCGGTGCTACACGGGTCCGGAGATAGCAAACTGGCTAGGGAACAGTCGTCCTCTAGCCTTTCCTTATACAACCGGGCTGTGAGATAAAAAATAACAAGAAAAGGTTGCCGAACAGGGGGAAATGAGCGTATAATTTTCCCATGTAGAAAGATATTTAGAGGGAGTGTTTACTATATGAAGTACATGACGGGTAATGAAATCCGCAAAGCCTATTTACAGTTCTTTAAGAGCAAGGAGCACTTGATCCTGCACAGTTTTCCGCTCATTCCGGAAAACGACCCCACCTGCTCCTCATCGGCGCCGGCATGGCACCGCTCAAACCATATTTCACGGGTAAGCTCGTACCGCCGTCGTACCGCGTCACGACGAGTCAGAAGTGCATCCGCACTGACGATATCGACAACGTAGGCCGTACGGCCCGTCACCATACGTTCTTTGAAATGCTGGGCAATTTCTCCTTTGGCAACTACTTCAAGAAAGAAGCCATTTCCTGGGCCTGGGAATTCCTGACCAAAGTCCTGGAACTGGATACGGATAAATTGTATGTCACCATCTATCCCGATGACAAAGAAGCCTATGACTACTGGCATAATATGATTGGCCTGGCTGACGAACGGATTTTCAAATTCGACGATAACTTCTGGGAAATCGGCGAAGGCCCGTGCGGTCCGGACAGTGAAATCTTCTATGACCTCGGCCCGGAACGAGGCTGCGGCAAACCGACGTGTACCGTCGGCTGCGACTGCGACCGCTACCTGGAAATCTGGAACCTCGTCTTCACCCAGTACAACCGCACTAAAGACGGCAAGTACGAACCGCTGGCCAAGAAGAACATCGATACGGGCTGCGGTCTGGAACGACTGGCTTCGGTCATCCAGCAGAAAGAATCGAACTTTGAAACGGACCTCATCTTCCCAATCATCGAAAAAGTCATCGCCATTTCCGGCGGCGACTACAATGACCCCCGTCAGAAGATGGCCATGAAGGTCATTGCTGACCATATCCGCGCCATTACCTTCATGATTTCCGATGGCATCCTGCCGTCCAATGAAGGCCGCGGCTACGTCTTGCGCCGTATCCTGCGCCGTGCCGTCCGCTTCGGCCGCCTCCTGGGCATCAAGGACCTCTTCCTGGCAGGTCTCGTCGATACGGTATTGGACATCCTCGGCGATGAATATCCGGAAACGCGGGAACACGAAGCCCTCATCAAACAGATTATCAATACAGAAGAAAAACAGTTCAGCGCTACCCTGGCACAGGGCATGGAACTGCTCAACGATATGATGGCCCATGTGGGCGACGACAAAGTCCTCACTGGCGCTGAAGTCTTCAAACTCTACGATACGTATGGCTTCCCCATGGAACTGACCGAAGAAATCGCCGGCGAACAGGGCTTCAAAGTCGATAAAGACGCTTCCAGGAAGCCATGAAGGAACAGCAGGAACGGGCCCGCGCTGCCCATACCAAAGTATCGGCCAAAGTCGCTACGCCGGATACGACCAAGCTGGACCAGTCGAAACTGGTCAACGACGAAACGGCTGTCAAAGCGACGATTGCCATGCTCGGCAAGGAAGGCGTCGAAATCAGCGAAGCCCGCGACGGCCAGGAAGTGACGATCATCCTCGACGACAACCCCTTCCATGCCGAAGGCGGCGGTCAGCTCAGCGATACAGGCGTCCTCTGTGCTGCTGAAGGCAAGGCACAGGTCACTGATGCCCAGGCTCTGCCAATGGCCTGGTATACCTCATCGCTGAAATCACTGAAGGCGTCCTCCGCACGGGCGATGCCGTCGATATCGCTGTCGACAAGCAGCGTCATATGAACCTGGCCCGCAACCATACGGCAACACACCTCTTGCAGGCTGCCCTGCGCAAAGTCCTGGGTAATCACGTCAACCAGGCCGGCTCGCTGGTCACACCGGACCACCTGCGTTTCGACTTCACCCATTTCTCGCCGGTCACGCAGGATGAACTGGATAAGATCGAAGCCCTGGTCAACGAAGAAATCCTCAAGCCGTCCCCGTCACCATCGAAGAAATGGCCCTCGATGCGGCCAAAGAAAAGGGCGCTATGGCCTTGTTCGGTGAAAAATACGGCGATATCGTCCGCGTCGTCTCCGTCGACGACTTCAGCTGCGAACTCTGCGGCGGCTCTCATGTGGCCAACACGTCGGTCATCGGTACGTTCCGCATTACCAGCGAAACCGGGACTGGCTCCGGCGTCCGCCGTATCGAAGCCGTTACCGGTCCAGCTGCCCTCAAGCTGGCTAAGGATGAATCGCAGGAACTGCAGCAGCTGGCAGGCCTCTTGAAAGGCAAGGTCAGCGATGCGCCGGCCAAACTGGAAGCTCTCCTGGCCCAGCTCAAGGATACGGAAAAAGAATTGGCTCAGCTCAAGAAAGACGCAGCCCTGTCCGATATGGACAGCATCCTGGCAGCTAAAGAAGATATCGGCGGCGTTCCTGTCGTCGCAGCCGTCACTCAGGCTGATTCTATGGATAACCTGCGCGACCTGGCTGATACGGTCCTCGACAAGCTCGGCAGCGGCGTCGTCCTCTTGGGGATGACCAATGGCGATAAAGTCAACTTCGTCTGCAAAGTCGCCAAGAGCGATACCAAGAAAGGCCTCCATGCCGGCAAGATCATCAAAGCTGCTGCTCAGGCAGCTGGCGGCAATGGCGGCGGCCGTCCCGATATGGCCCAGGCCGGCGGCAAGGAACCGGAAAAATTGGGCGATGCTCTTAAAGCCGGTGCCGCAGCCGTACGCGATATGTTAGCATAAATTTTGGCAGTCATGCCAGTTGAATAAAAAGGATGTGAGTGAACATGGCAGTAAGCGACGAAACGATGATTATGCAAAACCGAAGTGAAGAACAGACCGTTGCATCCATGATTCTGGAAGATGTATATCACGCATTGGAAGAAAAAGGATACAACCCGATTAATCAGATCGTAGGCTATCTCCTGTCCGGTGACCCGACGTATATCACGAGCCACAACAATGCTCGCAGCAATATCCGGCGCATCGAACGAGATGAACTCATCGAAGAATTAGTCCGTTCGTACGTCAAACAGCACAACTTATAGGAGACATATGAGAATTTTAGGACTCGATGTCGGTTCCAAGACCATCGGTGTCGCCTGCAGCGATGCCTTGCTGATTACGGCCCAGGGCGTAGAAACGATCCGCCGTAAATCCGATGAAGCAGACTTTGCCCGTCTGCGCGAACTGATCAAAGAAAAAGAAGTACACCGCATCGTCGTAGGCAAGCCGCGTCATATGAACGGTGACTACAGCGATAATATGAAAAAATCGAAGAATTCGTCGAACGATTCCAGCAAACCGTCCCGGATATAGACATTGTCTATTGGGATGAACGCCTGACGACCGTTATGGCCCAGAATGTATTAAAGGAAGGCAATGTGCGGCGCGAAAAGCGCAAGCAGTTTGTCGATAAAATGGCAGCAATCCTTATTTTACAGAATTATTTAGACGCTCATGCTCATTAAGGAGGACTACTATGTCGGAAGAAATGAACAACGAATTGGAAGAAGTCATCATCGTGACCGCTACGGATGACCAAGGCAATGAAGTGGAATATCAGGAAGTACAGCGCCTCGACCTCGATGGTAAAGTATTCGCCCTGCTCGTCGAAGTCACGGAAGACGAAGAAGGCGGCGATGCCATCATCGCCCGCGTCGACCAGGAAGACGGCGAAGACGTCTACGTCGCACCGACGGACGAAGAGTTCGACGCAGCCAATGCAAAATTCGATGAACTCTTAGATGAATAAGTGATTGAAGAGAGCGTCACAGGAAGGCTTCTGTCGTCATGTGATGCTCCTTTCTTTATTGTTTGTAGTATGGAGTTTGTAGTTTGTAGAAGTTGGCTTTAAATTTTTTGACATTTGCTGCACACTAAAAACTACAAACTTAAAACTCCAAAAGAGGCTGTCTTAATGCGACAGCCTCTTTTATCATAAGGAGGCCCCATGGATTTACCGTCGATACAGCAGCTGCGGAATTTCGTCATTTACGGGAAGTATGGAAATTTCACGACGGCTGCCAATGCCGCCAACATTACCCAGTCGGCTTTCAGTGCGCAGATGAAGAAACTGGAAGACCTCGTCGGCGTCCGCCTCATCGAGCGCTCGAACAGGGGAAGTCACTTGACGCCGGCTGGCAAGATGTTCTACACGAAAATAGCCCGCATTTTAGGTGAATTAGAAGAAGCCATGAGCGAACTGCCAGGGCGGACGGGGAAGACCCAGCCCCTGTCGGTGGGAATCATGCTGTCCTTAGGCGACGTCCACATGAACCGCCACCTCGCTTATTTCCAGGAGCACCACAGCGGCGCTTCTTTCCGGGTCTACAACCTGGAAGTCCGGGAGATGATCCAATGGCTGAAAGACGATAAACTGGATATCGTGTCCCTCTTTTATCTGCCGGCACTGCACCTGGAAGACTACGAGAAGGTCTTTTTTGGCATCGAGAACCTCGTCTATTACGGGCCGAACCTGGATCTGCCGGAACATGCCGTGACGCCTCAATACGTGGCATCCCAGCCGTTGGCGCAATATTCGCCGCAATACGAAATGAATAACTACATCAATCACTATTTCACGGCCCATCCTGTCCGCCTCAGGAGACGCAGGCCTGGTTCTCCACGCCCTATGCCATGATGAACTATTGCCAGCAGAACCGCATCGGAGCTATCCTGCCGGAACGATTCCTACAGGCCATGGGCATCACCCAGGACTACTGTGAATTGGAACCGCCGCTGCGCCTGCCCTGTTATCTGGTCTATAAGAAGGATAATCCCAAGTACGCGACGATACAGGTCTTCGTCGACTATATCCGCCGCGTGTATCATATCAAAAAATAATGATAAAGGTACCTGCCATCGTAAAAAACGATGACAGGTATCTTTTTTTTGCGTTATACAAGCGGGGAGAGAAGGTGTAGAATCTAGCTTGCAAATACGAAAGGAGCAGTGAATACAGAATGTCGAATCAATCACTTTGGAACAAAGACTTCCTTCTCGACACAGGTATCAATTTTGTAGTCTATCTCATTTATTATTTATTGATGGTTATCATCGCCGTCGTCGCCAAAGACCAGCTGCATGCTTCTCTCGGTGAAGCCGGCCTGGCTTCGGGCATCTTCATCGTCGGCACTTTGCTGGCCCGCTTGCAGTTCGGCAAAGCCATTGAATTGTATGGCCGCCGCAAATCGTTATATGGCGGGATCATCCTTTATTTTGTAACGACGTTATTATATTTTATATCCCCAATCTCGCTATTCTCTTTGCTATCCGCTTCCTCAACGGCATGGCCTATGGCATCGTCTCGACAGCGACGAACACGATTGTCGCTTCCTGTATTCCTGCCGATAAGCGGGGTGAAGGCATCAACTACTACGGCCTGAGCACCAGCCTGGCCGCTGCCGTCGGACCTTTCCTGGGCATGTTCCTCATCGTCGTCACGAACTTCACCTTTATCATCACCCTCTGCGCCGTCCTCGTCGGCTTGTGCATGATTGGCTGCATCGCCCTCCACATCGACGAAATTACCCTCACGTCTGAACAGGTGGCCAAGATGAAAGCCATGAGCCTCGACAATTACGTCGAATATCGCGTCATGGTCATCTCCATCATCGGTTTCTTCATGGGCTTCGCTTATTCCAGCTCCTGACCTTCCTGGCTGCTTATGCCCGTGAAATCAACCTGGTCCAGGCCGGCACGTTCTTCTTCGTTGTCTATGCCGTCGTCATCACCATCACCCGTCCGATGACGGGCGTCATCTTCGACCATAAAGGCGAAAATTACGTCCTCTATCCCTGCTACATCTGCCTGGCCATCGGCTTGTTCCTCCTCAGCATCACCGGTGCTTCGTGGCAGCTTCTCTTATCGGGCGTCTTCGTCGGCCTCGGTTATGGCACGTTCATGTCCAACGGTCAGGCAGTCTGCATCAAACTGACGCCGTCGTACCGCATCAGCGTCGCCCTGTCGACGTACTTCGTCGCCCTCGACCTTGGCATCGGCGTAGGCCCGTATGTCCTCGGCAGCCTCCACGGCCTGCTCACGTTCCCCCAGCTCTATGCCGTCGCTGCTATCGTAGCCATTGCCTGCTTTGCCATGTACTACATTTTCTACGGACGCAAGATTAACCTCATCAACCGGGCCGTCCGCATCTACATCCACGCATAATACGTAATTACAATAGATCCTATCCCCAGATTCGAGGGCTTGTCGTACGAGACAAGCCTCTTCACGTTGTTAGCCCCTAGCCACGAACCACTTTTTTCAGTTATAATGGATAGAAAAAGGGGGGGAGAGATGATAAACATCAAGACGAAAATCCTGGCCGGACTGGCCTGTATCTGTCTGATACTGACGGCCTTTTTCTGGCCTGGCAAAGAAGAAGATGCCTATAGTTCCGACGTTGTCAGGGAAGCGGAAGACGTGAGCGAGCGGGAAACGGAAATGCTGGCACCTGATGAGGTCCTGCAGGCTCCCGATGGAAGGGACATACGCTTGCAGGCCCTGTATAACCAAAAGCCGGTCTGTCTCTTTTTCTGGGCATCCTGGAGCAGCTACAGCCTGCGCCAGCTGGCCATCCTGGAAAAGGCCTGTGCCCAGTACGGCCAGGATGTCTATTTCGTGACCATCCCCGTCGGACCGGATACAGCAGATAGCCGGGCCTATATCCACCAGCAGGGATATGCCCTGCCCGTATACAGCACACAGAAACAGATGCTCCATGACTATGGCGTCCATCAGGTACCGCAGCTTATCTTCATCGCCTGCGGCGGCCAGATGACGCGCCCCTTTAATACCGTATTGAATGAGCGCCAGGTGACATACGAAATCAAAAAAATGCTGAAATAATTTTCCCATACCCCTTGCCAAATAGGGAAAAGTAAGTTATAATAAACAAGTCGCACAGAGAAGTACAAAATATGGGCGGTTAGCTCAGTTGGTTAGAGTATCTCGTTGACATCGAGGGGGTCGATGGTTCGAATCCATTATCGCCCACCATATTGTGTGAAAAAAGGACTTGTCATATGATGACAAGTCCTTTTTCTATCAAAACTTCCCTTCATCGTACAGTTTGATTTTCCAGTTCAAGTGCTGCAGGGCTTCCTGGATATCTTTTTGACGGCTTTCCAGGTGGTCCCGTTCGTCAACCAGGATTTGACGGCGTGCTGCGCGGGTCGCATCGCCTTGCTGGAAGAGTTCCATGTATCGCGACAGGCCGTCGATGGAAACGCTGGCAGCGCGCATACATTTGATGAAGGCGATGGTGTCGCAGTTTTCCTCGGTATAATCGCGGACGCCGTTCTTATCGCGCGGGACATGGCGGATGAGTCCGATTTTTTCGTAGTAGCGCAGCGTGTCCGGCGAAAGATGGAACTTTTCACTGACATCTTTTATCTTCAAAGCAATCCCTCCTTGCCTTTATTATACTGGCTGGAGTGGAGTTCAAGTCAATAGGGGGAAAAATATTTAAAAATAGACTTGCCAAAATAGGAGAAGTAAGTTATAATAAATGAGTCGCACAAAGAAATACGAAATATGGGCGGTTAGCTCAGTTGGTTAGAGTATCTCGTTGACATCGAGGGGTCGATGGTTCGAATCCATTACCGCCCACCATATTGTGTGTGAAAAAGAGCTGCCTTTATAGACAGCTCTTTTTTTGTGGCTAGTGGCTAGTTGTTCGTGGCTAGTACTTAGTGCTTTTACGAGCCACGAACACGAACCACTATCATATTCTATTCCTAAAAGTTATTGGTAAAAGTTTCACAAATGTAGTATTCTGTACATGTGATTCGGGTTGGACGGAATCTTTTGGGATCCGTACCGTAAAAATCCGGGTCAACTATTATCATAATTTCATAGCATATCGCTTGGATCGAAAGACCGGGACGAATTCTTGTTAAACGTAGGCTTTTTACGCGCATTCCCGGGAGGAGTG
>ENA-OUNI01000314-OUNI01000314.1-human-gut-metagenome-genome-assembly--contig:-NODE-314-length-22671-cov-3.909466_pt1 | contig 22671 bp, 23 predicted proteins | sample MGYA00242499_ERZ504580 | MGnify/ENA primary metagenome ERZ504580 (study PRJEB26092, sample SAMD00036315) | human gut metagenome | host: Homo sapiens | study: EMG produced TPA metagenomics assembly of... | reverse complement strand
AATACATTAAGTCCTGTTTCTTCATCATAAACTCTGTCAACTTTTCCATCAATTACCGTAAATAACGAGCTTCGCAAGTTGCAACTTACAACAGCTCTGTTCAGATGTCCTCCAAACACCTCGCCCTTCTGATTTCCGGCACTCATATGAAGATGTGCATAATATTCTCCATCCATTGTATTGATTGTACCTGTCAGCGATGTTATTTCATAATAGCCTTTAAAACTGTTTGAATAATATTTCTTCTCATCTGTCTTGTATACTCCGACTGTGAAATCATTGATAGCTCCAAGAGCATTAATACTGGCAAGCTTTATATTCTCAGTTATGGCAATTGCTTTCAGTTGCTCCAAAATCTCCTCCCCTTTGTCAATTCTCGCTATTATTATATTATCAAATTTTCTGTATTCCATTATGTTTCCTCCGTAACTTTCGAATTGTTATTCTTTATTCGTGAATTTCCAAGGGTAGATTGTCAGGATCATGAAAGAATGTCATTCTTTTGCCTGTGTAAGTATCGAGTCTGATCTGCTCAGTTATGATGCCCATTTTATTCAATTCTCTTACAGTATCATCGACCGAGTCTACAGCAAAGGCAAGATGCCTGAGACCGTAAGCCTCCGGATAACTTGGACGCTTCGGACAATTTTAATGATAAAAGTTCTAATTCTATCTCATCGAGTTGAAGATCAATTTTATAATCATCACGTTCCGGTCTGTAATTTTCTCGAATAATAGAAAAACCTAACAGATCCACATAAAAGTGCTTTGATTTCTCATAGTTGCTCCCAATAATGGCAATGTGATGAACTTTTTTTTAAATTCATGGTATATTTACCTCTCTCCTACTTTATTTGAATACATGAAATTTAGTATCACAATGATACTATTTTGTAATATATTTTTTCAAAAGCTTATAAGTATTCTCCACGCCATCCATATGTGAGCGTTCATAGTTATGTGATGCATAAACTCCTGCACCGATAAGGCCATGGCGGATATCATATCCGCTGTGCAGTGTAGCCTCGACATCTGAGCCATAGTGCGGATAAACATCGATTGCATAGTCAAGCCCCTCGCTCTTTGCCAGATTTGAAAGCTCTGTGACAAGCTCATAGTTGTAAGGTCCGCCTGAGTCCTTAGCACAGATTGAAACCATACGCTCCGTACAGCCGAGGTCGGCTCCAACACAGCCCATGTCTACGGAAATCATCTCCTCCGTATCAGCCGGTACAAAGCTTCCGCCATGGCCTACCTCCTCATAAACCGTAAAGAGCAGTGTGACCTTGCGGTTTAGCTTCCAGCCCTCCTCCTTTACGGCATGAGCCACCCCGAGTAAGATGGCGGCTGACAGCTTATCATCAAGGAAACGGCTCTTGATATAGCCGCTCTCCGTGATGACTGTGCGCGGATCCATAGCTATGATGTCGCCTGTCTGGATGCCAAGTGCCGCTACGCCCTGCTTGTCATTCACATTTTCATCGAGCAGGATTTCCATATTCTCTTCCTTTGTCTCAACCTTTTCGTCTGCCACATGTGCCGATGGCTCTGTATTTAGCACCACGCCTGTGTACATTCTGCCATCACGCGTAAAAACCATGCAGTTTTCTCCATCTGCTGTGCTCCACTGATGACCGCCAATGGTGGTCGGGCGCAGACGTCCGTTGTCCTTTATTGAGCGAACCATGCTCCAAGTGTGTCCACATGCGCTGCCAATACCAAAGGCGAGCCCTCTCCACCAATTTCTACGCTGACATTTCCTTTATTTGAAAGCTGTGGTTCATATCCCATAGCCTCAAGCTGCTTCATCAGATAGTCTGTGGCATTTTTTGTGAAGCCTGTAGGGCTTGCTATTGATGTGAGTGCTTTGAGCTGTGTTCCGATATATTCTTTAATCTCTTCTGTTGACATAATTGTTATCTCCCATTTTGTTGTCTTTATTAATTCAATTGCATTATAACATCTCATATTTGCGCATGCAATCAGTATTAACCGTCGTTTGTAGTATTCTATTCGCAAGCCAACAATTTATGGTCAATCCACTTGCGATCAACCTGCAACAATGCTATTCTTAGGATATGAATACACAGAATATATATAATAATAAAGATATAAATACAAAAATAAATTTAGATACAAATTCCAACACAAAAATAAAAATCTGCGGTCTGACTTCACCTGCCGAAGCACGGTATCTCAACGAAAATCACGTTGATTTTGCGGGTATGGTGTTATTTTTTCCAAAAAGTAAGAGAAATATATCCATCGAACAGGCAAAGGAGATTATGACCGCCCTTGATGCTTCCATCAAAAGAGTCGCCGTTGTAGTTTCGCCATCCATAGAGCAGGTCAGACAGATAGAGGCTGCAGGCTTTGACTATGTCCAGATACATGGGGAAATTCCGGAGACAGAGGCGGAGGCAGCAATAGCTATCCCGATTCTGAAGGCCTTCAATGTGTCTGATATGGGCAGCTATGAGAAATATCACAATGATTCACGTATCGCAGGCTATGTGTTTGATGCCATTGAGCCCGGCAGCGGAAAAACCTTTGACTGGAAGCTGGTTGACAATATCCCCCGCGATGAAAAGCTTCTGCTGCTCGCAGGTGGCTTAAATCCAGACAATGTGCGCATGGCAATTGAAGCCGTGCATCCTGACGGAGTCGATGTATCATCAGGTGTGGAAAATGATGACAAAGCGGGGAAGAATCCGGAAAAGATACATGATTTTGTTGCGGCAATAAAATCATAAAAATCCACATACATCTCTTTCAACATGATGTATGTGGATTTTTTATGAAATTATGTAACTATTATTTTTCTTTGCCAATCTTGAAAAACAGATTTGCCTTGATGAGCACCGGTCTCAGTGCCACATACACGATTGTTGCAGCAATCACCGATATCACTGCATTGACTCCTGTTGTGGTCACGCTCCATGCGATTTTGAGCTGTGCCATAGGCTTTCCGAGGATAAGCATATCGTAGAAATAGCTTATAATCGGGTCAAAAATAAAGTTGAAGAGCATTCCTGCACATGCTGCAAGGACTGTCCATTTAAATACATGCTTCTTGTCTGTTGAATATGTAATCTTTCCAAGCTTGTGTGCTACAAGACCGGTGATAATACCAATCATAAGCTTGAGGAAAAATGTCTTTGGTGCTCCGGTGATGTATATCGGGTCAAGTAAATCACCGATTGTCATTCCGATTGCTCCACCGATTCCTCCGTATACTCCGCCTAAGAGCAAAGCTGCAAGTACTACGACTGCGTTGCCAAGGTGAAAGGATGTGGCGCTGCCACCCGGTAATGTGACCTTAATCTGTAAAAATGTGAATATGACATATGATAAAGCTGCCATAAGTGCTGTAAGTGTGAGTTTTTGAACTTTTTCGTTTCTCATAAAATGCCTCCTAAATATTACAATTAAACTATATAATACTCTTATGTGGCATCAAGTATATATCCAATTTTATATAAATTTATATATCCAGTTTATCTAAAGTCCATTTACTCCTGTGGTTTAATGCTGCCATAGTGTTTTTTCAGCATTTCTATTATCACCTGCTGGCTCTGCTTCGAGTGGGTGATAGCGTAATAGCTTCCACCAAATTTTGCCTTGCGCTCTTCCTCATCTATTCCTACGCTTCGTCCCTTTTCGGTGACACGCTTTATCTTGTTCCCGTCTTCTGTAACTTCCTCCAGATATCCCTCTGCAATAAGAAGCTCGTTTATAAACGAGGCTGCAAGCTTTTTGTGCTCCTTATCCGCAGGACACAGCTCATTTATTTTGTTCGTAAGCTCTGTAAGCCTGCATTTGTCGGTGAGCTCTACCTCATCAAGCTTCTGTGGCTCGATGTAAAACGGAAGCTTCTTTTTTCTCGTGCTGCCGGTTTCAACAGCCTCCTCATCACTTAAAACAGTCTGTGGTCTTTCACCGGTCGTACTGCCTGATGGATTTGGGTTATCTGCAACAAATGAATTTACCGCCGTCACAAACGCTTCACCATAATTTTGTATCTTCTGCTCACCCATTCCGTACACATCGGCAAGCTGTTCCTTATCCCGTGGCAGCTTTGCGCACATATCCTTTAAGGTCTTGTCGGAGCAGATGATATACGGAGGCACCGACTTTTCTGCAGCAAGCTCTGTACGCACGCTGCGCAGCTTTTCAAACAGCGCAGCACCAAGCTCGTTAAGCCCTGCAAGCTGTGCTGCATTTTTGCGCTTTTTGCCGGTTTCAACGTATGTCTCCTCCTCTTCATCCTCCACAACCACACAGTTGCTGCATTTGTTGCAGATGCATGGCGTTGTGTCCCCGAAATATGAAAGTATAAACTCTCTCAGGCATTTGTCCGTCTCACAGTAATTTATCATCTGCTGCAACTTTCTTTGGTCATTGGCTGTCTTTTGCATGTCGGATGCCACATCGCCAGCTGAAGCCTTATTCTGCAGAAGGAACTTGTTTATCATGATATCCTGCTTTGAGAAAAACAGCACACATTCCGCTTCCTCACCGTCTCGTCCCGCTCTTCCGGCCTCCTGATAGTAATACTCGAGGCTCTGTGGCATGTTGTAATGCAGCACATATCTCACATTTGACTTGTCGATTCCCATTCCAAATGCGTTTGTGGCAACCATCACACGGATTCTGTCGTATGTAAAATCCTCCTGATTCTGCTTACGTTCATCATTTGAAAGCCCTGCGTGGTAACGGCCCGCCGAAATGCCCTGCTCATTTAAAAGAGTATACAGCTTATCCACATTCTTTTTCGTTGCGCAGTATATTATTCCACTTTCGTCCTCATGCTTTTTCACATAGTTGATGATACTGTTGTCCTTCTGACTGCCTCCCTTTCTTGTAACAACCCTGAAAAACAGGTTAGGTCTGTCAAACCCTGTCACCATAGTAACCGGATTGTTAAGTCCAAGCGAAGCCACTATATCATTTTTCACGCGCTCCGTGGCAGTCGCTGTAAACGCACTGACTATCGGTCGTCTTGGAAGTCTCGTTAAAAATCCGGCAATTTCCAGATAGCTCGGCCTGAAATCCTGCCCCCACTGCGATATACAGTGTGCCTCATCAACTGTCAGCATCGATATGTCCGCGTTGCAGGCAAAATCCAGAAAACGCGGCGTGTTGAGGCGCTCCGGAGCGACATAGATTATCTTGTAGCGCCCTGTGAGGCATACGAAAGTGCCATCCTTACCTGGTTTTAGGTCAGTGAGCTGTTGATATAGGCGGCATGCACTCCTGCCTGGTTTAAAGCCTTGACTTGGTCTGACATGAGCGAGATAAGTGGCGAAATGACAAGCGTAATTCCTTTAAGCATAAGCGCCGGAAGCTGGTAGCACAGCGATTTTCCTGCGCCTGTCGGCATGATACCGAGCACATCGTGCCCGGCAAGTATGCCGTTTATGAGCTCCTCCTGCCCTGTTCTAAGACTGTCGTAGCCAAAGTATTGTTTGAGTGTCTGGTTTATGTTCATTTATGCTTGTTGTCCTCCCTTAGCTGCACGATAATCCTGTAGACCTCAGGCCTTCTCTCCTTCAGATGCTTATCAAGCAGGTGTCTCCTCTGTGCAAACCGCTCTGCAAGCTCCGGATGCTCTCTTGCTATACGCTCATGCACCTCGCGACGGTGCATCTCGATATCTGCCGCAAGCGTGTGCACATCCTTTCCTGATATGTTGACGATTTCTTTCAGATGCTCCTCCAGATGCTCCAGCCACTCATCCTGGTCAAACTCATCCATATGCGCCCAGCGGCCATGCATGATTTCCTCTATATCCTTTGTCTTTTTGAGCTGTTCTATCTGAAGCTTTATCTGCTTTTCAATCTGCTCCTCACTCTCGGCGCCAAACGCCCAGACAAACTCCTGCACTCTGTTGTCAGCACGCTTTCTTGAGGCACTGCGCTCCTCGTTATCCACGCCACCCTCAAGCGGATAAGGTCTGTTTATTCCCATATCCTTTAGCGCAATATGTATTGTCCTTCTGACACAGCCCTGCTCAATTAAATAGCCTAAGCCCAGCTTCCTGAGTTGCTCGTTGAGCTCTGCAATTTGCTCTGTTATGTATAGCTTTACACCTTTTTGTTTCAGTGAGCGGTAAAGTGACTCTATGCTGTCAGCTCCTGTGATATCAATACTTCCGATAGCTCCGGCATCGATTATGACAGCTTTTGTATCATGCTTTAGGTGGTCCTCAATATCGCGCACAAGTACCTTTGCATTTGCAAAAAACAGGCTGCTCGAAAATCTGTAAATAATCACACCGTCAATCTCGTGGATGTTTGTGCTCTCCCTGATATCGCGGAAATGACTGTGTCCCGGCTGCACACCGAGAAAGCAGGTGGCCGGCTTTGCGCTTCTGATTATCATCTCGGCAAAAGACAAAATGATTCCTATCAAACTCCGTTTATCGTACCCAGAATAAGTACTCCGAAAAAAGCACCAACAAATATGAAAAATTCTGTCCTGCTGACCTTCCACAGTCTCTTTGCCAGATGAAACTCCGTGGCACCCATGAGCGCTGATATGACAATCGCCGTGAGCACCGGAACCGGCAGATATCCTATAAAGCCTGTGCAAAAAAGAAGCACTGCTATCATGGAAACGCCTGCAACAAGCCCTGTGAGCTGTGTCTTACCCTCGTACTGCTCGCTCATCGCAGTTCGTGACACTGAACCGTTTATCGGACAGCAGCCCGTAAAAGCCGCAGCCATATTTCCTATGGAAAATGCCAAAAGCTCCGTGTTATCATCTATTCTGTATCCGTTTTTCTGTGCGAAATTGTTTTCTGCCAGAAGTGTCTCTGCCATGATGACAACAGCAACCGAAAGACTTAAAACTATTACCTCTGAGGCCTTTTGAACTGAAAAAACTGCCTCGAAATCCGGTATATACCACCGCGGCATGCCGGGCTCAACTGCTGAAAGAGTCGGCACTCCCCACTCCTTTACCGGTCCAAAATATGTAAAAAGCGCGCCTGTTACCATGAGCACAACCGCCATAGGAAACTTTGGAACAAGCCTCTTACTCACAACCAAAATGGCAAGCGCTACAATCCCCATGACAAGTGCGGCTGCATTTATGTGGTGTAAGGCCTCCCATATATGCTCAGACAGTTCAAAAAGCTCTCCGGTTCCTGCCGCAGAGCCCATGAGCTTTGGCACCTGCATCAGTATGATTGTAGTACATATGCCTGTGATAAATCCGCCCATAACCGGCGCAGATATGTAGTTCACCAGCTTTCCGGCATTCATGAAGTAAAATGCCAAAAGCCACAGTGCCACAAAAAATGTAAACACCGGTACAACCGTCATGGCCTCTTTGCTTCCTGCCTCTATTCCCATACCAAGCACTGCTGCTCCGACAAGCGCCGCCGGAGCAGCATCCACACCGAATATAAACTGCGGTGATGTGGAAAACAGAGCAAACAATATGATTGGGAATACCGAGCCATACAAGCCATATACCGCCGGTAGCCCGGATATCTGCGCATAGCCCATCGATATAGGAATCGAAACCGCCATGATGATGATTCCCGCAAGAATGTCCTTTGGGAGATTTTTCTTGTCGTAGTTTTTGAGTGTTGGTGCAACTGATAATTTTTGTTTCATTTAGATTTGTGCCTTCTTTATCAATACTTTCTTTCCTTCAAATGCGAAACCATAATGTTGAATTGCTTCTCTTTTATATCCTCGTTCCAAAAGCTTTGCATCATAATTTTTCTCTTCAATCTGCTTCAAAGCACTATCCGCAGTCATATCCAGTGATGTCTCCTCTTGCGAATCAATAACCTTAAATTCTATTATTACAGCCTGCGAATTTTTATCACGTGGAATGATCATCACATCATATCTGCCATAGCCACTTTCACGGTTTGACTGCACTTCATATTTATCTCTAAGCTCGACCAGCAGGCCTAAGACAAAACCATGATAAAATCTCTCCGGTTCAGATTTTCCCGAAGGATGCTTTCCGCTGTCAAAGCTGCTGAAGGTAGATAAAGCGACCTCATTCATGTATATGTTCATTTCCTTTACATTGCCTCTAAGCAATGCCCTTATGAATCCATTATAATTCGAAACAGAGGCATTAAACCATCCTCTGAACATATTTGAAAACATACTTACGGTTTCAAGATTTGTAATGCTCAGATGATACCACGGTTCAAGCGTAAGACCTCTTTTTTCTAAGGAATCAACCTTTAAATAACCGCTGGCAAGCAAAAGACTCCAAATGGCATTTTCATCGTTATCGAGCTGTTCAAACACCAGTTGTTCGTCAATGCTAACCTCCACAGAATCGCCTTCCAGAAGTGTTTCCATCATAGATTTTATTTCTGCAGATGCTGTTCTGATCAAACGATTTACCAGACCGTTTGAGCTGGTAGATGCCCAGTATGGACTTATCTGTTTTTCCTTTAGAAAATTCGTTATAGACCATGGATTATAAATATCACTGTGATTTCCAAATTTAAAACCGTCATACCATTTTTTTACAGTATCTTTTTCACCGGACAGACCATACTCTTCCATTGCATCAAAAACTTCATTCTCTGTAAATCCAAAGCTCGTTGCATAACTGCTTGAGGTCGTGGTTATTACATTCAGATTATTGAGGTCTGAAAAAATTGATTCCTTTGATACACGCGTGATTCCTGTCATAATAGCACGCTCCATATACGGATTTGTCTTGAACGTTGCATTAAACAGGCTTCTTATATATGCAGTAAACTCATTCCAATATCCATGAAGATATGCCTCCTGTATAGGAGTATCATACTCATCAAGGATAATTATCGTCTTCTTTCCCCAGTAACGATGAAAATACTCACACAAAATATTTAATTTTAATCCACTCTCAGCATCACCCATCCTGGTATTTGTTCCTTCAAAATCAGCTATTTCGTCTGCTGTCAGAGTATCCCCCTCAAGCAGATATCTGTGCCTTTTGTAAACAGCCTCTATCTGTGCTTTTATCTGGATTTTTGCATCTCCCAGATTGTCGGCCTTAACCGAAGCAAAGCTCATAAAAATCACAGGATAAGTACCCTGAATTTTTCGATAGTCCTCATCCTCCCATATAGACAATGAATCAAACAAATCGCTCCTGTCCTTATACTGATTTGAAAAAAAGCAGTTAAGCATGCTCATATTAAGTGTTTTTCCAAAAACGCCTCGGACGCGTGATGAGAGTCACATCATCCTTTGAATCCCACCATTCCTTTATAAAGCTCGTTTTGTCCACAAAAAAGCAATTATCTTCTATAACAGAAGCAAAATCCTGTTTCCCAATACCAATCGTTTTTACCATATCTGACTCCCTGTATAGTCTCAAATCATTGTTTTATATATGATATTATAGCCAATACAATTATGCACTGCAAGAAACAAATATACTCTTCTTAATCACGTTTTTAAACATAGATTAAGAAGAGTATAATCTCTTTTATCGTATTAAATTATAACTACTTAATCACAGCCTCAACCTCACCCTTCTCAGGCATCACGCGAAGTGCGCCCTTTCTCGTGGTAATAAGCGAAGCTGCTGCATTTGCGAATGTGAGCATCTTTTTCACATCGTCATCCTTCCGGTCATTGATACCATGCTCCAGCACATCGTGAAGCAGGCATGCACAGAAAGTATCTCCTGCACCTGTAGTCTCGACAGTGTCATCTCGCAGGAACGGAGCTGCCTCCACGATATGTCCGTCAAAAAATGCCATACTTCCGTTTTTGCCCATGGTGGCACAGATAAACGGAATGTGATACTCATCTATGAGCTTCTTTACACCTGTCTTTATGTCCTTTTCGCCTGTCATGAATTCAATCTCATCATCAGATATTTTTAAGATGTCACACTGACTCAGGCCCCAGCTTATCTTCTCTTTTGCATCGTCCATGCTCTTCCAGAGCGGTTTGCGCAGATTAGGGTCAAAGGAAATCAGTACGCCTGCCTCTTTTGCGGCAGCTATTGCATGCTTTGTCGCATTCTCACAGATCTTATCTGTCATTGAAAGACTTCCGAAGTGGAAAATTTTTGCGTTTCTCACAAGGGATAAATCCACCTCATCCGCTGTCAGCATCATATCTGCTCCCGGATTTCTGTAAAATGAGAAATCTCTGTCTCCGTCTGCTGCGGTCTGGACAAATGCAAGAGTGGTATGGACATTATCATCATAGCGCACGCCTGTTGTGTCGATGCCCTGCTCCTTTACGGCATCAACAAGCAGCCTTCCGAACGCATCCTGTCCCACTTTTCCGATGAAAGCAGTCTGATGACCGAGCTTTTGAAGCATGGCAAGCACGTTACATGGAGCTCCCCCCGGATTAGCCTCAAAAAGCTTATTGTCCTGCGCACTTGTACCGTTTTCTGTAAAATCTATAAGTAATTCACCTAATGCAACTACATCCATATTGTACCTCTTTCTTTCCTGTCAAAATATTATGTATATTATTCTACAAATAACCGGACCAATAATTTGTCCGGTTATTATTTGTATGCTCTACTGATATGCTTTCATATTATAAAATTATATCATATTATATCATATTTTTCAATATCCACAACAGCACTTCCGTCACAATTAAAGCAGATTCCGTCTGCCTGAAGAGGTGTACAGATAGCTGTGGTTGCGACCTGCTGTCCGTCATTGATAAAGAGCTCTATAGACTGTCTGTCCATGATGAAACGAAGCTTTAGCTTTCTGTCTGTATCTGCGATTTTAATTTTTCTGACACAGACGACATCCTTTGTGACGCCACAGCAGGTACGATCAATCTCGAGCACGCCTGCGACTCTGTTGTAGGTAAACGCTGTGCTATACTCATCATCGCATGCCATTTCAACAGTGAAGTCATGGTACTCCTCGCCTGAAAGCTCCACTGTCATGTCGAGAGTGCGGCCCTTTATGCCATCAAAGGTCGTGTAGCAGTCTATTTTTTTATCTGTATAATGACACTTATTTGCACGATAATTTTCTATTTCCTTAACCGGCTTCTGCCAGATACGGCCGTCTTTTATTTCAAGCTCACGAGGCAGTGTCATCATGCCCTGCCAATCCTGTGAATCAGGAACGACACATGCATCCCATGACTTCATCCAGGCAATCATCACACGGCGCCGTCCGGAAGCAGTGTAGTCTGTGGCGCATAAAAGTCCATGCCATAGTCAAGAGTGTGCGGCTCTTCCTTGATAAATACATGATTTTCTTTATCATAATCCCCCAGAAAATATACAGAGTTGTGTCCGTTATGAAACTCATATTTGTCTGCCTTCATACTCTGCGGTGAACAGATGAGCACATGCTTATCCTCCAGCCCAAAGAAGTCCGGGCACTCCCACATGGTACCTATTTTGCCGGTGCTGTTTGCCGCAAGGATTGTCTCAAACTGCCAATCGGTCAGGTTTTTTGAAGAGCAGAGCACTACCTGTCCCACATTGTTTAAGTCCTTGCTTCCAACTATAAGATAATATGTGTCATCCTCTTTCCATATTTTAGGGTCGCGGAAATCGATTCTGCTGCAGTTTTCAGGAAGCATATCGCCTGTCACAACAGGATTATTCTCATGCTTCACATAATTAAGTCCGTCTCCAAATGCGATGCACTGGTTCTGTCTCTCCTGCTCACTGCCGTCAGGAAGTTTAATCCTTGTGACACCTGTGTATACAAGCACATGCTTACCATCTGCCTCAATGGCACTTCCTGAGAAACATCCTTTTATATCATATTCCTCGTCAGGTGCCATCACACACGGAAGCTGCTCCCACTTAATCATATCGCTTGTCGTACTATGCCCCCAATGCATAGGTCCCCACTCACGCAGATATGGATAGTACTGATAAAACAGATGAATTTTTCCGTTATAGACAGAAAATCCATTCGGATCATTAATCCATCCTGCCGGTGCACTGATATGAAACAAAGGTTTACTCTCTTTATCTGTAGCAGCTATTTTTTTTGCCTCGTAGCTTCTTGCTTTTTCCAATAATTCGCTCATTCAAATCCTCCAATTCTGTTTGTTTTGCCGGTAATACAGAATTATGAACAGTAACCTATTTGCCCTCTGACGTACTCTCAAGGGATTTCTGATAGCTGTCAAAATATTTCTGCTTTATCTTCAGATAATCCTGTAAACCATATTTATCAAGTTTCTTAAGGTATGAATCCCATTCCTTATCAATGCCGCCGTTTAATATCCAGTCGGCCTTTTTCTGCTCAGCATATTTCTTGATGTCTGTGTCGTACTGTGACACCTTGTTTGTGTCATCTATGCTCATGAACACGTTTGGATAGACATACTTACTGTTCATGTCCTTCAGATAAGCCTCATGCATGTTGTCAAGACGCCACTTGGCATCTGCAGGCTCTGTCACATAAACATCATAGTACTCATTTAAAACAGCAAGCGGTCCGTTTACAGACTGCGCCTCACGCACCTCAACCGGTGACTGATCGCCCAGATCCATATGCTTTAACATCTGTCCACCCTCATCGTTTGTGCTCATCTCAAAGATGTTAAACGAATCTTTCTCGCCGTATGTTCCCCAGTTATTCTGTGGTGACTGGATTGGAGCATACATCTGATCAATCCACGCGGCTGCCAAAGCCGTATCCCTGCAGCTTGATGTCAGTACGCATCGTCCTCTGTCGAAACCACTCGTCTCACTGTTATTCTGTCTGGTGATATTTCTGACTCCATCCGGTCCTGTGAGTGCAGGAAGCATGACATAATCTGTGTTGTTATCGATATTTGCAATGTCCCATGTAAAGCAGAGCCCGTATCTGTGGTTTTTACCCTTTGCTACGTAGGTTGACCACTCCTGTGTAAATGCCTCAGGGTCAATCAAATCCTCTGTGACAAGCTTGTGAAGCCACTCGATACCCTCCTTGTAGCCCTCCTGTGTCGGAGTATAGATGACTTTTCCCTCATCTGTTACCGCAAAGTGGTCACCTGTATCACCATAACCCTCACCAAAGCCGTTCATGAGGATGGCTGGATCCTGGTCACCGTTGTTTATAATAAATGACATAGGAATAACCCCGCCCTCGATATCAAATTCCTGCTCCAGCTCATCGGCATGATCTTTAAATGCAATAAGCACCTGCTCGAGCTCGTCTGTGGTAGTCGGTACATCAAGTCCCAGATAGTCAAGCCACTTCTTGTTGATATAAGGAATATCGCCTATTGCTGGATAGCTTCTTTTCCTGAACCAAGCTGCTCTATCCAAGGAAATGATAGATATGTCCGTCCGGTGCAGTACACATGGTTCTGTACTCTGGATATTTTTCAAAAACTGCCTGAAGATTAGGCATATATTTATCGATCAGATTCTCTACCGGAATAATGATACCCTGCTTTGCATATCTGAGCAGGTCGTAATCACTCATACCTGCATTAAACAGTCCATCCGGCAGATTACCAAACTGCGCCAATGCCAGATTCTTCTTGTCAGAGAACTGGTCTGAAACGAAGCATGTCCAGTCGATATGCACGTTGGTCTGCTTCTCCATTCTCTTGAAGATAGTCCTCTCATTAGGATCCTGTGTGGATGTGGCCGGTGCACTTGTGATAAATGACAGCTCTGCCTTCTCCTTCAGAGGGAACTGCACATCTGATACCGGTGTGTCCGGATTTGTCTCAGCATTTAAGCTCTGCTGCTTTCCACAGCCTGCCACACCTGTCAGCATTGCAAGTGTAAGCGAAAGTGTAATTAATTTTTTGAAGCTTCTTTTTTTCATATCCATACTCATCCTTTCTGTTAGCCCTTAACAGATCCAACCATGATTCCTTTATCAAAATATTTCTGGAAAAATGGATACATAATCAAAAGTGGTAAACTTGATACAACAATTGTAGCATACTTGAGCTGCTCTGCAACCTTTGCCATCTCAGCTGTACTCTGGATATCTGCAATCATGCCCGGCTGAGGTGTATTCTGCACGAGAATTGAACGCAGTACAAGCTGTAATGGCTGGAGATTTGCGTCATTCAGGTAAATCATTGCATCAAAGTAGCTGTTCCACATTCCTACAAATGACCAAAGCATAAGCACCGCAATAATCGGCTTACAAACCGGAAGCATAATCTTAAAGAAATGCTGTATTTCATTTGCTCCGTCGATGGCTGATGCCTCACGAAGCTCATTTGGCACTGACTGATAATAGGTTCTCGCCAAAATCATATTCCACACATTGAAAGCTCCCGGAATGAGGATTGCCCATACGGTGTTTACCATATGGAGCTGATTTATAAGGATGAATGTAGGAATCATTCCTCCTCCAAAAAACATTGTGATAATAAAAATCACATTGAAAAATTTTCTTCCGACAAATTCCTTTTTAGACATCGGATACGCTGCCAGGATTGTGACAAATACTGAGATTGCCGCAAACGCTATTGAGTAAAAAAACGAATTAAAAAATCCGCGCCATATCATGTCATTTTCCAGAACTCGTCTGTATGCATCAATAGTCCAGTCCTTTATGTTGAAGCTCAGTCCCTGGTTGTTAAGTACTGTCGGATCCATGAAAGATGCCAGCACTACATATACTAACGGAACAATTATTGCAAGCACAAACAACCCAAGAAGTGTATATCCAATTCCAAGAACAATTTTATCAGTCCGTGAATATTTGATTTTTATCGTCATATCTTTTTCCATTGCACTTTCCTCCTAGATTCCTTCACCATCGTTTAGCTTCTTTACAACCGCATTGACTATAATCAGCAATATTACGTTGATTACCGAGTTGAAAAGACCAACCGCTGTTGAATAACCATAGTCTCCATTCAAAAGTCCGATTCTGTATACATATGTAGAAAGAATTTCCGATGCCGGTAAGTTCATATCTGTCTGTAACGCATAGGCTTTCTCGAAACCGATACTCATAATATTTCCTGCCTGCAGGATGAACTGTATCACTATAATATTCTTAATAGCCGGAAGCTCAACATACCACATCTGCTGGAAGATGTTTGCGCCATCCATTCTCGCTGCCTCTTCAAGCTCCTTGCTCGCATTGGATAATGCCGCTGTGTACATGATTGAAGCCCAGCCTGCTCCCTGCCAGATGCCGCTCGCTATGTAGATTGTCCTGAATGCAGCCGGCATTGTCATCCAGTTTGTGCTGATACCGAGCAGCTTGTTCATAGGTCCGATTGGTGATAAAAACATACGAACCATACCACAAAGTACAATAACTGAGATAAAATTTGGTGCGTAAATCAGAAGCTGTATCTTTTTCTTGATGCCCTCTTTGCGAATACGATTCAGAAGCAGTGCAAGTATGATCGGTACCGGAAATCCCCATAACAATCCGTAAATACTTACCTTTAACGTATTCATAAGGTAGTTCATAAAATCAGGTGATGATAAAAATCTCTTGAAATATTCAAGCCCGACCCATGGACTCCCCAGCACACCCTTTATGACATTGTAATCCTTGAATGCTATGAGCAGTCCGCCCATCGGAACATACTTGAATATAATTGTCAGTAAAAGTGCCGGCATAAGGAAAAATATGTACAACATCCAGTTTTTCTTCACATATGTCACTTTGCTTTCAATGACTGCTTTTTTTCTTTCATTTGCTGTGACCTCCACTCTCTTTCACATTTTGTCTTTTTTACTTAATTTACGCTCTTGTGTAACCGGTAAAGTAACCGGTTACTTTATAATTTGATAATACAATATCATTTGTGCTGTGTCAATACTTTTCTCAAAAAAAGTAACCGGTTACTTTTGTTGATATTTTGGAAATTGCGCTGTATACTGTTTATAAAACATTTGTAATATAAGTAATTTTTATAAGGAGACATCCCATGGGAAAAAAACAGGTTACATTTGCAGATATTGCGGAATATACACACTTTTCAAAAACAACGATTTCAAGATATTTCAATCATCCAGACTCTCTGACACTAGAGAATCAGGAAAAGATTTCCCGTGCGCTTGATGAGCTCGGCTATAAGAAAAATAAGCTCGCAAAGGTTCTCGCAAACGGTAAGAGCGAGTTTGTCGGCATAATAGTGCCAAACCTTTACCTGCACTACTACTCTGAGATGCTCACACAGCTTTTAGCCACCTACACTGACTATCACTATAAGTTTCTCATCTTTATGAGTGACAAGGGGGCGGCTGAGGAAGAAAACTACATTGATGAACTTTTAGCTTATCAGATAGAGGGTCTTATCGTGCTAAGTCACACTCTCTCATCTGAAAAGCTTGCTTCATACCACATTCCAATTGTCGCAATCGAGCGAGAATCCATGCATATAAGCAGTGTCACCTCCGACAACTATATGGGTGCGCTTCAGGCCACATCTCTTTTAATACGTGACAAATGTGATATCCTCATCCATATCAATGTAGATGTGCCAAAGTATGTCCCGGCATACGACAGAATCCGTGCGTTTGAGGACACCTGTACCGAGCACAATATTCCCTATGAGCTCAGCCTGAACGTATCCGGTGATTCGTACAACGATTTATTTTCTCAGATGAAGGTGATTTTTAACAATATAGATGAGAAATATCCTGATAAAAAGAAAGGGGTATTCCTGGCAAACGACACATATGCCAACATGTTTTTGAACCTTGTCATACAAAAATACGGCTGCCTGCCGGACAGCTATGAGATAGTCGGCTTCGACAATTCACCAATTGCCAACGAAGCCATAATTCCAATCACCACCATCGGCCAGCAGATAGATGTAATCGCAAGAACCGCCATGGATTTTCTCGTCAGGCAGATGGATAACCGCAAGCAAAGCAATCCTGAGCCCGATTTGGCGCCAACGCACAAAAAGATAGCGCCTGTGCTGATTCGCAGGGAGACAACCAGCTAGTACATCGTTTATGCGACATGTACCAGCCTAATTTTCTCCTGTTGCTCCTGATATTCCCTGCTGCTCACACCACCCCATGAGTTTCTATCTGCTGAGAAAACCTCATTTGTGGTTTTATTTACAGCATAAAATCCCAGTAGCCTTGTATCTGAGCCACTAACCAACTGCTCATAAACAAACAAATCACACTGTCCATTTTCAGAAACTCTGTCATAAACTAACCTATTCTCATACGTATTTCCATCAGCCTCGCCGGTTTCGAAAACAGCATAAAATGTGCCTTTGGCAGTGTAACCATTGCGAATAGTACCGGCATCCCCGGCTGAGAGCATCCCTGCAGCTGACATGTAATCATATACGGCCATGCTTTCTGTATCCAGTCTTTCGTCAGCGTTCTCATTTCCTGCATTCTCATTTTCTGTATTTTCAGAAGCGTCATTGTATGACTGTGAATTATTATCAGTGCTGTTTTCACTGTCATTTGCACCACTATCACCAGCATCATTTCCACTGTCTCCGGTGCTGTCATCATCGTTTATAAGTCCAAACTTTATTGTTTCCTTAAATGTCAAATTTCGTCTCAGGAAAGGTCCAACCTTGATGTTATAATATTCATCAGTATTATATCCATCCGAAGTACTCATGCAGATAAGACCATTCGCATATACCTTTTTCTCCGTATCCATGCCGATGAATGAAATTATCAGATTAATAACCATGGCAGCCATCAAACACAGCCACATGACTATGAGTATTACTTTTCTGAATAGCCTTACGCCTTCTGACTTTTTAGATACGCTGTCACTGAATAATATCCACCTGATTATCCAGTAAAGCGACAAGACCATACAGCCTGCGTATGTTATCAAAACAGACGACAGCTCGAACCAGCATCTATAGTGATATCCTCGAGACAGTAAGCCTCCTACTCCATAGAAAATTCCTGCATACAACACCAATATCGCAGTAATTACAATTGCTGTCGGCCACTTATGCTTTATCCTGGTGTCTGCGTAAATTGCCTGACACAAATCCATTTTTGCATTTTCTGATAAAAACAATGCACCAATCTGCATGTCCGTCATCTGCTTTTGATTCGCCGGCACAGCATAGCACTTATCCAGCCACTCCTGCCAGCCCGGCTTATCACATAGGAACAAAACTGCAGCATTGCAAAAATAATAATCTCTTAAATATGGCAGCTTCACACAATTGATATCAACCATTGCAAGAGCCTGTGCGGCCAGATCATAGTTTGACATAAGAAGCTGCTGCTTAGCCATCACTATCAACACAACTGACTGAAGCTGCCTATTATTCCTGTATCTGGTTCTGTACATAGCCAAATTGTAATCATGCCTGTCCTGAAGGTCCAATTCTCTGTCCTTTTCGCTGATATATTAACAACAGCGATCAGCATCAACACCAGAAAAATAATACCTGCAAAAAAGAGCAATAAACATGATTTAATCATTCCTGAACTATAGTCATCCCTATGGAACATTCCAAACAACAAGCATAATGTCAAAACACTCCATACAACAGTCAATACTCTGTAAATCTGCACATATCTTTTCTGCCATAAGCCATTTTTGTATCCAATGGTATCAGGGGTGACAGTGTTTGAAAGCTCATAATAATTCATGCAATCCGCCTCTTTATCTCTGTAAATGAAATTGATTTATCCGTGGCTTAATTGTACCACGAATAAACCAATTGTGTGAAATCTATTTTATCTGTATCTTCTTCCTCATGCGCATCTCCCACACATAGTAGGTCACAATAAGCAGTATTCCTGTTGTAAGCCAGGCTGCCGGATCTGCAAAGCACACACCGACGTAACCAAATGGCTTTGACAGAGCAAGTATTGCAATCCATCTCGACACAAGCTCCATCCCACCGCTAAGCATAGGCACAAGTCCCTTGTTAAGTCCCTGCAGACCGTTTCTGTATGCAAAAATCCATGCAAGCGGAAGCATGAAGACACTCGCGATTTTCAGATATTTCATAGCACAGTCAATGTCAGTTGCCGTAGGCGATGTGATAAACCAGCCTATCATGTACGGTCCGACAAAGCAGTTAATTGCTGCCGCTAAAACTGCGCAGCCTATACATATGAAAAAGCATGACTTCATACCCTTAAATATCCTGTCGTATCTTCCTGCTCCAAGATTTTGTCCGCAGTAAGTCGCAGCGGCTGTTCCAAGTGTAGGCATGGTCTGTGTCGCGATATTGCTGACCTTGGATGCGGCGGTATACGCAGCTACCACCTGCGAACCGAAGACATTGACCGCAGCCTGGAAAATCATCGTTCCGATAGCAGTGATTGAATAGTTGAGTGCCATCTGCAGACCGATTGAGAGCATTCGCCAGATTCCGTTCCAATCCATGTAATAATCCTCACGGCTGGTGCGCAGCAAATCATACTTCTTAAACATCACGATAAATGACAAAACTGCAGCAATTCCCTGCGAGATAACTGTCGCATAAGCTGCTCCTGCTGTGCCTGCCTTCACCACCACGATAAAGAATATATCCAGCACAATATTCAATACAGATGAAAAAATCAAAAAATACAGCGGAGTCTTGCTGTCTCCGATGCTTCGCAAAAGACCGGAAGCCACATTGTAGGACATGGTGCAGAAAATTCCCGCAAAAATGACCTTTATGTACGCATCAGCATGACAAGTATATCATCAGGTGTATTGAGCCAGATAAGAAGCTGCCTCGACGCAAGCACTGTCGGAATCGTGAGCACCACTGAAACAATCACAGTAAGAATGATAGCTAAAGCCACATAATGCTTCAAAAGCTTCTCTTTTTTCGCACCAAACGCATGGCTTGCCATAACTCCAAAGCCCTGTGCTATTCCATTTGCAAAGCCAAGCACCAGAAACATAATACAGCCTGTCGAGCCAACCGCCGCAAGCGCCTTTGAGCCCAGATACTGCCCCACGATAATCGTGTCCACCATATTATAGAACTGCTGAAACAGATTTCCCATCAGAACAGGAATCGAGAACAGTAGTATAATTTTCATTGGATTGCCTTTGGTCATATCTGTCTTCATGTGTAAATACCCTCCCCAAAAATTAAATTCATAATAACTTTTCCCAGCAGGTTCACCCCTGCAGAAAATCCATTAAAAAATGTGTGAACAAGCTCTTTTTCAAAGCCTCGTTCACACATTATATACACATATTTTCCAGTATTCAAGTACTATTTTCAAAATTTATAACTTATTTTTTAACAGTACGTTTATTCTTTCTTCCTCACACGATAATTCACATATCTCTTTATCAGTAGTACACGACACCCCATGTCGGTACTCCGATGAACAGCCCCACTACTCCAAATAATCCATTTCCAAGGAAGATTGCAAATACCACCCAGAAAGGTGAGAGTCCTGTGGACTCACCGAGTATCTTTGGTCCGATAATATTGCCGTCCACCTGCTGTAAGATAATGATAAACAGCAAAAATATCACACCCTTTGACGGGCTGTCGAGCATGATGAGTATGGTGCTTGGTATGGCTCCGATGTACGGTCCAAAGAACGGTATGACATTGGTCACTCCGACTATCACGCTGATGAGTGCTACATACGGCATGCGCAGTATCAGGCAGCACACGAAACAGATAGCTCCGATTATGAGTGAATCAATGATTTTACCACTGATAAAACCACCGAATATCTTGTCGCTCTCTTTTAAGATGCTTGAAAGCACCTGTATATGGCGCTCCGGCAGAAATGCGCTCACGAGCTTTTTAGTCTGGCGTTTGAAGGTATCCTGCTAAGCAGGACATAGATGGCAACGATGAATGCAACAAGACAGTTTACCGCTGTGCCAAAGATTCCCATAATACCGTTTATCACAAAGGTAACCTGTCCGAGCATATTGTCCCTTACCCATTCAGTAAAATAGCTTATGCCGTTATTGTATAGCTCAGTGATTATTTCCTTTGCCCTGTCATTGTTTTTGGCAAGCTCCGTGATTTTTTTCACAAGGTCCTGTATCTGATCCGGTAAAAGACTGACCGCATTTGTGATATTGCTTACAAGCTGTGGCACCACCATCATGATGAGCACTACAATAATGGCTATTATTATGGCCAGACTTATAAGTATTGACAACCCTCTCATAGAAGGTCTCTTTCCACACTTCTTTTCTATGGCTTTGCCAAGCGAATTGCTTAGCTTTCTGTCATAAAACTCTACCATCGGATTTATGAGATACGCCAGCACAATCCCCATGATGATTGGCATAAGTATGTTTATTATTCTCACTATCTGTGCCATTATTGCATCGAATTTAAATAGCACAAACACTAGCAGGATTGCTCCTGCTAGTGCTAAAAACTGTGAAAACCCTTTGGCCCATGCGACCTTTATGGTGTGCTTCATCTTATTATTCACTTCCATGCGCGATTCCTCCTCGTTTATTGTATGTCCGGAATGTAACAAGCTGATATTATATAGTCTTTAATCAATTCTAGCAACACTCTCGCCCTCTGTCAGCTCAAATGGTATTATCTCATGACATGAGCCTTTATGCAAATCTATCATGTTAAAAAGAAGCTCCACGCTGCGTGCCGCCATATCCTTGTGCGGCTGTCTGATAGATACAATCTTGGGATTGTAGTACTCTGCAAGTGTCGAACCATCAAAGCCTGTGATAGATATATCTTCCGGCACCTGAGTCCCTTATCAAGTATTGCCCTTAAGGCACCGATTGCCATGACATCGGAAATCGCATAGACTGCGGTGATTTCTATATCCTTTTCCAAAAGCTTTTTCATCGCACGATATGCGCTGTCATATGAGAATCGCGCTCTCTCATAGTAACGCTCATCAGGTGTGATTCCATGCTTTTTTAAGCTGTTGAGATATCCGTTATGTCGCAGACGAGCTGTCTGTGAAGCTCCAGATTGGCTCCAATCTCTGCTATCTTTGTATGTCCATGCTCGATGAGATAGTCGACGATTGTTTCCCCTGCCTTCTCATCATCAATGGAAACAGATGACAGCTCCTCCATGCTCCAGTTTTCTGCCGATGTGGTCACGATAACACACGGCACCTTAAACGAAGATGTATCCTCCGAGAAATCCTCCTGCTGCCTCCGAGGAATATGATGCCAAGCGGCTTTCGCTCCCTGCATATGCGGTCTGTCACACTGCTTAGATTACTGTCCTCATCCAGATATGTGATGCTCAAAGAGTAGTCTGTTCTGTCTATTATCGACTGGATTTCCTCGACTACGTTTGCAAACAGCATATTAGAGGTACCCTTTACCAACAGATAAATATTTCTGGAAATGGTCTGCTTGAGCCTCTTTGCATTGGTATTTGGCACAAAGTTGTGTGCCTCAACTATTTTCATTATGGTTTCTTTTGCTGCAGGAGAAACATCCTGCCTGTTATTTAAAACTCGGGATACAGTTGTTACTGAGTATCCCGATTCTTTTGCTATATCTACAATTGTCATTGTTTTCCCCGTCCGGACAGCGATACGTCCTTTTACATTATATCCATGTGATATAATTTATTTCACTCGTTATATCATATATCCACAACTACAAAACCTGCTAATTTAGCTTAAGCCCCACATGTTTTCTTAACAAGTGTGGGGCTTAAAATAACATAAACTATATCCTCTTGTAAGCTATATTAACCCTTTACAGCTCCTGCGAGCACACCCTCTATAATGTACTTCTGACATACAATATAGAAGATAACAATTGGCAGAATTGCAAGCACGAGCATGGCCATCATTGCACCCCAGTCAATCATACCGTGGCTCTGCTTTAAG
>ENA-OUNI01000312-OUNI01000312.1-human-gut-metagenome-genome-assembly--contig:-NODE-312-length-22714-cov-2.195776_pt1 | contig 22714 bp, 32 predicted proteins | sample MGYA00242499_ERZ504580 | MGnify/ENA primary metagenome ERZ504580 (study PRJEB26092, sample SAMD00036315) | human gut metagenome | host: Homo sapiens | study: EMG produced TPA metagenomics assembly of... | reverse complement strand
TGGACATCTCAACGCTGCTGATTGCTTTTTCTTCAGTTGTTCCATCTGATGATGCCTCTGTTTTAATCTGCACCGTCTGATCTTCCATTCTATCCGCTTTGACTTTCACAGTGATTGTTCCTGCCGATTTTGTGGAACGAACGATACCTACAAGCTGTCCGCTGAATGCTTTTCTATTGTCATCTCTGTAGGCTGATGATCTATAGGTCTTCCGTTATCTATACCTGCAAGCACACCATCGCCGCTCACTTCAAATGTCACCTTATTTTCCGCATTCGGCACAATATTTCCGTTTTCATCTGTAACATTCACTGTAAGATAAGAAAGATCTTCACCGTTTGCTTTAATCGTTTCTCTGTCGCTTTTACTTGAAGTTTCGCCGCCGCTCCTGTCGTAGTTACCGATGTGCGTCCTTCGATATTTTCTGTTATTTCTTGACCGTCTTTATCCCACGCTTTTGCAGTAATTGTTCCGGCTTCATATGGAACCATCCATGTCATGTACAAATTCTCATGTTCTTTACTGCTCTTTCCTTCGCCTTCATACATCTGATATGTATATCCTGCAGTCGTCGTTTTTTGTGCAAATTCCTTTTCGCCAAGCGATCTCTTCTCACCGCCATTTGCCGGAGTGAAGAACAATTCTACTTTTTTTGCATCGCTGTATACAACTACCGGAACTTATTTCCTTCTTTTTTGTACACAACATCTTCATTCCATGCCGGAAGAATATGCAGTGTATTCACACTGTCATTCCACTGACTCTGGTAGAAGTAATAGCTGTCCTTCGGAAGTCCTGCCGTATCAACAATTCCAAAATAAGAATTTTTCGGAAGCGGCCATGTGCCACCTTGTCCTAAACTTCCATATGGATCATTCCACGGAGTCGGTTCTCCGATATAGTCAAATCCTGTCCATACATATTCACCGGCAAGGAAATCTCTTTTAATTACTTCATACCAAGCGCTGCTTGCCGTAGCTCCCCAGCCTACTGCCGATGTATCATAAGACGTCAAATCATGATTTCCATAATTATGCTGACTATTCATGCCTTTATAAATTCCTCGGCTGTTAACTGCTGATGCCGTTTCCGAACCATATAACGGCCATTCTGAATATTTTTTGTGAATTTTGTCATACTCCGCGCCGCTTGCATAATTCATTCCATGGATTCCCGACGCTTCCTGTAAGCCATTAGCGAGAGTAATTGAGCCTTCCTCTTCGCCTTTTAGCTTATTATCTCCGGTTGTTACCGGTCGTGTAGTATCCGCCGCCTGTGCCATTTCACAAGATTGTCCTGAGCAGTCTTATAAGCAGCACTATATCCGCCTGTTCCTTCCCACATCTCGTTACCGAGCGACCACATAATAATCGCCGGATCATTCTGTCCACGCTCGATCATTGCTGTAAGATCAAACTGCGCCCATGTCATATTGTCCGCAGCGCCCATGATTTCATTATCAGATTCAATTTCTTTATTAAACCATTTTGCATAATCGTTTGAATTGCCGTTTTTCGGAGCTACCCATCCGTCAAATGCCTCGTCGATCACTAAGATTCCATGCTTATTACATGCATCGATCAATTCGTCTGACGCCGGATTATGTGTCACACGGATAGAGTTACATCCCATCATTTTCAGGATCTCTACCTGACGCTCTGTAGAGCGGTCATTTGCAACCGAACCAAGCGCGCCCTGATCATGATGCATACATACTCCCTGAAGTTTCATCTTCTGACCATTCAGAGTGAATCCATTGTTTTTATCAAATGCAAAGTAGCGGAAACCATAATCTGTCTCGTATGTATCAACTGTAGCACCGTCCATAAGGACTTCTGTTTTCACAGTATAGAGATTTGGAGTTGTTGTACTCCAAAGCTGTACGCCTGATGCTGTAAAATCTGCAGATACGTCTTTTGACTTACCTTTTTCTACAGCAACTGCCTCTTGTGACTCAAACGTAGCAACTGCCTGCTCTGCCGTTCCGTTTTTCGGATAGATCGTATGTTTTACTTTTACAGATGCATCCCTCTCGGATTCATTTACAACAGTTGTTTTTACTTTCACCGCAACATTGTTTCCATCTACATGCTCTTTCAGATCCGGTGTCTCAATCTTTGTTCCGTTCTTATCTACATGAACTGTATCGGTTACAACAAAGTCTACGTCTCTGTAAATACCGCTTCCTGAGTAAAAACGGCTTGACGGTGTCTGGTGATCTACTTTAACGGCAATCACGTTTTCTTTTCCGAACTTCACATTATCTGTAATATCGAAAGAGAATGGTGTGTATCCATACGGATGTGTACCGAGCTTTTTACCGTTTACATAAATAGTTGCATTCATGTACACGCCGCCGAAGTCGATACTGATACGTTTGCCCTCAAGGCTCTTATCTACAGTAAAGCTTTTCCTGTACCATCCTGTACCGCCCGGAAGATATCCACTCTCTCCATCCATTGAACGGTTATATTTCTGGTCGATACTGTAATCATGCGGCAGGTTCACCTGATCCCATGAGGAGTCGTCAAATGCCGGAGTCTGCGCTCCGCTTGCGTCTCCTAAATAGAACTTCCAGTTATCGTTGAAGTTCTGCGTTCTGACCGTTCCGCTGTATTTGTTAAGGAACACCTGCTCCGGCGCTGTGTTTGTCTGCGTCGAAGTTCCCCCTTCCAGTTGAACGATCTCACCCTGTGCGTAGGCTGTTGCCGGCAACACCATGCTTCCTGCCAAAGCTGTAGCAAGAACTGCCGAACCTGCTTTCTTCCACTTGAGATTTTTCATAAACTTTTTCGCCCCTATAGTTCCGGAGCACTCCTTCGTTCTGAATTTTCACGCATATTCCATGAAACGAAATAAAGAAAAACGACCTTTTTCTCCATGTTACTATGCGTAATATATAAATTATACAAAACTTTGTTTATTTTGTATAGATTACCGTAACATTTTTGTAAGGTCGTTTTTGCTTTTTGGCATTTTTACTATTTTTATCTTGCCGCTTCACATATTAAAGGATATTTTTTGTGCAGATTTTCATAGTTCTTCCAATAACATCATCAGTTCATCTAATGTCTCTGTCTCATTTACTCTGCGCCGGAGATCTGCCGCTCCTGTCAGTCCTTTCGTGTACCAGGCTACATGTTTGCGCATCTCCCGCATTCCCGCAAATTCTCCGCGATACTGAATCTGAAGCTTTGAATGCCTGAGGATCATATTCCGTATTGCCTCTTTATCAGGTCTGGGCGGAGTTACTCCGTTTTTTTCCTTGCCGATCATTTCCGAAAAGATCCACGGGTTTCCCTGTGCGCCTCTTGCGATCATAATTCCGTCGCATCCTGTCGTTTGAACAAGTTCTTCTGCTTTTTCCGGTGTAGTGACATCGCCGTTTCCGATTACAGGAATGGAAACCGCCTCTTTCACCTGCCTGATAATGTCCCAGTCCGCCTCTCCGCTATAATACTGCTCTCTCGTCCTTCCGTGAACCGCAACCGCCGACGCTCCCGCTTCTTCCGCCGCTCTTGCGACTTCGACTGCATTTACATGCGCATCGTCGAACCCTTTTCGGATTTTTACCGTAACGGGCTTCTCTATTGCTTTAACGATCGCGTTTACAATCTCATAAACAAGAGAGGGGTTTTTCATCAAAGCAGACCCCTCCCCGTTTTTTACAACTTCGGTACCGGACACCCCATATTGATATCCGAGAATCGCAAAAGGACGTTCTTCAATTCTTTTCGCCATCTCGCTCATAATCTTCGGATCAGAACCAAACAACTGCAAAGATACCGGCTGCTCTTCTGGATGTATTTCCATGAGTTTCTCTGTATTTTTATTTTGATACAAAATTGCTTTTGCACTAACCATTTCCATCCCTAAAAGACCCGCTCCCTGTTCCTTGCACAGCAAACGAAAAGGCAGGTCTGTCACCCCTGCCATAGGTCCTAATAGGTATCGGTTTTCCAATTCTACATTTCCTATTTTCAGCTTCTTCATCTTTTTTTCTGCACTTTCTCATGAATCATTCGCAAGCCGTTCAGTGTAAGCTGTGGATCATACAGATCTATGCATTCTGTTTCATCGGCGATAATTTTACCCAGCCCGCCTGTGGCAATCACATAGGCATTTTTATATCCCGACTTCTTCTTTCATTTTTTTTACTATATATTCCGTCTGTCCGATCGCTCCGTATACAAGTCCTGCCTGCATTCCGCTAATCGTCTCCGATGCAAGCACGGATTCCGGTCTTCGGATCTGAATCGCCGGAAGCATCGCCGCTCCGTCCCACAGAGAACGTCCTGCCGTTTCAATGCCCGGGGCGATCACACATGCTTCAAGCGTACATTCAGGACCTATCAAATCATACGTCGTAGCCGTTCCGAAATCAACCACGATCGCAGGTCCTCCTGCAATAGCATACCCCGCTGCCGCATTGACGATTCTGTCCGGTCCTGTCCGCGTCGGATTTTCAGTCACAACACGAACTCCTGTATCTGTCTGAGAAGATACGATCATCGGTTCCGTTCCTAAATATTTGATAATACCGCTTGTAAAAGAGTGCATAATGTCGGGGACAACCGACGCAACGATCACCGAATCGATCTGCTTTGAGTCGATTCCTCTGTGCTCCAGTATTCCGCATATGGTGAATCCGTATTCGTCTGATGTCCTCGCCCGTTTTGTCGTCATACGGAACATACCGAGCAGGAACTCTTCCTCGAACACACCCATTGTAATATTTGTATTTCCTATATCAATCGTAAGAAGCATTGTCTTCTTCCTCCCGCTGTACCGAATCTTTTCATCGGTATTTTCCAAAAATATATTCAATATATATTTTCGATTTTATCTGATCGGCCGATCAACATTCTGCCGTCAATATTTCATAACTTTGTTCAAAGCTCTCTCCCGGCTTCACTTTATTGATATATGGTTTTTCCGAAAGTTCTTTGTCAAAGCCGACATCGTCGCACCGTCCCATCCACGGTTCAAGACAGACGAAAGGAGCGTCTTTCACAGACCAAATGCCGAAATTCGGAAATCCTTTACATTTCATGCCTACATATGGTTCTCCACCTTTGTGACAGAGCCATACTTCGTCAAACTGACCGCCGTCAAAAATCAGTGCGTCGTGTTCAAACATTTCCTCATTCAAAGCGCAGAATCCATCTTCCAGCTCCAGCTTGTACACTGTGCCGGGATCGGCTACACATTCGGAGAGATCTACCAGAATATATTCAAGTGCCTTTTTATCCGGAAATCTCAACTTATAATCCGTCTTTTTCTCATCCGCTTTTTGAAAACGGAAAGCCGGATGCCCACCGATCGTAAAATACATATCGTCGTCTCCGGTATTGTGCACTTCCCATTTCACGATCAGGCTGTTTTCTTTGAGAATATATGTAACGATCAGTTCAAAATCAAAGGGATATACTTCTTTTGTTTCTTCCCCTGATGAGAACAAAAAACGCTGCCTTATCGGGCTTTGTACAGATGCATTTAAAATCGTTATCCCTTGCGAATCCGTGTCCTGACGTCGGATAAGATATTCCGTTAATCTTTACTTTATTTTTATAGGTTTTTCCTACGTTCGGGAAAAGGATCGGGGAATGTCTTTTCCAATACGTGGGATTTCCCTCCCACAGAAGTTCCGTCTCTTTCTTTTTATCATATATACGGGTAACCTCAGCCCCATGCTCTGAAATCTCAATACAGAGCCGTTCGTTTTCCATTTTCATTGCCTCTGTCTCCTTTTCCCTGAATACTTTCTTTTGCTTTTACACTGCCCGATCCACATCCGGTTCAGGCAGCGCATGTCCTGCCTTCACATATCTCATTTACCGGCATCCGGCACAGATCTTATTTACTGCTGTCTTCCTTGTTATTTGAATTACTGTCGGCATCACTGTCTGAATTTTCTACCTGAACACAATTATCCACAAGGTAATCAAGCACAGCGTCTCTTAAAATCGCAGCTTTCAGCACATCTTCTCCAACCTGTTCTACATAAGCATCCACATCGGCTCCCGCCTGCTCTGCATATTCTTTGAATTTTTCTTTGTATTCTTTTTCTGACGGCTCAAGTTTCTGCTTTTCCGCGATCAGTTTAATTGCCTCGTCAAACACCGCTGTCTGCTGTGCGCTTTCTTTTACTTTTGAATTAAACTCATCTTCTGTCATCTGCAGATATGTCGTGATGAACTCAGACAATTCAATTCCGTATAATCCTGCCATCTGTGTATAGTAATCTGTCATCTGCTTTTTCTGTTCTTCCACAGCGTCTTTCGGATATTTTTTCACATCGATCTCTTCGAGAAGCGCTTCCTGGATCTCTGATTTTAATGTTGTCTCATTTGCTGTCTCCGCGCTGCTTTCAATCTGTTTACGGACTTCTTTGCGGTATTCGTCCGCTGTTTTTGCCGTCTTGCTGTTGCTTGCCACCCACTCGTCTGTCAATTCCGGAATGTTTTGTTTGTAAATTTCATTCAATACGATGTGGAAACGTGCAACTTTTCCTGCCACATCTGTTCCCGGATAAGAATCCGAAAACTTCACTTCTATATCGAATTCTTCTCCTGTACTGTGTCCGATGATCTGATCTTCAAATCCGGCATAACCGCCTCTGCTCCGATAAAGCTTCCGCTTCCGAGCTCCAGATCGGATCCCGTCGCTGTTCCCCCTTCAAATGCCACATCATCGATATATCCTGTATAGTCAATGTTTACCCAATCGCCTTTTTCCGCCGCACGATCTTTGATCGGCTCTTTTTCTGCCGCCGCATTTAAGTTTGCCTGAACAGACTGCTCAACCTGCTCATCTGTCACTTCAACCTTTTCTACCTGTGCAACTTCAAGACCTTTATACTGCTTTACCGTTACATAGTCGTTTGACAATGTTTTACTTCCGCATCCTACAACGGAAAGAGCCACCATTGCCGCAAGCATCATTGATACAATTCTTTTTTTCATAATAATCTCCTTTTTTGTCCGCGTTTTATACGCGTCTTTTATTTATATTTATTTTTACTGCATGCATATTTGCCGTACGTTTTTTTGATTTTCACGTACGAGTTCCATCTATATACGCCTGATCTTTCCTTTATCATCCTTTTACAAAAGCGGGGAAAGCAAGCGCGAAAACTGTTCTTTCGCTTTTATGACAAGTCCTCTTTCATCATATACTTTCCTTGTCACCTGCGTACACAGCGTCATATCGTTTTCAAACGCACGTTCCAATCTTTGTACTGTACGCTCGCTGTAAATCACTGCGTTCACCTCAAAATTCAACCCAAAACTCCGAAGTCCATATTTGCCGTTCCGACACATGCGACCATGCCGTCGATACTCAATGTCTTAGCGTGAAGAAATCCGTTGTTGTACACATAGCATTTTGCTCCGGCGGCAACCATCTCTCCGATATAAGAGTAAGTCGCCCAGTAAACAAACGGATGATCCGGCTTGCACGGTATCATGATCCGCACATCAACGCCTGATTTTGCGGCGATTTTCAAAGCGTCCAAGATCGAATCGTCCGGTATAAAGTACGGCGTCTGGATATAGACATGATCCTGTGCCCTATGAATAAGTCGTAAGTAATTGTCGTGGATCATCTTCGTTTTCGAGTCCGGTCCGCTTGATATGATCTGCACCGGATCTCTTCCGTTTCTCGTATATTGCGGAATTTCAAACAATGAATCTTCTAAAAACAAGTTTTCTTTCGCCGCATAATTCCAATCGAGAACAAACCGGACTGCCAGCGACGTTACCGCCGCGCCTTCGATACACAGATGGGTATCCCGCCAATAACCGAATTTCTTATCCCGTCCGAGATACTCTCTTCCGACGTTAAATCCTCCTACAAAACCGACTCTTCCGTCAATAACAACGATTTTTCTGTGATTCCGGTAATTCACACGAAGCTGCAGCTGCCCAAGCAGCGCCGGAAGAATTCCGCAACTTGAATTCCTTCTTTTTCGAGGCGCTCCCAGTCACGGTTTTTCATCGTTCTGCATCCCATACTGTCAAAAAGGACACGAACTTCCACGCCTTCTCTCGCTTTTTGAATAAGTACCTTCTCTACTTCCTGCCACAATTCATCGTTGCGGATAATGTAATACTGCATGTGGATATATCTCTTCGCCTGCTTCATCTCTTCTATAAGCGCACGGAACTTCTCTTTTCCGTCCGTATAAACGCGAATATCGTTATTATCTGTCAGAACCGCTTCCCCGGCTTCCAGATTATAAAGAATCAGATCTTTAAACCTTGACATCTCCGGATTCGCCATGCGAAGCGTTTATAATAAATCGTCTCCTCCTGCCGCCGGACTGCATATTTTAGTTCACCTTCGATCTCTTTTGCTTTAAACATCCTGCTCTTGTGGAAATCCTGTCCGATGATCAAATACATAACAAATCCGAGGATCGGTATAAAATAAAGCAAAAGCAGCCATGTCCAAACAGTCTGCGGGGATCTGCGCTGAAAAAAGACGATGACCAGCGCAAGGAAAATATTGATCAGAACAATATTATCCATAATAAAATTATAGACACTCACCGCTGCGTTCCAAATCATTTCTGCCATAAATAATATAACTCCTTTTTATGTACTTTCATGTACTATAACAGTATACTCGTTCACCTACTCAAAAGTAAACCCCTTTTTACTTGCACTACACAAAAAACAATGTTACAATGATATTTGCGTAAATGCGGAAAATAACATTATACAGTAGGATTTAGGAGGAGTTGTCATGAGTACATTCACCATTGTGATGATCGTCATTCTCGTGATATTGATCGGGGTGCTCGTCGGTCTTTACATTTTCGGAAAGAAGGCCGAGAAAAAACAGGCGGAACAGCAGGAGCAGATGGCAGCGGCGGCACAAGTTGTCAGCATGCTCATCATCGATAAAAAGAAACTAAGATTAAAAGAAGCGGGACTTCCGCAGATGGTCGTAGACAATACGCCGAAGTATCTTCGCCGTACAAAAGTTCCGGTCGTAAAAGCAAAGATCGGCGCAAAGATCATGACTCTTATGTGCGAGAACAAAGTGTTTGAAGTTCTTCCGGTGAAAAAAGAAGTCAAAGCGGTTGTAAGCGGACTCTACATAACAGAGATCAAAAGCGTACGCGGCGGTCTATCGAACAGCCTGAAAAGAAAAAAGGATTTTTCAAAAAATAATTAAAAAGCAAAAAACAGACGTCACGAAGGAATATTCCTTTTCTGCTGCGTCTGTTTTTTGTTATTTTTCTTTCCTACCGGATATCCAGCTGCATGGAGACCCCTTTACTGTTTCGCGGCACAATGCTCATATTAATGCGACAGTCTGCCATAGGTTCGTGATTTACATCTAATTCATAAGCGACTTTAACGCCGATCTGATCTTCGTCTACGCTGATCTCCATATTTTTTGTATTTACGCCTACCAGCATCTGACCATAAGGTGTCTTATAATATGTCAGATTTTTTTATTTTTTCAAATACCATATGAGAGGAAGTAACTCCGCTTTTCATAATTTCAAGACAGTCCGTTCCCGTGATCTTGATCTTATTTTTAATCGTGCCTGCCATTCCTTCAAGAACTTCATCATAGAGAATATAATGTTTTCCATTCCGGCAGTAATAATTTGCCGGAGTCACAACTTCAATCCCATCTTCTCCGACTTCATATCCCCTTGCAGGATCGTCCATAATATCGATATGTTTCCCCGAAATGCTGACTAATACATCTTTTGTCATCAATCTAATACTCCTCAATATTCACTACATTCGTTGTCGGCACGTCAAACGGCATTACTGTATTTGCGAATCTGCGGAATTTTTCCGCCGCATCACTTACATAAAAGGAGTATACACTGTGCTGTGCATTCTGTCCCGTCATTTGCCATTTCTTTTTCATACAAAAGCTTTTTCAGATCCATAGCCGTTTCATATGCCGGATTCACAATCTTGATCTCCTCTCCGAGATAATCGCGGATCTTAGATCTAAGAAGAGGGTAGTGGGTGCACCCAAAATCATAGCGTCAATCTGTGTGTGCCGCATTGACTCCAAATAATATTCGATCACTTCTTCTGTAACAACATGTTCCTTAAACCCTTCTTCCACCAGCGGAACAAACAGCGGACATGCCTTTTCGATCACTTCAATATCCGGAGCCATGCTTTGGATGACTTTCGTGTACATTCCGCTCTGTACAGTCGCATCCGTTCCTATAACTCCGACTTTCTGATTCCGGGTTGTCTCTACAGCCGCTCTTGCGCCCGGGATCACAACACCCATGATAGGGATATCAAATTCATCTCTCACGCATCCAGCGCCAAAGCGCTCGCCGTATTACAGGCAATAACGATCGCTTTTACCTGCTTTGTTTTCAAAAAGCGTATAATCTGCTCTGAAAAACGGATGATTGTATTCTGCGACTTACTTCCGTACGGAACTCTTGCCGTGTCTCCAAAGTATACGATATTTTCATTCGGAAGCTGCCGGGAAATCTCCCTCGCAACCGTAAGTCCGCCCACTCCGGAATCAAAAACTCCGACAGGCGCGGTCTTTTTGCAGTCCATTTGCATGATTCCCTCCATCGTGCAAACAGCCGTATAAATTTATACCGGCATGTTTTTAGAAATATATGTCTGTTTTTTCTTACAGTGCAAGTGTTTTTGCCACTTCGTACTGATACTCGGATACTGTTTTTTTCATAGCCAGAGCTTCTTCGATATCATAGTCTACATACTCGCCGTTCTTATATCCTACTACACGGTTTGTTTTTCCCTGACAAAGAAGATCAACTGCCATAGATCCCATGATCGAAGCATATACTCTGTCTTTACATGTCGGGCTTCCTCCACGCTGCATATGTCCGAGAATAGTCGCTCTCGTCTCAATACCCGTCGCCGCCTCGATTCTCTTTGCCATGTTGATCGAATCGCCGATACCTTCCGCATTGATGATAATGTAATTTTTCTTACCGCGTTTTTTATTTTCAAATTATTCAATCAATGATCTCCTGCTCGTCAAAGTCATGCTCTTCCGGCATAAGGATACGTTCTGCTCCATTGGCAATACCGCACCACAAAGCAAGATATCCCGCGTCACGCCCCATAACTTCGATGATGCTGCATCTTTCATGAGACGTCGAAGTATCACGTACTTTATCGATCGCTTCCATCGCCGTATTTACAGCAGTATCAAATCCGATCGTGTAATCTGTGCAGGCAATATCAAGATCGATCGTTCCCGGAATGCCGATCGTATTTACGCCGAGGTTCGCAAGTTTCTGAGCTCCGGCAAAAGAACCGTCTCCTCCGATAACTACAAGTCCGTCGATACCGTATTTTTTACAGATTGCAGCCGCTTTCTGCTGTCCTTCTTCCGTACGCATAGATTTACAACGCGCCGTCTGAAGGAACGTACCTCCGCGCTGGATCTTCTCAGACACATCGCGCGCTGAAAGATCAATGATCTCCTCCTTCAAAAGTCCGTGAAATCCTCTTCTGATACCACGCACTTTCAGTCCTCTTGAAAGCGCCGTTCTTACGACTGCACGAATAGCCGCGTTCATACCCGGCGCATCACCGCCGCTTGTAAGAACTCCGATTGTACGGATCTGATCTTCAATCTCCTCTAAGTACTTTTCTTTTTGATTCTCTGCCATGATTTTTCCACCTTTCTGCAAAGTGTCGCTATTAATAATATTTATTCATTGTAATTTTTTTAACAATAGTCGAAAATTATTCTACATTATTTAGAAGTGGTTTTCAATAGCTTTTTCAACCACTTTTACCCGACTTTCACCAAAATGGTTCATTAACCTGCTTAAAACCTGCTCATTGATCTGAATATTCCGGTTTTTCGGCAGTCGTTTCACTGCCCGTTCTTTTGCGCAATATATAATAACCTCGTCTTCGCCTTCCGAATCTGCCAGGTATCCGTAAACGATCTGTTCTTCATCAAGAAACGTCTCTTTATCCGGAAATTGAATCCACAATTCTCGTTTTGTCCTCTCAAAGGGGATCACTTTCTCACAGATCAGCTTACTTGCCTTCTCGTCTTCTTCCGAAACCCTTCCGCTGATAAACACTTTCTCGTTTATTTCAAGCCATTGACGATTTTTCTCGTAATCTCTCGGAAAAATAACAACTTCCACAGTGCCGAGCAAATCTTCCAGCGTAAGGAACGCCATCACCTGATTCGTCTTTGTGTACTTGACCGTCTTGTCAACGATCATCCCTCCGACAACCGACTTTTCTCCGTCATGCACCTTCGTTCTATTCAGCTCCTCGTCAAACTGAAAATCTGCCGTTGTAGCCGAAATCATCCGCCGCCATCTCTCCTCGTGCTCCTCAAGCGGATGACCGCTTATATAAACGCCGAGCACCTCTTTTTCAAACGCAAGCTTATTTTCTTTTGAATACTCGCCTACATCAGGCATTCTGATCTGAAAATCCGCCTTTTCTTCTTCTCCCACAAGATCAAACAAACTCATTTGACCGGACATGGAATATTTTTTTCTCCTGATTCACATGATCCATGATCTGAATATAAATACTCATGAATTGTTTTCGGGTTCCGCCTAAAGTATCCAACGCCCCTGCTTTGATCAGATTTTCAATAGTTCTCTTGTTCAGTCCTTCTTTCGATGAAACACGGGTAATAAAATCTTCAAGATTTTTATATGGACCAAATGTCCTGCGTTCTTCGAGCATCGCCCTAACAACCGGTCTCCCGACACTTTTGATCGCAGACAGCCCGTATCTTATATTCCCTTCGTCAACCGAAAAATCCGCTTCTCCGTTATTAATGTCAGGAGGAAGGATCTGAATGCCATCTGCCGGCTTGCATAAATATATTCAGCTACTTCGACGGATTGTCTATCACCGATGTCATAAGAGCCGCCATATATTCAACAGGATAATAATATTTCAGCCACGCAGTCTGATATGCCACAACCGCATATGCGGCCGCATGCGACTTATTAAACGCATAGTTTGCAAAGTCAAGCATCTCATCATAAATCTTATTCGCAACCTGCTCGTCAATTCCGTTTTTTACACATCCCGGAATACCGGAAGCCTCGTCACCGTACAGGAAAATCTGCCGTTCCCGTTTCATCTCTTCGCCTTTTTTCTTTGACATGGCGCGCCTCAAAAGATCGCTTCTTCCGAGGGAATATCCCGCAAGGTCGCGAACGATCTGCATAACCTGTTCCTGATAAACGATACAGCCGTATGTCGAATTCAGGATCGGCTCTAACTGCGGGCAGTCATATGAAATTGAAGAGGCGTCGTTTTTCCCTTTGATGTACTGCGGAATAAAATCCATCGGACCGGGGCGATATAAAGAGATTCCGGCGATCATATCTTCCAGACTGTTCGGTTTCAGCTCTTTCATAAAGCTTTTCATTCCCGCGCTTTCCAACTGGAAGATGCCGTCTGTTTTTCCGGTCCCGATATATTCAAGCACTTTTTTATCATCATAATCCAGCGTGTCCATATTTACCGAAGGATCTTTTTTTCTCGCCATAAGAACTGCATTTTGTATAACCGTCAACGTACGAAGTCCCAGAAAATCCATTTTCAAAAGTCCGAGCTGTTCCAGTGTCGTCATCGTAAACTGGGTCGTCACCGAGCCGTCCGCCGCTCTCGACAACGGCACATATTCGTCAACAGACTTCTGACTGATCACGACTCCGGCCGCATGCATAGAACTATGTCTCGGAAGTCCTTCCAGTCTTTTCGCCATCTCGATAAGATATTTTACTTCCTCATCATCTTCACACATCTTGCGCAGTTCAGGATTTACCTTCAACGCTTTTTCAATCGTCATCTTCGGCTCCTGCGGTATCATCTTCGCAATCGAATCGACAAAAGCATACGGCATATCCATCACACGCCCCACATCTCGAATCACACCTCTTGCCGCCAGCGTTCCGAATGTCACGATCTGAACAACTCTGTCTTTTCCGTATTTTCTCACAACATAGTCGATCACTTCCTGTCTGCGTTCATAACAAAAGTCAACGTCGATATCGGGCATGGAAACACGTTCGGGATTCAAAAAACGCTCGAACAAAAGCTGATATCTGATCGGATCGATCGTCGTAATTCCCAGGCAGTAGGAAACAATACTTCCCGCTGCAGACCCCCGGCCCGGTCCGACTGCGATCCCATGATCTTTCGCATATTTTATAAAATCCCACACGATCAGGAAATAGTCTACATACCCCATATTTTTGATCGTGCCCAATTCATAATCAAGCCGTTCCCGAAGTTCATCCGCCCGTTCTGCATAGCGTTTCTCAAGTCCTTCGTAACACAGTTCCGTAAGTATTCCCACGATGTATATCCGTCCGGGACGTCATATTTGGGAAGCTTTGTTACCCCGAACTCAATCTCCACTAAACAGCGGTCCGCAATCTTCTGCGTATTTTCAAGCGCCTGAAGCGCATACGGAAAAAGACTTTTCATCTCTTCTTCAGACTTGATGTAATACTGTCCGCCTTCATATCTCATCCTGTTCTCATCCGCCAGCCTTTTCCCTGTCTGGATACACAAAAGGATATCATGCGCTTTTTCGTCTTTCGCATAAGTATAATGCACATCATTCGTCGCCACAAGTTCGATCCCCGTTTCCCGGGACATTTTCAAAAGCTGTTGATTTACAAGACCCTGATCAGGCAGACCGTGATCCTGCAGTTCTAAATAAAAATGATCTTTTCCAAAGATATCTCTGTACTCCAACGCAGCTTTCTTCGCTTCGTCATATAAGCCTTTCATCAGATATCTCGACACCTCGCCTGCCAGGCAGGCGCTCAGCGCGATAATGCCGCTGTGATATTTTCTGAGAAGTTCTTTATCTACACGGGGTTTGTAATAGTATCCCTCGACAAAGCCTTTTGATACGATTTTCATAAGATTAGCATAACCTTCGTTATTTTCCGCAAGAAGTACAAGGTGATAATACCTGTCTTCTCCTCCGGTCACTTCTCTGTCAAAACGGGAATTCGGCGCGACATAAACTTCACACCCCAAGATCGGATTAATTCCCTGACTTTTCGCCTCTCTGTAAAAATCAATCACTCCGTACATTACTCCGTGATCGGTGATCGCCGCACTGTTCATCCCAAGCTCTTTCACTCTTGCAACATATTCTTTTATCTTGTTAGAACCATCCAGAAGACTGTATTCTGTATGGACATGCAAATGTGCAAAACTCATCTTTCACCTCGTAAGCCGACCCACAAAAGGTCTATCTGTTCTTGTTTACCGCAAAAATCTTTCCCACCTCGTTGTCGATCTGTATCTTTCCTTGTTTCAGAAGTCTTCCGACCGCACGTTTAAACGCCGCTTTACTCATCCCCATCTCCGACTTAATCCTCTCCGGATCCGCCTTATCTGTAAACGGAAGCATGCCGCCATTCTTTTCAATACGTCCAAACACCTTATCCGCATCCGCATCCATCTGTTCCGGTATCTTCCCGCGTATGCTCAGATCAAGCTTTCCGTCCGGCTTCACAGCCGTCACCCTCGCTTCAATGCGCTGACCGATATACATCTTCTCGTAAACTTCCCGCTTCGGATCATCGCCGAATACTGATCGTCCACAGCGACAAACACACCGAAATCCCGACTTAATTCATACACTGTTCCGCTGACCATATCGTCTTTTTTGTACGGTGAATCAGTACGAAGAAGCTGATACACTTTCATCGTCGCACACAGTCTGCCGCTCTTATCTATATAAAGACTAACGAGACATCGATCGCCTTTTTCTACTCTTTCCGTCTGTTCTTTGAACGGAAGCAGAAGTTCTTTTTCCAATCCCCAATCCAAAAATGCTCCGATCCTTCCAACATCCGTCACTTCAAGCACAGCCGTCTTTCCGATCGTAAGCTTCGGTTCATTCGTAGTTGCTATCATACGATCTGATGAATCTTTATATAAAAACACCTCTATCGGATCTCCGACTTCTATCCCTTGCGGCACCTGCTTTTTAGGCAGAAGCACCCTCTCTTCGTCGTTGCCCAGATATACGCCGAAATCAACGATCTTCACAACAGTCAGAACTTGTTTTTCTCCCAGTTTCATACATTTTCTCCTTTATTGTTCTGAAACAAAACTTTCTATTTATTGTATCACACCCGGATCGATTGTTCCATACTCTCCGTCAAATCCGGAGTTCCATTTTATCTTCCCTTTCCGAAGTTTGTCAACCAGACATCCCGTCTGTTCCCCTGCCGTCCGGCTGATCTGTTCTACAGGTATCTTTCGCAGCACTTCAAATTCAGGGCCAAGCTGCACAAGAAGCCGCATATACTCTCGTTCTGTACGTTTCCCTTTCACAGCAGATCCATTTGCCATGGCAATCACTTCCTTAAGCGGGATCAGACTCTCAAACGGTTCTTTCCCCGCCGCAGACTTCGCCTCCTCTTCCGATCTGTCTGCCATCTCCTCGATTCTGTGAGCCACTCCTACCGTCACCGCGCGCCCGCATACAGGACATACTCCTCCATGTACTTTCGTCTCCTCAGGAGTAAAACAAACTCCGCATTTTCGATGTCCATCCAAATGATACTTTCCTTCCTGAGGGAAAAATTCAATCGTTCCGCACAAACCGTTTCCCGTCCGAATCGCCTCTGCAATGCCTCTGTAAGAAAGTTCCACATCAAAAAGAGTCGCTTCCCGACCTAAATTTCCCGGAGAATGAGCGTCCGAATTAGAAATAAGCCGATAATCATCCAATACAGATACTCTTCGGTTCATCAACGGATCTGACGAAAGTCCCGTCTCCATAGCATATACATAGGAAGTCATATCGCCGAAACACTCATCGGGCGTTTCAAATCCCGAAAACTCTCCGAATACCGAAAAATGCGGCGTCCATATATGAGCCGGAATATAAATCGAATTCCCACACTCGTCAAGCGCCAGTTCAAGAAGGTCCCGACAGTCAATCCGAAGTGTCGGCCGACCGTCCGAACAGATATTTCCAATCTGTGAAAGACGATCCGCGATCCGCTCTGCCGCCTCAAAATCCGGAAGGAGAAGTAGACTGTGCACCTTCCGGGAACGTCCTTCTTTTTTATACACCGAACTGATTTCCCCACTTATAATAAAACGCGGAATCATCTCTTTTTGTCCACGCCCGTATGCGTCGATTTTTTTCCCGTCCGCTTCATCATAAAGTCTGTATTCTTCTTTCAATATATATAATCCATCTTCCGCAGGAGCCAGCTTTTTTTTAACTCCGCCCGCCATGCCGGATGTGTAAAATCACCTGTCCCAACAATATGAATTCCTTTTCTCCTTGCCCATAAATCAAGATATTCCAGCGTACATGTCTTGCTCGTCGCATAAGAATAGCGGGAATGGATATGAAAATCTGCAATATACATTTTATCTCCCCGATCTGATTTTGCGGTATTTTCCGCATTTTAGGTAAATAGTTCAGCCATACAGCGTCCGTCTATGAGTAAAACAGTGGCATCAGCCACGATAAGCACGCAGTGCGGTTTTACGAATAGAGCGGGCTGAACTGTTACCATTTTAATTCATTTATTTTATAATCCCTTCCGCATTTGATGCCATTGTTCTCCGCCCCAAGATGAATCCGATATCCCTTCATCTTCAAAGCCCATCTTTTTGTACATCTCGACTTTTGCGTCAAGACATGTCAGGATCAACGCACATCTCCCTGCTGCCTTTGTATCCCGGAATACCGCCGCATCAGTCTGATGCCACTCCGATTCCCCGGTACTTCGGCAAAACTGCAAGACCGAGTATCATCACGTTATCACCTGTCGGATCATGCAAGTCTGCATTCCTGAAAAATTCATCTTTCAAACAATCCCCGTCCGTTGCCAGACCATTCAAAAAACCTGCCACTTCACCGCTTTTTCTGTCAACCGCCACAAAAAACAATTCCCGAATCTTAAGAGCCCGCCGCTTCATCATCTCTTCGGTACACGCCTCGTTAGGAGGGAAACATACTCTTTCGACAGACGCAGCCTGCACAGCTTCCTCAGAGAATATAGTTCGGAACTCGAATCTTTCTTCAAGCTTTATTTTTTCATTTATTATAATACTTTGCTCAAAATCTCTCATGTCATACACTCCTGCACTCTCTGCCGTCATATAACACAGCAGCAGATCTTCTTTTTAAATTGTAGTATACTGCCTGAGGAAATTCAAGGAAAAGAACTCTCTTCCTCCGTTCCTGTTTGCTTATTTACACCAAACATATTAAACTATACTCAAACCTGCCACTACATAATTACCGGAAACACTAAACGACACATTTCAGTATTGTGAAAAGCCACCGTTCCAGCAAACAGCTCCTAATACCACTGTTCCACCTGACAGTCTGCCCACACCTTATAATGATCCGCTCCTTATAATAATGAGAAACAAGAGGAAACAATGATATACGAAATAAAAGACACAAACAAAATTTCACCTTTATTTGGACACTGGGAAGAAACCCTTATCTGGTCATGCCTGCAGGGAATCATGGGGAAAATATATGCAAACGACCTCACCGCCCCTACTGCGGCTATGGCCGTGATCGGGGATTTCACCTTTTTCGCAGGCGAACCATGCCCGGAACTGATCGCTTATAGACCGCCCCACTGTACTCAAAACTTTATGATCGCCGTTCCTCAAAATAAACTTTGGGAAAACATGCTCACTCAATTTTACGGTAAAAAAGCAAAAATAATTTCTCGCTACGCAACAAAAAAGGAACCTCCTATTTTCAATAAACATCATTTAGAAAAAATCGTCGCTTCCCTGCCAAAACAATATACACTTTCCATGATCGACTCGCACTTTTACAAATTATGCAAATCAGAAGCATGGAGCAAAGATCTCGTATCACAATTTTCAACTTACGAAAAATACCGCCGTCTCGGAATAGGCGTTGTAATATCCAAAGACGGGCTGATCATATCCGGTGCTTCATCCTACTCCAGATATCAAAACGGCATCGAAATCGAAATTGACACACGAAAAGAATACCGGAGAAACGGCTTTGCCTGCATATGCGCCGCAAAACTGATCTTAGAATGCTTAAAGCGGAACTTATATCCCAGTTGGGATGCACATAACAAAGCATCCGCCGCACTGGCAGAAAAATTAGGGTATCATTACAGTCACGCTTATACGGCGTTGGAAATATGGGATTATTAAGATTATTGTAGATTCGGTTTCTAATCCTGCCGGCGACGTGGAGAAAAGAGCAATGGATAATATCTAAAATTCCTGTTTGAACATCGTTCAAATGAACGTATGTCGGATGAAGAATTTCAAAATTATTGTCATTTGATTGTCACTAGACATAGAGAGCCAAGAAAGCCCGCAAAATAGGCATTTCTTGGCTCTAATATATTATTCGAATTCAATCGTCGCCGGGGGCTTCGGGCTCATATCATAGCACACGCGGTTTACGTTCTCGACCTCTGCCAGGATTCTGTTAGTGATTCTGTCGAGAATCTCCCAGTCTACGTGCTCGATGCTGGCTGTCATCGCGTCGATGGTATTGATTGCACGGATGATTACCATGTACTCAAAGCATCTTGCATGATTCTTCATTCCCACAGACTTGAAATCGGTACTACCGTAAAATACTGCCATACTTTCTTGTCCAGTCCTGCCTTTGCGAACTCCTCGCGCAGGATAGCATCTGACTCACGGACAGCTTCCAGGCGATCTCTTGTGATAGCGCCGAGGCAGCGAACACCAAGTCCCGGACCCGGGAACGGCTGACGGTAAACCATTTCAGCAGGCAGGCCAAGCTCAATACCGCAGGCACGAACTTCGTCCTTGAAGAGCTGCTTTAACGGCTCTACCAATTCAAACTGCAAATCTTCCGGAAGTCCTCCCACATTGTGGTGAGATTTTACCATCTTTGCAGTCTTGGTTCCGCTCTCGATAATGTCCGGATAAATCGTTCCCTGTCCAAGGAAATCGATTCCTTCCAGTTTTCTCGCTTCTTCCTCGAAAACACGGATAAATTCTCCGCCGATAATCTTTCTCTTCTCTTCCGGATCAGATACATTTTCCAGCTTTCCAAGGAAACGCTCTGTAGCGTCTACATAAATCAGATTTGCATGAAGCTGGTTGCGGAATACCTCTACAACGCTTTCAGATTCATTTTTCCGCATCAGACCATGATTTACATGTACGCAGACGAGCTGCTGTCCTATCGCCTTAATCAGCATCGCTGCAACTACGGAAGAATCTACGCCGCCTGACAGCGCCAAAAGAACCTTTCTGTCTCCTACCTGTCTGCGGATCAGCTCTACCTGATCTTCAATAAAGTTCTTCATGTTCCAGTTTGCTTCTGCCTTACATTCATCAAATACGAACTTTTTCAACGTCTCCTGATCCGGCAGGCTGTCAAAACGAACGTCGCATCTGGATGCAGGATAGTCTACGGAAATTACCGGATAGCCCCATGTATAAAGCTCTGGTCTTACTTCCACTTCTTTTCCATCTACCACACGGTTTTCTCCGCCATTTTAAAATAATTCCTTTTACATTGTCAAGAGCCTTTATTTCTTCCTCTGTAATATCATGAGGATGAATCTCGCTGTATACGCCAAGTTCACGAATCTCCCGGGCGAGTACCGTATTCTCTGTACTTCCCAGATCCAAAATAACAATCATATCCTGCTTCATTTGTCTCTCCTTTTAACTGGTCAGATTATTTCCAACATTTTTATTTTACTGATTTTCCTTTAGTTTCGCAAGCAATATTTCAAATATTCTCTATCATCCACTGCGGACGCTGTCACAGCTCTTTTTATCGCCTGCTGCATCGCCCTTGCGCCAGTGTTCCGGCTACATTTACATCGCTTTCTACCTCTCCCACACTGCAGGCATAGATGCTGTCTCCGTCAGCCATAGTTCCAACCGGATTGATGCATCTCGCATACGCATTTCTTGCCATAGAAGCAATTTTATTCAGCTTTGCCTTATCAAAACGTGCATTGCACACGATGCAGCCGATCGTCGTATTTGTATGAAATAAATCCTGAGGCGTCGTCATCATTTCTACAAACGCCTCTTCCAAATCCACAAATTTCGTTCTTTCCGCATCCATAAGGCCTGCTATCTTTTGTCCGTTCTCCGGATCAAAAACATCTCCGAATGCATTAACGACTACGACAGCCGCTATTTTCAGCTCCCCTGCCTGAAGCGCATAGATACCCAGACCGGACTTTGTCGCCCGTTCCATTCCAAACAGCTTTCCTACGCTGGCTCCCGTTCCTGCTCCGACATTTCCCATCGATACATCGCAGCCTTCCATCGCCTTTCTACAGGCTCATATCCCATATCCGCATCCGGACGGATATCGCTTCTTCCGTATCCCAAGTCAAAAATGCAGGACTGACATACAAGAGGTATTTTGGAAAATCCCGTGTCGTATCCAATCCCCTGCTCCTCCAGACAGCGCATCACACCGTCCGAAGCCGCCAGACCATATGCGCTTCCTCCTGACAACACGACAGCGTTCAGCGGATTATCTGCCGTCATGCTGTCTGTAAGCGGCGTTTCTCTCGACGCCGGACCTCCCCCGCTGATGTCGCAGCCTGCCTGTGCGCCCCGTTTAAAGTACAATACGCTTGCGCCTGTCTTTGCTTCATTATCCTGCGCATGTCCTATGGATACGCCATCTATCTCTGTAATTGCGATTTCCCTTATAAATCTGTCCATCAAATTTCCCTCTCACCCTTTCTGTTCACACCCGAAGCTATTCGGCAACCACTGCCGTTCCGCTTGCCGTTACCATAAGCATTCCGTTACCTGCACCGAGCACCTCATAATCGATATCAACGCCTACAACCGCATTGGCCCCCAAATCTGCCGCACGCTGTTCCATCTCCTTCAGGCGTTCTGTCTCGCCTAAACAAGCTCTTCCTCATAGCTTCCTGATCTTCCGCCGAAAAAGTTGCTGAAAGAAGCCGCAACATCGCGCACGAAATTTACGCCAGATATGACTTCTCCAAATACAATTCCCTTATATTCCGTAATTCTTCTTCCTTCTACAGACACTGTCGTTGTCACTATCATTCCCATTCCTCCGTTTCTTCCTTTTATAGGGTACTGTGAAAGTAGAAGCTTTCTGTTGATTGTTGCAAAATGCGTTACAAATTTATTATTTATATCATAGCAAAAATCATTTTAAGATACAATCGTTTCCTGCAGGAAATCCTGCCTGGTTACTAAAATTAAATTCCCCCAAATTTTTACGAAATAGAGGGGTGTCTATCTTTCAATTTCTTGTGTGATACTTTACCGCACATGAACATTGGCAGAGGGAATGAAACAAAAAGACATTGCATTTCAGTTAGGTATCTCTGAAGCCTATGTTACTCAACTCAAAAAAGTTATAGCATTTTTTCTTACTTAGAATTAGAGCCATTTTAGGGCCAAAAACCATAAAACAACCCCGGAAATGCCCATTTTATCAGCATTTCGGGGTTCTGTCCGTTATTCAAACTCGACAATTACTAATCAATTTTGTTTAGAGATCATTCTCTGTCGTGTTTACAGTTCTTTTGATTATTTGATTTATCCATATTATCCTGCCTATACAGGCTAATGTTATCATTTTGTTATCGGTGTTGATAACACTTGCTCGGTAACTGTGGATAATACCTATATGTTCTTTCGTAAATTATAAGCTGTTTTGTTTAAAAATTCAACACTAGTCT
>ENA-OUNI01000311-OUNI01000311.1-human-gut-metagenome-genome-assembly--contig:-NODE-311-length-22755-cov-5.570753_pt1 | contig 22755 bp, 25 predicted proteins | sample MGYA00242499_ERZ504580 | MGnify/ENA primary metagenome ERZ504580 (study PRJEB26092, sample SAMD00036315) | human gut metagenome | host: Homo sapiens | study: EMG produced TPA metagenomics assembly of... | reverse complement strand
CTCTTCTTCAATGGCAAAGCCCAACTGCGCACTGAAACGGACTGCACGCATGATTCGCAGTGCATCCTCTGTAAAACGCTCCAGCGGATCTCCCACACAGCGATGATTTTCTCTCAATATCCTCCAGTCCGCCGAAAAGGTCCACCAGTCCTGAAGAAGGATTGTATGCCATTGCATTGATGGTAAAATCCCGGCGTTTCAGGTCTTCCTTAAGGCTTGCTGTAAAGGTGACCTCTTTGGGATGTCTGCCGTCCTCGTACTCACCATCTACACGATAAGTCGTGACCTCATATCCTTCTTTTTCCATAAGAACAGTCACTGTTCCATGCTGCAGACCTGTATCCACTGTTCTGTGAAACAAAGCCTTGACCTGCTCCGGCTTTGCGGATGTGGTGATGTCCCAGTCATCCGGCTCCGTCCCAGAATGGAATCACGCACACAGCCGCCTACCACATAGCTTCATAGCCTGCTTTTTCCAGTATATGTAAAATTGTTTCCGCGTTTTTCGGTATTTCCAGAATCATATGACCATCCTTATCTTCTTCTATTTATTCTTAACCCCGAAAACCGGCACTCAGATATCTCTGCTGCCGGTTTTCTTTATTTTCTTATTGATTAGTATGCTCTTCCCCAGTAAACCATCTTCTTGGCAGGTTTTCCACAGCATACGCAGACATCACTTAAGTGTTCCTGCTCAAACGGCATACATCTGGATGTAGCCTGAACATCTTCTTTGATCTTGTCCTCACATGCGCGGTCACCGCACCACATAGCTTTTACGAAGCCTGGTTTGTTAACAATAGTATCTTTGAATTCTTCATAGTTTGTAGCAACATAAGTATGGGAATCTCTGTGCTTACGTGCACGCTCCAGCATATCTTTCTGGATTGTTTCCAGGATTTCCTGTACTTTTTCCACAAGCTCATCAAATGTAACAGTATATTTCTCTCTTGTATCACGACGGCAGATCACAGCCTGACCATTCTCGATATCCTTCGGACCGCACTCGATACGGATCGGGATACCACGCATTTCCTGCTCTGCGAATTTGAATCCCGGGCTCTTGTCTGTGTCGTCTACTTTTACGCGGACTCCTGCTGCTTTTAATGCTGCAAACATCTCATCTGCTTTCTCAAGAACGCCTTCTTTTCTCTGCTGGATCGGAATGATCACTGCCTGTACAGGAGCGATTCTCGGAGGCAGCACCAGACCACTGTTATCACCATGTACCATGATAATAGCACCGATCATACGTGTTGTCATTCCCCAGGATGTCTGATGTACATACTGAAGTTTATTTTCTTTATCTGTATACTGGATGCCGAATGCTCTTGCAAATCCATCGCCAAAGTTATGGCTTGTACCGGACTGAAGAGCTTTTCCATCATGCATCAGGGATTCAATTGTATAAGTAGCTTCTGCACCGGAGAATTTCTCCTTGTCTGTTTTCTGTCCCTTGATAACCGGGATTGCAAGTACTTCCTCGCAGAAATCTGCATACAAATTCAGCATCTGGATAGTACGCTCTTCTGCTTCCTCGGCTGTAGCATGAGCTGTATGGCCTTCCTGCCATAAGAACTCACGTGAACGAAGGAACGGACGTGTTGTCTTTTCCCAACGCACTACAGAGCACCACTGATTGTATACCTTCGGCAGGTCTCTGTGAGACTGGATTTCTTTTGCATAGAAGTCACAGAATAATGTCTCTGATGTAGGACGTACACACAGACGCTCCTGAAGCGGATCCAGACCACCATGAGTTACCCATGCAACCTCAGGTGCAAATCCTTCTACATGATCTTTCTCTTTCTGAAGAAGAGATTCCGGAATAAAGATTGGCATGTACACGTTCTGTACGCCAGTCTCTTTAAATCTTCTGTCCAGTTCGTGCTGGATATTTTCCCAGATCGCATATCCTGCAGGTTTAATTGCCATGCAGCCTTTAACGCTGGTATAACCGCAGAGTTCAGCTTTCTTTACAACGTCGGTATACCACTGGGCGAAATCGTCTTCCATGGATGTGATGGCTTCTACCAGTTTCTTGTTGTTTGCCATGATTACTTCTCCTTTTTATGTGATTGTGTTGATCCTGACAGTGCATCAGGATATAGTCGCGGCGGAATGCATATTCTTCTTATTTTTCTTCTATAAATAAATTTCCTTATCTACTTCACAGTACAAAAATCTGCTTTTTATAATCCGGCAAAATCTGTCATATTATAAAAAACGAAAAAAAGAAGCCCAGCATCCCTCACAAGGGACCGAAAGGCTTCGGCGGTACCACCCTAATTAGCACTGTGCCAAATGCCTGCACATTGCTCGCTCTTCTTCCGATAACGCAGGAAAAACGCCGTACTTCAATTGTACGGAGCTCCGAGGCCGGTTCCATAATTCACGCACAGAATCCTTCCACCACTGTTTCACAGCCAACCGGCTGTTCTCCGGGACTCTTCTCTGGGATTGCTCCTTATGTACTATTCTCTTCATCGCTGTATATATTTCGCATTTGATTATATTTTATTTGAAATAAATTGATGTGTCAAGAGTAAAATCGTTACTGTTCACACACCACTATCCTGCGAGATGTTTTTGGCATGAATATGCCAAAATCACACTTCTATTGTAATCTTACGTCCTGTCCGGTTATATTTATAATAACGGACCCCGGCTGCATCCAGCATTCTTTTGGAAGCGAGCACTGCCGGCGTGTCTGCATATTTATCGCAGTCATAGACAATCGTCTTAATACCTGCCTGAATAATTGCCTTGGCACATTCATTACATGGAAAAAGGGAAACATAAAGCTTTGCACCTTCCAGACTTCCTCCCCTGTAATTAAGAATCGCATTCAATTCACTGTGGTCACATAAAAATATTTCGTATGAAGACTGTCACCCTCTCTCGCCCATGGAAATTCATCATCTGAACAGCCCTTTGGAAAACCATTATAGCCCATGGACAGGATTTTATTATCCTCACTTACAATACAGGCTCCTACCTGAGAATTCGGATCCTTGGAACGCATCCCTGACATCATGGCAACTCCCATAAAATATTCATCCCATGATAAATAATCTGTGCGTTTATGATTTACATCCATTTTCCACACCTCCCCTTCACATACTTCACCCTTCATCCGCTTCATAAAATCAGCACATTGTCTGTTACTGTGAACGGAACGAACAGTAACCATTATCTGCTTATAACTGACACAGCCAGAACTTAACACTTTACTCTACGGCAACCCTCATTCATCATACATGTGAGAGAATTACTATAATCATGCAGGCTCCGGCTGTTTTATCAGTTTTCTTATTTTATGGCTTATTCAGTCTCTATCTGATTAATTCTTCTGATATGTCTCTCATCGTTGGAAAACGGTGTATTCAAAAATGTATCCACAATCTTCAATGCCAGCCCAGGTCCTACCACTCTTCCGCCAAGTGCAAGGATATTAGCATCATTGTGAAGTCTTGTAGCCTCTGCTGTAAAACAATCTGTGCAGACTGCAGCTCTGATTCCCTTAATCTTATTTGCTGTAATGGAAATTCCGATACCTGTTCCGCAGATCAGGATTCCCTTCTCACATTCGCCGTCAAGAATTGCATGTGCAACCTTCTTTGCATATATCGGATAATCTACGGAATCCAGACTGTCACATCCATAATCTTTATATTCAATTCCTTTCTCATCCAGATACTTCTTGATCTCCTGTTTCAGTTCATATCCACCATGATCACATCCTAAAGCTATCATTAATCTTCCTCCTGAAATTAATTTCTTTACCTCTTCAGCAGACTATTTAAGTGAATCTTCATTATCCATCTGGCCATTACTGCTGATAAGATTATATAATCAGGCATATATCTGCTTCACTACCTGATTATATCATACCACCTGTATGATCTTATGTCCCGCTGCTTTCAGCAGACGGTTCATAATGGCCTGTCCCATTCTTGGTGTATAAAACGCTTCTGAATAAATAGACCTGACCGCACTCTGGTCAAAATCACGAAGCACTTCATATAAATGATGGGCGATTGTTTCCTCCTCTTTCCGACTTCCGATGCTGACTACCAGACCTTCGGGATATCTGTCCTTTGTCTCGTCCGTTGCAATAATTCCAACCTGCTCGCCGTGTGCTTTCGCCTCCGCAGCCAGCTCATTGATCTTCTTCACAACAGCTTCCTCCGGTCCCTCAACAATTGCCAGATCTGCCTTCGGTGCATAATGGCGATATTTCATACCCGGTGCTTTCGGACGCACTTTGCTGTCAGCCGCAATCAGCCCCTTGTCCATCCTTACATCCCCCAGAGTCTCCTGAAGCATCTCCAGAGAAATATAACCCGGACGTAAAACCACAGGCACATCCTCAGTAAAATCAACGATCGTAGACTCAAGACCGATTCCCACCTGGCCTCCGTCAATGATCATCTCAATCGCTTCACCAAGATCCTCCTCTACATGCTGTGCAGTAGTCGGGCTTGGTCTTCCCGAAGTGTTGGCACTGGGCGCAGCCACATAACCACCTGCTGCTTGATAAGTTCCTGCGCGATCCTGTCACTCGGAAACCGAACCGCCACACTGTCCAGACCACCCGTAGTCTCCTGTGGTACAAGATCCGACTTCGGAAGAATCATAGTCAGCGGACCCGGCCAGTACTTCTCTGCCAAAATCTTCGCCTTCTCCGGAACCTCAGCTACAATCGGAGCCAGCTTATCAAACTCTGCAATATGCACGATCAGCGGATTATCCGAAGGTCTTCCCTTCGCCGCATAAATTTTCATAGAAGCCTGTGGATTCAACGCATCTCCTCCAAGACCATACACAGTCTCCGTAGGAAACGCAACCAGACCACCCTGCTTCAAAATATCTCCACCACGCCGGATAGCCTCCATATCAAGATTATCCGCTGTCATGGATACAACTTCTGCTTTCATTTTATTCCTGCTTTCTTATCTGTTCTGTATTTTATATAACAATATTCCTCTTACTTTATTTTCGTTTTGTATGTTCATGATACAACAGAGACAAAAATTCGTCAAATGTTTCTTCTTTGGCAAACAGATATTCTCCATTATCCAACCAAACAAATAACAAGCTGACAGAAAATATTTCTCCTGTCAGCTCGTACATCAATCTCTTAATTTATCAGGCAATACATATACCTTTCTCTTGTGAGTTCTGTGGCCTTAACTTCTGCTTATACTGCTTACCTGAAACAAGATTATAATTTGTGTATAAATCAAAAAGCATTATCTGATCGCATTCATACAATATTTATAGATTCTTTTATAGGTACGTGTAGAATAGTGAACGCCGTCATCTATATTTCCCTTAAACTCATTGTATGTACTGTAACCATTCTTCATCAGATATTTATAGGTATCTATCCATTGAAATCTCTTATTTAACCTGCTCTGCAATCTGTCATTAAAGTAACGTAACTGCGCTTCTTTTCGGGTTGGTTTCATTGCTGTATTTACCGGATTCACAGACATATAAAACAATCTGCAGTCACTTTCAAGTTCCTCTGCAAGAGTGTTCATACGCGCAAGATATGCATTTGCCTCGCCTTTATAATCAACCCCATTCCCGGAATTATGACTCGAAAGATCATTCACACCAAGATTAAAAATAACTGCTACGGGCTTATCTGAATCTGACTGCAGACGGGCAATTTCACTTCTCATTACTCTCTCTCCTGCTGTTTCAAACCAGCTCAGTCCCTCCCCTGTCTTACACACAAATGATACTTTTGCAACTGCATCCTTTCCATATTCCCGAAGAAGAGTTTTCTGCATAAAATACGTTCTGGAATCTCCCACAAAAATAATTCCGGAATACTCCGACAGCTGAGCTGCCAGATTATTGACCTGAATATCCGGCTCCTGTTGCCAGTTATACATAACTGCATATAAATGGGTTTTCTTCCTTACCTGTATCACCTGTCCCGCCTGATACTGCGGATTCTGAGTCTGATCCGGCTTCGTGCTCCATCCAAGAAAAGTATATCCTGTCTGATTTCTTATTGCTGGAAGTGTCACTTTTCCATTACTGTCTGCTTTTCTTATTATCGTAGACCCATCTGCCTGATGGAAAATAACCACCTTCTGAGAAGCAGATGAAATCGCTTCTGCTCCCTCCGACGGAGCCAGTGACTCATCATTTTTATTATCCGAATATGTAAAAGATGTGAAGCTTGTGGTTCCTTTTTCCACATCGTAAACCCTTACTTTGCTGGTTTTTGCAAAAGCTGTTTCACAAAAACACGAGCTGAAACAAATTGCTCCTGTCAACATCATAATCATCATTTTCCTGCTATAATGTCTAACCTGAATTATTCGATTCCTCATTTTAAAACTCCTTTCCTGTCATGTAAATATTCACAATCCTCATTTTCTCCTACTACTTATACAGTGTCATCTTTTCATTTTTCCACTGTAGCAACATATTTTTCTTATATATATTATCATAATACAATCGTAATCCATATCTGTAAATTTTACTTTTTCCCTCTTTTCCACCTGATAATTATTTCCCCAAAACCATTCCAATCAATAACCAGCGTAAAAAAATATTTCATTTCCTGTGCATTTGCAGGGTACTTAGATATTCTTAGCCGGCAAAATCTGCGTTATGAGAATCAGAGACACTGTCTGAGCCGCAGGCGAGTTTGGCTCTGATTTCTCATGCTTTTAGCAGATTTTTAGCGGCTTAGAATATCTTAGTGCCCGAAACCGCATAGGAAATGAAATATTTTTTTACGCGTCCCTTTTTGACCCAAACAAAATGCGACACAAACTGCCGCCATTTTTCGCCCTCTTACTTATTAACTTTAAGAATATAAGTACTATACACCTCATCCTGGAACACCACTTCTCCAAGTGACTTCAGCACATCCTCATTCAATGTCTCCCCATATTTCTCCCTCTCCTTCGATCCGACAAAAATATAAGAAACATCATACTCTTCCAGCAGCTCCTTCACATACTCCTCATCCGAAGAAGTATAAATACTCTCAATATCCGCGCTCTTCTCATTCAAGTCCGCAGTATCATCTCTCCACAGCCACTCATGCACATACCATCCAGCACAGTCGGCAGCCCTGTCATAGCAGAAACACGCTCATAACCACTATAACTGTCCCCGTTCGCCTCAAGCACAACCGGTGACCCTTTCACATTCTTCTTCAGCCATTTAATACCAGCCACATCCTCTGTGAAATCATTTGACAGGAAAGATGTCGCATTCAATCCTTTATATTCAGAAGGCTCCCATACCTTTCCAAACCACGCATACACACTGTTTCCAAAATAACCAAAGGTCCAGCAAAGCAATACCAGGCCGATCACTGACACAACCTTAAACACTTTCTTACGTGCAGACACCAGCATACGGAAAATACCATATCCCATGGTCATCCCAAACAGCATATACGCCTGATAAGTCAGCTTAAACATAGTATTCGCCCTGGCGTTTCCATTTTCGTAAATATCTCTTACATAAACCAACTCCGGAATCACGATCAGCCCGATCGCACAGAGTCCCATGACAATCGCAAACAGATCCGGCACAGAGATTGCTTTCATCAGTTTATATAGACTTCTGTTCGCACCACCACGAAGCTTCTCCCAGATGATACAGATGATCAGCAGAACTGTCAGAACCACAGGCAGTCCCCACAAAATCAGTAGCTGATGGATCATAGAATGATTCTGCGCAATTCCCACACCTTTAAACATGCTGTCAAACTGCAAAGTAAACGGCAGAGAAACAACGTATGAGATCACAATGATCTCCACTGCCTGAACCGCAGTCACTGCCAGAATCCTCTTCACTTTACCATCAAACTGAACGATATTGGTAAACAGCACCACTCCACCGGTCACCACGAAATAAATAATAAAATCCCAGAAATTCGTAAACCGGAACATACCGATCATCACTGCAGCCAGCAGGATATGCGGAATCAACAGCTGTTTTTCCAGAACTGTTTCCGGCCCGGTTTCATAATTACTGCTTCTCTCATCCGCACACTTCGCATCCACGCATAAAGAAATCCCACCAGAAACAGCACAAACATTACATTTACCACATGGGCATGGAGATCTCCCAGCACAAAGGAATAACATGGAAATTCATGGATCGTCTTGTCCGGCACATCCGGATTGTATCCAATATAACGGGTCGCATCCGGGAACCAGTAGCTGTCCGCTTCTTTTCCCTGCAGCTTCTGGAGCCATGGAATGACCTTACTGTAAACCACATAATGCATATTTCCCGCAATTGATACAGAAAGTCCTGCTATGATCCCGGCCACTGCCGGCACACAACGTTTCTTTCCTGTCAGGCTTCCTTTAAGCCTGTCCACAGACATCTGACGAACCAGTGAAAACGGAAGCACAAACGCAAATGCAGCCACAAAAGTACGCATCAGATTGTAAGTGAGTTCTACTTTACTGCCAGTCAGCTTCGTCAGAAATACTGCAAAATACTGTCCGCCATAATAATAATTGATCGTACCTTCTGAATACCACAGATCTCTTGCAGGAAGTGTCGTACTTCTCATCATGGCTTCCATGAAACCATAATCCATAAATTTCTCAGTTCCGTATGCCTGCGGACGGAATCCTGCAAAATAAGTCCATATCAGGAAAAATATAAAGAACAGAATTTCCTCTCCGTAAATCAGATCTACCTTTCCGGCCGGAAAGCAGTCAATTCCATTTTTTCCCTGAAAATGATATAAAACCCCACAGCCAACAGCACATACAACAGACACACCGATACATGTCGCTGCAGTAAATGGCAGTATCTTCGCAGTTACCAGAAACCACGTAAGAAAACCTGTCACAGTAATCGCCAGCACTTTTGAAAACATCCAGCCTTTGTCTTCAAATCCGGAAAACAGTCTCCCTGTCACAGGCATGGCAACCATTCCCATCAGAAATGCCAACATCCACCAGGTCCAGAATGTCCATACATCTCCCTTTAACAGAAATGCAGACAGCCCTGCAAGAGCTGCTGCAAGAAGCACTCTCGGTGCCCATTTCTTCATCCGTACGTCCTCCTTAATCATTTATAAAATTATTGTGGTTACTATAATCTTACACATTCTCTCTTATCTCTGTAAATCTGTGATCACCCGGCTCATAATCATAAATCCGGAGTAATCCCCGTAATAATGCATTTGAGGATTATTCTGTTGTTTTATAGATCCGTATCCGTCCATCCTGAGTCTCATAAACCTTTTCATATGCTGCAGCAATTGTCTCCTCACGACATTCCTGCTGTTCAAATTCCGAACCTTCTTCAAACAGGATATATGTTATTTTTTCCTGTTGTACTGTTTTTTCAATGTTTCACTGTCAGATGTGGTGTATATCGTTACAGCCTGTGCAGCCCTGTAATTCGTATCATAGCCTGCAGACCATGCGTAATATGGCCATCCACAGTAAAGCATAGCTCCGGACATCGTCACTTCATTCATGCTGTACTCAGGAGTAAGTAAAAGATCGTTTTTCTCCAGATTCTCCTCCAGCCATTGGGTCAGCTCGCTGTTCATATTTACAGTCACACGTCTGCCCGGACCATTTCCCTTTATGATCACCACAAAGTCATAAATCCCGGTCACACTCAGAGATATCACCAATACTATTGCCAGTATCTTTCCCATAGTTTTCTGTATCCCGGACTGCCCATTTCTCCCTTTCCAAAGACTGCATACTGCCCATGCCCAGAAAATCGTCAGAAACGCATATGATATCATGATATATTTATGGTTTACATTAATATCCGGTGTCATCAGAAGCACAAAAGCAAAAATCACCGGAAACAGGAAACTCACAAGGATTGCTCTCTCCCGTCTTCTCATAAACCATACCATTAGTACCAGCCCAAGGAAAAAAACTCCGCTCATCCAGAACAGATATTTCACAACTCCCGGGACAGTCTTATCCTCTGCCAGAAATCCCAGATAAATCTGAGGACTCATAGCACTTCCAACAATAAAAATCTTTGACTGAAGCCAGGAAAAGAAGATGGATACCCCCGCCATGACAGCGTAATCCACTTTTCCATCCGAGAAAATCGCAAAGCCGCACAAAATCAGCAGACCGCCGATCACTGCTGCCCCATTCCAGAACGCACACAGACCCAGAAACATTCCCATAAGCAGTGCCTGATCCAGATTTCTGCTTTTCCATCCTTCCTTCGAAAAGATTCTGTTTTTTATCCAGAGTATTCCCTTCTCTTCATGTGCCGTCCCGGCTTCCAGCCAGTCCATAAACAGATATAGTGCCAAAGTCACCATCAGAAGTCCAAATGCCAGATGCCTCTGATTAAGATAAACATTAAAGTTCCACAATCCCCAGTTCTCATTGACAGTATATCCGATAAAGGAAGTATTTTCTTCCAGGGTTTCCACAAGATTCCCTGCCTGGATATGCTCCCATACAAATCTGAAAAAAGCCATTCCGCTTCTGAAAAAGAACAGAAACAATGCCAGTACACCGCAGCACATTTTGCCTGTGATCCTAAGTGCAAGCTGATATAACAGCATAAGAAATCCCACAAGCGACAAGGTACTTACGATATTATAGGCAAAGTCCATACGCATTCCAAGATATTCCAGATTTCCTGTGAGAAACTGAAACATAAAATGATACTTTACATCTGCACCTCCATAATGAGGATACTGTGTGGGAAAATTATTTCCTGCAGAAAAAGAACGCATCATCGCCGTATGTGGTGCATAATCTCCATACACAGTCAGGCCGGAATACAGGATTCCGTCTTTTATATAGAATACATAAAACATCATATATGTAATAAATACAATCAGCAGACCAAAGAGTAATATTTCCTTTTTTAATCTGCGCTTATCCTGTGTTTTATCAATATTCCATATCCTGTAACTTCCCTGTTTTCTGTATTTCTGTACGCTGAGCAGTATCATAATAACTGCTGCACCTGTCATCCCGATAATATTTCCATACAAAAGTGGATTTTCAGCTTTTCCCACAACACTGAAAAACCAGGAAATAATATATACCATCCAGGTCAGTAAAAGTGTTCCGACTCCAAAAGAAGCCGGAAGCATGAGCCAGATACGATTAATACCTGACACACTCTTTCCCTCTCCTGTCAGCATTTTCGATGCTTCACAGCCCAGCATTCCTGCCAGAAGCAGATAAATAATTCCAAGCATAATTTCTCCCTGTACATTTCCCCGCCATGCAGATACTCCTATCCTCCCGGGGGATTTTATCAAACAAGTATCAGTATAGCAAAAATCCCTACTTATTAAAAGCAAGTTCACATAAATTAAACATTTTAAATTTTTTGTTGCTTCAGATATTGTTCAATCCCTTTCACTATAGCTTCCACTATTTTATTCTGATATTCTTCTTTGCAGAGAAGTCCGGCCTCTTCCGGATTTGTAAGAAAACCACACTCTACAATATTCAAAACACTTTCACTTCTTTTTAACAGATAATAGGTTTTATTACCTTTTGCCACACGAGGGCGTTTTACTTTCAGTCCCAGATTCAGTTCTTCCTGGATAAACTCTGCCAGATTCTTTCCCCGGACAGAATCTTCATAATAAAACACCTGGGGACCGCATACAGACGAATCCTGATAGCTGTTCTGATGAACACTTATGCACAGCACAGGTCTGTATTTCTTTATCATAGCAATCCTGCACTGCATATCCTGTGCTTTCTGATTTCTGCTGTCCTCCTCATAAAGGCCCTTATCTTCTTCCCTTGTCATGATTACAGAAAATCCTTGTTTTTCCAGAGAATCCTTTAATTTTACGGCAATCTGAAGATTTATCCCCTTTTCTTCCAGTCCGTTCACTCCGATCATTCCCGGATCCGCTCCACCATGTCCTGCATCTACCAGAATGGTTTTTGAATTTTCTGTTGAACTCATAGTCTCTGAAACTTCAGCTGCCTGTTTTGACAGAATGAGAAAACTGACAAGAAGCAGACACCCTAACATTAATTCCAGTCCATATTTTTTCAAACTAAAAACACCTCCTGAGACATCTTTACAGTCTACGGGAAAATTCACTGTTCCTGTAGACTGGCTATAGCAATTCCATAAAATAATGCAATCAGTATTTCATAAAATTCTATATTAATATATGTTTCAGAAGATGTTTTTATAGCCTGCTAATGCAGAACTTTTAATTATTCAGATTGTCCGAGATTACCTGCCAGATTCCGTTGTTTTCAAATCCAAGCTTCCATGCAGAAACTCCTGCAAGGTCATATTTGGATACCAGCTTCACTTTCTCTGCAACTGACTGAGCATCCTCAAGCCAGATCTGATAGGTAGAATTATCTATATCATATTTTCCATAATTCTGGGAAGTGGTCTTATCCCAGTAGGTTTCCACATTATTATCTGCAATTGTCTGCTGCGCCTGATCCATACCGATTGCTTCACTGGTTACATTTCCCCCTGTGGTCTTCCACAGTCTGGTATAAAACGGAATGGCATTGATCACACGTTCAGCCGGAACCTCATCCAGTGTATCCTGGATTCCCTGTTCCACCCATGGAAGAGATGCCACAGAACCGGCTTCAGATCCTACATAATGCTCGTCATATCCCATGATAATCACATAATCTACAACCCTTCCCTGCTCAGCCCGGTCATAATGGCTTGTAAAATCCTCAGGAACCGGGTTATCCACTGAAAGAACCAGATTATTCTTATGGCACTCTATGGAAAGTTCTCTCAGAAATTCCAGAAAATGAGTTCCCACATCCTCGCTGAGAGATTCAAAATCCACATTAATGCCATCCATTCCCACATCTTGGGCTGCCTGGATCAGCTGACTGATAATATTCTGTCTCGCCGCAGTGCTGGAAAGTGTTTCCGTTGTACTTACTTCCTGTGTAAAGTTGTCGATCAGACCCCATACCTGAAGCCCCTTTTCATGAGCCTGTGATACATAATCTGCACTTGCGATGCTTGCAATGTTTCCTGAAGTATCTGTCAGATAGAACCAGGTAGGCGAGATCACATTCACACCTGTCATATTTGCTGTCGCATCCGCAAAATAAGCATTGGCATCTGTGGAAGTCACCTGATGCATACCATATTGACCTTGCTGTCCATAGTAAGATAGGAGTACTCTTCCTTCTTAAAGCTTCGTTCAAATTTTGTCTTCTCTGCTTCTCCCACTTTCTTCTTATCTATATAACCAATATATCCGTCATCCGTAGCTACCTGATCCCAGTTCTCCAATTCTTCGATAAGACGAAGCTTTGTACCTTTCTTTACAGAAGTAAGAATAGCCGATTTAATTCCACCGCGGTAACGTATGCTTGTATTCTTCTTAACTGTGACTGTTTTTACATTTTTGAATTTATACTGTATGGCAATCCTGTATGGATCTTTTGTGATGTATGCATCAAGATCTGTAAATTCCTGCACATAAGTAAGATTCAGATACACTTTGTCATCTTTCACCCATACCTTATCTCCTGCCTCAGATGATGCACTCGCAGAAGTCAGCTCCGAAGGTGTTGCATAAAGTATCTGCTGATTGGCAGAATCCCAGTAATATCTCTGGTTCAGATAAGTATTCACCACATCCAGTGGTAAATAGACTCTGTCTCCGTCCACCAGACCACGTTCTTCCAGTTTCTCAGTTCCAATGACCAGGGCAATCTCCCCATCTGTCATTTCTCCATAATATTCATTCAGATCCATTTTCTCAGAAGATGTATGTACTTCATTACTACATGAGTGACAATTCCAAGAATCGCAACAAGAATGACCAAAACGGCAACTGCGATAACTGGTTTATACTTTTTATTCATAGTATTTTTCCTTTCAGTAAATATTGTGTTACCGGAAACAAAGCAGACAGTAACACGATCGCTATTGATACATCAGCTCACAGAAAGGTATTTCATATAGTTATTTTGAGTATGATGTACCAGTATTATCAACTGTATCGGTAACTTGATGATACTGGCTTAAGTATACCATAAAATATTACAATTGTATTGCAAAATCGTATTTTTCACAAATTTTTAAGATATGCGTAATTATATTCTTATGCTGCCCGAAGGCATTATGAACATCGGGGGGACTGATTCAGAATCTGTTCGGGCAGCTTTCTCTTTTGTTATTTTTCTTTGACGAAATCAAAATCCACACGAGCGATCCGTCCTTTTTCATCTTCAACGTAATCACGCATGTATCCACCACCTTCTGCAATCTGACAGGCTTTTGCAATTGTTTTCGGATTACTGAGTATACCATTCAGATACAGAGAAATTCCCTGTTCACGATAACTCTTCAATTCTTTTTCCAGTGGTTTACGCATGCTCTTTTTGGTTGCCCGTGATATATTTTCCGTAAGCTTACCTCCCTTCTTTCATAAGATTTTTTAGAAAGCACCTTATCGGCTGTTGAAAAAACAATATCCCTGCACCTGTTTTATCGTTACTGTGAACGGAGTGAACAGTAACGTTTCAACTTCTTATCATCATGGAAATTTTACCTGTACATTGCCACAGCAGGAACGCTGCATGAAAAACGGCAATGAAGTTTAGAAATAAAAGATCACTTTGGTTAATGTTTCAGATCTTCGCTTATGTGAACCGCAGGTTTACTGCTTCTTCTGTTTTCATTATATCCATCTGGTAAACAGATGCAAGTGTTTTTCTTCATTTATGTATTTTTTTCTGTTTTGTTTCTAAAAATTTAATATTTTGGTTGATTACTTATCTTTACATTTTGCAGTTCTGTGTTATATAATATAGTGTATAAAATTTTATAAATTCACAGTCAGACAATAGAATTTTTGAAGTTACTTGCAGCGATTTTCCAAAGACAGCGCATCTATGGCAATCCTTTAAAATTGCTGTTCAAAAAACAATAGTAACTTTTAATTTATCCGTAATTGTCCGCAGCTTTCAAAAGTTAAATTTTCATTATCAGAAACACTTTTAATGGATTTTCACAGGCAATTATGAAGCTGCCAGATAATTCAATGTTATTCAGAATAGGATGTGACAACATGAAGATAGAAAAGATCAACGACAACCAGATACGCTGCACACTGACAAGAGAAGACCTGGAGAACCATCAGATCCGTATCAGTGAACTGGCTTACGGCACTGAGAAAGCCAAGAAACTTTTCCGCGATATGATGCAGCAGGCACAGATACAGTTTGGTTTTGAGGCAGATAATATTCCATTAATGATCGAGGCCATCCCGGTGAGTACCGAGAGCATCATCCTGATCATTACCAAAGTAGAGGATCCTGAAGAACTGGATACCCGTTTCTCCAAATTTGCTCCATTCAGAGGGAATGATAAGACAGATACTCTTCAGCTTGACGGTGCAGACAATATTATTGATATCTTCCAGAAGCTTTACGAAGCAAAGATGAAGAGTACTCAGACAAAAGATGGCAAATCTGCTCAGAATACCGGAGCAAAGGAAAATGACGATACTCAGGTTCCTGATGTAAATCTTATCCGTCTCTATGAGTTCGACACACTGGACGATGTGATTGCGGCCGCCCATGGACTGAACGGCTATTTTACCGGTACAAACACCCTGTACAAAGATCCGGCCGATGAGCTTTACAAACTGGTACTTCACCAGTCATCACTTTCTCCGGAGGATTTTAACAGGGTATGTAATATTCTTACGGAATATGGACAGGGAAAGGCTTTCTCTCTTTCAGGAGAAGCTTATCTGACAGAACATGGAGAACTGATTTCCGATTCTGCCCTTCAGCAGCTGATTCAACTGTAATAATTTTCATAATTAAAAGAGCATTCAGTTTTCATCTGAAAGCTCTTTTCTTATACCATAGTAAATTATAGATTTCTCAAAAAAGGATGTCCTGAACTTATTCAGAACATCCTTTTTACATGTCAGTCTATGACAATTCAACAATTGTCATAGTCCGTCATATGATTACCTTTCAGGAAGATTATTCTCCAAGAAAATCATTGATCTGGTTAACCAGTACATCAACATCCAGTCCATGAACCATAGCTGCTTCTTCGAGAGATTCCATCTGGGAAGATGGGCATCCAAGGCAATGCATTCCTGCTCTCATAAGAATCGGTGCGATATTTGCATCAATCTGAAGAAGCTGACCGATCAGCATGTCTTTTGATACTTTAGCCATTGTATATTTCCTCCTTAATTTTTCTTCATACTACTCAGCTTTTATAGCTTCTGATATTATAATACTATTTTACTCTGGAATCAACTGCAAACTTTTAATTTTATCGTTCCTCCCTGAAATACGGAAGTCCCAGCGCAGCAGGCGGCTGGTGTTCCTTTTTCTTTCGGAAGCTTGTGAATACCAGTACGATAATCGTTACCACATAAGGCAGTGCTTTAAATACTTCCTGCATGCTTCGTCCAAGTCCCGGGATATAAAGATACAGAATATAAAGAGCTCCGAACAGAAATGCTCCCCAGATTGCATTCAGTGGTTTCCATAATGCAAAGATTACCAGTGCAACAGCAAGCCAGCCACGATCTCCAAAACCATTGTCTGTCCAGGTTCCTCCTGAATATTCCATTACGAAATAGAGTCCGCCCAGACCTGCCAGACCTGCACCGATACAGGTTGACAGATATTTATATTTGATAACATTGATACCTGCTGCATCTGCAGTTCCCGGATTTTCACCGATTGCCCTGAGATTCAATCCCGCTCTTGTCTTGAACAGAAAAAACGATAACAGGACTGCTATAATAATACAGAGATATGTAAGGAAACCATAATTAAATAAAATACCTCCGATAACCGGAATCTTAGACAATCCCGGGATTTTTGCCGTATAGGCACTTCCTGTTACTTTTACGGAAATCTGTCCTACACCGCCTGCAAGCTTGGAAATAGAACCGCCAAAGAAGTTACCAAAACCTGTACCAAAAATGGTAAGTGCAAGACCTGTTACATTCTGATTTACACGAAGTGTGATAGTCAGGATACTGTAGATCAGACCACCGATTGCAGCACATGCAAACGCACACAAAAACGATATCAGTACACCCACAAGTGCATTGGGATCAGGATTATCCTTCTCATAGAGGAAAGCTCCCATCAGACCTGAAATGCCGCCCATATACATAATTCCCGGAATACCAAGATTCAGATTACCGGATTTCTCTGTCATAATCTCACCAAGCGCCCCATACAGAATACAGATGCCCTGGACAATTGCTTTTTGAATAAAAACTATCAGTACACTCATTGCCGCTACCTCCTATTTCTTTGCACGCTTTACTCTGTAGTTGATAAAGAATTCTGCACCGATCAGGAAAAACAGAATGATTCCCAGAAGAACATTGGAAGCATTCTCATTCAGTCCATACTGTGTTGCGATCTGTACGGCACCCTGGTTCATAAATACGATGCCAAAGGAAACCGCAACCATAATAAATGTATTAAACTTGGAAAGCCATGCAACAATGATCGCAGTAAATCCACGACCGCCTGCTGTTGCAGTGGAAATCGTATGCTGGCTCCGCTGACAATAACAAAACCTGCGATACCACAGATTGCACCGGAGATTGCCATTGTACGGATAATAACCTTTTTCACCTGGATACCGGCATATCTGGCAGTATTCTCGCTCTCACCTACTACTGCGATCTCATAGCCCTGCTTACAGTATTTCAGATAAATGAACATTCCCACTGTCAGAATCAGGACAATAACTACATTCCAGCCATATTTCTGTCCGAACAATTCCGGAAGCCATCCACCTTTTGTAGCCTGATTGATGATACCGACTGTATTGGAACCTTTCGGATTTTCCCAGAATACAATACAATAAGTTACTACCTGCATGGCAACATAATTCAACATCAGAGTAAACAATGTCTCATTTGTATTCCAGTTTGCTTTAAATACAGCCGGGATCATTCCCCAGATCATTCCGCCAAGTGCACTCGCCACAAACATTACGATCAGGAGTAACCCTGCAGGCATCTTATCTCCTGCATAGATCATGACGGCAGCAGAGCAGGCACCACCGATCAGAATCTGACCTTCTGCACCGATGTTCCAGAATTTCATTTTAAATGCAGGTGCCAGACCAATGGAAATACACAGCAGTACCATTGTATCTCGTATGGTCTGCCACAGACGGCGATCCGAACCCATTGCTCCATCCCAGATTGCCTTATAGACATCCACCGGATTCATCTTTACCAGGGCAACGATCACCGCTCCGCACACGATCAGTGCAAGGATCAATGCAATGAAACGGATCAGAAGACGTTCCTGCCATCTGGCTTTGTTTCTTCTTTTACTTACCTGTAAGAAAGGTTCTTTCTTCATGCCTGTGTCCCTCCTTTTTCATGCTTCGTCATAAGAATCCCGATTTCTTCTTTCGTTGCAGTTCTTCCATCCTCAATTCCGCTGATTTTACCTCCGCAGAACACTGCAATCCTGTCACATAGTTCAAGAACTACATCAAGATCCTCAATAACACAGACTACTGCAACCCCTTTTTTCTTCTGTTCATTCAGAAGGCGGTAAATCACATGGGAAGTATTGACATCCACCCCTCGAGTTGGGAAAGCTACCAGAAGCACTTTCGGATTCTGGGCAATTTCTCTTCCTACCAGAACCTTCTGCACATTTCCTCCTGACATCTGACGGACAGGTGCGGAAATACTTGGAGTCATGACTTCAAGCTGTTCTTTGATTTTTAACGCCAGTGCCTTTGGACCTTTTCGATCCAGGAATGGACTTTTGCCATTGCGATAGCTTCTGAGCATCATATTATCAGTCATATCCATATCGCCCACAAGCCCCATACCAATACGGTCTTCCGGAACAAAAGCAAGGCTGATCCCTGCTTTATTAATGGAGATAGAATCCATTCCTGCAAGCTCTGTTCCTTTTCCATTGTCATCAAGCAGGGTGATCGAACCGCTCTCTATTGCCTGGAGTCCTGCAATTGCCTCCAGAAATTCTTTCTGACCGCTTCCGGAAATGCCGGCAATACCCAGAATCTCTCCTGCATTTACTGTCAGATCAACATCGTCCAGAGTTTTTACCTCTTCTTTATTTTTACAGTTCAGACCTTTGACTACTAATCGTTTCTTTACATTCTCCGGTTCAGGACGGTCGATATTGAGATCTACTCTGCCGCCCACCATCATCTCTGACAGGCTCTGTGCATTTGCCTGAGCTGTTTCTACTGTATCAATATACTTTCCTTTTCTGAGTATTGCCACACGGTCTGATAACGCCAGAACTTCCTGGAGTTTGTGCGTGATGATCATAATGGAACATCCATCTTTCTCATATTTCTCAAAATATCGAATAACCGGTCAGACTCCTGTGGTGTCAGAACTGCGGTCGGCTCATCCAGGATCAGAATCCTCGCGCCGCGGTAGAGCATCTTTATGATCTCAACTGTCTGCTTCTGGGAAACGGACATTTCGTAGATCTTCTGTGACAGATCCAATTCAAATCCATATTTATCTACCAGCTTCTGAATATCCTCTGTGATCTTCTTCATATCCAGCTTTCCCTTTCCCGGAAGTCCCAGAACAATATTCTCTGCTGCTGTCAGTACATCTACCAGTTTAAAATGCTGATGTACCATACCGATTCCCAGTTCATAGGAATCTTTCGGTGAGCGGATCGTTACTTCTTTTCCATTTACAAAAATATGTCCCTCATCCGGATAATAAATTCCATAGATCATATTCATCAGAGTTGTCTTTCCGCTTCCGTTTTCCCCCAGAATTGCAAGAATCTCCGATTTTCTCAGTGTGAGATCTACATGATCATTCGCCTGGACCGAACCAAAACGCTTGGAAATATCTCTAAGTTCAAGTGCATAGTTTTCTCCCACTATCGTTTCCTCCTTTTATCTAATGATATCCAATCTACAGTAAAAGTCTTATCTCTTTGACTGCCGATATCATTTAATCCTACTTCTGAATTATGGAATTGCTCTCCTGTATACTCCATAATACAGCAAAAGAAACCTTCTGTCAGAAGACTTCAAGACTTCCTTTGCACGTACGATATGAAAACAGCAGAGCTGCCGCCCGGGCAGCCCTGCTGTCGTAAATTGCTCCGCGCTTTGCAGCTCCCGCAATTTTTTATTCTGTAATAGATGTAATTCCATCAATCGCAATATCAAATGCAGGTGCGGAACCATATTCAGATTCATGGAAGTATCCGTCAGAAATGTACTCTGTATCACCCTTCTTATAAGTATCAAGTTCCTTGCCGTCTACTGTAAATGCAGATGTATCAAATACATGAAGGGAACCATCAATGAGCGCATCTTCCACTTCTTTGACCTTTTCTTCTGTACCCTCTGCTACAGTTTTGTCATTGAGAGCTGTGATCTTATCTGCACCTTCCGCAAATCCTTTACACCAGTCAGTATCAATTGCTGTGCCGTCAAGCATACACTGTACTGCGTATGTATAATATACACCCCAGTCCATAGATGCAGAAGTAAGTGCTGTGTTCGGAGCAACAGATGTCATATCAATATTATAACCTACACATGGAACTCCTGCTGCTTCGCATGCTGTAGGAGCACCTGTTGTATCTGCATGCTGGCTGATCAGTACACAGCCGTCAGAGATCAGAGCATCTGCGCACTCTTTCTCAAGGTCAAAGCTTGCCCAGCTGTTTGTATATTTTACTTCCATTGTTACAGACGGGCATACGCTCTTCGCGCCAAGATAGAAAGCTGTATAACCGGAGATAACCTCTGCGTATGGGAATGCACCTACATAACCCATCTTGCATGCGTCTTCTTTTACTGTGCCGTCCTCGATCATTTCATTCAGTTTCAGACCTGCAACTACACCTGACACGTAACGTGCTTCGTAAATATTTGTAAAATAGTTATGCATATTGGAAAGTCCGCTGGATGCAGCCTGTGTTCCTGTTGCATGACAGAACTGAACCTCCGGATATTCCCCTGCCGCTTCCAGTATATAAGTCTCATGTCCAAAGCTGTTTGCAAAGATGATCTGACATCCCTGATCTGCAAGGTCTGCTGCCGCATCATAGCATCCCTCATCTTCACCGATGAGAGTTTTCTCAATAATCTGAGAATCGTCAAGACCAAGCTTCTCTTCCATCTCATCAATTCCTTTCATATGAGCTGCTGTGTAACCTTCATTCTCATCACCGATATAGATCACTCCTACTTTCAGGTCCTCTTTTGCAATCCCTTTGCCTTCATCTTCTGCAAATACCGGTGCACTCATGGAAACCGCCATTACTGCTGCAAGTCCAATTGCCAATGCTTTCTTCATTCTTCATTCCTCCATTCTTTCTATTAGTTTTCTGATTCCTGCTACGGAACAAAAGAGGCACAACTTTCTGTGTTATGCCTCCTTGCAAGTATCTTTACTATAACCGTTTATGTCTGAATTGTCAATAAATTCAGCAAAAACGCACTTTCTTTTTGATACTCTTATTTTTTTTGTATATTAACAGACTATTTTCCATCATACAAATGCCTGTATTTTGGCAGGATAATTTCTCTGCTCGGACAGACATTCACATGTCCGTCAGCTATTTGTATTCTGCAGGTAAAGTAAGCAAATGCTAACTTAATATTATTTTATAATGTATCTGATTTTATACTTGTAATTCAGACAAAGATATATTAAAATGTATGCAGAACCCCGAAAGGGGCCTAAAACGTTATTACGATAAGGAGGATTCTAATTATGGCATATGTAATTTCAGACGAATGTGTAAGCTGTGGAACATGCGAAAGCGAATGTCCTGCAGAAGCTATCTCTCAGGGAGATGAGCATTATGTAATCGACGCTGATGCATGCTTAGACTGCGGAACATGTGCAGATGCATGTCCAACAGAGGCTATTCATCCAGCAGAATAATTCATGATTTCAAAACAGCTTCATCTCTGTTTACCGCAGAGACGAAGCTGTTTTCTTTATGGATAACTTTTACAAATGTTTTCTTCTGATCCTCCTGCTTCTTTTTTCCAGTGCTGCAGCAGCCTCTTTTCTCGCAAGCTGTCTGTTACGGATCGTTTCATCCAGATCCCGGCACTGGTCTTCTCCCTCTTTTTTCATATGTAGCTCCTGAGCGATCAGACGTTCCATGATTTTCTGAAATTCAAGTATTTTTTCCCTCTCAGGCTGTTCATCTTCAAGAAGCTTCACTTTGCTCGCAGTAGTCCCGGGTGCAGTCCTTGAAATTCTTGGAACCAGTTCTTTGATTGCTCTCAGGGCAAGTCCTCTTTTCTTTAGTTCCTTTATATTAGCCAGAAGCGTAATATCATTTCCTGTATAGTAACGATGTCCCTGCTCATTCCTGCATATCCTCAGTTCCAGTTCTTCCTCCCAGTACCGGAGGACCGATGCCCTCACGCCAAGGATTTCTGCGGTCTGAGTCACAGTATACCGCTGCTCCATGCTGCCCCTCCTCCTTTTGAGTCCATTTTTCATCAGAAACCACTGATGCATATCAACAACTCAATCTATCACCTGATATCATTGAACCACTGCACTGTAAAAACAGCTGTCGTAATCCTGATATCATGTATATTTATTATAAAACGCCATAGCGAGATTGCAAGAAGTTCGATTGACAAACTTCCCTATAAAACTTTATTTTGACACAAAAAACAGGGAAACAGTACCGGATTCTCCCCCTGATACTGTTTCCCTGTGAAATTTTTCTATAGCAATTCTCGTAAATAATGCATTTAAGACAATTC
>ENA-OUNI01000309-OUNI01000309.1-human-gut-metagenome-genome-assembly--contig:-NODE-309-length-22938-cov-2.270790_pt1 | contig 22938 bp, 27 predicted proteins | sample MGYA00242499_ERZ504580 | MGnify/ENA primary metagenome ERZ504580 (study PRJEB26092, sample SAMD00036315) | human gut metagenome | host: Homo sapiens | study: EMG produced TPA metagenomics assembly of... | reverse complement strand
ACTATGAAGGGCATCGCCAACACCATCGCCGAGAGCATGGACATTGAGTTCACCTACGAGCCGGTTCAGAAATCCTTCCTGCATCCGTATCAGGCAGTGAAAGTACTCTGCGAGGGTACAGAAATCGGATACTTCGGAAAAGCAGCATACGATATCCAAAACGAGCTGAGCATGCGTACTTCCGCTTACATCATGGAGCTTGACTTAAAAGAGCTCTCCAGATGGTACGGCAAAAAACGCACCTTCCAGCCGATCTCCAAATTCCAGGAGGAGAAACGTGACCTGGCATTTGTCATGGACAAAAACATCAGCTGCGGCGATGTAGAGAACTGCATCCGCGAGGCAAACAAATACGTAAAAGAGATCCGTCTGTTCGATGTTTACGAGGCGGCCAGATTCCGGAAGGCAAGAAGAGCATGGCGTTCACCGTCACCTTTGCACCGAAGGAAGAAGCATTTGACTTCGAAAAAGTACAGAAATTTGTCGAGAAGATCTGCAAGAAACTGCAGAATGAGTTCAACATCGAACTGAGAGGCTGATTTTTATGAAACTTTATATCATACGCCACGGTGAAACTGCGTGGAACGTAGAAGGCAGACTGCAGGGCCAGACGGACACCGAGCTGAATGAGAACGGTGTCCGTCTGGCGAAAGTGACGGCGGAAGGACTGAAAAATATCCCGTTTGACCTTGGAATTTCCAGTCCACTGCGCCGCGCAAAGCACACGGCAGAGCTCGTCCTTGCGGGCAGAAATGTGCCGCTTACGACCGACGACCGCCTGATGGAGCTTTCCTTTGGCTCCTGGGAAGGGCTTGGATGCCGGGCAAACAATTTTGAGATTCCGTCTGAACACTTCGACGATTTTTACAGAGATCCGTTCCACTTCTGCCCGGCGGGAGACGGAGAGACGATCCAGGAAGTCTGCGACCGGGCAGAAGCGTTCTATCATGAGCTGACTGCAAAACCGGAGCTCCAGGACAAGACGATCCTGATCGCCACCCACGGCTGCTGCATGCGTGCGCTGCTGCGCAATGTCTATGAAGACAAGAACGACTTCTGGCACGGCGGCGTGCCGTACAACTGTGCGGTCAGCATCATCGAAGTACAGAACGGTGTTTCCACGCTGCTTGCGGATAATAAAATCTATTATGATCCGTCGGACTGCGTAAACTTTTATAAAGAAGTAAAATAAAAATGATATTCAGAGGCAGACATAAAAGGAAAGTATTTCCCTTTGTGCCTGCCTCTTTAAATCGCGTTTGCCGTCTGACAGAAAGTGTGATACTATAAAAATAACGGATTTTAACACCAGTAGACAAGAAGTCCCCCGTTTCTGAAGCGGTGGATGAATTGCTAAAAGAAACATAACGGCAGTGGCGGGCGGAGAGAAATCGGTATCCTCCACTGACATGAGGCAAGTCACAGTCGAACTATTTTCGACATGTCAGACTCCGTGAAATACCGACTATGAGTTGAAACAATGAAAGCGAAAAAGGAGGAACATAAGTATGTCCATGGTAACACTGGGAAGTACAGGAATCTGTGTAAACAAGAACGGGCTTCGGCGCGCTGCCGGTACAGCGTGTCACGAAAGAAGACGCTGTTTATCTGCTGCGCAAAGCGTATGACGGAGGCATCCGCTTTTTTGATACCGCGCGTGCATACAGCGACAGCGAGGAAAAATTAGGCGCAGCGTTTGAGAAAATGCGTGAGAAGGTCTTTATCTCTACGAAGACGATGGCAAAGGATGTGGAGGGGTTCTGGAAGGATCTGGAGACAAGCCTTTCCCTTTTGAAGACGGATTACATCGATATCTATCAGTTCCACAATCCGTCCTTCTGTCCTAAGCCGGGAGATGGAACCGGCCTGTATGAGGCGATGCTGGAAGCAAAAGCACAGGGAAAAATCCGCCACATCGGTATCACGAACCACCGCATGAGCGTGGCAGAGGAGATCATCGAGTCCGGTCTTTACGAGACGCTGCAGTTCCCGTTCTGCTATCTGGCAACGGACCGTGAGAAAGCACTGGTACAGGGATGCAAAGAGAAAAATATCGGCTTTATCGCAATGAAAGCGCTCTCGGGCGGGCTGATCACAAACTCCGCGGCTGCATATGCTTTTGAAGACCAGTACGACAACGTGCTTCCGATCTGGGGCGTCCAGAGAGAAAAAGAGCTGGACGAGTTCTTAAGCTACATTGCCTGTCCGCCTGCCATGACGGATGAAATCAAGGCGATCATCGAGAAAGACCAGAAAGAGCTCTCCGGCAACTTCTGCCGCGGCTGCGGTTACTGTATGCCATGTCCGGCAGGCATTGAGATTAACACCTGCGCGCGCATGAGCCTGCTTCTGCGCCGTTCCCCGTCCGCCAACCAGCTCACCGAGCGCGGCCAGGCGATGATGAAGAAAATCGAAGGTTGTCTCCACTGCGGCGCCTGCATGAAGAAATGTCCCTACGGTCTGAATACGCCGAAGCTTCTCGAAGAGAACTACGAAGATTATAAAAATGTACTGGCAGGAAAAACGCTGGTATGAGTAATCTGATCTTCAGCCTGAACGCGACGATGCCGATCTTCCTGACAATGATTTTGGGACTTTTCTTTCGAAAGGTTGGTATTCTGGACGAATCGTTCACAAGCAAAATGAACAAATTTGTGTTTAAAATCGCACTCCCGGTGCTGCTGTTCCAGGACCTGTCGGATTCTGATTTCTCCGCTGTGTGGGATATCAAATTCGTTCTGTTCTGCTTCTTTGCAACACTGCTCTCAATTCTTGCGGTATGGGGACTTTCCCATCTCTTAAAAGAGAGAAGTGCAAGAGGCGAATTTATCCAGGCGGCGTACCGGAGCAGTGCGGCGATCCTTGGTATTGCCTTTATCCAGAATATCTACGGAAATTCCGGCATGGCGCCGCTGATGATCATCAGCAGTGTGCCGCTGTATAATATCATGGCGGTTGTCGTTCTTGCAGTATTCCGTCCGGAACGGGAGGAGATCACGGCAGATTTTGTGAAAAAGACGGCGAAAAATATCGTGACAAACCCGATTATCCTCGGGATCGCTGCAGGACTTCTCTGGTCGGTGCTTCGCATTCCAAAGCCGGTGATTCTGCAGAAAACGGTGCAGAATATTGCGGTACTTGCAACGCCGCTCGGCCTGATTGCGATGGGTGCGTCGTTTGAGGCAAAGAGCGCGGCAAAGAATATCCGGCCGTCGATTGCTGCAGCTGCGATTAAGCTGGTCGGTCTTGCAGCTGCCTTTCTGCCGATCGCCGTGATACTTGGCTTCCGTCAGGAAAATTGGTGGCAATCCTTGTGATGCTGGGTTCCGCAACGACGGTGAGCAGTTTTATCATGGCGAAAAATATGGGTCATGAGGGAAGTCTGACGGCAAACACCGTTATGCTCACAACGTGCGGCAGTGCCTTTACGCTGACGTTCTGGCTGTATCTGATGAAACGCTGGCGTTTATCTAACCGGATTGCGAATATCCGCTTTGATTTTCAGTACACCAAAAGCGTGTCCGGGATTTTGTCCGGGCACGCTTTTATCAATCATAAAAATCAGAAAAAGAGGGAAAAGAATGGACTTCAAAAATGCGGTCAAAGCATTACAGATTGGAAAAAAGGAAGGAAAAAAATTCCGCCTTTCTACGGAATTTGGGAAAAATCCGGAAGAAGAGCTCCCGTTTCCGGAATATCCGCGTCCGCAGATGCGCCGGGAAAACTGGACAAATCTGAACGGATGGTGGGAGTATGCGTTCACGGAAACGCAGAAAATGCCAGAACAGCGGGACGGAAAAATTCTCGTTCCGTTTTCCCCGGAGTGCGATGCGTCCGGCGTGAAGCGGCAGCTGCTTCCAAAAGAATATCTGTGGTACTTCCGCACGATTCAGCTTCCCAAAATTCCTGCCGGAAAACGGCTGCTGCTGCAGTTCGGCGCCGTGGATCAGGATGCGGTAATTTACTGCAACGGAAAGCGTGCCGGAGGCCATCTCGGCGGGTATCTTTCTTTTTCAGTGGATCTTACGCCGTATCTCAAAACGGGAGAGAACGAGCTTGCCGTCAAGGTGCGCGATGAGACGGACACGGACTGGAAGGGCCGCGGAAAGCAGAGCCTTACCCCGGGCGGCATGTTTTACACCGCGCAGAGCGGCATCTGGCAGAGCGTCTGGATGGAATGGGTGCCGGAGACGTATCTGGAACGCATCGTGATCACGCCGGAATATGATACGGCGAGCGTAAAAGTACGGGTTTTCCTCAACGGACCGGATGCGGGACTGACGAAAAAAATTACGGTGCGGGAGAGCGAAGCGCCGGATGCGAAGGTGATCTGCGTCCGGGAGACGAGAGAAAACGAGGCGGAGCTGATTCTCGGTAATTTTGCAGGCTGGAGCCCGGAACATCCGCATCTCTATGGGGTTTCCATTGAAGCGGGAGAAGACCGCATCGAGAGTTATTTCGGCATGCGCAAATTCGGCATTGGAAAAGATGAGAAAGGAATCACGCGTCTTCTCTTAAACGGAAAGCCGTATTTCCAGAACGGTGTCCTCGACCAGGGTTATTGGCCGGAAAGCTTCTACACGCCGCCGTCCGATGAGGCGATGGTTTATGACATTAAGACGGCCAAACGCCTCGGTTTCAATATGATCCGGAAACACCTGAAAGTTGAGTGCGCAAGATGGTATTCCCACTGCGACCATATCGGTATGCTGGTGTGGCAGGATATGATCAACGGCGGCGGCCGGTCGATTCAGACGTTCCTTTTGTACCTTCCGACCGTACTGCCGTTTGTGACAACGGAATTCAGGGATAACTGTTATCCGCTCTTTTCGCGGACCTCAAAAACGGGAAGAGAGTGGTGGAAGCGGGGAGTGCCGCGAGACGGTTCATCAGCTTTACAATGCACCGTGCGTGTCGCTCTGGGTTCTGTTCAACGAGGGATGGGGACAGTTTGATGCCAGGGAGATGACAGAAATGGTGCGCGCTCTCGATCCGACGCGGCAGATCGACCACGCGAGCGGCTGGTACGATCAGGGAGCGGGGGACATCAAGAGCCTTCACAATTACTTTCGTCCGTTAAAAGTAAAACCGGAGGAGCGCGCGTTTGCTTTTTCTGAATACGGCGGCTATACGTATCCGGTACAGGAGCATCTCTACTCCGAAAAATCGTTCGGCTACCGCACGTACCAGAACCAGACACAGTACCAGAAAGCGATGAATGCACTGGCAGAAAAGATAAGAGAACTCACAGAACAGGGACTTGCCGCAGCAGTCTACACACAGCTTACCGATGTCGAGGAGGAGTCGAACGGCATCCTTACGTATGACCGGAAGGTATGCAAATGGGAACCACAGGAGGCAAAAGATTTTTGCTCAAAAGAATAATTTGGTAAAATTTTTGTTGACAAAGTGAGGATAAGTTGCTAATATATTGGATAAGGCGTTGGAAGTTGTAAGAAATTGCTGAAAATCCGCGGCGCCTGCGGATGGAGGAAAGTTGGTGTTTATGGAACAGAAAAGAACATTATCCCTGCTGGTGGATAATACGCCGGGACTTTTAAGCAGAGTAGCTGGTCTTTTCAGCCGACGCGGATACAATATCGAGACGATCACCGCCGGTGTGACAGCAGACCCGCGATACACAAGAATGACTGTTGTTCTGTACTGCAGTGATGAAATGATTCTGGAGCAGATCAAAAAACAGCTGGCAAAACTTGTCGATGTGCGGGATATCAAAGAGCTGAAGCCGGACGAGAGTGTCAGACGAGAGCTGATGCTGGTCAAAATCCGTGTGAATGAAAATGACGCCGCAATGTCATCGCCATCTCCGATGTCTTCCGTGGAAGAATCGTGGATGTGGGACAGGAAAGCCTGATTGTAGAGCTGACCGGAAACCAGTCAAAGCTCGAAGGGTTCCTGAATCTGGTACAGGGATACGAAATCCTGGAACTGGCCAGAACAGGAGTGACAGGACTCTCCAGAGGAGTCCACGATGTGCGTTACCTCGATTAACGCAGATCACATTACATACGTTTGCTAGAGGAATGAAATTTTTGTATAGAAAAGTTCATTTCCCTGACAAACAGCAAAAGGCAGAAATGCTTTTCGCTGTATAAATTGACCGACCTGCCGCCGGTCAAGACATTCTATATATATGGAGGAAAATAAAATGGCAGCAAGACTTTTTTATCAGGAAGATTGTAATCTCTCTTTACTGGAAGGCAAAAAAATCGCAATTATCGGCTACGGAAGCCAGGGACATGCTCATGCACTGAACCTGAAAGATTCCGGCTGTGATGTTATTATTGGACTTTATGAAGGCAGCAAATCCTGGGCAAAAGCAGAGGCACAGGGATTCAAAGTATATACCGCTGCTGAGGCTGCAAAACAGGCTGATATCATCATGATCCTGATCAACGATGAGAAACAGGCTGCAATGTACAAAAAGATATCGAGCCAAACCTGGAAGAGGGCAACATGCTGATGTTCGCTCATGGTTTCGCTATCCACTTCGGACAGATCGTACCTCCGAAGAACGTAGATGTAGCTATGATCGCTCCGAAAGCACCTGGCCACACAGTAAGAAGCGAGTATCAGGCTGGCAAAGGAACTCCTTGCCTGGTTGCTGTTGAGCAGGATTACACCGGAAAAGCTCTGGACAGAGCACTGGCTTACGGCCTTGGAATCGGCGGAGCAAGAGCTGGTCTTCTGGAGACAACCTTCAGAACAGAGACAGAAACAGACCTGTTCGGTGAGCAGGCAGTTCTCTGCGGCGGTGTATGCGCCTGATGCAGGCTGGATTTGAGACTCTGTGCGAAGCCGGATACGACCCGAGAAATGCATATTTTGAGTGTATCCATGAGATGAAACTGATCGTAGATCTGATCTACCAGTCCGGATTCGCAGGAATGAGATACTCTATCTCCAATACAGCAGAGTATGGCGATTACATCACCGGACCGAAGATCATCACAGAAGAAACCAAGAAGACCATGAAGAAGATCCTTTCCGATATCCAGGATGGTACTTTCGCAAAAGACTTCCTTCTGGATATGTCCCCAGCAGGCGGACAGGCTCACTTCCGTGCAATGAGAAGAAAAGCTGCAGAGCATCCGTCAGAGAAAGTCGGAGAAGAAGTCAGAAAACTGTACAGCTGGAGCAACGAGGACAAACTGATCAATAACTAATCGGTTTGCTGTCAAATGATCCATATCGGGAGGCTGCCTTTGCGGGCAGTCTCCTTTTTTTGTTCTATCGTTTTATCATAGAAAAAACACTTCCGCGCCATGCATATCCCCCAATATGATAGGGCGCGGAAGTGTTATCTTTTCTGTATTCGTTTTTTTATGCCTCCTGACGACAGGCAGGAAAAGCACGGTAGTATTTGATATAAGAACTTAAAATATCAAAAAATTCGGAATTGGTCGGTTTTGTCAGAACCGGATGCACAGAAAGCGAAAAGAGCAGATCACGGTTTCCGCGGGTCCAGCAGACGGAAATAGCGGTGCGGATGTCTCGTTCGACGCAGGAGGACGATACCTGAAACGTTTGCGCGATCTTTGGGTACAGCGTTTTGCTGACCCGAAGGAGATAATCTTCGTCTTCCATGCATAAAGCGATACCATAGGCGAGATAGCGAAATCCGCGGTATTTTGCACCAATTCCTAAAGAGTGTAGTAGAAAGTAAATTTCAGTTTCCATTACGATGTCTCCTTTTATTCAGTTTTTACATAGTCTTTGCAGACGGGCATGCCAGAGGTGAAGTTTGTATGGCATACGATTTTCCCCTTTCACTTATGATACGTGGAAAACGTCGAAAAATTACATATTCAGAAAGAAAAAGTGACAATATAGTAAAATGAAAGAGAATATGACACGAAATAAAGAAATGAATGTAATGAAACGGGAGAGGGAAAAATAACATTGATTTTTCAGAAGTTCGCTGGTATAATGAAAACATGATTACGGGGTATGGCGTAGCTTGGTAGCGCGCACGGCTGGGGGCCGTGAGGTCGCAGGTTCAAATCCTGTTGCCCCGATCGGTAAGAGTGTCGTTTTACGGCACTTTTTCTTACAGACAAAGACGTGTGCGGAAGAAAAATGAATTGCGCAGAAAAAACAGGGAGGAAGTTATGGGGAAAGTAACGATACAGAGTATGGCAAAGGAGCTGGGATTGTCCCGGAATACGGTTGCATGGCATTAAAGGATGATCCGAAGGTAGCTCCGGTGACGCGGGAGAGAGTTCTTCGGATGGCGAAAAGAAATGGCTATCTGGGCGAAAATGTATATGTGGAAGAAGTTCGGGCACCGCAGGAGAAGCATTACAATATTATGGTTCTGCGTACGCGGGATGCCGCTGTTTATTGGGACCGTGTCGTGAGCGGCATCTCCGAGGAGGCGAGCCTCAATAACTGTCAGACGCGCGTTGCGGTCGTGACGGAGCGGGAGGAGGAGAACGGCATTCTGCCGCTCGGCCTGAATGAAAATATCGATGCGATCTTCTGCATTAAAATGCTGCCGCTGGAATATATGCAGAAACTGGTAAATCTGGGATACCGCATTTTTCAGCTCGACCATTACTGCGGTATCGAACAGCGGCCGATGGGCGATATCGTGCGTGTGGACGGTGTGCAGCCGGTGAGTGTTCTGACGTCCCATCTGATCGGACAGGGCATGACGCGTATCGGCTTTCTGAGCGAACACAGCAGTACGTATGAATCGATGCATGACCGGTATATCGGTTTCCTTGCGGCGATGGAGCAGGCGGGCATTCCGATCGAGGCAGATCTTGTTCGTCCGGATATGGAGAGCGATCATTTTTATTACCCGGAAAATTTTGACAAGATTGTGGCGAGCTACGATACACTGCCGGAAGCGATTGTCTGCGGCAACGATATGATCGCCAAAAGACTGACAGAATCCTTCCGGAAAATCGGCGTGCGCGTGCCGGAGGATGTGGCACTGACGGATTTGATGATGATGAGGACCGGATGCTGTATCCGTTCTTCTCAACCGTTCATGTCGATACGAAGTGGCTTGGCCGCCGTATGGTGCATGAATTTTTATGGCGGGAGGAGCACCCGGAAGCGCCGAAAGAGCGGATTCTCGTTTCGGGGGAGGTTGTGGTGCGCCGTTCCTCGTGCAAGCGCCAGGGATAGAAAGAAATAGAAAAAACAGGAAAAAGTGAACAAAGAAAGAAAGCCAGGGACGCCCCGGCGGACGAGAAGAAAAACCGTCTGCCGGGGCGTTTCCGGCTCCCTTTTTGCGATGATTCAAATTCGTGCATAAATGCCATGTAGAAAACACTAATTAATAATGCAAAATAGTGCATTTAAGGAAAGCTAAACTGAACGAAAATGACAAAAACGCAAGAATAAAAACCTCGTTAATATCACACATTAAAAAATAATGGTGCAAAATAATGCATTATATCGCCGGAAGGAAGGGAGAGAGCGAAATGCAGAAATGGATGGAGACCGCTGCAACCTGGATATCGATATCATCGCACTGCCGGGCTGGTCGGATGCAACATCCAAAATTTCCCTTCTGATAGGCGATGAGACACAGCGACCGGACATCATCTGGTGGTGGAACATGGAAGCTGACTATACGAAATGGGTAGACGCAGGCCTTCTGGTGGATGTTTCTCCGTATATGAAGAAATACACCAACATGGTTGACTACTACAACAGCGTAGATCCTGGCGTTATGTTCTATGCATCCGGAGACAACGGAATTTACCGTATCCCGGGCGACGTTGCAGAGCCGGCATGTGAGACTCTGTGGATCCGGAAAGACTGGCTGGACAACTTAGGACTGGCTGTTCCGACTACACTGGATGAGCTGGATGAGCTCAAGGAAATCCACGGAAAGCAGGTAGAGGATTACCAGAAATACCTGGAAGAGTACAACAAATAAAACAACGAAATCATGCGTTAGAGTACCCGCCGGAGCCTCCTTTCCGGCGGGTGTATTTTTACGGAATCCTGCGTTTTGCGCTTGACAGAGATGGAGAAAATGGTAACATAAGAGCCAAGTTAGGAAAAAGGCAAAGAAGAGGAATACTACATGGAGCTTCCGAATCCAGAAAGCTGTTGGGTGATGCGAAACAGCAGACGAATTCCGTGGAACTGACCTCAGAGCCGCTGCTCCCAAATTTAGAATAAAAAGAGTAGGTGCAGACGGAAACCCACCGTTAGAAGGGCAGGATATGCAGATGTTTCATCCGTATCCGCAGAGTGTACAGAGAAAATCTCTGTAAAACAGGAGTGGTACCGCGTAAGATAGCAAGTCTTTCGTCTCTTGTGTCAGAAGCCGACACAGAAGATGAGAGATTTTTTTATGCTTTCATCCCGAATTTATGTCGGCAGAATAAATTATATTTCACTTTCTGGGAGGAAAAAATCATGATGAATGCAAAGAAGTATCAGAAACAGTATTATATGCCGCCGGTTCCGTGCATGGACTGGGCAGAAAAAGACAGCATTGACAAAGCACCGGTATGGTGCAGCGTTGACCTTCGTGACGGAAACCAGGCACTTGTAATTCCGATGAGCCTGGAGCAGAAGGTAGAATTCTTCAAACTCCTCGTTGAGGTTGGTTTCAAAGAGATCGAGGTCGGCTTCCCGGCAGCATCTGAGACCGAGTACGAATTCCTTCGCACCCTGATCGAGCAGGATCTGATCCCGGATGACGTAACCGTTCAGGTTCTGACCCAGGCGAGAGAGCATATCATCCGCAAGACCTTCGAGGCATTAAAGGGCTGCAAGAATGCCATCGTTCACGTTTACAATTCCACTTCCTATGCACAGCGTCAGCAGGTCTTCAAAAAATCGAAAGAAGACATCCTGAAAATCGCCGTTGAGGGAGCGAAGCTCTTAAAAGAGCTGACAGAAGAGGCCGGCGAGAAATACCGCTTCGAGTACAGCCCGGAGAGCTTTACCGGAACCGAGCCGGAATATGCGCTTGAGGTGTGCAACGCCGTTCTCGACGTATGGCAGCCGACTGCAGACCGCAAAGCCATCATCAACCTGCCGAGCACCGTGGAGCTTTCCATGCCGCACGTTTATGCAAGCCAGGTGGAATACATGAGCAAAAACCTGAAATACCGCGATAATGTCGTTCTTTCCCTTCATCCGCACAATGACCGCGGCTGCGGCGTTTCCGATGCAGAGATGGGTATCCTTGCCGGAGCAGACCGTATCGAGGGAACGCTGTTCGGAAACGGCGAGAGAACCGGAAACGTGGATATTATCACGGTCGGCATGAACATGTACATGCAGGGCGTCGATCCGGAGCTTGACTTCTCCGATATGCCGAAACTCTGCCATGCATTTGAATCCTTCACCGGTATGAGCATCAACCCGAGAAGCCCGTATTGCGGATCTCTCGTATTTGCAGCCTTCTCCGGTTCCCATCAGGATGCGATCGCAAAAGGCATGCACTGGATCGAGGAGAAAGCACCGGATACCTGGACCGTTCCGTATCTGCGATCGATCCGACGATATCGGAAGAAACTACGATGCAGACGTCATCCGCATCAACAGCCAGTCTGGAAAGGGCGGTGTCGGCTATATTCTGGAGACGAAATACGGCCTGAATCTGCCGGCGAAGATGCGCGAGGCTATGAGCTATACCGCAAAATCCGTTTCCGATCATCTGCATAAAGAGCTGCGTCCGGATGAGATCTTTGAACTCTTTAAAGATACCTTCGAGAACGTAACGACACCGTACAACATCAACGGCGTTCACTTTAAACAGCTCGATGAGGGCAGAATTGAAGCACAGGTTACCTCCAATTACGAGGGCGGTGAGTATGCAACTGTATATGCAGAAGGAAACGGCCGTCTGAATGCTGTCAGCAACGCGCTGAAACAGCAGTACAATCTGCAGTATGATCTGGTCAGCTATACGGAGCACGCGCTGGAGCAGAGCTCAAGTGCACAGGCAATTGCCTACGTCGGCATCAAAAAGCCGGACGGAATCCTTTCCTGGGGCGCAGGCGTAGATCCGGATATCATCCGCGCTTCCATCGACGCGCTGGTAACTGCAATCAACAACCGATAAGAAAAGAGAGAGCATATGCTGTTTAAAAACAAAATTGAATACACCAAAGGAATGTTTGTGGAGATTTACGGCACCGAGATAAAAAAGTACGTCTGGTACTGCGGATCATTACAGGGATTGCTGTTGTGGCTGCGATCGCTTTTATGATCTACGGTGCAGCAGCGCGGGGATTTATCATGCCGGGAGACTTCTTCAATCTTGGAATCTCCATTCTGATGGCACTTCTGTGTACGTTTCTGCCGAATCTGATGGCACGTTCACAGATGAAAAAATGCAAAAAGAGAGGACTCCTTGGAGAACGTACCCTTCGTTTTACTGAGCAGGTGCTCACAATGACATACGAAAAAGAGGGCAGAAGCACTGATATTCCGCTCGAAGAGCTGACAAAGGTGACGGAGTTTGACAACTTTATCCGCATCACCATCGGAGGCAGAAGCACCTTTCTCGATAAGAAACGCTTTGAAATCGGAGACGCGGCAGCGTTTGTGACCTGGGCGGAAGATAAAATCGCAGAGAATGCGGAAAAAGAGGAAGAGGCACTCGCACTCGAGGAGACAGAAAGGGAAGCTCCGGCGTTAGAAGACGGCGAAGCAAAAACGGAGGAGTCCGACGAAAATTAAATCATACATTCTGACAAAAAATATTTTGGCAGAATGGTGGAAAATGGCTGTGCATTTTTGTGCACAGTCATTTTTTGTATATTTTTGTTGTTTTTTCATACTTCATCCATTATAATAAGAGGAAGCGTACAGGTAAAACTAATCTGAAACGTATCCGGCCGGGAGTTAGAGAGCTCTGCCGGGAGTCAAAGTGAAGGAGAGAAAGAGCATGGAAGTATTATACAAAAGTACCAGAGGCAATGGAGAAACCGTAACTGCATCCCAGGCAATCTTAAAGGGTCTGTCCGACGACGGCGGATTATTTGTACCGACCTCCATTCCAGCACTGGATGTTCCCATGGAAAAACTTGCGGCTATGAGCTATCAGGAAGTGGCATACGAGGTAATGAGCCGTTTTCTTACCGACTTTACAGAAGATGAACTGAAAAACTGTATTGCAAACGCATACGATGCAAAATTTGACACAGAGGAAATTGCACCGCTGACAAAAGCAGACGGTGTTTACTATCTGGAGCTGTTCCACGGCGCAACGATCGCGTTCAAGGACATGGCACTTTCCATTCTGCCGCATCTGATGACGACCGCCGCAAAGAAAAACGGCGTGAAAAATGAGATCGTCATCTTAACTGCTACATCTGGAGATACCGGAAAAGCAGCAATGGCAGGCTTTGCAGATGTGCCGGGCACCAGAATTATTGTATTTTACCCGAAGAACGGCGTAAGCCCGATTCAGGAAAAACAGATGGTAACACAGAAGGGCAAGAACACCTACGTTGTAGCCATCCACGGAAACTTCGACGACGCACAGACCGGCGTGAAGAAAATGTTTAACGACAAAGAGCTTGGAAAAGAGCTGGCAGATAAAGGTTTCCAGTTCAGCTCTGCAAACTCGATCAACATCGGAAGACTCGTTCCGCAGGTCGTCTACTACGTATATGCTTACGCAAACCTGGTGAAAAACGGAGAGATTGCAGACGGAGAAAAGATCAATGTAACCGTTCCGACCGGAAACTTCGGAAATATTCTCGCTGCATTCTATGCAAAACAGATGGGACTGCCGATCGCAAAACTGATCTGCGCTTCCAATGAGAACAAAGTTCTGTTTGACTTCTTCCGCACCGGCGTTTACGACAGAAACAGAGACTTTATTCTGACAACATCACCGTCCATGGATATCCTGATCTCGAGCAATCTGGAGCGTCTGATCTACCGCATCGCCGGAAACAGCGAAGCAGCAGACCGCGAGCTGATGCAGGATCTTGCAAAGGACGGAAAATATGAGATCACCGATGCGATGAAAAAAGAGCTGGCAGACTTCTACGGCAATTATGCATCCGAACAGGAGACAGCAGACGCGATTGCAAAACTGTACAGCGATACCGGATATGTGATTGATACCCATACCGCGGTTGCAGCGGCTGTATACGGAAAATACCGCGAGGAAACCTATGACGAAACTAAGACCGTCATCGCATCTACCGCAAGCCCGTATAAATTTACAAGCAGCGTTCTTGCAGCGATTGCACCGGAGTATGACACCCTTCCAGTACTGGAGCAGGTAGACAAGCTGTCTGCACTTGCCAATACCGAGATTCCGCGTGCGATCGAAGAAATCCGTACTGCACCGGTGCTTCATACGACAGAGTGTGATGTAGATCAGATGCCGGAGACTGTTCGGGCGTTTTTGAAATAAGATAAAGCAGGAGCAGAATTTTAAAACAGGCAGAGCACACAGCAGGCTTTGCCTGTTTTTGCAGGGAGAGAAGAATAAATAATGAAAAATAAAGTAATCAGGGGAGTACTGGCGGCAACCTGCGTGACAACCGCTGTCAGTGCTGCGAACGTATTTGGAGCAGGCACAGAGCAGAGTCTGGTAAATGAGGCTTCTGCTGTTACACAGGAAGAAACAGAAGAAACATCGGAGGCGGAAACCACAGACGAAAATACGCCGGAGATGACAGAAACGGAGACGCCGGATTCGACAGCGGAAAATGCCGCCTCGGATCTTCCGGCGGCAGAAGTACAGAGCGGAAATCCCGAAGAGACGGCGGTATCCGTGCAGGCTGGAAGCTATTACCCATGGGTGAATGAGAACGGGATCTGGTATTTTAAGGATCCGGATGGTACCATTGTCAAAGGAGCCTGGAGAGAGTACGACAAGAACCGTTACTACCTGAATAATGACGGAAAAATGGCGGTCGGCTGGAAAAAACTTGATGGAGCCTGGTATTATTTCCAAAGCTGGGGCGGTGTTTACCGGGATGCCTTTTACACCGTGAAAAATGTACCGTATTATTCTGATGCGGACGGAAAAATGGCGACCGGCTGGAAACTGATCGATGATGTGTATTATTATTTTGATGATCAGGGCGCGATGTACCGGAATCGTTTTTTTGAGTATGACAAGAATACGTATTATGTTGATGCGGATGGAAAAATGGCATCCGGGTTCGAACAGATTGACGGGATCTGGTATTACTTCCGAAGCTGGGGCGGCATGGCACAAAACACCTTTCTGACGCATAAAAATAATATTTATCATGTTGATACGGATGGAAAGATGACGACCGGCTGGCTGCTGCAGGATGGAACCTGGTATTATTTCCGAAGCTGGGGCGGCATGTACCGCAGCACCTTTTTCAAAGCACCGACAGGAAGTGCACTTTACTATGCCGATGAGAACGGAAAGATGGCTGTCGGAAAAAAACAGATCGACGGTGACTGGTACTATTTCAAGGACTGGGGCGGCATGTATCAGAATGCATTCATCAAAAACGGAACGAGTGTCTGCCATGCGGCTGCAGATGGAAAACTGACCGTCGGCTGGCTGCAGCAGGGCAGTACATATTACTATTTTGATGAAACCGGAGAGCAGTATTTTGACCGCTTTTTTGAATATGACAACAATACATATCGTGTGAATGCAGATGGAAAGATGGTAACCGGCTGGCAGAAAATCAATGGTACGTATTATTATTTCCGGGGCTGGGGCGGCATGTACCGTAGTACCTTTTTCCAGCTTGGCGGTGAAACGTATTATGCCGATGCGGATGGAAAGATGGTGACGGGCTGGCTTTCGAAAGAGAACCAGTGGTATTACTTCCGGGAAAATGGTGCGATGTACCGCAATACCTTCTTTACGCATTTAAACAACAGTTACTATGCCGATGCCAACGGCGTGATGGTGACGGGAGAGCGGACTATTAACGGCGCTTCCTATTACTTTAAAGACTGGGGAGGCATGGCAAAGAACCAGTGGCTCAATGCACAGAAACGGATGGTAAGCGGTGATCCGCAGACGGGCTGGTATTACTTTGGAAGCGACGGAAAGATGGTAAAATCGTATTACGCTCTGCTGAAAAAGAACAGCAGCAACTGGTACTACAGCTTTGACGAAAACGGAGTGTGCATTCTCGGCTCGAGCCAGTATGTGCGTGCAAAGGACAGCGTAAGCGGAAAATATTATACGATGGAGCATCAGTATTACACGGATCCGTCTGTGAGTGACCGTGATTTCTTTGCGGCTATCTGCAGTGCGGAGGCGGGTGTCCAGAGAAAAACAGGTATGACGGCAGTTGCGATGGTCATCCGGAACCGGATGGCGGCACAGAATATTTCGCTCCGCACCGCGATTTATAAACAGCAGCAGTTTGAACCGGCGCGGAACGGAAGTCTGACAAACTATCTGACGGGAATTGCGGAGCAGAGCAGTTCGATTATCAATCAGCTGAAAAATAATGGAGCCTACGGTGCAGTGGATGAATCCCAGTCGATCATGGATGCATATCTGAAGAACGGCACAAAGCGTGTGATCCCGGGCTTTGGCGATACGAGAGATGATTTTGATTATCTATATTTCATGACTCCGAAAGCATTTAAAAATCTGAATATGGATAAAGAAAAATGTGTGACATATACATACACCTATAAATGGACAACTTCCAGCGGAACAGCGCGGGAAGATTCCCATATTTTCTTTGTGAACTGGGTGAAAAAACAGAGCTGATCGGACGTCATATCGAAAGAAGGGGCGAACAAAAGATGACATTACAGGAAACAATCGAACAGATCCATCCGCTTTCGAAAGAGGCGATGGATCGTGCCAAGGCTCACTGGACGGCATTGCAAAGCCGCTCCACAGCCTCGGAAAGCTGGAGGACGTGCTCATCCAGATTGCCGGAATCACCGGAAAAGAGGAGATTTCGATTGAAAAAAGAGCACTTCTGACGTTCTGTGCGGACAATGGCGTTGTGGAAGAAAACGTGACGCAGAGCGGTCAGGAAGTGACAGCGACAGTTGCGGAAATTTCTGCAGGAGAAGGCGACAGCAGCCATTCTCTGCCGCGGTGCGCATGCGGATCTGTTTCCGATTGATATCGGAATGGCGCGCGATACGAAGGTTCCGCGGTATAAAGTTGCGTATGGAACAAAAAATATGGCAAAAGGCCCGGCGATGACAAGGGAAGAGGCCGTTCGTGCGCTTGAAACAGGAATCGCCGTGGCGGAAGAAAAAATTGCGGCGGGCTATCAGCTGATGGCAACCGGTGAGATGGGCATTGGAAATACGACGACGAGCAGTGCAATGGCAGCCGTTTTCCTGAATCAGCCGGTTCCGGAACTGACGGGACGGGGCGCCGGGCTTTCGAGTGAAGGTCTTGCGCGGAAAATTGCAGCGATTGAAAAAGCGATTGCCATCAATCAGCCGGATCCGTCCGATCCATCGATGTGCTGGCAAAGGTCGGCGGTTTTGACATTGCCGGCATGGCGGGTGTCTTTCTTGCAGGGGCCGCACATGGCGTTCCGGTTGTGATGGACGGCTTTATTTCCTGTGTGGCAGCGCTTCTTGCTGCACGGATTGCACCGTTTGCAAAGGACTATATGATTGCTTCGCACGTATCGAAGGAGCCGGCGGCGCATCTGCTGCTTGCAGAGCTTGGAAAAGAAGCCTTTCTGCACTGCGATATGTGTCTGGGCGAGGGAACGGGCGCCATCATGATTTTCCCGATTCTGGATCAGGCAAATGCCGTATACCGCGGCATGGCGACATTTGACGAGGCACAGATCGAAACGTATGTGCCGCTGACTTAAAAAAGGCAGGTGAAACGATGATACATCTGGTTACAGGCGGCAGCGGCAGCGGAAAATCGGCGTATGCGGAGCAGTGTATTCTGGATTTTGGCGGAACACGGAGGGTTTATATCGCAACGATGCAGCCGTTCGGTGCGGAAGGGCAGGCGCGTATTGCACGCCACCGGAAGATGCGCGCGGCAAAGAAGTTTTCGACGATTGAGTGTTATACGAATTTAAAAGAAGTGGAGCTGGAACCGGGAAGCGATGTGCTGCTCGAATGTATGTCGAATCTCACGGCAAATGAAATATTTGATCCATCCGGGGCGGGAAAAGCGCGGACGGAGGAGGAAATTCTTGCGGGCGTTTCCCGTCTGGCCCATCAGGCGCGGAATCTGGTTCTGGTGACGAATGAAATTTTTTCGGACGGATACCGATATGAGGAGGAGACGATGGAATACCAGCGGATCCTGGGAAACATTAATGTACGTCTGGCAGAGATGGCGGACTGTGTGACCGAGGTTGTGTATGGGATTCCCGTCAGAATAAAAAAAGAATAAGATGAAAACGATATGGAATAACTTTAAAGTGGCGTTTGCCATGTACTCGAAAATCCCGATGCCGCCGGCAGACTGGGAAAAAGAGAACATGAAATATGCGTTGTGTTTCTTTCCGTGGGTCGGACTGGCTGTCGGTGCAGTTTCGGCGGTGCTTTTCTGGCTGCTGCAGCAGATTGGCGCGGGAAGCATGCTGCGGGCTGCAGTGCTGACGGCAGTTCCGGTTCTGGTGACGGGCGGCATTCACCTCGACGGCTATCTGGATACGATGGATGCGTTAAGTTCCTGGAGAGAAAAACAGCGCCGACTGGAAATCTTAAAAGACCCGCACGCCGGAGCATTTGCGATTATTATGGGATGTCTGTATTTTGTACTGTACGCGGGCGCAGCCGGAGAACTTGTCTGGAAGATTTTTCCGGCGTATGCATTTGGCTTCGCAGTTTCGAGATCGTTCAGCGGTCTTTCGATCGCGTTTTTTCCAAATGCCAATCCGAAAGGAACAGCGGCAGCGTTTGGCATGAGCGCAGAGAAAAAAGAACGGCGGCGGTGCTTGTTGTGACGATTTTTGCCGTGACGGTGCTCTCAGCTTCATTCTGCGTCTGGGCGGCACTGGATGTACTGGTTGTATCGGCACTGGTATTCTGTTATTATAAATGGAAAAGCAGTAAGTATTTTGGAGGAATTACAGGAGATCTCGCAGGCTATTTCCTTTCGCTCTGTGAGCTGGCACAGCTCCTGTCTCTTGTGGTACTTTCTCTTGGAATGGAGAACTGGAAATGAAATTAGTAATTGGAGGGGCTTTTCAGGGAAAGCTTGACTTTGCAAAAAAGATGACCGGAAAAGAAACAGGATGGGCCGATGGGGCAGCAGTTTCGAAAGAGGAGCTGTCGGCATGTTCCGGCGTATATGATTTTCAGGAACTGGTCCGCAGATGGCTCCTTCTGGAAGAGGAGACCGGGACTGCACTGGAAGCGGAACTGGAAGAACTGCTGCAGAAAAATCCGGAAATCTGCATTGTTACGAATGAACTCGGTTACGGAGTGGTTCCGATCGAACCTTCGACCGGAAATGGCGGGAAAAGACGGGGCGCATCTGTACGGAGCTGGCAGCAAAGGCTGATTCGGTAACCCGTGTGGTGTGCGGAATCGGAATCCTGCTGAAAGGTGAGGAAAAACATGATTAAAATTGCAATGATCCGCCATGGAAAAACCTATGGCAATACATTAGGACGGTATATCGGCGTGACGGATGAACACTGTGTGAGGAAGGGAAAAAAGAGCTGGAACAGCGGACGATGGATACTGTTGAGCTTCTGTTCGTCAGCCCGCTGAAACGGTGTCTGGAAACGGCAGACATTCTGTATCCGTACGCCAAACAGGTCAAAATCCCGGAATTTGCAGAGTGCAATTTTGGTGAGTTTGAGAACAAAAATTATCAGGAATTAAAAGATAATCCGAAATACCAGGAGTGGATTGATTCCATGGCGACGCTTGCCTTTCCGGGCGGTGAGAGCCGCAGCAGTTCAAGGACCGCTGCATCGCCGGCTTTGACAAGATGGTGGATACGTGTATCCGCCGCCATTACCGCAACGTGGCGATGGTGGTGCACGGAGGCACGATCATGAGTATCCTTGAGCAGTACGGCGTGCCACAGAAGAGTTACTATGACTGGCGAGTAGAAAACGGCTGTGGATATCATCTGTATCTCTCGGAGCAGAACTGGAAAATGGGCCGTAGAGAAGCTGTGGTGGAATCGGAGATAAGGCGGTAAACAAAAATGGTGACAGCAGAATGCCATGCCCATATTTTTATGGACGGTGTGGATTACAAAAAGGCGGCGGCAGCGCATGAAAACGGCCCGCGGGAGGATCTGATCCGGGAACATCTGGCGGCGTATCAGAAGGCAGGGATTTCCTATGTGCGTGACGGCGGAGATCCGTACGGGGCGGGTGTTCTTGCACGGAGCCTTGCGCCGGAGTACGGGATCACATACCGCACACCGGTTTTTGCGATTCACAGGGCGGGCCGTTATGGAAAATTGTCGGACGCGCATTTTCAGACTGGAAAGAGTATTGCGCGCTTGTGCGTGAAGTACGCCGTGCGGGCGGAGATTTTATCAAGATCATGACGACGGGAATCCTGGATTTCGCGACAAAGGGGCATGTGACCAGTGAGCCGCTTTCCAGGGAAGAGGTTTTTGCAATGACGGCTGCGGCGCATGATGCGGGGCTTTCTGTGATGGCGCATGTGAACGGCGCACAGGCTGTGATGGATGCGGCAGAGGCAGGCGTGGACTCGGTTGAACACGGGAACTTTCAGAATGAAGAGAGCATCTGCTGTATGGCAGAGCATGCAACAATCTGGGTGCCGACAATTGTGACGGTTTCGAATCTTCTGGAGAACGGCAGATATCCGGCTGAAACGCTGGCGTGGATTTTTGAGACGCAGAAAAAAGGTCTGCAGCTCGCATTTGAAAAGGACGTTGTGCTTGCGGCGGGAAGTGATGCCGGCGCATACGGCGTACTTCACGGAAAAGGAATCCGGGAAGAAGAGAGTGTAATGCGAAAAATCCTTGGGGCAGAAAATGGGCAGGAGCTGGAAAAGCGGCTTGCGTTTGGAGAAAAAAGATCCGGGAAAAGTTCTGAAAATTTTCTGCGTTTCAGGCTTTAGAAAAAATTTAGAATTAAACGGGCAGACAATGCTTGCGTTTTCGCCCGGACTGTGGTAAGTTTAAATCACTTTTACAAGAACTTTAGAGAAAATGAAACAGGGATATTCTGAGACAGAGGGTAAATGCTATCCTCTGTTTTTGCGTGCAAAATGACAGTCTGGATATCCGCATCGACGATAATCCCCTGCTGACGGTGGCGGACATGAACGCCAAGTGCCGCCGCATCGACAACTTGGGCCGGTGGTCATTGACTACCTCCAGCTGATGACCTCCGCCGGCGGAAAGGGGTACAACGGAGAGAACCGCCAGCAGGCGGTGTCGGACATCAGCCGTATGCTGAAGATCATGGCAAAGGAGCTGCAGGTGCCGGTGCTGTGCCTGTCCCAGCTGTCCCGTGCCAGCGAGCAGCGTACGGAGCACCGCCCGGTGCTTTCCGACCTGAGAGATTCCGGATCTATCGAGCAGGACGCGGATATCGTTTTGTTTTTGTACCGGCCTGATTATTACAATACTGACGACGCGCCCAGCGATGACAAAAACAGCGGCGAGTGCATCGTGGCGAAAAACCGCCACGGCGAGGCGAGGACCGTCCAGCTCCACTGGCAGGGCGAGTTTATGCGCTTTACCGCTATGGAGGCGGACGCGGTGATTACTAAGGTTTTGAAAACCATAGAGGATTACCAGATGCTTTCCCCGGCCTCCCAGGTGGTGGTTGGGGTTTCCGGCGGCGCGGATTCCATGGCCCTGCTTCACCTGCTGTGGGGGCGGCGGAAATTCTGTCCGGCGCTGAAGGTAACGGCGGCCCATGTGAACCACTGCCTGCGGGGGGAGGAATCGGACCGGGACGAGGCCCATGTCCGAGAATATTGCCAAAAGGAGAAAATTCCTTTGGATGTGCTGAAAATTGACGCCCGGGCGGAAGCCCAAAGTCGTAAGCTGGGGCTGGAGCCTGCGGCAGGGCCGTACGGTACGAGTTTTTCAGGGTTTGGCTGGGAACGGCGGCTTGATCGCCACCGCCCATAATTTATCGGACCATGTGGAAACGGTGCTCCTTCATCTGGCGCGGGGCGGCCGGGCTGAGAGGGCTGTGCGGGATCCCCCCGGTGCGGGGAATATTATCCGGCCCCTGATCGGCTGTACCCGGCAGGAGATCGAGGCTACTGCCGGGACAATGAAATTCCCTATGTGACTGACAGCACCAATCTGAAAACGGAATATTCCAGGAATAAAATCAGGCTGCAGGTGCTGCCGGTTTTGAAGGAAATCAACCCATCCCTGGAGGAGGCCGTGGGAAGAATGGCCCAGGGCCTGCGGGAGGACGACGATTATCTTTGGGCCGCGCCCGTGGGCTGCTATCTCAAGCCTCGCTGGAGGAGGGCGGCTGGAGCTGCCGGGTTCTTTCCCAGGGGGAAAAGCCGGTGGAGGTTCGGGCGGTCCGCCTTTTGCAGGAAGGCTCTAAGCCGGAAGCCAGGCATCTGGAGGCGATAGACCGGATTGTATTGGCCGGGCAGGGGGGCGTCAGCGTGCCGGGAGGGCTGGATTTTCACGCAAAGCGGGGCGTGCTGAGGACCGTGCCCCATAAAAAGAGAAAAATTCCCCAGTAAATTCACAAATTGTTATTCAATATTTTTATTTAGTGTGGTACAATAAGCCGAAAGGCTGACTTCAAAAAGGGCAGAGGAGTTATGGGAATGAAGTGTGAAGACGTAGAACGGATTTTGTTGAGCCGGGAGGATTTGGATGGGATTATCCAAAAGTTGGGGCAGCAGATCACCAAAGAGTATCAGGGGAAAAACTGTTGATGGTTGGAATTTTAAAAGGCTGCTTTATGTTTATGGCGGACCTGATGCGCTATATCGAGCTACCCTGCCAAATGGATTTTATGATCTGTTCCAGTTATGGGGCGGGGACGGAATCCAGCGGCCAGGTTAAAATAGTGAAGGATTTGTCCATCCCCA
>ENA-OUNI01000306-OUNI01000306.1-human-gut-metagenome-genome-assembly--contig:-NODE-306-length-23019-cov-8.222217_pt1 | contig 23019 bp, 25 predicted proteins | sample MGYA00242499_ERZ504580 | MGnify/ENA primary metagenome ERZ504580 (study PRJEB26092, sample SAMD00036315) | human gut metagenome | host: Homo sapiens | study: EMG produced TPA metagenomics assembly of... | reverse complement strand
GATTCGCCCAGACGCTGGTCGGACAGTCCGACTTGCGCGAAGCGCTGATCGCCACGATGGTCGCAGGCGGCCACATCCTCATCGAATCCGTGCCCGGCCTGGCCAAGACCACCGCGGCCCAGACGCTGGCCACCTCGGTCTCGGGAACGTTCCGCCGAGTGCAATGCACGCCCGACCTCATGCCGTCCGATCTGGTGGGCACCAGGTGTTTGACTTCTCCACCCAGCGGTTCTCCACCCAGATCGGCCCGATCCACGCCAATTTCGTATTGCTCGACGAGATCAACCGATCCAACGCCAAAACGCAGTCGGCGATGCTTGAGGCCATGGCGGAAGGCGCCACGACGATCGGCGGCGAACGCATCGAGCTGCCCAAGCCGTTCATGGTAATCGCCACCGAGAACCCCATCGAGGAGGAGGGCACGTTCAACCTGCCGGAAGCCAGATGGACCGATTCATGATGAAGGCCGTCATGACCTATCCCAAGGCCGACGAGGAGACGAGCATGCTGGCGATGCTCACGCGCCGCGGCACCGACATGTTCGATCCGAAATCGCTGCCGTCCGACACGATCACCATTCAGGATGTGGAGTTTCTGCGCAAATCGGCGCGGCGCGTCCATGTGTCGGAGGCGATCATGCGCTACGCCGTCGATCTGGTGGCGACCTCGCGCGGTGCCGGAAACAAGCCGCTGAAGGGCCTGAGCTCGACGGTCCGCCTCGGTGCGAGCCCCCGCGCGTCGATCGCCCTGATCCGCAGCGGGCAGGCCAACGCGCTGCTCGCCGGCCGGATTACGTCATCCCCGAGGATGTGAAGATGATGGTCCACGAAGTGCTCAGGCACCGTGTGATCCTGACCTTCGAGGCGCTGGCTGACGGCGTGACCAGCGACCAGGTGATCGATCGGATCGTGGAAACGGTTCACGTCCCATGATCGATGGCTCACACCCCTCACACTCCTCACACTCCTCATCTTCCGACGACCGGATCCGCAGGAAGATCGAGGCGCTGGGCAATTCGCTGAGCCTTCCGACCGTTCGCAAGGCGCTGGGCGTCCTGGAGGGCGAGCACGCCTCGAACCGGCGTGGAGGCAATGACGACCCGATGGACATCCGCGTCTACGGGCCGGGGGACGAGGCGCGTCTCATCGATTGGAAAGCCAGCGCCCGTCTCGGTCGCCCGATGGTCGTGCAGCATGCGCGCCAGGCGACCAGCCAGGTGTGGCTGCTGTGCGATGTCGGCGAGGAGATGACCGGAGGATGCGCGTCAGGCGAGCCGGCCTACGCGGTCGCAGGCAACGCGCTGCGCATGTTCGCCGCGCTGTCGCTGCGGCGCAGCGATGACGTCTCCCTGGTGTTCGCCGACGCCCACAGCATCACGCGCATGCCGTTCAACGGCGGGGTTCGCGCAGTTCGAGCGCACGCTGGACGACGCCTTGCGGCGGGATTGGTCATACGGCCGCAACATCGACGCTCTGCTGGATTACGCGCGCCGCATACGCGACCGTCAGGCGCTCATCGTGCTTGCCACCGACGAGCTGGCCCTGCGCAAGCGTCACATCAACGTCATCGGCGCCATAGCCGCCACCCACCCCGTGGTGCTGATCACCGTGGCGACGGCCAACCCCTTCGACCCATCCGAGGCCGCCCGCGAATGGTATGACGGAAAATCCGGGCGCGCATCCCCGCCCTGCTGCGCAACGCGAAGGCCGCGGAAGAGGTGGCGCTGCATCGCAGATACGTGTGCGCCGCTCTGGAGCACGAACTCGCCAAACATGGTTCGCGAATGATCCGCGCCGCGTCGAGCGACATGATGTTCGATGCCTTCGTGCGGCTGGTGTCGCGTTCGCTCGGCCGTTCCATCCGCAATCAGCTGCGCGTGCCGCCATCGCTGAACCTGACGTCGGAGGTGCCTGCATGAACGTCATGAACGGTTTCGTGACCTCGTCGACGCTGGCCGCAGCCGTGGACGTGAACGACCTGCATCCCGTGACGGATGTGCCCGTCGCGTCTCTGCTGCCCATAGTGACGATGGCGTGCTTCATCGCGTTGCTGATCCTGATTGTGGCGATCGTCATCATGTCCCGTCCTCGACGTGCGAAACGCGTAGCCGCTCCCCGAGGGTCCCACAACGCCCTCGCCCCCGTCTCGCAGTGGAAAAGCCGCGTGCATGACATCGTGGAGCGCAACGGGGCTGGGAAGCTTTCGCGCGAGGACGCCTTCGTCGAGCTCGCCGCCGTGGCGAGGGACTTCGCGTCGCAGGCCAGCAGCGCGGAGCTCGGTTCGACGACGCTGCAGGAGATCGCGTCACGTTCGCAGGCTCCCTGGCAGGTGATTCGGGAGTCCACGGTTTCACGCTGCTGCGCCAGACCATAGCCGCGCTGTATCCGCCGGAGTTCGCGAACGCCGAGTTCAACGCGCAGGCGAAGGACGCCACCGTGGAACAGGCCGCCGACTGGGTGCTGAACCTCATGGAAAGGTGGCGCTGATGACCACGAACGACATGAGCATCCATTGGCTGTGGCCGTATGCCGCCGTGGCGGCCGTGCTCGTCGCGGCAGTGCTGGTGGCCGTCATCGCGATCTTCCGAGGCCGCAGGCGTCCCCCGCGGACGGCATGCCGGTATACAGTCTTGACGACGACCTCAATACCGAGCATGCATCGCATCTGTTCCATCTGTGGCGATTGCTGGGGCGGATCGCCGTGGCGGCGCTGGTGGCGGCGCTGGCCATCTGCACGGTTCTTATCGCCAGACCGGCGCATGTGGACCGCGACGCGGAACGCTCCAGCAGTCGCGACATCGTGTTGTGCCTCGACGTGTCAGGTTCGGCGCTCCCCTATGACCGGGCGGTCATCGAAACATATCTGGAACTGGTGAGCCATTTCCGGGGAGAACGCATCGCCCTGAGCATCTTCAACTCGACATCGCGCACGGTGTTCCCCCTGACCGACGACTACGACCTGGTCTCCAGCCAGCTGACCAAGGCGGCGGACGCGCTCCGTGGCGTCGAATCGCAGGACGACATCGACAAGATGAGCGACAAGGACTACCAAAAGATCGCCGATTGGCTGGAAGGCACGCAGAACCGCAAGAACTCGACATCCCTGATCGGGGACGGGCTGGTCAGCTGCGCCGCGATGATACCCGGCTTCGCCTATGGCGACACGTCCGACGCCGCACGGCAGCGCCCCGCCTCGATCGTGCTCGCCACCGACAACGTGGCGTCCGGCACGCCGACGTATTCACTCGTCCAGGCGCTCGATATGGCCGAAGCCTCGCATATCAGCGTGGACGGCCTGTTCTCCGGGCCACGCCAGAGCGAGGGCGACGCCACAACCACCGAGATGAAGCAGCAGATCGAGTCCCGCGGCGGAACGTTCCTCACCCAGTCGGGCTCATCCGACATCAACGAGCTGGTGAGGCAGATTGACAGCCGGCGTACCAGCGAAAGCCGACGGTCAAGCCAGGCCGCGTTGATCGACGCGCCGGGATGGTGGACGCTGATGCTGGTCGTGCTGCTTGCGATATGGATGATACTGGCATGGAGGTTGAGACGATGAGACCGATGACATTCGCCCCGGCTCTGGGTTGGATCGCGGGCGGCGCGATCGCAGCGCTCATGCTGGCGTTCGCGGTCGCGGTGGTCGTCGTGCATGTGCGGCGCAGGCGCTCCAGCGATGAGACGCTGACCGCCTGCATACGCAGGGTGATAATGTTCCTGCTCGCCGCCGTGATGATGCTGACGCCCAGCATCGTGACGACCACCACCAGCCGGGCTATCAATGCCACCGATGTCATGGTGGCGGTCGACGTCACCGGATCGATGGCGGTCAAGGACGCGGAATACGGCTCCTCGGGTACAATCAGCCGTCTTGACGCGGCCAAGCGCATCGTGAAGGGCATCACGTCGACGTACGCCGATTCCAGTTTCGCCGCATTGCGCTTCGGCGCGAGCGGCACCTTGGATGTGCCGTTGACTCCGGACTCCATCGCCATTGACGGCTGGGCCGACACGCTGGCCGTCGAATCAACGTCCACATCGGCCGGATCGAGTCTCGACACGCCGCTCGACCAGCTGATGCTGTCGCTCAAATCAATCAGGGATCAACATCCCGATGACATCATCGTGCTGTATGTGATCACGGACGGCGAGCAGACCTCCGACACCGCACGCCGCAGCTATTCTGCGCTGAGGCGGTACCTTGACGACTCGTTCACCATCGGCGTGGGCTCTGATGCGGGTGGCAAGATACCTATGGCCAGCGACGGCACAGCAACGGGACAGCAATCCGACGGGCAGTGGGTGACCGACCCGACGACCGGCAAGCCAGGAATATCCAAGCTCGACGAGGCCACGCTGGAATCCATCGCCGATGAGATGGGCGGCTCATACCTGCACGTGGACGCCTCGCACACCATCGAACAGGCCGTGTCCGCCAAGGCATCAAGACAGTGGAGGCTCACCCAGACGGTCAAACGGCGGGAGCGTACGATTCCCGTGATATGGCCGTTCGCCGTGGCGCTGGGCCTGCTGCTCGCCTGGGAGATCGGCGCATGGATCGCCATGTCACGGAGGATGCTATGAAATCCCGGAAATCAACGAATCGTGCGATGAAAAGCAACACAGTGAAGAAGCACGAGGCGAACGGCCGCGCAGCGAAAGACCGCGCAGTAGCGCGCACTCCGCTATGGTCGCGCATCCTGATCGGCATCGTCGCGATGGCCTGCCTGTGCGCGGGCATCGCGGCCGGCGCGAACCTCATCGCTGTCACCGCATTCGACGATGCCACCTCGCAACTGAACGGCAATCTGAAGGCCGCTTCCAAGGATGACGCCGACCTGTCGACGCTCAGCGCGCTCCAGCAAAAAGCCGACGCCAGGTTCGCAGACGCGGCCGCATGGTCCGCGTTGCTACTGCCGCAAGTCAAGAACGTGATCGACACCAACGCGTCAGTCTCCGCCACGCTGACCGAACGCATCAACGCGCAGCTCCAGAAGCAACAAAACACCGAAACCTCCAACGCGCAGACCACGCCCGGATCGGACGGCAACGCCAAGCAGAGCGGCGGTCTGACGCAGGAGCAGCGCAAGCAAGTGGACGACCTGCTGAAGTCGAATCAGCAGTCCAACTCGCAGAACGGCTCCAAAGGCGGTAAGGGCAAAAGCTCCTCCAACACAAACTCCACCACCAAGCCATGGTGATTGGCCCGGGCGCCGCCTGGTTCCAGCTGTCCGGTTCCGGTTGTCCGTGTACCACACCACACGATTTTCGACGGTTTTTGGGCTGGTGTGGCAACGCCGGTATCAGAGCGTTTTCCCGAATCATTGGAAAATGGCGGTTTCTGTGATTCGCTTTCTGCCATACCACGTAATGAGAAGGCTCACATTCCATTGTGTGGCACAACAAAAGCCACACAATGCATTTTCCCATGTTTTTCCCCTGGTGTGGCCATCCCGGCACGGCATCCTTAGCACGGCAATCGGCGGCGAAGTCAGGCCGATTCTCCCTGATGGAAAGACGGGCCACGGCACAAGTGGCGCTGCGGATGAGAGGCACCCGGGACCGCCCCAGGCGGCTTCGCATGCAAACAGCCCCTCTACTCGCTTCACGGCTCAGCCCGCCAGCGCGGGCGCATTGCGCATCACTCCATTCAGTGCTCCGCGACGGCGCCGGTCTCGTCGTCCACATTTGCTGTGGATGACACGCCGAGTGTGTGGATAAGTCGGGAGCCTTCGACCACATGTTCCGCTCCGCTTGCGCGCGGATGGCCGTGCATGCGTTCATGGAACCATGAACACTTGCACTATCTTCAACGGCGCGTTCCCGATATGGGGGAACGCGATGGCGTCGATCGCCGGCGCGACTGCCCTTGCCGCACCGCTGTCGGGTCCAGCCGGGAGCGCATCGGCTCCCTGCAACGGCTGACCTCCAACGCGCTGGAACAGTCCAGAACCGCGATGGCCGCCGCCAAGAACCTGGATTGGACCGGCAATGCGGCGACACTGTGCGCACGAACATTGGACCGCGATACGAGGTTGGCGGCATCCATCGACGACCGCGTGCGGCAGACCGGGCAACTCGCCTGGAGCGGAGGCTCATCATGAACTGGATGGTCACTTCGTCGATACACGGAGGCACGCAATACGCCCCGGCAACCCGTGAACGATATACGGCCGCCGTGGCATCGCTGCGCAATCAGGCGAAGGAGATGAAGGGCGCGGGGTTCTTCTGGTCGGTGGCCCACGACCAGCTCCGAAAGGACCGTGCGAGCGCGGCGTTCTGCCCTGCGCTGGCCGGCAGCGGCGGCGATGGAGAACCCGGTCACGTCTCCATGCCATATGCGCGTCTGCTGGAGCAATGCGTCACCCACGCGCGGGAGTGCGCCACGCTCGCCGGGGACCTGGAACAGGTCGCCGATCTGATCGCCCGCGCCCACAGCCTGTATGACGAAGCGGAGACCAAGGCGGAGACGAAACTTCGCAAGGCCGCTCAGATCATGACGACCGTGCTGCCCAGCGTCGGATGGAACACGCTGGGGATGCTGTCGCTCTACGGATTCGTCTCGGGCTCCATCAAGGACGGCAAGCTCAACCCCGTGCGGGCGCTCGATGCCACGTCGAAAATGGATGAGGAGCTGCTGGCATCACTGGCGGGACGCATCACGAACAACCGCATCGCGCACATCCTCGGCGGTACCCAGGTCGCCGGCGCCGCGGAACGCATCGCAAAGTACACGTCGAAGTTCAAGAACGCCATGCAGGGCAACAAACTCACCGTGCGTGAGGTGCAATCCACGTCTCAGGTGGCCGGGGCCTCGCATTCCGTGGCCTCGTCCATGGAGAACCTCCGACGGCTCGCCGAGGAACGCCTGGGCAAGATCACCCTTAACAGCGGACTCAGTTATGCGACGATAGCGGTCCAGCGATACCGCCGCTCCGATGGGACGACAGGCTGGCTAATCCTGATACCGGGCACGGACGGGCAGGACGATTCGCCGTTCGGATGGGAGCAGAACCTCGAACTCATGAGCTCCAACGCCAACCGACGCAGGAACGCGGACAGCTTCCGCATGGTCGAGGAAGCCATGAGACAAGCCGGCATCGGCAAGGACGAGCCGGTGGCATTGGTGGGGCATTCCCAGGGCGCATCGTGGCCGCGGCCCTGGCCTCCGACCTGAAGGACTCCTACGCCATCGATCACGTGGTGACCGCCGGCTCTCCTGTCGCCAATCATCCGATACCGCCCAAGACCTGGGTGACCAGCATAGAGATCGAGGACGAGCTCGTCGCCTCGCTCGATGGCGGCCGCAACCCTTCGACCGAACAATGGCTCACCGTAAGGGGCAAAGTCACGCAGACCACCGGCGTCACGCCGCCGACGGTGAACGCCGACGGGTCGTGCACGCCCGGCCAGAACACCGGTTCGGCCGAGTCGAACTACGCCGGAGCACTGGTGGCCGACGCGCCGAAGACCAAGGAGATATCCCATTGGCTCAAATACCATCAGGCCGCGTACCGCAACGCCACCGATCTCGGCTCGCCCGCCGTGGACGCGCACGAACGGCATTTCCAGCAGATCATCGACGGCGAACTCATCGACACCCGATACTACGAGGGGCGCATGTCGCATGAATGACGGGCGTGCACGCACCGGAAACACGGGAAAACAGCAGTCAGCAGACGAAAACGAGAGGAGAACGACATGCCGGGACGAAGAAGGCATCAGGAACGGGGGCGAAACGAACATGCATCGGTTTCGCATCAGGTTTACGGCTGGAAGTAATCTGGGATGCTATGAAGCTTACTGACATCACCCCCGCAATTGCATTGACCCCGCTCGACGGACGCTACCACAAGCAGACCGCACCTCTCGTCGAATATCTGAGTGAGCCGGCGCTGAACCGCGAGCGCATGCGCGTCGAAGTCGAATGGATGATCCTGCTGGCCAACGGCTTCGACGGCAACGGCAACCAGCCGATCGTCGAAGGCGTGGAGCCGTTCACCGACGCCGAGATCGCCTTCCTGCGGGCCATCCCCGAGGACTTCGGCGCCGAAGGCATCAAGCAGCATGCCGCGCACGAGGCCGTCACCCACCATGACGTGAAGGCCGTGGAATACTACATCGACGACCAGCTCGACAAAGCGCCGGCCGAGCTCACCCACATCAACGACGCGCTCAAGACCCTTGTGCACTTCGCCTGCACCTCCGAGGACATCAACAACCTGTCCACCGCCCGTTGCGTGAAGAACGCGATGGAGCAGGTATGGACGCCGGCGTTCAAGGAGATCATCGACCACCTCGCCGCCAAGGCCGAGGAATACAAGGACAAGGCCCTGCTCTCCCTCACCCACGGCCAGCCGGCCACACCGACCACGCTCGGCAAGGAGCTCGCCGTCTACGTCTACCGTCTGAACCGTCAGCTGAGGCACATCGAGAACCAGGAGTACCTGGGCAAGATCAACGGCGCGACCGGCACCTTCGGCGCGCATCTGGCCGCCTGCCCGGACGTCGACTGGATCGCCGTCTCCCGCGAGTTCGTCACCAACCGCATGGGCCTGACCTGGAACCCGCTGACCACGCAGATCGAAAGCCACGACTGGCAGGCCGAGCTCTACTCGACCGTCTCCCACGCGAACCGCATCATGCACAACCTGTGCGTGGACGTGTGGATGTACATCTCGCGCGGCGTGTTCGCCCAGGTGCCCGTCAAGGGCGCCACCGGCTCCTCCACGATGCCGCACAAGGTCAACCCGATCCGCTTCGAGAACGCCGAGGCCAACTTCGAACTGTCCTGCTCGCTGCTCGACACGCTCTCCGCCACGCTGGTGGAGTCCCGTTGGCAGCGCGACCTGACCGATTCGACCACCCAGCGCAACATCGGTTCGGCGCTCGGCTACTCGCAGCTCGCCCTGTACAACCTGATGGGAGGACTCAAGTCCATCCACCCGAACGACATCGTCATCGAACGCGAACTCGACTCCAACTGGGAGGTGCTCGGCGAGTCGATCCAGACCGCGATGCGCGCCTGCGAGCTCAAGGGCCTGCCCGGCATGGACAAGCCGTACGAGAAGGTCAAGGAACTCATGCGCGGCCATGAGATCAGCAAGGAGGCGGTCGAGCGCTTCATCGACCAGCAGTCCTTCGACCCCGCCACGGCCGCGCGGCTCAAGGCGCTGACCCCCGCCACCTACACGGGCGTCGCCGGCGCGCTGGTCGACTTCGACCGCTGACGCCGTCCGATAATTCCCATTTCCATCGACGATCAATCAGCACAGGAACGGTGATGAACGATCAGACGATAACCGCAACGTCCGGCGATGACGATTCCAAGCGTCGCTGGACGCGCGTCCGATGAGCGACGACGTATCCGGCACCACGGCCCACCCGGTCATCGAGGACGTCGCACCGCGCCGCATCCACGATTTCGGCGATCTGGTCCACGCCGTCTCCGCCGTGCTGCTCGCGGCGGTGGCCATACTGTCCTCCATCTACCTGAGCGGTTTCGTCACGGGAGTCGAGTCCGATGCCCACAGCGCCGGACGTGCACTGAACTGGATGGTCGATCTTCCGACCTCGATGCTGCAGCAGCTGACCATCGTGACCATCGCCGTTATGGCCATCGTCCAGCTGCTGGTGGGACGGGAGTGGCTGCAATCGGCGTTGGCCCTACTCGCCATGTTCGGTGGCCTAGCGACCGTCTGGGGCATATCGATGGCCGTGTCGACCTTCGGGAACTTCACATTTATCACCGCGCTGAGTTCGCCGAGCTCGATCATCGGAACGGGACTGCTGCCGGACTTCTACGCGGGTTCCGCGGCATTGTTGACCGTCGCGGGGCCTCGGCGTACACGATCGACGGTCAAATGGGGATGGAACATCCTCTACATCTCGTCGGCCATCCTGATCCTGCTGTCGATCAACTCCGTGACCGGAGTTATCGTGTCCCTGTCCGTAGGCCGGCTGGTCGGCATGCTGATCCGGTTCGCAGCCGGCACCAAGAACCAGGCGCATGGGGCGAGGATCTCGTGCAGGCGCTCAACGGCATCGGACTGCATATCACCTCGCTGAAGCGCCGCATGGACGTCGACCTGTCCCATGGCTCCCTCGCCTCGACCCTCGACGACGATCTGGTCGAAGGATCTCGACTGTACGACGCCGTGGATGATTGGGGACGGGCCTTCGTCGTCTCCGCTCTGGACAGCCAGGCGCGCACGGCGGGCTACGTCAAACAGCTGTGGCAGTGGGTCCGGTTCACCGGCGTCGCCATGCGGCGCGACCGCTCGCCGAGAGAGGCGACCCAGCACCATATGGCGATGATCCTGGGATTGCGCAATGCGGGCCTGCCCACCCCCAAGGTCTACGGCGTGGCCGACACCGGCGAGACTTCGATCCTGGTGCTGCACGGCGACGACATCATGCACGAGTGCAACCTCAACACGTTGTCCGACAAGGACGCCATCGCATTGCTGCGTTTCCTGTCGGTGGCGAACAAGCGCGGGTACACGCATCGCCGCATCACACCGGACACCCTCGCGCGACTGGAATCCGGCACGCCGATCATAGCCGGATGGCAGAACGGGGATGACGCCAGCGCGGCCCCGAACATCGCACTGGACCAGGTGCAACTGCTGTTGCTGCTCGCCGTGCTCATCGGCCCCGAACGCGCGGTCGCCGCAGGCCGCGACGTGCTCGGCGACGACACGATGATCTCGCTGACCCCATTCATCCAGAAGGCGGCCATTCCCGCCGGCACGCGGGCCTGCCGGGCTGGAACAAGCACATCGTGGACGACATGCGCGCCGAGATGCGCGCGCTGGCCCCGCAGGAGACCGCCGAGGCCATGGAGCCGGTGTCCCTGTCCCGGTTCAGCCCGCGCTCCTTCATCGGCATGGTGCTGCTGATCGTCGCCGTCGTGGTGATCTTCACCCAACTGAAGCCCGACGAGGTCATCTCCGCGGTGAAGAACGCCAACCCGGTGATGGCGATCGTCTGCCTGGTCTTCGAACTTATCGCCCTGCTCGGCTCCGCGCTGGAGCTCGGGGCCTTCATCGAACGCGACAAGCGCAACCCGCTCGGCATCTTCATGTCACAGGTCGCGCAAGGATTCGCGATGGTGTCCATGCCCGCCGGCGTCGGACCCGCATTCGTGAACCTGCAGTTCCTGCGCAAAAGCGGCTACCGCAATACGACCGCCACCGCGATCATGAGCGCCGTCATGGCCGTGTATTATGGCGGCACAGTGCTCATGCTGTTCGTCATCGGCATATTCACAGGCAGCGACGCGCTTAGCAGCATGATTCCGACGAACACCCTGATCGTCATCGTCGGCATCGTGCTGATGGCGCTTGCCGTGGCGATGATGATCCCACCCATCCGGCATTACGCGACGGACAGGCTGCTGCCCCTGGTCAAGGCCTACGCACGGCAGCTGATCGACGTACTCACCAATCCCAAGGAGCTGTCGTTCAGCGTGCTGGGCATGCTGATCCTCAACGTGGCCACCGGACTGGAATTCTGGGCGGCGCTGCTGGCGTTCGGACAGATGACCAATCCGTTGGAGACACTGTTCATCTTCCTGGTCGCCAATGCCATCGGCTCCGCGGTGCCGACCCCCGGCGGCCTCGGTGGCGTCGAAGCGGCGCTGACGTTCTCGTTCGGCGCGGCAGGCGTGCCCGCGGGCATCGCGCTCTCCGCGACGTTGCTGTACCGTGCGCTGTTCTACTGGCTGCGAATCCCTCTCGGTGCGCTGTCCATGCGCTGGCTCGACAAACACAATCTCATATAACCGCCCAACAACCGGAAAAAGTGTGGAAAACCCTTAAAAAATGCGGCGTTTGCCTACATCATGCGCTATCATCATTGATGAACACCGGGGATTCGGCAATCGAAGCCCCCAGATCAAAGAAGGATGCTTTATGGCATACAACAAGTCTGATCTCGTTTCGAAGATCGCCCAGAAGTCCAATCTGACCAAGGCTCAGGCTGAGGCCGCCGTTAACGCTTTCCAGGACGTGTTCGTCGAGGCCATGCAGTCCGGCGAAGGCCTGAAGCTCACCGGCCTGTTCTCCGCTGAGCGCGTCAAGCGCGCTGCCCGCACCGGCCGCAACCCGCGCACCGGCGAAATCATCGAGATCCCGGCGACCTACGGCGTGCGCATCTCCGCCGGCTCCCTGCTGAAGAAGGCCGTGACCGAGTAAGTCCGGTTCGTGCCATTGTCACCGATTTCGTTATCATGGTGAACAAATACAGCCCCTGACCAATGAAGAGTCAGGGGCTTTTTCGTATCTGGGCTTGGGCTGGGGCGCTCCGGTCGGCACCTACCTCCCCCCGGTCGACTTCGCCGACGGCTCAGCCGCCAGCGGGGCGTTATAGCAGGTTCATCAGGTGTTGGACGTCGGCATTCGCCTGGTATTCGAAGGGGTCCAGCAGCACGACTTCGCTGCGTTCGGGAGCCATGACGGACAATCGCGTCCAGTCGCAGGAGAACCGGCATTGCGTGGACAGCGCTTGGCGACGAAGGCCCCGCGCAACGCGGCACGGGTATCGGCCGGCGGTTCCGAGACGGCATGCTCCACCTGCTGGGGCGTGGCCAGCTGCCGCATCACGCCTCGACGCAGCATTGACGGATACAGCGAACCGTTGACGATGTCATGGTAATCCATGTCCAGCCGTTCGCGCATGGCGTCCGTCACTTCGCCCTTGCGGCGTTTCAGCGCCTGGAACAGGCGGTATTTCGCCGCCCAGTCGACGCGGTCCGACAATGCTTCCACATCGCTGGCCTCCAACTGGTCAAGAACCAGCGACCATGCGGAAAGAATCTGATCCACGTCCGTGCGCGGCAGTGCGTCGTCAACGGCATCATGATGACGTTCCATGAAATCACGAACGACGGCCTGGTACCTGCGCTGCATCTGCACGGCGGACACCGGCTCAGAGCCGTCAGCAAGACGAAGCCGGGCGGTCACGCATGTCAGATCGGCGCTGACCGCACGGTTCGCGGCACCGGGATCGGCCAACGCGCACGACGCGAAACCGGAATCCTCACCGAGCCGGGCGGCCTCCTCGATGACGCAGATAATCAGATGCGTCACGGCGAGTTTCATCCATGTCGCCCATTGCGAACGATTGGAGTCGCCGATGATGACATGCAGCCGGCGGAATTCATCCGGATCCGAGTGCGGTTCGTCACGCGTGTTGACCATGGGGCGCGACCGCGTCGTCGCCGATGACACCGCCTCATCCAGATAGTCCGCCCGCTGCGTGATCTCGAATCCCTGATCGGTGACTCGCCCGGCTCCGGTGTACAGCTGCCTCGTTATCAGGAACGGCAGCAGCTCGTGCTCGACGGTTTCCAGAGGCACATATCGGCGTACGAGATAGTTCTCGTGACACCCGAACGAGTGGCCCGCCGAGTCCGCGTTGTTCTTGAACACGTGCACGTTCACGCCGTCCCCGTACCTGGCACGAAGCCGGGCCTGCGCGTCGAGGGCCAATCCGGCCATGACCCGCTCCCCCGCCAGATCCTGCAGCAAGGCGTCCATCGGATCGCGGGCCTCGGCGGTCGCATACTCCGGGTGGGAGCCGACGTCGAGATACAGCCGCGAACCATTGGTCAGGTACGTGTTCGTGGAACGCGCGCGGGACACGACAGGCTGGAACATCATCATCGCGACCTGCGCCGCGTCGACCGGATGGTCCGAACCCGTCACCGATACGCCGTACTCCGTCTCCACGCCGAAAATGCGGGCGAATCCCTGGAACTGCGAAGACCTCCGCGCTTCCTGCCAACTCCCGTGATTGCCGCTGTCACGCAGCTGCGGCATCATTCGCCGCCTTTTTGCACGAAGCTGTTCACGTACTCCTCGGCGTTGGATTCCAGCGTGGATTCGATGTCATCCAGCACCGCGTCGAGAGCGTCCACGGCCGCGTCGGTCTCGGCCTGTGCCGCCATCGACACGTCATTCAGCTGTTCGTCGGTGTCCTGCTTCTGCGAGGACGACTGCGTGTGAGCGAATTCCTGAGGCATATCCGTACCTCCCTTTCCTTCCGGTTTTCTTCTTCCGCCGATGCCGGCACAGGCCGGACATCCGGCATGCCGTCACCGAATCGCAGACATCTGCCACGCACGCACGTATTCGTCACCGCCGGCAGACGCCTGCATATGTCTGTATGCGCCCGATCACTGCAGATACGGCTGCAGCTCGTCGCCGATCAGGCCGTTCGACGCCACGACATCGTTCTCGCGACGCCAATGGATCAGCTCGCCGTTCCACTGTCTCAGACGCCCCTGCGCCTCCCATACCACGACGGCGCCGGCCGAGACGGCCGGAACATCCCACTTGTGCAGGTGAGGCTCGAAATAGGCGTCGTACGTGCCGTCGGCCACCTTGCACAAATCCATCGAAGCCGGACCCACTCGCTTGATATCGGCCGGTTTACCCGCGATGGAGGCTACCGCGGACAGGGCCCGCTTGGACTCCTCCGGCACATACGACATGCCGTAGCTGACCACGGAGCCATCCAGCGTCGCAGTGATCGACGGCATGACCTTCTCGCGCTTGTCGCCGCCCACGGGGTTGCGGCGTATCCTGATGGCACCCTGGCCCTTCGCCGCCATGTACGTGATGCCCATGGCGGGCGCATGGACCACACCCATGATCGGGCGCGCATGGCAGTGCTCGTCGAACTCGAACAGTGAGATGGTCACGGTCCATTCGGCCATGTTGCGGATGAAATTGATGGCTCCGTCGATATTGCCGACGCACCAGTACCTCTCCCCCGGCTGGTTGTCCTCCGGACGCTCCTCCCAGAAGCCCTGGAACGGTTCGATTTCGGACAGTCGCGCGCGGGTATAGCGAATCAGCCGGGTGTTGACCTCGCTGGTGAATTTCGTCTCGCCGGGCGACACCATCGTCGTGGATAGGTCGTGGGGGTTCACCTGCTCCTGAAGGGCGTGCCTGCCGGCATGCCGCGCCACTTGGGCGACGGCCTGTGTCATTTCTCGCAAATCCATGTCTGTATCAACCTCGTCTGTCGGTCGTTGTCTCTGGTCGTGGCGTTCGCGCCTTTGATCGTCATCGCTCGCCATCATGCTGCCCCATGATGCGCATCGGCCAGTGGTGCGCCCACGGTAATGCCATTTCATGCCTGTATCGATATTACCTTCCGGCGGTGATGTTCCGATCGATTTGCGTTATCAGCTCATCGGCGTTTCGCGTGCCGTCCACGAACGCGGCCATGTGCGCCTTGTCGAAGGCGCACGGATCGGACATGTCGAGCGAGCACAGGTCGGACGGCCGGACGATCGGACGGCTCGCATTGCCGTACGACTCCTCCCCCGTCTGCGGCGCATCATGCCTGCGGACGGTCAGATGGGACCATGAGACAGCGACCACCTGGCTCGCATACCGGTTCACGACCGCGGCACGCAGCCATGCGCGCGTGGTCTGCGGCGCATTGCCAGCGGCATCGGCGACCTGCCGGTCGTCGACCGTGCGCTCGGTGCGCGACCTGACCTTCTCGAATATCGAGCGGACCGGGTCCAAGGCGGCCCACCCCAAGTCGATCGCCCGCAGTTTCGGATCGTTCCACGACAAACCGTGCCTGCGGCGCAGACGCTCCAGCAGCTGCCATTTCATCAGCCATTCCACCCGCGACGCCTCGGGTTGCATATTCAGTCTCGTATCGTCGTCGGCATGCCGGATGGCGGCCACGTCGGCGAGTGCCTGCCCCCACAGCGCCATGATGCCGGTGGTGGGCTTGTCCGGCCACAGCGGCTCGCCGCGCGTGTCGGTGCCGTACACCAGCGCCCCCATCTCGTACACGGCGGCCCGCAGCCTCACCTGCATGATCCACGCGTTGGTGACGCCCCCGTCGCGCAGCGGCAGCTCGGCCTGCAGCGTCAAGTCGTGCGACACCGTGTGCATGGCCGACACGGGGTCGACGAGCGCCATGGAGTCCAGCAGCGCTGCCAGATCATAGCCGGTCTCGTCCGCGTGCTCGGCCAGCCACAGCAGCATGCTGGTGGCGCCCAGCTTGAGCGTCTGCGGCACGTCCATGCGGTTGGCGTCGCCGACGATCACGTGCAGGCGACGATAATCGGATGGGCTGTGGGATTCGTCGCGCGTGTTGACGATGGGGCGTTCGAAGGTGGTCTGCAGTCCGAGGATCGCGTGGATGTAGTCGGCACGCTGGCTGAGCTGGTATCCGGCGGTCTCGCTGCGCTCCCCTATGCCGACGCGGCCGGATCCGGCGTATATCTGCCGTGAGACGAAATGGGCGGTCATCAGCGCCGCCACCGTGTCGAACGGCACCGATCTGAGCATCATGTAGTTCTCATGGGTGCCCCAGCTGGCGCCCTTGCCGTCGACGTTGTTGCGGTGCAGGACGATGTCGTGCCCCGTTCTCGCGCTCGCCGACGCGGCCGCCCGCCGCATCAGCAGGTCACCGGCATGGTCGTACCGCACCGCCTCGAACGGGTCGGTGGTCTCCGGCGCCGAGTATTCGGGGTGCGCGTGGTCTACGTACATGCGGCCGCCGTTGGGGGCGATGACGTTGACGATGTTGAGCTGCGGCTCGTCGGTAAGCATGTCGGGGCGGGCCGCGGCCCTCTCCAGACGGGTGCCCCGCGCGTCGTTGACGGGGTCCTCCTGACGATAGTCCCAGCGTATGCGCGAACGTTCGGGGTCGGCGGCAGCGCCGATTACGTCGAACGACAGCTGCACCGGATTGGCATGTGAGACAGCGGGCGCCGAGACCGCGTATTCGGTCTCCGTGCCCATCACCCGTCGCACGGTCATTGCATGTTCTCCTTTTCCTTGCGTGGAACCGGACGGATACGGACCACGCGCCCGTTGTCCATGCCGTTGATTCTCGACCATTGCACCGGATCGACGTCCATTACCGACCCTCGTGTCTCCACGAACTCGTCCTCCACGGCCTCTCCCAGCAGCTCGACGTTCAACGCCACGTCGTCGCCGCCGAGAATGGACGCCTTCACCGCCTTCGTCTTGGCGCGGTCGACGATGTTCTTGAGCATGGCACCGGACGCGACGTCGGAGAGGAAGATGGCCGACCATTGCCCCTGGTCGTTGCACGCGTCGCACAGGTGCCGTCGCGACGAGCGCGTGTAGATGTCGCGCACCAGAACGCGCGACAGGCCGTCGCGTCCAGTCCGGGCTGCAGGGGCAGGTCGTCGGTCAGATAGTGGCGAATGATGGATGCCGCCTGATCCGCCCCGGGGCGGTCCACGCGGATCTTCACGTCCAGTCGTCCCGGGCGGAGCACGGCGGGGTCGATCATGTCCACGCGGTTCGAGGCGCCGATCACCATAACGTTGTCGAGGCTCTCCACGCCGTCGAGTTCGGAGAGGAACTGCGGCACGATCGTGTCTCCACGTCGCTGGAGACGCCGGTGCCACGGGTGCGCAGCAGCGAATCCATCTCATCGATGAACACGATGACCGGCCGGCCGTCCGCGGCGCGTTCGCGCGCGCGGGTGAAGATCTGACGCACCAGACGCTCGGATTCACCGACGAACTTGTTGAGCAGTTCCGGACCTTGACCGAGAGGAACACGCCGCTGCCCCTGCCGAAACCATCCGAAAGCGCATGGGCGACGGCCTTGGCGATCATGGTCTTGCCGTTGCCGGGAGGGCCGTACAGCAGCACGCCCTTGGGCGCCTTGAGATTGTACCGTTCGTACAGGCCGCGGTGAAGGAACGGCAGCTGCACGGCGTCCCGGATGCGTTCGATCTGGCTGTCAAGCCCGCCGATGTCGGCGAAGGTGACATCGGGAACCTCCTCCAGCACCAGGTCGGCATCGTTCTCGTCAGGCAGCAGTTCCAGGGCGAGCCGGCCCGACGGGTCGACGATGACGCGCTGCCCGTTGGCGAACGTCTTGTGCGCCAACGCTCCCGAGCGCCGGATCACGCTGGGGTTGCCGCCTCCATCCGCGACGATCAGACGCCCGTCATCAAGCACCTGGCGGATCGTGCGGACAGAGCCGAGCATGTCCGTGCCGCGCTGCTCGACCAATACCATGTTCTCGTTGAGCAGCACGCAGGCGCCGGCCGTCAGCCGGGACGCGTTGACGTTGGCGGCCACAGGCACGACCAGCCGTCTGCCGCCCGTCAGGATCTCGGCCGACGCATGCTGGACACCGAGCTCGTCGGTCATCGACGAGTCGACCTTGACCATCGTCGCGAAGGTCTTCGGGGGCTGGGCCATCTGCGACAGCTGCGCCTTCGCCTTGGTGAGTTCCTTGCCCGCGCGCGACAGCGCCTGCGCGAGCGCATGGTTCTTGGCCATCAGCTGGTCATTGGCGGCCGCAGCTCACGTGCGACGTTCTCCCGTATCTTCCTCGCGTCCTGTCGTGCCGTGGCGCTTTCGGCACCCGTGCCCGACGATGAGACCGGCCTGAATCAGGTAGGCCTGACGGATGGTCCTGCGAATTCCATATGCCATCCGGAGTGCGTCGTGCATGATATCGTTCACTGTTCGCCCCTTTTTCGAGCACGCTTCCCTATCAGATTACGCGCCCGGCGAATCGCCGGGGCCGCGACGGCCACAATGACCTTGGCAATGGCGCCGACAGCGGAGCCGGAGTCACCCGCTCCGTGCACCGCAGCGGGCGCGAAGGCCGATATGCGCAGGGATTCATGCATACCGGATATTGTCCCAACGATTTCCGACAATCGACGGTATGCTTGACGAAACTTTGCAACCTTCTGACGAATCGTATGACGTGTCCGACGTGGAGGCGTTCGCGGCCGCGCACCAATCGCCCTCGGACACCATGGGTGACGGCACCGCGGCCGCGCCGACGCTGTCGAAGCCTGGTCTGCTTGTCATGGATGTGGATTCCACGCTGATCGACGAGGAAGTCATCGACGAGCTCGGCGAGGCGGCCGGCAGCGGCGACGAGATAGCGAAGATCACCGAACGTGCCATGCGCGGGGAAATCGAATTCTGTGATGCGCTGCGTGAGCGTGTCGCATTGCTCAAGGGACTGCCCGTGAGCGTGTTCGACACCGTGCACGACAAGCTGCACTTCACCAATGGCGCGTTGGCGCTGATCGACGAGCTTCACCGTCATGGTTGGAAGGTCGGCGTCGTGTCCGGGGGATTCCATGAGGTCGTTGACCGTCTCGCCGCCGAAGGGCATATCGACCATTGGCTGGCGAACCGTCTGGAAGTGGTGGATGGCGCGCTGACCGGCAAGGTGCTGGGCAATATCGTGTGCAAGACGGTGAAACTGCATGCATTGCAGGCGTGGGCCGCCCGAGACGGGGTTCCCATGAGCCAGACCGTGGCGGTCGGCGACGGCGCGAACGACATCCCGATGATTCAGGCGGCCGGGCTCGGCATCGCCTTCTGCGCCAAGCCGAAGACTCAGCTCGCCGCCCACGAGTCCATCAACGAGCGCGACCTGACCAAGGTGCTGGACTTCCTGCGCTGACGTCGCACGGCGATAGCGCCAAGACCCCCCTCAGTCGCTTCGCGACAGCTCCCGCCAGCGGGAGCGTGATAATTGCCCCGCTGGCAGGCCCGAGCCGTAAAGCAAAGGGCAGGGCCATTTGCAGGCGAGGGCGAGCGACAGCGAGACTGGGGGTTCACTTACCTCCAGTCCGCAACGCGCACCTCGTTACCGGCAGCGCGCGGCTTCGGAGAGTCGGGCTCCTCGCGCCCAGTCGGCGGCGCGCATCGCTTCTTGCCCTGCGCCTTGACCTCCAGCAATTCCAGAGGTGTGGAGCCTGTGCCGATCCAGACATTCTTCTTTCCAGCTGCGAGCGCCCCAGACACCAACGACCCGGGTACGTTCGGATTGGTCATATCGGCCGGGTGCGCCCGCAACACGTGCAGCGTGGACAGCCCGTCGTCGAGCCCGAGCCCGCCTGCATCCAGTTCGGTCCATGCCCCGGGATTCGGCGTGCACGCGCGAATCTGACGGTCGACCGCTTCCACCGGCGCACTGAAATCGATATGCGCGTCGTTGACGCGGATCTTCTCCGCCACCGGGTAATCGCCTTCCGCCTGTTCCACGGGATCGGCGGTACCGTCCTCGACGGTGCGCAGCGCGTCGCGCAGCACCAGCGCTCCGGATTCTCCCAGACGGGTCAGCAGGTCGCCGGCGGTCTCATGCTCGCCGATCGGCGTTTCGGATTGCACCAGCAGCGGGCCGGCATCCATCGCTCGCGTGATGCGGAACACGCTGGTGCCGGTCATATCGTCGCCCGACCAGATGGCTCGTTGCACGGGGGCCGCGCCACGCCAATGCGGCAGCAGCGAGAAATGCAGGTTGTACCAGCCGCAGGGCAGCGCGTCCAGCACGGACTGCTTCAGGATTCGTCCGTATGCGATGACCGCGGCGGCTGCGCGCCGGTGACCTTCAGCTCGTCAAGGAACGTCGGCTCGGCCGGGTCGGATTCCAGTACCGGCAATCCCAGTTCCAGCGCGGCAGTCTTGACCGGGCTGGGCGTGAGCTTGCGTCCGCGTCCGGTGGGCGCGTCCGGGCGGGTGAGCACTGCGACCACTTCGAAGTGCTCGCTGTCCGCGGCGAGGGCGCGCAGGGACGGCACCGCGACATCAGGCGTGCCGGCAAAGAGGATTTTCAACATGTGTTCCGTTTCCTTCCACGGTATTGGGACTTCAGGCCATCTGCTGTCATCATCGTCGAACGCCGGACGACGTGCGGACGGGCGGAGGTCACTGAACCGCCGGGATATCGATGCCCTGCTCGATCAGCAGCTCGCGCAGCTTGCGGGCGTCCGAGAAGCGAATGCCGCGGATGCCGGCCTCGTTCGCGCCCGCGATGTTCATCGCCTTGTCGTCGATGAATACGCTGCTTTCGGCGCTGATGCCGAACTCCTCCAAGGCCTTCTCGTAGATGTCCTTGTGCGGCTTGCGCATGTGCACGTACCCCGACACCAGACGGCCGTCGAGCCGCTGCAGGATCTCGCAGTGCTTCAGCGCGATCGGGAACAGTTCCTTCTCCCAGTTCGACAGGCCCCATACTCCAATGCCGGCGGCCTTCAGATCGTTGACGAGCACGCGGGCACCCGGCACGACGCCGGTCAGGGAATCCTCGAAATTGTCGAGATAGTAGCGCAGGATATCCGCCCACTTGTCGCCGTAATGCTCGCGCATCCACGCCACGCCCTCGTCGGGGCTTGCGCCGCCGTCCATGCGGTCGTTCGCGTCGTAGAAGCCGGAGATGTCATTGTCGAGGAACTGGTCGATGGTCTCCTGCGAATACCTGGGCAGCAGCACGACGGACGGATCCCAGTAGATCAGCACGTTGCCGAAATCGAAAATCACGTTGCTGATCGGCTTGCCGTCGGCGGCCGCGGCGGGTCCCTGCGCCACCAGCACGTCATGTTCCATATCCGGTTCGCCCGGCCAACCCTTCATGATGCCTCCATCCATATGAACGATTCCAATGAACGATTCCGCGGCGCGCGGCCGCGCACATCCATGGTTCCATGCCATCGAGACGACGCGGCGAATCATCCGCCGCACCGATGCATTCCGGCATGCAACTATAAGCGCCGCGTCTGAAAGCTTTCGTCCGAATCGTTTCGGCAGCCCCGAATCTACGCGGCAGATGTCATATACGCCGACATCAATCAGCGCCATAATCGCCGTGAGCAAGACAACGGTCGCCGTGCCAGCACCCGTCTGAGCTAGAGCATTCTCGGAAAGAGGAATCCTTCCGCGACTTGCCGGCCGTTTTGGTCTCCGCCAGTGAATCAGGCCCGGCCTGCATGGTGGCACCGGATGCAGTGACGGCCTGGTCAAAACGATTCCGCCTTTCGGTCGCATGTTGTTTTATGTAATCGAAGCCGTTCCACGACCACACGTTCCGGTATGTCCCGAGTGGTTTTGCACACAGGTGAAATGCATTTCTCGACCGAATACATTGCCACGAGATGCGAAAAACAAGCGTTCTCGACATTTCGTGCCACACGACCGACACGAAAAATCCGCTCCGAATAACAGAATCGCCATTTTCCAATGATTCCCAGTTTCGGTCTCATGGCTCGAAACGGCATGTAACCGGTTAAATCCGATCTTGTGGCACAAGAAGTGGACCGAATGCCGAAAACAGCGATTTTTGACGTTTCGTGGCAAGGAATCCCCATCTCATCTCACCAACCGAAACAAAAGGTTCCGAATGATTCAATCGGCAGTCAGACATGTCACACCGCCGCTTTCCTCGAAACGACACCTCGACGCGGCGGATAATCTCTCGGATCAGATCAATCCTTGGGATCGATTTGGAACCGCAGTTCGCCGGGAGTGCGCGACGCCATGTGACGCGCCACCGCGGACCGCAGACGGACGGCCAATTGGGCACGCATGCCGACCGGCACACGGACCAGGGCCTTGACCCGGTCCTGCGTGCTCTCCAGCTCGCGTTCGCTCACCGTCACCGGAGCCGCTATCGGCACCGGCCCCAGCATGCCGGGTATCGGCTCCCCCGCAACATCCAGCGAGACCCAATCGCCGCGCAGCACGCCGATATCGTCCAAGGCGGCCATCACCGCATCCCGACGCCCCCATACGCATGCGACCGCGCACACCGGAGGCATGCCGGTCTGCCCACGCTCCAGCAATTCGTTCCGGGCGAGCGACGCCGAATCCCACATCATCAGCGCATGGACCACTGCAGGATCGCATTCACCAATCAGCAGACCCTGTCCGCCACGAGTGCGGGGCGCACACAACGCCATGACCCGCATCCACGCCGTCAGCGCGTCCACGCGGCGTCCACACCCGGCGCATACAGACTGTTCCACGCGTCCAGGATCGCCACGGCACGGTATTCGCCGGCATCCTGCTCCGATTGACGGGATGCAGGCAGCACGCGGGGCTCCGCTCCCGGCGTGGCGATGACGATGCGCGGCGCATCATCCACGTACTCGACGACGCCTCGCGGCTGGCTCGGAGACGATATGACGACGGACACACCGCGGAACAGGCCGCCCAGCTCGCGGGCGGTGCCGGTTGCGCCAACCCGTA